>Ga0207668_10002437_pt1 | contig 10861 bp, 10 predicted proteins | sample KBSS43metaG_FD_184323 | JGI IMG/M metagenome (GOLD analysis project Ga0207668, IMG submission 184323) | Switchgrass rhizosphere microbial communities from Kellogg Biological Station, Michigan, USA - KBS S4-3 metaG (SPAdes) (version 2) | ecosystem: Host-associated > Plants > Roots > Rhizosphere... | reverse complement strand
CTCCTGCGCAGCGGCGGGGGCCGCAGCAATGCAGGTCAGGGCTGCTACGAGCAATCCGAGTCGTGTCCGCATCTCCATGTCACCGCTCCTGAGGTAAGCGTCAATCGCTGCTGGATACCGGCGCTGGTCTGCGCTCCTCGGGAATAGTACGGATACCTTGGTCCCGCCGCCACCGGAGCACCTCAGGGGTTTGCAGCCGCCGTGCCGTCCCGGTATGCCGCCATGGCAACGGGTACCGGTCTGCCTTCGGGGGTGATCTGTCCGCGCTCATAGACGCTCCGGGGGTTCCATAGCACCCAACTGGTGACACCCAGTTCTGCGCCGGCCCTGATCTGGGCCCTCACGTGCTCCGGGCCGTACCTCGGCGCTCCCAGCGTGAACGCCTGCAGGTATGGGCGGATCTCCGCAGTCTTGCCACCGAGTTTCTGCGAACGGCGAATGCCGTCCTGCAGCGCCTTCCTGATGATCCCGTACGGCTCGGCGTTGGGATGGGCGAAACCGTACTCCCCGCGATTGTAGTGGCTCGGATAGACCATGGGGAGCACGGCATCGGCGGTGGAGACGAGGTCTTCCCAGACCTGGCCGATGCCCATGTCACCGGTGGCACTGGTGGTCAGGCCGAAGACGTCGATGGTGAAGGGCACACCGAGCGCCCGCGTGCGCTGCTGCAGAATCGCGAGGCCCTCGGCAACGCCCTGGCGCGTGGACTCGCCCTGCCGACGGGCTGCGAAGACGGCGGTGGCCCGGCGCGACGGCGGCTCGTCCGGGAAGCGCACATAGTCATACTGGATCTCGGCGAAACCGAGCTGCACCGCCTCGGCGGCGAGTTGCGCTGCGTAGATCCACACGGAGTCCTGAAAGGCGTCCACCCAGGCGAATCCCAGACGATCATGCCAGAGGCCGCCGCCGGTGTGCCGGATGGCCCACTCAGGCTTCCGGGCTGCGAGCAGCGGATCCTTCGCGACGACGATCCGGGCGATCGGATGAATGCCGCGCGCCTGCAGGCGCGCCAGGCGGACGCGAATGTCACGCGCGCGAAGCTGGGTATTCGCGCCGATCGCGCGGGCAGTCGGGACGTCGGAACGGTAGGTGAGGTAGCCGGTGTCATCCTTGACGTCGATGACGAAGCTGTTCACCTCGGTGCCCTGGGCGAGGTCGATCAGGTGGGCCAGGCGCTGGCCGCCGAATGCCCACGCGTTGACATACAGAGCCCGTACCGGTGCCGGGGGCGGGGACAATGGCGATGCGGGCCAGCGCACGGTGTCGGGATCGAACATCGGCAGCGTGAGCGGGTGCGTCGGCGAAGCCAGTTCGTCGTGCCAGCGTGCAGGAACCTGCGCTGAAACGGGCGCTGCCACGAGCAGCATGAGCAGGGTCGAGGCGGCATCGAATCGGCATGGCATCGGCGAATCTCCCGGGCTGTGGCAGCTTCCAAGGGCGGACGGGCCATTGACGCGCTGCTGCAGGGAGAGTGGGCAATGCGGAGACCGTTCGTGCTGGTGGAGGGTGTCATGATTGCTTACGATTCGCGTTGTCCGCCCAGTTTGATGGCACCTGCCTTCCTGATGGAGGATCCATGCGCGCCACGATCCACTACTGCGTCGTTTGAAACTACGAACCCCGAGCCACCGGTCTGGTGGCTGAGCTGCAAAAGGCGTTTCCCGGCATCGAGACGAAGCTGGTCCCAAGCTCCGGCGGCGTTTTCGACGTCATGGTCGATGGGAAACTGGTGTTCTCGAAGCGCGCCGCGGGTCGGCACGCCAAGCCTGGCGAGATCGTAGAACTGCTCAATGGAGCTTCCTAGGAGACCAGGACCCGCACCCATGCGTATCGCCGTCAATACCGGCGGCGGCGACGCCCCCGGACTCAATGCCGTCATCCGGGCCGTCGTGCTCGCCGCCCATCACCGGGGCTGGCAGGTGTACGGGATCCAGCGCGGGTACGAAGGGCTGCTCACGTTCAACGGCGTGGTACGACTCGCTCCCGAGAACGTCCGCGGCATCGTGCACCTCGGCGGCACCATCCTCGGCACCACCAACCAGGGCAATCCCTTCCGGTACGTCGTCACGGACGCCGACGGGACGCGACGGGAGACTGACCGGTCCGACGAGCTGATCGCGGCATTCCGCGCGAGCGGGTTCGATGCGCTCATCGCCATTGGCGGCGACGGCAGCATGCAGATCGCCTGGGACTTGGCCCGGAAGGGACTGCCCGTGGTCTGCGTACCGAAGACGATCGACAACGACGTGGAGTGCACCCAGCAGACCTTCGGCTTCGATACCGCCGTCAGCACGGACACCGAAGCGATCGACAAGCTGCACTCCACCGCCGAGAGCCACCAGCGCGTCATGGTGGTGGAGCTCATGGGACGGAACGCGGGCTGGATCGCGCTGCACAGCGGGATCTCGGGCACCGCGGATGTCATCCTGATTCCCGAGATCCCGTTCGACATCGAGAAGGTCTGTGACGCCATCCGTGCACGCGATGCCGCCGGGAAGCACTTCAGCATCGTGGTGGTGGCGGAGGGGGCGCGCCCGGTCGGTGGTGAGATATCCCTGCTCGAACGGCGCGGTGCCGGGACAGTTGACCGGATCGGCGGCGTGGGCAGCCGGGTGGCGCAGATGATCACCGAGCGCCTGGACAAGGAGGTCCGGTCCATCGTGCTCGGTCACCTGCAGCGCGGTGGTTCACCGACGACGTTCGATCGCCTCCTCGGGCTTCGCTTCGGTGGCGCCGCAGTCCGTGCCGTCGCCGACGGCGAGTTCGGCACGATGCTCGGGCTGGCGGGTACGTCGATCGTGCGGATCCCCCTCGCCGATGCGGTGGGACGGCAGAAGCTGGTGCCGCTCGACTCGGACATCGTGGTCACGGCGCGGGAGCAGGGGATCAGCCTTGGCGACTAGGCGTGACGATGTGGTCGAGGTGCTGCACGGGGTCGAAGTTGTCGATCCTTATCGCTGGCTCGAGGAAGGCGATGCCGAAGAGGTGCGGGCGTGGACCGGGGAACAGAACGCGCGCACCGAAGCCTGGCTCAGCGCAGTTCCCGCTCGCCGTACGATCCACACCCGCCTGCAGCAGCTGCTCGGTATCGGTGTGCTCGGCACGCCGACGCCGGCACGAGGCCGGTACCTGTACCAGCGGCGTGACGGCAGCACCAACCAGCCGATCCTGTACGTGCGCGACGGGCTCGAAGGGGCCGACCGGGTCGCGATCGATCCCAATGCGCTGTCCGCCGACGGCACCACGGCGCTGGACTGGTATCACGTCAGTCCCGACGGACGGCTGCTTGCCTACGGGCTTTCCGCAAACGGCAGTGAGCAGAGCGTGCTGCACGTGCTCGACCTTGATACCCTGGCGCCACGCACTGACGAGATCCCCCACACACGCAGCTGCGACCTCGCGTGGCTGCCCGATACCTCCGGGTTCTATTACACGCGCTATCCCGTGCCGGGCACGGTGGCGCCAGGTGAGGAGCAGTACCATCGCGCCGTGTGGTTCCATCGACTCGGGCAGGATCCCGCGTCAGATACGCTGGTCTTCCAGCCGGCGCAGAAGGAATACTGGCCCGGCGTTGCCCTGTCCGACGACGGCCGGTGGCTGCTGATCGGCGTATCGCGAACCTTCGACGAGACCGACCTGTACCTGCGTGACCTGTCCTCGGACGGCCAGTTGGTGCCGGTCGCCGCCGGCCTGCCGGCGACATTCGATGGCCAGGTGGCGCACGGCGTCCTCTACGTGCGCACCAACCTCGACGCCCCGACCTTCCGCCTCTATGCCGTGGATCCCGCGACGCCGGCGCGTGAACGCTGGCGGCTCATCGTGCCCGCGCGACCGGACGCCGTCCTGTCGAGCGTCGGCGTGACCGCGAGCCACCTCGTGCTCGATTACCTCGAGCGGGCGACGGCGCGCCTTCGGCTGGCTGGACTGGATGGGAGCGGAGTGCGCGAGGTGGAACTACCGACTCTCGGCAGCCTCTTCGGGCTCGGGATGGAACCGGATGGCCACGAGGTGCTGTTCGGGTTCTCCTCCTTCACGGTACCGCCCAGCGTGTACCGGCTCGATCCCTCGAGCGGTGCGTCACGCCTCTGGCGTCGGGTGGAAGCGGATATCGATCCGGAACGCTTTCGCGTGACTCAGGTGGAGTATCCATCTGCCGACGGCACCAGGGTCACGATGTTCCTCGTGCATCAGCGCGATATCAGCCCCAACGGGGCCCGCCCGGTCTTCCTCACGGGATATGGCGGTTTCAACATCTCGATGACGCCGGCTTTCTCACGGTCGATGCTGCTGTGGCTGGAGTCGGGTGGGGTGGTGGCGATCCCGAACCTGCGTGGCGGGGGCGAGTACGGCGAGTCGTGGCACCAGGGCGGCATGCTGGGCCGGAAGCAGAACACGTTCGATGACTTCATCGCCGCCGCCGAATGGCTGATCGAGGCCGGCTGGACCTGCCCGCAGCACCTCGCAGCACAGGGAGGATCGAATGGCGGTCTCCTGATGGGGGCTGTGCTGACGCAGCGGCCGGACCTCTTCCGCGCGGTGGTGGTTCAGGTTCCGCTGCTCGACATGCTGCGCTATCATCGATTCCTGATCGCCCGGCTGTGGATACCGGAATACGGCTCAGCCGATGACGCAGAGCAGTTCAAGTGGCTGTCGGCCTACTCGCCGTACCACCACGTGATGGACGGCGTGGCGTACCCGGCGATCTTCATCGCCACTGCGGAGAGCGACACGCGCGTCGATCCCCTGCACGCCCGGAAGATGACCGCGCGTCTCCAGGAGGCCACTTCGTCCCGTCACCCGGTGCTGCTTCGGCTCGAGTCCAGGGCTGGTCACGGGGCGGGAAAGCCGCTCGCGAAGGTACTCGACGAACTGACGGACACCTGGACATTCATATGGCACGAGCTCGGGCTCGCTGCCCCGGAGGATCGATGACCGACGCGGTCGTGGGCACCAATCGAGGCGTGGCAGGGCAGGGACTGGCCCTGGTCCGGATCCTGGTCGGCTTCTGGTTCGCCAAGGCGCTGTACACCAAGCTGGCCCTGCTGGGCGGCGTGCTTCCCCTGCCGTTCGCGTCCGACCGCTGGATCCAGACCATGCCGAACATCGTCGCGAAGCAGATGGCCGAGAATCCTCACGCGTCGTACAAGGCGTTCGTGGAGGGGACCGTGCTGACGAATGTGCCGCTCTTCGCCAACCTGACGGCGATCGGCGAGGCGGTCGCGGGGACCCTGCTCGTGCTTGGTCTGTTCAACGGGGTCGGCGCCGTGACTGCCCTCCTTCTCACGCTCAACTACGGCACAGCCACCTGGCACATGTCGCCATCCAGCCAGGGCTTTCACTGGACGCTGGGTGCGGCGCTGATCGGTATCCTCTGGGGACGGGCCGGGATGACTTGGGGACTCGATGGCTTCCTCGCCAGGCGGAAGCCCGGCTGGTGGGGCAGCAGGCGGCCCTGGAGCTGACCCTCAGTACGGGCCCCGGCTCATGTGGCTGGGGCCGCCCGCGCCGGCCATCTCGCAGAAGGCGTCCGTCTCCGAATAGAGCACGCAGAACATCCCCTTCACCTGCCAGCGCCGCCACCACAGCAGCATGATGCCCCGATCGGACCCGGAGAAATTCGGGTACGGATGCTCGCCGTCATAGCGCGCGATGTGCGTGTGGACGGTGCCCATCCACTCCGGGGTTCCGCAGGTGTCGATCGAGCTCTGGGCCGATACGCCCAGTGAATCGGCCCTTCCCACCTCCAGCAGCATCACCCGCGTGACGCGTACGCTGTCCTCGCGCACTTCCCCGGCGAGGCAGGCGACCTGCTCGCGCTTGCTCGCCGCGCTTTCATTCCAGAGCTGGTGGAGCAGGTCCGTGGCCTCCGGAGCGAAGCTGAAGCGGGCCGGCAGCTTCTGGAAGTCGGACCTGGGAACTGGCGGCAGCTGGTTGCCGCGCGGCTGCTGATAGGCGGCAGAATCCTGGGCCGCGGCCGGGGCCGTGACACACAGGGCAAGTGCGGTCAGGGTGCAGAAACGAAGCAGGGTAACCTCACAGGATCTCGCTCCTGAAGGTTACCCTGCCCGGTGCGGGTAGTTCAGTCCTTCAAGGGGCGGAGCCGACCGCCACGCCCCACGGGACCTTTCCGGCGGGGATGGTCTTCACTACGGTAAACGTCGCCAGATCGATGACACTTACGTCATTCGACGGGCCGTTGGCACTGTAGAGCTTGCTCCCATTCCGGGAGAGCGCGATGCCCCAGGGGCGCTTGCCAACGGCAACCGTTTGCGTGACCTGGCCGGTGGCGACGTCGATGGCGCTCACAGTGCCGCCGCGTCCATTGCTCACGTACAGGCGCTTCCCATCGGCCGACGCCAGGATGGTCATCGGCTTGGAGCCCTCCGGCAGCGTGATGGTTCCCGTCACCTTCCTCGTGGCGACGTCGATCACCGAGACGGTGCCCGCGGCCTCGTTGGCCGAGTAGGCCTTCGAGCCGTCGGGGAGGAACGCCACCGTGCGCGGGCGGAGGCCCACGACCACCCGTCCCATCCGCTTTCCTGACCCGGCATCGAGGATCGTGATGTCATGATCGGTCTCGCCGCTGACCCAGACTGACTTGCCGTCGGGCGCGAGCGTGACGCCCTCCGGTTCCTTACCCGTCGGCACGGTGGCGAGGATCTTTCCGGTCGCAACCTCGACGATGGATGCCATGCCGACGTCCTCGTTCGACACATAGATTTTCGAGTCGTCGGGAGACAGGGCGAAGGTTTCCGGGTCGGACCCTCCCGGGAGCACGCGGCTGACGGTACGAGTGGCGGCATCCACGACTGCAACACCGTCCTTGGACTTGTCGGACGTGAGTTTCTCGCATTCCTCGTCCGGCATCGTCGGCGGGCACTTGGGCGAGCCGCTCAGCGCCACGAACACGAGCTTGCCATCCTGGCTGACCTTCACCCCGCGAGGGCGCGTCCCCACGGGAATCGTGCCGATGGCCGAGTCGTTGTCGGCGTTGATGATCGTCAGGTCGTGCGAGTCCTCATTGGTGACGTAGGCATAGGCAGACGGCGGGGGCGGCGGCGGGGGTGCCGCCGGGGCGGGCTTGGGTCGTTCGCTGCAGCCGACGGCCAGCAGTGCGCCCAGGGCAATGAAGCGAGTCGGCGTCCGGTCATTCCTCATCAACTGTTCTCCCTGACGGCAGGACGGCCCTCGCGGATCTTTCCATCGGCCCTGCCTTTCACGTAGGCGTAGATCCCGAGGATCTTGTCCATCTCCAGGCCGAGCTCGCACCACGAGGGCATACCCTTCTCCTTACGTCCCTGACAGACAGTCGTCACGAACGCCTCCTGGGTCGGGATGGTGCCACCCACCTTGAGCGACGTCACCAGTGCGGGCGCGAACGAGGTTCCGACGGCGTATTCCCCATGGCATCGCGCACAGTTCAGCTCAAACTGTTTCCAGCCGTTGTAGGCCTCGCGGCTGATCGTGTCCCGCGGGGCGGTGTGATATGCGTCCTTGAGCGGAGCATCAGCTACAGGGGCGGCAGGGGCCGGTGGTGGTGGCGTGTCGGCGGCGGCCGGGGGAACGGTGACCGCGGCAGCGGGCGCGGTGTCGGCAGGTGGCGCGGCCTGGGTGTCCTGGCGGGCTCGCTCGCCGCAGGCGGCGAGCAGGAGGATGAACCCGGCTACTGCGGCTTCACGGCGCACTGAACGTGGCCTTGTCCACGTTACGCGCCTCATCCAGCCCCTTCATCTGGTCCCTCCCGATGACGCCGACGAAGATGGCGCCGTCGACGTTCGCCTTGTTGAACTGGGCGCCGGTCACGTCGGCGCCGGTGAAGTCGGTGCTGGCGAGGTCGGCATTCTGGAGGTTGGCGTTGACGAGCTTCGCCTTTCGCAGGGAGGCGAAGGAGAAGTCGGCCTTGAAGAGGTTGGCGTCGGTGAAGTCGGCGCCGGTCAGGTCGGCACTGACGAATTGTGCGCGCATCACCCCCATCGACTGGTTGCCGGGATCGGCGCCGATATTCGCGTTCGCGAGGTTGGCATCGACCAGGGTGGCGCCGCGCAGGTACCCGATGATCCTGGTATCACGCAGGTCGGCACCGTTCAGGTTGGCGCTCTCGATGATGGTGGCGAAGAGGCTCGCCCCCCGCAGGTCGGCCTTCGACAGGTTGGCACGGCGCAGGGTGGTACCGTCGAGGTTGGCCTTCTTGAGGTCGGCGCCCTCGAGCACCGCATCGGTGAGGTCGCAGCTGAAGAAGTCGGAGCCGGCGAGCTTCGCACCGGTGAACTTCGTGCCGGTGAGGTTGGCGCGCTTGAAATCGATGCCCTCGAGCACGAGACCACTGAGATCGGCGCTGGCAAAACTGGCCGGCGCGGCATCGGTCGACTGTGCCAGTCGCTCCACGACCTGTGCGGCGGTTAGGCGCGGGGCCTGGGCCGTCGCGGCGCTGGTGAGCACCAGCAGCGCAGCCGTCGCTACGGCACCCCGCATGGAGTGTCTCAGCCGTCCGCCTTCGCGGCGGGTCGTCCTGCGGCCACCTTGCCGTCCGCGCGGAGCTTCAAGTAGGCGTAGATGTTCTGGATCTTGTCCATCTCGAGACCGAGTTGGCACCAGGACGGCATCCCCTTGTCGGGGCGTCCCTGGCAGACCACCGTGATGAACGCGGCCTGGTCGGGAATCGTCCCCCCGTCCTTCAGCGACACGATCAATGCCGGTGCGAAGGAAGTGCCGACGCCGTACTCACCGTGACAGCGGGCACAATTGAGCTCGTATTGCTTCCAGCCCTGGTAGGCGTTCTGCGGGATCGTGTCCCGGTGGCCCGCCTCTACCGACTTCTTGTAGGCGTTCCAGTCGACACTGTCCTGCGCTTCCGCGCGAACGGTGCTCACGATCATGAGGGCCGCGATCACCGCGACGGTGCGGGCGGCAAGACGAATCAGCGAACTGGTCATGCGGCTGACAGATCCTTTCACTCGTTCAGTTGGTCTTCGCCGGGGGCTGACTGGCCGTATTGAGCGGCAGCATCGGCACATTGAAGCTTTGCAAGATCTTCACCATGTCGCCGCCCTTGGCGTCGATCACGGCCTGGAGGCTGTCCCGGAACTTGGTGTCCCGGCGGCGGACACCCATTCCCATGCTGTAGACAAACGGAATGCCCTGAACGGTGTCCTCGGCGACCTTGTTCATCACCAGGGGCACCTTGCTCTGCTGCACGAAGTACCCGGCAATCGGGCCCCAGACGATGGCGACATCGATGGTGTTGCCGAGCGCCTTGAAGATGTCATCGGGCCGGTACATGTCGCTGTAGTTCGTGGGGAACCCCACCAGGTTGCCCACGACGCCGTACGTGCTCATCGCCATGGCAGGAGGCGTGTTCTCGGCGTCGGAGTTGAGAATGTGCACCCCGATGCGCAGCCGGCGGAAGGTGGTGTCCGACAGGGACGAGAGGTTGAGTCCGCTGTCCTTCCGGTAGACGATGTAGTAGCCGGAGCGGAAGTACGGGCCGGTCACGCCGGCGATGTCGAGCCCGCTTGGCGCGGTAATGGCCACGTCGCAATAGTTGCCGTTGAGCGCGCGGCTGAAAAACCCGCGCCGCACCGGCCACCAGGCATATTCTACCCGCCAGCCCCAGGTCTGTGCGACCAGCTCCGCGATCTTGATTTCGTACCCCTCCCCGGCCTGGCTGGAGGCTGGCAGGTTGTCGGGGTCGGCGCAGACGCGAAGGACCCCGGTCTCGCGGCCGGCCTTCAGCTGCGTGCTGTGCAGGGAGTCTTCCTGCGCGGCCGCGTTTCCGGCCAGGAGGGCGAGGGTTACCAGGGTGACGAAGCCGGTGCGCATGGTGCTCCGATTCGTTGTGCGGCCGGTCGGGACCCGCCCGGCTGGGAACAGGCAATAATAACGAAGGCGCAGACTGTTGGGGCAATGATACCCCGCAGCCCGCGCCTTCGTTTTTCAACCTGTCTAACCGCACCGTGGGAGCCCGGCCGAGGCCGGACTCTCACGGGTGGAGCATTTAGAGCGAGAAGACGGTGAGCACGCCGCCCTGCGTCGAGAACTGCGCGGCGTCACCAAAGGCGCCGAGCGCGCCGAGACCGGCGGTCGGATCCTCTGCACCGATGCCCGCGGCCACGCCGATGCCAGCCCAGCCACCGATGCCCGAGAGCACGGCGACATACTGCTTGCCATCAGGCGCAGTGTAGGTCATCGGGTTGCCGATGATGCCCGACGGGGTCTTGAACTGCCAGAGGACCTTGCCGGACTTCGAATCGACAGCCTTGAGCCAGCCTTCCATGGTGCCATAGAAGACGACGCCCGTCGCCGTGGCCAGTGCGCCACCGTACGCTGCGAGCGGCTCCTTGATCTCCCAGGCGATGGACTGGGTCATGTTCTTCCCAGCCGTCGGATCCCAGGCGATGAAGCGGCCACGGTACCCACCCGGGCCAGGGAACATGCGGACGATCGCGCCAACGTACGGCTGACCGGCCGTGTACTTCACCTCTACGCCCTCGTAATCCATGCAGATGTGGTTCGTGGGGACGTAGAACAGGCCGGTGATCGGCGAGTACGCAGCAGGCTGCTGGTCCTTGAAGCCGATTGCGGCCGGGCAGATGCCCTCGGTGTTCTTCTTCGCGGTGGTGCCATACCGCGGGTCCTTCTGCGGGATGCCAGTCGCCAGGTCGACCTTGGTCGCCCAGTTGACCGGGCCGTAGGGCTCGGCCTTCGTGAGCTTGCCGTTGGTGCGGTCGAGCGTGTAGGCGAAGCCGTTACGGTCGAAGTGCTGGAGCAGCTTCTGGCCGCCCTTGTCGAACAGGATGTTCTCGTTGACGCCGTCGTAATCCCACTCGTCGTGCGGGGTCATCTGGTAGGCCCAGGCCACGCT
>Ga0207668_10002423_pt1 | contig 10908 bp, 9 predicted proteins | sample KBSS43metaG_FD_184323 | JGI IMG/M metagenome (GOLD analysis project Ga0207668, IMG submission 184323) | Switchgrass rhizosphere microbial communities from Kellogg Biological Station, Michigan, USA - KBS S4-3 metaG (SPAdes) (version 2) | ecosystem: Host-associated > Plants > Roots > Rhizosphere >... | reverse complement strand
TGGCAGGACGACCACCGACCGGTGCCACGGCCCGAGGACACCTTCGCAGGGCGGTTCACCGCGCCACTGACGGTCGATCCGCGCACGGTTCCGGTGCGGCACACGGGGATTCGCCCCGGCCTCATCGGCGCCGCAGTGGCCGGAGTTGCGCTCGTCGCGCTCGCGGTCTGGTTGCTGTGGCCCTCGGGCGACACCGACACGGCGGACCCCACCACCGCGGCGCCCACGCCGACGGTGGACGCCGACGCACTGGAGCGGCTCAAGGCCGTGCTGCCGCCCGGCTACTCGTCGGATGCCTGCACGCCCCGCGAAGCGGCGAAAGATGCTGTGGCCATGGTCGATTGCACACAGAACGCCGATGTCGGTGGCCCCCCGACAGCGACCTACACCCTGATGAAGGACGGCGACGCACTGAGCACCGCGATGGACAACGTGGTGGCGGACGCCAAGATCGTCAACTGCCCCGGCAACATTCAGTCGCCGGGACCGTGGCGTCGCAACGCCACGCCGACGAAGGTCGCGGGGACTCTTGTCTGCGGGCTGCCGCAGGGCAAGCCGCTGGTGGCGTGGACGAATGACGCGGACCTGTTGCTCAGCGTGGTGAGGGCCGGCCCCGAAGGGCCGACCCTCGATCAGCTGTACCAGTGGTGGTCGAACCACTCCTGACCGTCAGCGCGGTGGCGCGGGAACGATCGTCGTCGTGGTCGGCGCGGCCGGGGTGACGGGAGCGGCCGGGGTGCCCTGGCTGCCCTCCGGCGCCGGTGCTTCCTGCACGCTGGCCGGTTGAGGCGATGCGGTAGTACCGGCAGGCAGCGGGGTGCCCTGGCTGCCCGCGGGGACCGGCGCAACGGTCGAAGTGCCTGCAGGCAGTGGGGTGCCCTGGCTGCCGGTCGGAAGTGGTGTGCCAGGAACGGATTCGGTGGCCGCCGCCCCTGGCACTCCCTCGGCGCCCGCGGGTGCTGCGGCGCCGGGAGTTGGTGTCGTCGAGGTCGGTGCGCCGGGGGTCGGCGTCATCGAGGTCGGTGCGGTGGACGTCGTCCCCGAGCCGCTTCCGCTGCGCGGTGCCGGAGTCCACTTGGTGCCACTCTGACTGCTCGCAGGCGCCTGCAGCCAGACGAGCAGATCCTGGCCGCCAGCGTTGTAGACGACGCTGTCGGGCGTATCGCCCGTGACGTCGAAATACACTTTGCCGGAGGTCTTCTCGCCCTGGGCGAGCGTCGCGGGGTTGATGCCCTGCGGCGTGGCGGCTCCGAACAACACGCGGTAGGTCTCGCCGCTGCGGGCGCGGGCGTTCAGGTTCGAGACGATCGGGGTGACCCCGCCCTGCACGGCCTCATCGGTCGCGGTGGCCTCCCACAGCGTTCCGTACACGGGGTGTGGGATGACGTCGCTGCTTGGCTTGAGATTGCTGATGGTCCAGCCTTGGACCACGTTCCCCGCACTGTCCACGAGCTTGCCCTGGGAACCAAGCGTTTGCGTCGTCGCGTCCGCCACGGCTGCCGGCGCCCCAATGCCGAAACCGATTGAGCCAGCTGCCGTGACGGCCGCGGTGGCTGCCAAGGTCTTGGTGAACTTCACGTGTCGTGCCCTCCTGTTTTGAACTGGCGGCATCCCCCGACGGGATGATCACTTTGCCAACCGAAACTAACAGGTCGGAATCAGGTCGTGGACCGCCCTTTTCGCCGGGCTCGGTCGCCCCGCGCGCCGGCCCATGACGCCCGCAAAGTCTGCGCAGCGTGCAAGCCGGCCGGGCACCGCGGCCTTCCGAATGCAGGTGCCGATGCGGCAAGAATCAGGCCGGATTGAACTCCACGCATCGAGATCACCACGTCGCCATTGAGAGCTTCGGTCGGGAGCCCCTGTGCTATCACGATCGGTTTGCCGACCCGGTCGCGGAGAACGTTCTCGAAGGCGTGCCGGTGGCAACCCGACGCGGCGGCAGCGCGGTGGGTCCGGCCCCGGCTGTTGTCATCGCCGTGCAATCGTTCGGCCAGTGGCTGATCTCGACGCCGCCGTCATCGAGGACGCCTCCCAGGCGCACGGTGCCCGGCTGCGCGGACGGCGCACGGCAGCAAGCGGCGAGGCCGCGGCATTCGGCGCGGCGCTTGCTGCACGAATCCGGCAGTGCGCCAACCATGGCCCAGCTGCCGCAGACTGGCACCACCACGACCAGCGCGGATGCTAGCCCTCCCTTCGAGGGATCCGGCAGACGCGCCAGTGCAGTTTTAGCAAATCTACTTGCGAACGAGAGCAACTCAAACTTTTTTGGCAGAAGCGTCAATGCGACGAGCTGCGATGTGCTCCACTTGGGAAGGCGCACCTATTGTGCGAGCTGGGGGTAACAGATGTTGAACGAAAATGAACACGGAGCCGCGAGTCTGGCAAATGCTGACCATGGGCCACGCGGCCCCACCAGTGTATTTGCCGCACACGGAGCCAGAGCTGTGCCGGCGTCGACCGGCAGTCTGCCGATGCAGCCCTGTGGTGACCCGTCGACGAATGGTTGGCCCGGCGCGATGGCTTCGCCACTTGGGTCGACAGTACTGTTGAATCCGGTCGACAGCCTGCAGGAACCAGCGTTGGGACGAGCAACCGCGTCAAGCGAACGTCGACAACGTGACACCAGCATCTTGGTCGTCGATGACTGCACGCTTTACCGCGAGAATCTGGCGGCGGTGTTAGCCGCAAACGATGCTGTCGCACCCACCGTTGCGTGGGATTTGCTGTCCCTGCGGGCTGCGCTGTCAGAATGCACGCCGGACATCGTTCTACTGAGCATGTCGACCGAGGGCAGCACGGAGTTGCTGCGCACGATCACCGCTAGCACACCCGTCGCCAAGGTGATCGCCGTGGGGGTCTCGGAAGGCGATGAGCCGACGATCGTCGCGTGCGCCGAGGCGGGAGTAACTGGCTACCATCTTCGCAACGAGTCGTTCGATGACCTGCTGCTGTTGATCGGCAAGGTCACCAGCGGCGAGTCCACGTGCTCTCCCAAGGTCGCTGCGATTTTGCTCCGACGACTGTCGAAGTTGGCGTCGGAGCGCAAGCCCGACACCGGAGAACTAGTTCTGACGGCTCGTGAGATTCAGATCCTGCGCATGTTGGAGATGGGTCTGTCGAATCGGGAGATCGCCGATCAGCTGTGCATCGCGCTGCATACGGTCAAGAACCACGTACACAGCGTGCTCGGGAAGTTGGGCGTCAGCACACGGGCTCAGGCGGTTGCGGTCTCGCGCCCCATGGGATGCACCGAAGTAGACACCAGGGATCTAGGTAGCGAGCCGGTCTGAAAATGGCTCCAACGGTCCATGTACGGCCGGGCTGCCGGGGTTGATATTGGATCGGTGCGACATCGGTTAGCTCGATCCCGTTGTCCCAGGCGCGATGCGATGGGTCGACCGACGTTCTCCGCGTGGATCGGGACCATCAGCCGAACTCCGTTGGCGGGCGATCGGAACAACTGGGAAGACTGGTTGCTGTCTGCGGGGCGACGCGTTGACGGCAGCGGGCGCTTGCCTCCGCCGAACAGCCCTTCCATGGGTGTCTTGAGTGCCCATCATGGGCGGGGCACCGGGAATGCAGTCGTCGCTACGCATTCGAAGAGGGTGGATTGATGCCGGAGCAGACAACTACTTCGCGTCCGTCGACGCAGTCGCCCGAGGGGGCACCGCGCCATGCGGAGGGCGAGCGACCCGCTAGTCGGGCCATCGGTGCTGCTCTGGTAGCCGGCGCCGTGGCCTTCGGCGTCTCGCTGTATCCACTGCCGGACGGACCCGATCTGTTTGACTCGTTCACGCCCGATCAAGAGTCGTCCGCGGAAGCGTCGAAGGTGGATGACTCGACGTTCGTGAAGTACACGTTCACGGACTTCCCCACCCTCAAGTTGCCCGACCTGGTGAAGTTGGTCGAGCTGAACCACGACTATCCGGACCTCGCGTCGGGCGATCTGCTGGACCTGGTGACGACGTACGGGCTGCCGGACGTGGTGAAGTCGCTCGAGCTCCTTCAATCGTTCAGTCCTCTGCGGCACAGGTTCCCGGATCCCCCGTTGGGCGGGGGCGGTGGCTCCGGGAATGTACTGCCCGCGTTGGTGATTCTGCTTGAATACCTCGAGCAGAATCCTCCGGAGCACTCGGGTCTCGGCCTGTTGGATGCCGTTACCAGCATCTTCTCGACATTGGCGCTGTCGCTTGGTATCTCACACGCTGTCGTGGCGCCACAGCCTGATACGCGGGCTCTGGCACTCGCTGCGGTTGCGGAGTTCACTGCCACCGACGCTCCGGTGTCGGCACTACCCGATCCTTCAGCCGCGGGATTCGCGGGGGTCCCTGCACCGGCATCTGCCGACGGCCCGGTGGCCGCACCGATCGAGGCTGCTGTTCCGGCGCCCGTCGACCCTCCGGTGGCCGCACCGATCGAGGCTCCTGTCCCGACACCAGTAGCCCCTCCGGTGACCGCGCCGACCGAAACCCCGACGCCCGCACCTCTCGAAACCAGTTCCGCACCGGAGCCGACCAATGTTGCTTCCCACGAACCGGATCCGCCGAGTTCGGACCCGCCGAGTTCGGATCCTCCGTCGTCGGCCGGCGGCGGATCGGGTGGCGGTTCCTCGGGTGACGCGGGTGGCGGTTCTTCGGGTGACGCGGGTGGCGGTTCCTCAGGTGACTCGGGCGGGGGTACCTCAGGCGGTGGATGACCTCGGGCGGGTCTGGGCCTACATCCCCCGGCGACGAACGACTTCACGGTCACGACGGCGCCCGTGCGTGACTGCACCCGATGCGATCGAAGCCGGGAGATCTTAAGTGCAGAAGGCAACCTCGAACGTATCGGCGGAGTCCGCCCGCGTGCAGCTGGCGGGTGAGGGCCAGCTAGGTGGGCGCGATTCCGGATTGGTGTCGCGAGCCCGCCGCGAATACGGCGGCCAGGACAAGCCGCCGACCGGAACGAACGGCTTCCAGGTGGATGGGGCGAGAGTGGATTCCGACGATGCGCTTCGAGACGGAAACCTCTTGATCATCGATGACTGCACGTTGGATCGCGAGAATCTGGCTGCCATCTTCGCTCTGAACGGGATACCCGCCCCAAGCGTGGCCTGGGATCTGCCTTCGTTGGTCAGGGCGCTCGATGGGTCCGAGCCGAGCGTAGTCCTGCTGAACATCGCGAGCCGCGATAGCGTCTTGTTGTTGCGGGCGGCGATGGACATCAGCCCAAACGTGCGTGTGATCATCCTGGGTGCATCGGAGAACAACGAATCGGAGATCGTCGCGTGTGCCGAGGCCGGTGTGGCCGGCTTCCACATGCGAAACGACTCGCTCGAAGACTTGCTTGTATTGATACGCAAGGTTGCTGCCGGCGAGACCACCTGTCCGCCAAGAGTGTCCGCGATTTTGCTCCGCCGCTTGTCGGCTCTCGCATCGCAGCGGCTACCGTCGGCGAAGGAACTAGCTCTTACGACACGTGAGGCCCAGATCTTGAGGATGCTCGAACTGGGCCGGTCGAATCAGGACATCGCGACGCAGCTCTCCATTGCAGTTCACACTGTCAAGAACCATGTGCACAGCCTGCTGACCAAGCTGGGTGTCAGCACGCGCGCCGAGGCTGCGGCCCTCTCCCGCACCATCCGGCGACACCAAGGTTGATCCGGCGCGAACTAGATCTTGGTCTAGCCAAAATTAGCTCTGATGGTCCATGTACGAGCGCATTGCGGGCACCGATAGTGAAGTGGTGTTCATCGGGTTAGCTCCAGACGGTCATGGGCGATCGCTGGCGACCGAGTCGGTCTCGTCACCATTGCCCGCCGAATTGCCCACTGCGGGCCCAGATCACGAGGCCGAGTGATGTGTGGCATCGTCGCGTGCCGCACGCACGCGCCTGCAATCGACTACCTCCTGATCGCGCTCCGCCGACTCGAGTACCGCGGTTACGACTCGGTCGGGGTCGCCGTGCAAACGACCAGAGGCGACGTCGTGCGACTGCGGACGGTTGGACGGATCAGCGCACTCGGTCGTGCCGTGCGCGACTGGACTGGACCCGGGCTCGATGGCGTGGGCATCGGTCATACCCGATGGGCAACACACGGGCCGGCGACCGAGCACAACGCACACCCGCACACCGACTGCACCGGCCGGATCAATCTCGTACACAACGGAATAATCGAGAACGCCGACACGCTGCGGTGCGCGCTGATGACGTCGGGTCATCACTTCGCCACATCCGTCGACAGTGAAGTCTTGTGCCACCTGATCGAAGACCAGCTGAATCTGTCTGGAGATCTGCTCGATGCAGTGGAGGCCGCGCTCACCCCACTCGAAGGCTCGTGGGCGCTCGCGGTGATGGAGGAACGAACCGGCCGAATCGTGGTCGCCGCGCGCCGTTCGCCGCTGCTCGTCGCACACTCGGGCCTCGGAGACTTCGCGGCGAGCGACATCGTGGCCGTCGCCGACTGGGTGGACGAATTCCGCGTCCTCGAAGATGGTGACGTCGTAGAGCTGAACGGCGTCAACGGCTGGCACAGCGACGGCGTTGGTGCGGTGGCGCCAGTGACGGCTCGGTACATCTGGCATAGCGGTGACGCCGACTTGAACGGTCACGCCGACTACATGGCCAAGGAAATCGACGAACAACCCGCCGCCGCGGCCCGAGTGCTCGACGACATCGGCGACGCAATCGCGAACGGGAAACTGTGGCGCGAACTCGGATTGGCACCGTTCGACCGTCTGCAGGTGATCGGTTGCGGCACTTCCCTGAACGCGGGCCACGTGATTCGCAACGTGGTGCGCCGCCTCGGTGGCCTGCCGGCGAGCGTCACCGTGGCCAGCGAGGCCGCCGACGAGATCGTGGAGCCTCATACCTTGCGCCTGGTCATCAGTCAGTCCGGCGAGACCGCCGACGTACTGAATGCGGTCGCTTCCGAAGCGCCGGGAGACCCGCCCCTGCTGGCGCTGACCAACAACTCGCACTCCACTTTGGCGCGCCGCGCGGACGCGGTAATGACATGTTCGGCAGGGCCGGAGATCGGCGTGGCAGCCACCAAGACCTTCGTATGCCAGATCGTTGCCGGTGTCGCGGTGATGGTTTCGGCACTCGTAGCCGCCGGCCGCCTCTCCACAAAGGACGCCCGCAGACTCGTCGACGATCTTCGGTGCCTGCCGGACCGGCTTGCTGCGGCGGGCACAGTGGCCAAGTGTGTGGTGCCCGCGATTGCAGAGGCGCATACCGACGCCAGCGGTTTCGTCTTCATCGCCAGGGGGACCGGGCTTCCCTATGCCGCCGAGGGCGCGCTGAAGCTCAAGGAACTCAGCTACCGATGGGCCGAGCACTACGCAGCAGGTGAGCTCAAACACGGCCCACTTGCGCTCATCGGCAACGGAACTCCCGTTGTGGTCGTCGACAACGCCGACCCGAAGCTGGCCACCAACGTCGCGGAGATCCGAACCCGAGGCGGACGGATCATCAGCATCGGATCGGCAAGCAGCACAGTTCCCGTCGTGGGCAACCCCGCCGCACCGTGGGGTCCGATCGAGAGCGTCCTTCCGCTGCAGATCCTCGCCCGGAATCTCGCCTTGGCGCTAGGACATGACGTCGACAAACCCCGCAACCTCGCGAAATCGGTGACGGTGGAGTAGCCCGGTGAACCGCCAGAAACCATTGCGGCAGATATCTGCGTAGAGCCCCCAACGACATTGCATCTTCGAACAGAATGGAGTCGAGCAATGGCCGATCCTCAGGTCAACGATAGCGAAATACTGGGCGCTCCAACACAATTGCCGACGGCGAAGATTCATGAACCCGTCGAGTATCGAGCGCACACCGTTGACAGGTTCCACGCGCCTGCATCGACTGTCAGCCTGGTGATCCCGGTCAGAAACGAGGCCCGCAACATAGCCTGGGTGCTCGAGCAGATCACCGACGACGTGGACGAGGTCATCCTCGTCGATGGAGACTCGACTGACGCGACGCTGATCACCGCGTGCAGCTACCGACCCGATATCAAAGTGGTGCCCCAGGAAGGCGTCGGTAAGGGCAGTGCGCTCAGGACCGGCTTCTTCGCCGCCACCGGCGACATCATCGTGATGATGGACGCCGACGGCAGCATGGCTCCCCAAGAGATCCGTCACTACCTGCACTTTCTTGCCAACGGGTATGACTTCGTCAAAGGATCGCGGTTCATCGGCGGCGGAGGGTCGCTGGACATCACTCCTTTTCGGCGGCTTGGCAACCGATTCCTGCTCGCGGTGTTCAATTCCCTCTACAACGCCGAACTCACCGACCTGTGTTACGGCTTCTGCGCATTTCACCGTCGATATCTCGAGCACCTTGCCCTCTCGGCGACGGGATTCGAGATCGAGGCAGAAATGACCGTTCATGCAATGCAGGCCGGTCTTCGGATCGCCGAGGTCCCGAGTCTGGAAATGCCGCGGAGGTCGGGCAAGTCAAACCTCCATGCAATCCGCGACGGCGTCAGGGTGCTCCGCACCGTCCTGCACGGCACCGCTCCGGGCTGCCCGGATACCTCGCGCAGGCACTATCGAATAGCAGTGGCTCTCGGCAGCTCGGACGATCCGGCCCAGCTTTCCGATGAACAGGCTCGTAAAGAGTCCGTTGCCATCAATCGACGGATTTTCCGACATGTCGGCTGACTTGGCCATGGCCCTGCTCAGCGTCGAATAGGAGATTGACAGAAATGCGAACACTCGTTACGGGCGCCGCCGGATTCATCGGATCCACTTTGGTTCACCGTCTTCTGGCCGACGGTCATCGGGTGGTCGGGATCGACAATCTCAGCACGGGCACTGCGGCCAACCTTGAGGCGGCTCTTGGCGGCAAGGGTATGAGCACGGCCCGTTTCACATTGGTGCAGGCCGACATTCAGGCGCCCGAGCTGACCGACATTGTCGCGGGGACCAACCCGGACGTCATCTTCCATCTCGCCGCGCAGGTGGATCTCAGGGGTTCGGTGTCAGATCCGCAATTCGACGCACGTAGCAATGTGCTGGGCACGATCAATCTCTGTGAAGCGACCCGGCGAGCGGGCGTCAAGAGGATCGTCTACGCCGCCTCGGGCGGCTCTCGCTATGGAACGCCGACCCGTCTGCCGGTGGACGAAAGCACTCCGGTGGGTCCGCTGTCGCCGTATGCGGTGGCGAAGCTTGCCGGTGAGTTTTACTTGCGCGCCTACGCGGGAATGTACGGTATCGCACCGATCTGCCTGGCACTGGCCAACGTCTACGGTCCGCATCAGAATCCGCATGGGGAAGCCGGTGTGATAGCGGTTTTCGGCAGCGCGCTCATCACCGGCCGTCCCGTGACTGTGTACGGTGACGGCACAGCCGCCCGGGACTACGTTTACGTCGACGACGTCGTGGACGCGTTCGTGCGTGCCGGCGAGGCTCCGTTGTCAGTCACCGGAACCTACAACATCGGCACCGGTCGACAGACGACCGTCACAGAAGTGCACCGGATCATTTCTTCGGTGGTCGATGAGTCGTCGCCGCCCCGGTACGCCGCAGCCCGCACCGGTGAGCTGCACGCCATCGCTTTGGATGCGAGGAAAGCGGCCGAGGAGCTCGGGTGGAAACCCGCCGTCGACATTGCCGAGGGAATTGAACGCACGGTCCACTGGCTTCGCACCACGCTCGGCTCTGACCCTGCCGCAATTGTCGGAGCCTGAGGGGTCGTAATGGCGATCAACAAGATAGTGGGCGTCCTCGGGGCACTGCAGCCGCCACGTCAGATCTCGCCTTACCTTGGTCGCCTGGCCGCCGCGGCCGTGACGGTGGTCGGCGCAGCCGGGATCGCGCTGAACGACGCCCAATCCTCCGCACCCCTCGCCCGCACGGTGGTCGTAACCTTCGTGATTTTGGCGCCTGCGATTGCGATCATCGGGCTGCTGCCGAGCGTCAACGCCGCCGTCGCCCTGATTGTCGCGGCAGCCGGCGCCACCGTCATCAACGCCCTTGTCGCGCAGGTGATGCTGTCGACCAACGCCTGGTCGCGCCCTGCAGGTGTCATCGCCGTTGGGCTAATCGCAGCCCTCCTGTGGCTGGTGCCGACCACGGTGAGTCGCTCGTGAGGACGACGGTCATCCAGGGGCTCTCGACCCTTCGGGCGCTGTCGCTGGCGGCGGATGCCGAGCGCGGTCGTCCGCCGATCAACCAAGAGAGGTGCTAGATGGCAGGTATGACCATTAGGCGCAAACCCACCGTGTCCGTGGTGATCTGCGCCTACACGTGCGATCGGTGGGATGACACTCTTGCCGCGGTAGCGTCGGTTAGGAGCCAAACAACGGCGCCAGAGGAAATCGTCGTCGCCGTCGACCACAACCCCGATCTGTTCAGCCGGCTGCACACCGCGTTGCCGGACGTGACCGTGGTTGAGAACCAGCATCAGCGCGGGCTGTCCGGCGGCAAGGACACTGGCGTCGAAGTGACCTCCAGCGACGTGGTGGCGTTCCTGGACGACGATGCCGTGGCCCACCCCGACTGGCTGAGACACTTTCGCGACGCCTACACCGATGACAGCATCGTCGGTGTAGGCGGCACCACGCTGCCGCGGTGGGAAACCGCGCGGCCGCGCTGGTTCCCGGAAGAGTTCGACTGGGTCCTTGGCTGCACGTTCACCGGTAGGGAGCCGGGGCCGGTCCGAAACCTTCTGGGCGGCAACGCATCTTTTCGTCGCGAGGTTTTCTCCGTCGCGGGTGGGTTCCCGAGCCACATCGGGAGGACGTCGGCGCAGAGTCGCCCGCTGGGCTGCGAGGAAACGGAGTTCTGCATCCGGGTGCGCCAGCATCGCCCCGACTGGACATACTTCTTCGAACCACGGGCAGTAATCTGGCACCGGGTAGGTGCCGAACGAGAGCGCTTCGCCTACTTCCGTTCTCGGTGCTTCGCCGAGGGATTGTCGAAGGCG
>Ga0207668_10002415_pt1 | contig 10923 bp, 9 predicted proteins | sample KBSS43metaG_FD_184323 | JGI IMG/M metagenome (GOLD analysis project Ga0207668, IMG submission 184323) | Switchgrass rhizosphere microbial communities from Kellogg Biological Station, Michigan, USA - KBS S4-3 metaG (SPAdes) (version 2) | ecosystem: Host-associated > Plants > Roots > Rhizosphere >... | reverse complement strand
GCTGCTGGACGTCGATCTGGACAAGCTGCGTAACGATCTCGAGAACTCGCGGGACTTTGTGTTCTCGAAGGCAGGGGTGAAAGTGGATCTGTTCGATCCGCATTGACGCGACTGCCTTAGCGTTGCGCGGCGGGCGGCCTCGGCCGCCCGCCGTGCGGAGAAACGCCTGATCCTGGGTCGCAAGCGGTCAACGTTTAACATGACGCTCGATTGACTACTACGGTCCCCGGGATCGTGACCAGGACCCGACCGAGCGTGGTCACTCCGCCGTCGCTCCGGAAACCTCGATGACCTTCTTCCATTTCGCCGATTCACGCTTGATCATCGCGCTGAGCTCCTCGGGCGTGCCGCCGGCGGGGGTGACGCCGGACGCTGCGAGGTGCTCGCGCACTTCCGGCGAGCGCAACACGTCGTTGAGCTCCTTGTTCAAGCGGTCGACGATCGCAGCCGGGGTTCCCGCACGAACCGCGAGATAGTTCTCGGTCGTTGCGCTGAAGCCGGGCAACTGGTCGGCGATCGGCGGCACCTGCGGCAGCAGCGGTGATCGCTCGAGGCTCGTGACGCCAAGCGGACGGAGCTTGCCTGACTTGATGTGCGGCAACAGCGGGCCGATGCTGTCGATCGTCATCTGCACGTTGCCCGCCAGCAGGTCCTGCAGGGCGGAACCGGTCCCTTTGTAAGGCACGTGAACGATGTCGATGCCGGCCATGCTCTTGAAGAGCTCGGTGTCGAGATGGCTCGTCGCGCCTAGGCCCGCGCTCGAGAAATTCACCTTCCCAGGGTTCGCCTTCGCGTACGCGATCAGCTCCTTCACGTCTTTCGCCGGCACGCTCGGGTGCACGACGAGAATGTGAGCGACCGACGCCACTCTCGCCACCGGCGCAAAGTCGCGCACCGGGTCGTAGGGCAGCTTCTTCATGAGGTAAGGGTTGATGATCTGCGGCGCCGGCGTCCCATACAGCAACGTGTAGCCGTCCGGGAGCGACTTTGCCACTGCATCCGCGCCGATGGTCGCTGCGCCGCCGGGCTTGTTGTCGACGATCACCTGCTGGCCCAAACGCTTCGTCAAACCTTGCGCAATCGTACGCGCTATCAGGTCGGCGCCTCCGCCCGCTGCGTATGGGACGACAAGGCGGATCGGGTGGTCCGGATACGTCTGCCCGGTCGCCAATCCGGCATGAAGTGCGAGCGCGCCGAACGCCAGCGAGAGGCACCGGCCCAGTCCGCGAGTCATGTGTTGCCCCATCGATCTACTGACACACGAAGTTTGACGCATCGTTGATATCGCCCGTGCCCTTGTAACGCGTTTGCTTGGGGTGCGGACAGAGCGGCCGGCTCCTCGAGGTTACGCCGAAGTATCCCGGATTGCTCGCGGTGGCAAGAATACTGTCCGGCGCGACGCCTCTTTCAACCCAATTGACCACTGCGGCTAGCGCATCGAAGGTTTCGGTGGCCGGCCCGCCGCTGCAATGGTTCATTCCGGGAATGGCGAACAGGCGCGCGAAACTCTGCGCGTTGCCGCCCTGTGCGGCGTTCATCTTGTCGTACCACGTGATGGTATCCGTAATGGAGACGGAGGAGTCCGCCACGCCCTGGTAAATGACGAGCTTGCCGCCGCGGTTCCTGAACGACGAGTAGTCGGCCGAATCGGTGAACAACATGCTCGTGGAAGCAGGCGTATAGGCGCCTGAGGCCGTATACATCTTCGCGACGTCGGTATCGAAGTTGTAATTCAGCGAGAAGTTGAGCGAATCGGCTGTCGTGAACGGCAGGACCGGTGGGGAGCCGTATATCACGGCGACGGCCGACACGAAGTTCAGCTTCGTCGCGTTGTTGGTGGCCGAGTTGTACGAGCCAAGCCACCAGGAACGCCAATTTGCGTTGTACGTCGTGCCCGACAACCCCCCAATGCCCCCATCCCACGGATAACTTGCATACAGCGAATTGCCCTGCGAATCCTTGGGTCCCTCGAACGCCTTCTCGAGCGATGCGATCTGGTCGGCCGTGAGGCACGACGCTGTCTTGCCGCCGGCGCACTGAACGGCCGTCAGCTTCGCATGAACGAGCGGCGTCGTGCATGCAGGGAAATTGTCGACGATGCCGTCGGCGAGACCATCGAGGCTGTCGCAAGCCGCGAGCACGGCCTCCCGCACCAGGAGCAGGTCGGCGTCGGTGAACGTTTTGTTGAGGGCCGGATCTCCGTTCGCCTGGAATAAGCCCATGCGCGTCGCCAAACCTGCGAATGTCTTGGTCGTGTGGATTCCTGCCATCGGGCCGAGGGGGATGTGAAGTACGGGGTCGCCGGACACGATGCCATCGTAGTGCGCCGGGAAGCGCTGCGACATGAGGAGTGCTTCGCGTCCGCCCTCGGAGCATCCCTGGAAATACGAGAACTCCGGCGTTCGCTGATAGCGTGCAAGCGTCAGCGCTTTTCCTATCTGAGTGACTTGGTCGTACGAGTTGTAGGCGAAATCGATCCGCGCCTGCGGGTCCACGCCGAACGACGCGGTGCCGCCAGCATTCGCATTGTTGTCGACGCTGTTGTCGTGGCCGGAGTCCGTTCCGATGGTTGCGTATCGCATTGCGAGAACGCTCGTCGGATCTACCAGCGTGCCGTTGGTGCCGCCCCCTCCGCCCATGTAGAACCGGCCGTTCCAATCGGTGGGCAGGCGCAGGCGAAACTTGATGGCGTATTGCTGGCCATCGGCGCCGGTTCGCTCGTTGATGGCTCCATCGATCTGGCAGTGCTCCGGGAGGCTGGAAGTAGCCGCATTCAAGACAGCGGCTTTTATCACGGCCTTTGCGACCGGTAGAGGTGTGCTGGCCAAGTCTGCGCAACGGTCCGAAACGCTGGCGCCTCCGCCACCTCCACACCCGGCGAGGATCAGCGCAAACATCAGCGACACCATCGCATAGGCGAACTTCCGAATTGGGTGCATGTCTCCTCCTTCCAAGGAAGTCATCGTCGGCAACGAACTGGTGGGTTCGTTTTGAGCGCCACCTTCTCAAGATAGCGCCGCCGCGGGCGGTGAGGGTCGTCACGCGCGGCAAACCTGTTATTCGTCCCTGGTCATTTCGGAGTCGGCGACGCATGACGGCATACCTGCTATGCGGCTGGGGTACGGACGGCGATGGGCCCTCAACCTAGACTTCTGGCCATCCGAGATGCAGGTCCTTTCGCCCTGCAGGTCCAGGAGGAGGACGGAATGCTCAAATCAGTGGCGTACTTGGTTGCGATGGTCGGGTGGCTGCTGGTGTCGCCTATCGCACACGCGCAGCAATATCCCACCAAGGCGGTGCGCATCGTGGTGCCGTACTCCGCGGGCGGCCCGGTCGACGTCCTGACCCGAGGGCTTGCTCAACGACTCAGTGAAGTGTGGGCACAGCCCGTCATCGTCGACAACAAGCCGGGCGGCAACGAGATCGTTGCTGCCCAAAGTGTCGCGGCGGCACCTCCGGATGGCTATACGCTGATGATGGCGTCGGATGCGACCCTGACCCTCAACCAATTTCTCTACAACAAGCTGCCGTACGATCCGAACACGGCGTTCACGCCGGTGACCGGTGTTGCATTGAGCAATCTGACATTTTTCGTTCCCGCCAGCCTGCCCGTGAATACGCTGCGCGAATTCGTCGAGCTCGCTAAGAAGCAGCCCAAGGCTTTGGCGTACGGCACATCGGGCCAAGGTACGTCGACTCATCTCGCCATGGTCTGGCTCGAATCGCGGACCGGCATCGCCCTCAATCCGGTCTCCTATAAGGGCCTGGCCCCTGTCATCCAGGACATGCTCGGCGGGCAGCTGCAGGCCGCCTTCGGCGCCGCGTCCGCCGTCGCTCCGCAGGTCAAGGCAGGGAAGCTCAAGGCGTTGGCGATCTCCGGATCCCGTCGCGCGAAGCTCCTCCCCGATGCGCCCACGTTTGTCGAGGCGGGCTTCGACAATATCGACGCGACACTGCTGATCGGTTTGATCGGCCCGCGAGGAATGCCGAAAGACCTCGTCGATCGCATTGCGCGTGATGTCGCCCGGGTGGCGCAGGAGCCGGCGTTTCGCGAAAAGTACCTCGATAGCGTGGCTTTCGACCTTTTCGTGGACACGCCCGACAACTTCGCTGCCTACCTGGTCAAGGAACGCGTCAAGCAGGAGCAACGCGTCAAGCTGTCGGGTGTAAAGCTCGAGCAATGATCGAGTAGCTTGCGCACCTCGGGGATACTGTCTATGGAGCTTTATGGCGCCGCCCGATCCTCCGCTTCCTTTCGCGTTCGCATCGCACTCGCGTACAAGGGTCTCGCCCACGACTCGGGGTATGTGAGCCTAGCAAAGGGCGAGCACGCGGAAGCCAAGTATCGCTCGATCAATACCCAGGGGCTGGTGCCGGCGCTGGTCGACGAGGGCCGGCTGTTCGCCCAGTCGCTGGCCATCATCGAGTATCTCGAGGAGCGGCATCCCGAGCCGCCGTTGCTCCCCGCGGAGCTTCCGGATCGTGCCTATGTTCGCGCGATCGCGCAGATGGTCGCTTGCGAGATGCAGCCGCTCAACAATCTGCGCACGCTCAACTTCTTGCGGACCGGATGCGGGCTCGACGAGGCGATCGTCCGTGCCTGGTATCACCACTGGATCGCCGACGGGTTTGCCATGATCGAGCGCTATCTGACCACTGAACGCCGGATGGGCCGATATTCCTTCGGCGGCATGGTGACCGTCGCGGACTGTTGCCTGGTACCGCAAGTGTTCAACGCCAAACGGTTCGAATGCGACTTGCGGCCATACCCGACCGTAATGGGCATTTTCGAACAGTGCATGCAGCTGCCCTCATTCGAGCGCTCTCAGCCCTCCGCGCAACCTGACGCCGTGTAAATCAGATGCGCTCGACGATGAGCGCAAAGCCTTGGCCCACCCCGATGCACATCGTGCACAAGGCGTAGCGCCCGCCGGTGCGGTGGAGTTGATACAACGCGGTGGTGACCAGGCGCGCACCGCTCGCTCCCAGCGGGTGGCCGAGCGCGATTGCGCCGCCATTCGGGTTCACGTGCGCGGCATCGTCGGGAAGTCCAAGATCGCGCGTGACGGCCAACGCTTGCGCCGCGAACGCCTCGTTCAGCTCGATGACGTTCATGTCGCCAATCTCGAGACCGGCCTTGGCCAGGACCTTGCGGCTCGCGGGTGCGGGGCCGAAGCCCATGATGCGCGGCGGCACGCCGGCTGCCGCGGCGGCGACGATGCGACCGCGCGGTTTCAATCCGAAACGCTTCGCCGCTTCCTCCGAAGCCAGGAGGACTGCGCATGCGCCGTCGTTGACTCCGGATGCGTTGCCCGCAGTGACGGTGCCATCCGGTCTCACCACGCCCTTGAGCTTCGCGAGCGCCTCGAGCGTCGTGGCGCGCGGGTGCTCGTCCTGCTTGAACATGACGGGGTCGCCCTTCTTCGAGGGTATCGTCACCGGCACGATCTCTTCCGCGAGGCGGCCGCCGGCGATGGCGGCGGCGGCGCGCTCCTGGCTGCGCAGCGCAAACGCATCCTGATCCTGACGCGATACTTTGAAGTCCATTGCTACGTTTTCAGCCGTTTCGGGCATGGAGTCGACGCCGTACCTGGCTTTCATGAGTGGATTGACGAAGCGCCAGCCGATGGTCGTGTCCTCGATCTTCGCCGATCGAGAGAATGCGGAGTCCGACTTGCCCATCACGAAAGGCGCGCGGGTCATGCTCTCCACGCCGCCCGCGATCATGAGCGAAGTCTCACCGCTCTTGATGGCGCGCGCGGCGACCGCGATTGCGTCGAGGCTCGAACCGCAAAGGCGGTTGATGGTGGAACCAGGGACCTCCGGAGGAAGTCCGGCGAGCAATAGCGACATGCGCGCGACATTGCGGTTGTCCTCGCCCGCTTGGTTGGCGCAACCGTAGACGACGTCGTCCACGAGTGACCAATCGACCGACGCATTGCGCTCCAGGAGCGCTCGCATCGGGATGGCGCCAAGGTCGTCGGCGCGCACACTGGAAAGGGCGCCGCCGTAGCGGCCGAAGGGCGTGCGAATCGCGTCGCAGATGAATGCTTCAGACATGGCTCAACGCCCCTTGAAAACGGGGGTGCGCTTTTCCCGGAACGCGGCCTGGGCTTCCTTGGCATCTTCGGTCTTCGAGATGGCGGTGGTCATATCCTGCTCGTAACGATAACCATCACGAAGGCTCATGTCCTCAATGGTGTTGAGCGTGTGCTTGCCCATGCGCGTCGAGACCGGACTCTTCGCTGCAATGGTCTGCGCGATCTCGAGCGCAGTGGTCATGAGATCCTCGGGCGTCGTACACGCCTCGACGATTCCGAGCCGGTAGAGCTCTTCGCCACTCACGCGATAACCCGTGAGCATCATTCGCCGCAAACGCGAGTGCCCGAACAATCGCATTGCGTGGCGACAGCCGCCCAGAAGGCCGACGTCGACTTCCGGCAAGCCCAGCGACGCCTTCTCTGAAGCAACCAGTACGTCGGCGGAGGCGACCATGGCGAGGCCCGAGCCAAGCGCGGCGCCGTTGATAGCGACGACGACGGGTTTCGCGCATTCGCGGATCGCGTGGAAGCACTCGCGCGTGCGCCGATTGTGGGCCATGAAATCGCCCGGCCCCTTGATGTTTTCGGCGCGTCCTTTCAAGTCGGCGCCGGCGCAAAAGACCTTGCCTGCAGCGGTCAGCACGACGACGCGAATCTCGTCTGTCTCGGAGATGCGATCGAGCGCGAGCGTCAACTCGTCGTTCATCGTGCGCGACAGGGCGTTTACCGGCGGGTTGTCCATCGTCACCGTCGCGACATGCCCGTCCATCGCTACCTTGACTTGAGTCAGATCGTCCATCGGGCGCTCCCGTAGAGTTTGTCGTCGGTCCTGTTTCGATTAGGCCGGAGTCTAGGCGTTGTGCAAAGCAACACGCTACACGTCGTGGCGCATAGCTGTCATGTCCGGCGGATCACCCATGCCGGGAAACAGCCCGTTTGCGGTGGACTAGAATGCGCGCCATGAGCGCTCGCACGAGGCGCGAGGTGGCGAGGAGGGCAGGTGACAAACCGGCGAGTGACCGCGGTCAAGCTCGACGTCATGGCGGACCTGCACAAGTGGCGGGCATTCGTGGCCATCGCCGAGCTCGGCAGCCTGACGCGGGCGGCGCTCGTGCTCGATCGTGCGCAGCCGGTTCTGAGCCGGCAGATGAACGCCCTGGAGCGCGAGTGCGACGCCCGCCTGTTCGTGCGTACGGGACGGGGCGTGGAGCTATCCGAGCTTGGGAAGCAGCTTTTCCCGGAGATAAAGGCACTTCTCGCCAACGCCGGAGAGCTCGAGCGCGAAATCCGGGGAAAATCCCGTGGGCCGTCCGGCGTGGTGACGCTGGGGCTTTTACCCTCGCTCGGAAATCCGCTCATCGGGCGGCTCTTCAAGCAATTGCAGGAGCTGCACCCGGCGATTCATCTCAAGATCCTCGAGGGATCGAGCGGGCAGGTCGAGGAATGGCTTGGCGAAGGGCGCCTCGATATCGCCATCCTGTATCGGTACACGCCTTCGGTTCCCGAGGCCGAGCATTCGTTGGCCACCGTTGACAGTTACCTCATCGGTGCGAAGGGCGATCGGCTGACTAGCGCAGCGGAGGTACCTTTCGCAACGCTCGATCGGTTGCCACTCATTCTCCCGAGTGCACCCAACGGGCTGCGAAACGCGCTCGATGCGCTCGCGCGGCGCGAGCGGATCACGATTGCACCGGTCATCGAGGCCGACTCGCTGCAGCTCTTCAAGTCGGTCATTGCCGAAGAGCATTTGTACACCGTGCTGCCTTTGCATGCGGTTTGGTCCGAAATCCAGGCCGGCCACCTTCAGGCCGCGAAAGTCGTGAACCCGCCCTTGCAGCGTGATGTCTCGATGGCGCTTGCCGCATCCAAGGGCCCGCGCAAGGCGGTCACTGAAACGGCGACGCAGATCGTCCGCATCGTCGACGAGATGGCGGCTAAGGGCCTGTGGTGGCGTGGAACGCCCGCCTAGTCCGCTTCCCGAAGTCGCTCGAGAACAGCGGCCACGTTTCCCTTGCGATAGCCGTGACCGGACAGGGCAGCGATTGCGTCGAGCTCTGACTCGATCCGGCTGCGTTCCTGACGCGACGCCCAGAAAAGCGGTCCGCCTTCGTGCCGCGGGAACCCGTAGCCGCTCACCATGACGAGGTCGACGTCCGACGCTCGCGCCGCGACTCCTTCCTCGAGCAGCAGCGCAGCTTCGTTGACCATCGTGAGCAGCGCGCGCCGGGAGATCTCCTCTGCGGTGAAGGAGTGGCGTGCGATCCCCTTGGCAACCGATGACGCGTCGATGAGCGCGCGCACCTCGGAGTCTGGCTCACCACCTCGCTTCCCCGGAGTGTACTTGTACCAGCCGGCCCCGGTCTTCTGACCGAGCCGCCCCTGCTCGCAGAGACGATCAGCGATCTCGACGTAGCGGCTTTTCGGGTCGCGCGTGGCGGCAAGCCGTTGCCGCATCTTCCACGCGATATCGAGGCCCGACATGTCTGAGACGGCAAAGGGTCCCATTGCAAACCCGAATGTGGTCATCGCCTTGTCGACTTCTTCGGGATAGGCGCCTTCTTCGAGCATGAATTCGCACTGGCGGCGATAGGCTGCGTAGATGCGGTTGCCGATGAACCCTTCACCGACACGCGCGACGACCGCCGTCTTTCGCAGCCTCTTGCCCACGGCGACCGCTGTCGCGAGCGTTGCGGCGCCGGTGTCGGCGGCGCGGACGATCTCCAGCAGCTTCATGACATGCGCCGGACTGAAGAAATGCAAGCCTACGACGTTTGCTGGATGGCTCGTCGACTGAGCGATTCGATCAAGGTCGAGATATGAAGTATTCGATGCGAGGATGGTGTCGGGGCGGACGACGCTCTCAAGTCGACGGAAGAGATCGATCTTCACGTCCATGTCTTCGAAGACCGCTTCGAGTACGAGATCGGCGTCGGCGAGGTCTTTCAGGTTTCCGCTGGGTCGAACTTGCGCGAGACGTCGCTTGGCTTCGTCGTCGGCGATGCGCCCGGACGACACCGCCCGTTCCTGGATCTCGCGCATCCGTTCCAGTCCGCGTTGCGCGCCCGCTTCATCCTGCTCGACCAACGTCACCGAGTAGCCCGCATCGATGAAGCACGTCGCGATTCCGACCCCCATCGTTCCAGCGCCGACAATGCCGATACGCCCGAGGTCGCGCGCAGCGACGCCCTCGAGCCCCGGCACTTTGGACGCTTCGCGCTCGGCAAAGAACAAGTGACGTAGCGCCGCGGCCTCCGTGCCCGAGCGCAACCGCTGGAACGTGGCACGTTCTTGTGCCAAAGCCTCCGCGAAGGGTAGGCGGGCCGATGCCTGCACGGCTTCGATAGCCTCCTGGACGTGAGGCCGGCCGCGACCAGCCTTGAGTGCGTCGGCCGCTGCCTTGTCAACCTGTCCAACGGGAGCCTCCGGTACTGGAACCTGTGCCAGGAGGCGTTTGCGCTCACCGAGGCTGCGCGCGTGCGCCACCGCGCCGGATCGAAGGTCGCCTTCGATCACCTCGTCGATCATTCCGAGGGCCGCTGCTTCCTTCGCTCCTACGCGGCGGCCGGAGCACACGATCTCGATCGCCTTGGGTACGCCAACCAGGCGAGGCAGGCGCTGCGTGCCGCCTGCGCCGGGAATCATTCCCAGCGTTACTTCGGGCAGCCCGACCACTGCGCCGGGCGCGGCCACGCGCGCGTCGCAGCCGAGCGCCAGTTCGTACCCCCCACCGAGCGACGCGCCATGGATGGCTGCGACAAAAGGCTTCGCGCACGCCTCGATCGCTGCGATCACTGCGGGCAGTTGAGGCTCCTCGAGCGGTTTGCCGAATTCCTTGATATCCGAACCGGCCACGAACGTGTTGCCTGCGCCGATGATGACCGCAGCGTCGATATCATCGGCGTCAGAGATCGCCCGCACGGCGTCAAGCAGCCCGCTGCGCACGGCACGCGAACCCGCGTTGACCGGCGGATTGTCGATGACGACGACACCGACGTTGCCGTCGCGCTCGAGCCGGACTGCGGAGGAGGGGGAAAGGATTGGCGTCATCGGTCGGACTCCCGGTCAATGCGATTAATGTATTAGCGTGCGCCTCGCTTGACGACTCGTGAAAAGGCAAAGCAGGTATGCATCCGGGCACGCGGATGCTCGTCCCGCTTGGGGTAGGCTATCGTTAGCCGTACCCTTGAACAGCCGCGAGGAAACACCGATGCCGAGGATCTCCCTGCCCGCGCCGGAGACAATGACGCCGGATCAACGGAAGGTGTACGACAAGATCGTCACCGGCAAGCGCGGCCGCATCCAGGGTCCACTGCGGGCCGCGTTACACAATCCGGATCTCGCCGAACGCTGGTCGGCACTGGGAGAGTTGTTGCGCTATGGGACGACGCTCACGCCGCGGCAATCGGAGCTCGCGATTCTGATTACCGGCCGTCTTTGCCGCTCGCCTTTCGAGTGGTACGCGCACCGTCCGGAGGCGGAGAAGGCCGGATTGCCCGCCGATGTCATCGACGCCATCTTCGCGGGCGCGACGCCGACAACGATGTCCGCCGAAGACTCCGCGGTGTATCACTACACGCTGGAGCTCAATCGATATCGATCGGTCTCCGACAAGACCTACGCACGGGCGCTCGAGCTTTTCGGCGAGCGTACCGTCGTCGAACTGACCGCCCTGGTCGGGTACTACACGATGGTGGCGATGACGCTCAACAGCCACGAGATTCCGTTTCCCGAGGGCGTAACGCCGCCGTTCAAGCTTCCTCAGCAGGAAGAGCTGGAGTGAGCGTGGGGGCCGAGGCGGAGCCGAGGGAGGCGCGAAGCGCGCGTCCCCACGCGACCGACGGCGGCCGACGCACCGGTGTTGCGTCAAACTATCTCGTCCAAG
>Ga0207668_10002413_pt1 | contig 10926 bp, 11 predicted proteins | sample KBSS43metaG_FD_184323 | JGI IMG/M metagenome (GOLD analysis project Ga0207668, IMG submission 184323) | Switchgrass rhizosphere microbial communities from Kellogg Biological Station, Michigan, USA - KBS S4-3 metaG (SPAdes) (version 2) | ecosystem: Host-associated > Plants > Roots > Rhizosphere... | reverse complement strand
GATCTGCTGGCTCACCGACGATTGGGTATAGCCGAGCCGGCCCGCCGCTCGCCCGAATGTTCCTTCCTCGGCGATCGCGGCCATGGTCCGCAGATGGCGCAGCTCGACGTCAGCCATGACGTAAAGCATAGTCAAAAGCGATCGGAATCTTCGGAGGCCATCGCGGTAGGCCATGCTTCGACGAGTCCGGCGTCGTTGGCCGGTTCATCGATCTCGCTCGTTGGTTCGGCGGCGCAGCGCCGGGGCGACGGCCTGCTGGGCGGCGAACAGCGCGAGCCCGGTCGCCGTGCATGCCACCCACAGCGCGCTGCGCCCGGCGTGGTCGAGCAGCGCGGTGCCGGCCAACGGTCCCAGCACGGCCCCTACGCTCCAGGTGGTCGAGGCGACGCCCATGTACCGGCCGCGTAGGTCGGCCGGCGCGAGGTCGGCGAAGGTGGCGCCGAACATGACAGCGACGCCGATCTGGCCGAGGGTCCACACGAGAATCGACCCGGCATGGGCGGCGTCGCCGTGCACGACGGCGCCGAGTCCGCCGCCGACCCCGACCAGCAGCATGGAGACCGCCAGCACCGAGGCCCGGTCGCGACCGCCGAGCAGCCGCACCGCGATCGGCTGGACCACCACGATCGCGATCCCGTTCAGGGCGAGCACCGCGGCATATCTTCCGGGACCGTGGCCGTCGGCGGCCAGGACGAGCGGGAGCGTCGAGAACGTCTGCAGGAACAAGGCGAAGTAGGCGACGTGGATCGCCGTCATGGCGAGCATCACCGGATCGCGCAGCAGGGCCGGTAGCAGCGACCGCCTGGTCGTGTTCCCCGCCGGCCGACCGGTCTCGGGCACGTGGCGCCACACGATCAAGGCCGCGAGGACCGAGGCCGCTGCGTTGATCCAGAACAGGATGCCGTAGCCGTGTCGGACCAGGACCCCGGCGGCCACCGCCGAGACCGTGAAGCCAAGGTTGGCCGCCCAGAAGAGCAGACCGAAGGCGCGGACCCGCGCCCGCTCAGGCAGGTCTGCCACGGCGGCCGATCCCGCCGGGCGGAACAGTTCCGCCGTCAGCCCGACCCCGACGGCCGCCGCGCAGACCGCCGGCAACGTTTCCGCCGAGCCGAGCGCGACCAGAGCGACGGCTGTGCCCAGGAACCCGGCCAGCATGGTGTGGCGCCGACCGATCCGGTCGCTCAGCCAGCCGCCCAGCAGTTGCGACGCGATGTCTCCGACGCCGATCGCCGCGAGTACCGCCCCGGCCGTCGTCGGCGAGAGTTGCCGCTCCTGGGTCAGATAGAGCACCAGGAACGACCGCGCCATCCCGCCGGCCCGGCTCACGAAGTGGGTTGCCGTGAGCGCCCAGACGAGGCCGGATCGTTTCGACCGGGCCCGAGTCGGTCGGGGTTCGACAGCCGGGGTGACCCGGACCAGCGTGCCGTGGGTTGTCATGACCCCGACGCTAGATCCGCGATTACATCACGTAAAACGATTGTTTCGAATCAAGGCGATCGCCATAGCCGATGCTCCGGAATAGCGGGCGGCCGGCCACCTGGTGGCATGCCGGTCGTGCCGCGCAGCGGCAGGCGCCAACGTCAACCGGGCGGCAGGCGATCGGCGAGAATTCGGTAATTCTCAGATCCCCCGCAGCTCCTGTATTCGTCTGCACAGCCATTCCAGTTCACGATAGGCGGAGTCCGCCTTCGCTTCGCGACGCCGATGCTCAAAGAATGTCCGGTAATTGGTCGCGATGTTGCATATTCGGGAACCGGCGATGGCATCGAGGACCGCAAGGTCATAGACGTCCGATGAGACGGACACCGCCAACGCCTCGAAGAACCCCAGGTAGGCCGCGAGGTCTTGCAGCGCAGGGTGGTCCGGGTCGGCGAGGGCGGCGCGCACGAACTTTTCGATCGCCGGTTTGTCCCAGTCGTTCGGCAGGGCCTTGCGCCACGCGGCGATCTGCGGTGCCGCGCCCATGTAGAAGTCGATTGCGGCTTGCCGCTTCCCGCGAGCCACTTCCGCCTCGGTAACTCGCTGCAAATGTTCCAGTTGGCGCCTCGCCAGCGCGACCTGGGTGGCAACGAAAGCCAGGCCTGCGGCGTTGAGCGTCAGGCCGATGACGGTGAGCGTTATTGTCAATGCGTTTTGTGACATGGCCTTACCGGCATTTCCGTGTCTGCACCCCAGAACCATTCAGGCTGTCGATCAAGGTCGGTGGCATCCCTTGATCCAACGCCGGCCCGCCATCAAGGCCGCCGCGTCATTGCCCCATCGTGCGCGGCCGGCGCAACCGGTCTGGTTCGGCGTCGGCAGTGGCCTCGCGCGATCTGTTCCCGTAGAGCCGCGGGCGGCGGTGGCCTCGCGGGATCTTTCCCGTAGAGCCGCGGGCAGCGGCGTCGGTGCGCCAGATGGGGAAGCGGTCGTCCTTGGCCCGGTCGCTGCCAGGCTTCACGGTGCGGACGGGCTACGGCGTCGTCGCGGTGACGGACGGGTTCGACGGTGCGCCTGACGCGATGAAGCCGAACGTGGTCGAGGCGTGGGCGGCCGAAGCGCCGTTGCAGGTGGCGTTGCGCACCGTCGCCGCCGAGCCGTCGGTGCTCAGCGTGCCGTTCCAGACCTGGCGACTGGATCCCCGCAACACATTTAATACTGTCGATTGACATGCCGCCGGGCGATGGTAAAGATACGTGTTACACGAAGCGGTCGCGGAGTCTTCCGCGGTCGCCGGCGCGCCGGTCACGGGCGCGCGAGGCGTGGACGTTCCTGATGCCGGCGCCTGTTCCAACGGTGTTCGCGGCGGCACGACAACCCTTTGCGGAGGTCCTCATGCGTCAGCGGATCGAGTTCCCGGGCAAGCGCTTACCTGCGGCTGCCCCGCAGACCGGAGCGGCCGCTGCGGCAGCCCCTCGGTCCGGAAATGCACGTGCCCTGCTGGGAGCGGCCGCGGCGCTGGCCGTCGGCATCGCAAGCTGGACCGGGATCACGAGCACGGCCGCCGGCAGCGTCCGGGCTCTGCCGGCCGGCTGCTCCGGCACTTCGCCGATCACCTGCCACTATGCGGTCGCGCCGGGCAACTATGACGTGAGCGTGTCCATCGGCAGCGCCACCGCCGCCGGAAGCACCGAGCTGTGGGCGGAGGCCCGCCGCCTGATGCTGCCGTCGGTGAGCACCGCGATCGGTGCCGTCAGGAATTACTCGTTCACGGTCAACGTGCGGCAGCCGGAGGGCCAGCCGACCGGTCAAGGCGGCACCGGCAGTCCCGGCCTGGACCTTCGATTCGAGGGATCCCGCCCGCAGGTGTCGGCCGTGTCGGTGGCCCCGGCGGCCCGTCCGCTGGTCGCCTACCTCGCCGGTGACTCGACGGTGTGCGATCAGCCGGTCGCCCCGTGGACCGGGTGGGGTCAGCTGATCACGACGGCGGTGGGCCCGGGTGCGGTCGTCGCCAACTATGCCGACTCGGGGGAGAGCTCGGGCAGCTTCCTCAGCAATCGCGCGCTCTTCCCGGCGCTGCTGGCGAACGTCAAGCCTGACGACCTGGTCCTCATCCAGTTCGGGCACAACGACAAGCAGACCAGCGCGGCGGACTATCGCGGCAACCTCATCTCGATGATCACCAAGGTCCGGGCGAAGGGCGGCATCCCCGTGCTGGTGACGCCGCCGGTGCGCCGGCTGTTCAGCGGCGACCGGCTTACGTCCATCGCGCTGCACGTCAACGGTGTCGGCGTGAACCTGCCCGCCGAGATGCGGTCGGTCGCCGTGGCCCGGAAGGCACCCGTCATCGATCTGACCGCCAAGAGCAAGGCACTGGTGGAGTCCCTCGGACCGTCCGCGTCCGCGCAGCTCTATCTGCGTTCCTCGGTCGACGGCGTCAACGACAACACCCATTTCTCCCAGTACGGCGCGACCAGGATGGCCGGCCTGATGCTGCAAGGCGTCCGGGAGCAGAAGCTCTCGCTCGTGCCCTACCTGCGCTGATCACGCGTAAGGAGTCACCGTGTTCGATGCATAGACGTACGTTCCTCAAGGCCGGAACGGCCGCGTTGGGCGGCGCCCGCGTCCGCCTGGCCGGCGATGCGACGTCGCCGGGCGCCACCCGGCAGTTCGTCCCCGGCGCAACGGGCTGAGTCGCAACGCTTCGACAAGTATCGATTGACAATCGTTCACGCGGTGGCAACACTAGCCGTTACATTCTGCACTTGGGAGCGCTCCCAGAAGCTCCGGCACCGCGCTGCGATCGACACCTTCATGCCCATCCGGAGGATCAGCGACCAGCTTCGGCCGTCGACGGATTTCTCAACGTCTGACAGGACTGCGAAAATGAAACCTTCCAAAACAGCCACTCTTGCCGCCGTGGTGGCGGCGGTCGTGGTGATCCCCGCCGGGTCCGCGCCGGCGGCCGGCGCGGTGGCCGCGACCGCGTACTACGTGGCCCCGAACGGCAATGACAGCGCGGCGGGCACGCAGGCCGCGCCATGGGCGTCGATCGCCCGCGCGCAGACCGCCGCCCGGCCCGGCGACACCGTCTATCTCCGCGGCGGTACCTATGCCTACACCAGGGCGAACAGCGCCTGTGCGAGCCAGACGGCCCGGGTTGACGCGATCACGCTGGACAAGAGTGGCACGTCGGGTAATCCGATTCGTTACTGGGCGTACCCCGGGGAGCGGCCGGTCTTCGACTTCTCCCGGGTGCTGGACAACTGCCGGATCAAGGGATTCGACGTGACCGGCAACTGGCTGCACCTCAAGGGGCTGGAAGTCACCGGGGTACGGCAGAACAACAAGCTCAACCACGAGTCCTGGGGAATCTTCGTCACCGGTGACGACAACGTCGTCGAGCTCCTCAACTCCCATCACCACATGGGACCCGGCCTGTTCATCAGCGGTGGGGCCGGCAACCTGGTGCTCAACTCCGACGCGCACGACAACTACGACGTGAACAGCTCCAACGGGGCCGGGGAGAGCGCCGACGGGTTCGGCTCGCATTACACGCCGGCCGGCCGGCCCGCCAACGTGTTCCGGGGGTGTCGTGCGTGGTGGAACTCGGACGACGGGTTCGACCTGATCCACACCTATTCGCCGGTGATCATCGAGAACTCGTGGGCGTGGCGTAACGGCTACCTACCGGGCACGACGACGTCGTCCGGCAACGGCAACGGCTTCAAGGTGGGTGGCTTCGGCGGGGCCTACGACGCCGGGGCGGTCAAGCACACGGTCCGCTTCTCGGTGGCGTTCCTGAACAAGGCGGCCGGGTTCTACTCCAACCACCATCCGGTGGCCAACGACTACTTCAACAACACCGGCTACGGAAACCGCCCCGACTTCAACATGCTGGGGGTGAACTCGAGCGGCGCCGCGGCCGGCCGGGGCAACCTGCGTAACAACATCGCCTACACCGGCACGTTGACCTCCAACATGTCCGGCACGAGTTCCGCATACAACTCCTGGGACCTCGGCCTTGCCCTGTCCGACGCCCAGTTCCGCAGCGTATCGACCACCGGCTGGGACGCGCCCCGGCAGGCCGACGGCAGCCTGCCCGTGCTGGCGCATCTGCGCCTCGCCACCGGCAGCACCCTGATCGACAAAGGCACCGATGTCGGCCTGCCGTACAGCGGCAGGGCACCGGATCTGGGCGCCTTCGAACAGCCGGCAACCGGCCGCCAAGGAAGGACGGTATCGTGATGCACAAGCCAGCCAGCACTCTGACCCGGCGGGGCCTGGTCACCGCGACATTGCTGCTCATGTCGGTGGCCGGAGCCGGCGGCGTCGCGGCCGCGGCCACCGCGCCGGGCGGCGCGACCGCGCCTCGTGATTCGCTGACCACCTTCTACGACCAGACCGCCCGGTATTCGGCTTCGGACTACACCGCGGACTCGTGGGCCGCGTTCACGGCAACCCGGAACGCGGTGGCGACCCTGGCCCGGCAGGGCGGCGCCACCGATGGCCTGGTAATGGTGCGCGGCCTGAAGAGCCTGGTCGCCGACTATCAGGGACGCTCCGCGGCCCGGTACACCCGCGGTTCGTGGGCGCCGTTCGCCGCGGCGTTGCGCACCGCGGCGGGTGTCGCGGCCGATCCGTCGGCCACCGCACCGGAGGTCGCCGCCGCGAAGACGGCTCTGATGGACGCCGCGGGCAACCTCGTGGCCGCGGACGAGGGGACGTTCCAGACCATCACGAACGACACCTTCTGGAAGGACACGAGCGGCAACCCGATCTATTCGCAGGGCGGCGGCGTCGTCAAGTTCGGCGACACCTACTACTGGTACGGCGTGCATTACCTGGGCGCCGAGCACTATCGCGCCAACCCGACGAAGAAGTACGACAACGAAGTCTCGTTCGTGTCGATCCCGGCGTACTCGTCGAAGGACCTGGTGAACTGGAAGTTCGAGCGGAACGTCGCCACGACGTCCACGACGTTGCCCGGCGGCGGCCGGCTCGGCGGCTGGGTGGGCCGGCTGGGCGTGTCGTACAACGAGCGGACCGGCAAGTACGTGCTGGTCACGCAGGGGCCGGGCGGGGTTGTGTTCCTGCGCGGCGACTCTCCCACCGACACCTTCGACGGCGCCGCCGTGCAGGGTCAGGTCACCAACTCGCCGACGCCCGGGACCGGAGACCAGACGATCTTCACGGACGACGACGGGAAGGACTACCTGATCTTCTCGAACGCGTCCGGGCGGGGCAACACCTTCGTCTCGAAGCTGCGCGAGTCCGACTCGCTGTACGCCGAGCCCGCGGTGCGGATCGCCAAGTTCTCCTCGGGCCGCGAGGGCAACGCCATGTTCAAGCTCGACGGCAAGTACTACGCCGCGTCGTCCGACCTGCACGGCTGGAACTCCTCGGTGGCGCACGTCATCGAGTCGACCAGCGGCACCATCCAGGGCGCCTACACCGGCGAGTACACGATGGCCGGCACCGAGATGGACTACAGCCACGTGACCCAGACCGGCTTCTTCGTGACCGTGAACGGCACCCGGAAGCACACGGTGATCTTCGCCGGCGATCGCTGGTCGGACTTCGCCTGGAACGGCATCGGCTACAACCAATGGTTCCCGGTGGACAAGACCGGGTCCCGGCCGCAGGCGCATTCGATGAGCCAGTGGCAGTTCAACGCCGCCACCGGGGAATGGCGGGTCGGGCCGCAGAACAGCTACATCCTCAACCCCGACTTCCAGGCCGACCGGGTCACCGTGTCGACCCTCACCGGGTGGACCAACACCGGCGGGGGCGTGACCAACGTCAGCCCCGGCGCCAACGGCAGCCGCTTCGCGCTGCAGCTCGGCTCCGGATCGGCCGGCGTACGGCAACAGATCACCGTGCCGGCCGGCACCTACCGGCTTGCCGCGTACGCCAGGACCGCCGGCTCGGTGAGCGGGGCGCAGCTGTCGGTCACCGACGCGAGCGGCGCGGTGCGCACCCTCGCCATCCCGTCGTCAAGCGGCTGGACCCGCCGGGAATCCACCGGACTCCAACTGGCCGCCGGCACCGCCACGGTCGCCGTCCGTACCAACGGCGGCACCCTCACCGTCGACGGTCTCGAACTCGTGCGGACCTCCGGCAACGTCGGCTTCCTCGACCTGGGCGCCGCGGCCGGGTGACGCAACGCGGTCGGGAGGCGATCCGTGGCCGGACAACTCCTGACCGCACTGTCCGGCCGACCCGTCACCCAACGCCGGAGGTTGATTCCCGTGATCCGGAAACTCCGTGCCTGCCTGCTCGCGCTGTCGATGATCGTGCCGCCGGCCGTCGCCTTCGCCGCCGGAACGGCCTCGGCGGACGCCACCGCGACCACCGCGGCCAACCAGTATCGGACGGTCACCGACTTCGACGCGGGCTGGCTGTTCCACTACGGCGACGCGAGTGGCGCCGACGCCGTTTCCCATCCCGACGGCGGCTGGCGCCGGCTCAGCGTGCCGCACGACTGGAGCATCGAGGGACCGAACCCGCCGGCCAACCCGTTCGCCCAGTCCGCGCCGAGCACCGGCCGCGGCGGCTACCTGCCGTCGGGCATCGGCTGGTACCGCAAACACCGGCCCGGCACGCGGACGGCTGGAACCCGAGGTAAGCCCGCCGACGTACTCTCTTGCGGTTACTGAGGAACTGTTAGAGAGTGCGTGGGTGGGAACAAGGTACGAGTTGAGCGAGCTGCCGCCGGATGCCGACCTGGCGCGGGCCGACTCGCTGGCGCGGGAGATTTTCTCCGACGTCGCCAACAAGTGGGCGTTTCTGATCATCGAATTCCTGGGGCAGCGCACCATGCGCTTCGGCGAGCTGCGCGACGAGGTCGGCGGTATCAGCCACAAGATGCTCACCCAGAACCTGCGGATGCTGGAGCGCAACGGCCTGATCGAGCGGACCGTGTACCCGACCGTCCCGCCCCGGGTGGAGTACACGCTCACCGAGGCCGGTGCGGCCTTGCGCGGAGTGGTCGACGGCATGTGCGGCTGGACCCAGCGCTACCTGAGCCACATCGAGGCGACGCGCCGCCGGTTCGCCCAGTCCTAGTCGAGCACGGGCCTAGTCGAGCACGGCCGTTGCCTCGATCTCGACGAGGTGCTCGGGAACGTCCAGTGCCACGATCCCGAACAGCGACGCCGGCGCCAGCGGGGTGATGCCCAGCTTGGCCGACGCCCGGGCGATGCCTTCGAGCAGCTCCGGCATCCGCTCCGGGGTCCAGTCGACGACGTGCACGGTCAGTTTCACCACGTCGGCGAAGGTTGCCCCGACGCCGGCCAGCGCAATGCCGACGTTGAGGTAGCTCTGCTCGACCTGGGCGGTCAGGTCGCCTTCGCCGACCGTCTTGCCGTCGGCGTCCCAGGCGACCTGCCCGGCGACGTGGATCAGCTTGGTACCGGTCGCCACCGAGACCTGCCGGTAAACGCCGACCTCGGGGAGTCCGCTCGGGTTGACGAGGGTTACGGCCATGACGGTGCCTCCTAATACTCTCTTTTGGTTACTTGGAAACCATAGGAGACCTCTGGCGAACAGGGAAGAAGGCACTTATTCGAGACCTGGGAACCTTTCGGTAACCGCAGGTACGCGCCGGACCTCGCGTCTGGTAGCCGGCGTGGCTCGGTCTTGTCCCGGCCACTCGACTTTGGCATGATCAGCGCCGGACGTTACTGAACGTAATGCACGGTTGCCAGAAAGAGGATCCCGGTGTTCAAGCGAAGGGTGATCTCGTCGGCCGCCGTGGCGGCCCTGGTGGCCGGGCTGGGCTTGTTCTTGCTGCAAACACCCCTTGCCGGCCGGCGGGTCGCCGAACGGCAAGAACTCGCCCCGCCAACTGCCGCCGCTCCGGCGCCCGTCACGCAGGGTGGCACTGCCCCGGCAATCGTCGCATCCGCGGCGGCGAAGGCGTCCACTCCGGTCAAATCGGCCGTCAAGCCGGTGGCCAAACCCGCCACGGCGCCGCTGGCCGGGAGGATCCGGCCCAACGTCACCTATCGCGGGAAAGCCACCTTCTACGACGCGGGCGACGGCGGAGGCGCCTGCCTGTTCGGCCCGGCCCGCGACATGATGATCGGGGCGATGAACCAGACCGACTACGAGTCGGCCAAGGCGTGCGGCGCCTACGTCCTGGTCCGTGCGTCCAACGGGGCCTCCGTGCGGGTCCGCATCACGAACCTGTGCCCGCTGCCCTGCGCGCCCGGACAGATCGACCTGAGCCCGCAAGCCTTCGACAAACTCGGCAAGCGGTCGCTCGGCGAGATGCCGATCACCTGGCGGCTGCTCAGCCCTCAGCTGTCCACCAAGATCTCCATCCGATACCAGACCGGCTCCAGCAAGTGGTGGTGCGGCCTGCAGGTGATCAATCACCGCAACCCGGTGGCCCGACTGGAGGTTCGCGTCGGCAACAACTGGCGTCAACTGTCCCGCACCAGTTACAACTACTTCGTCTCGGCCAACGGCAACGGCTGCGGGGCCGCGATCCGAGTAACCGACATCTATCGACAGCGGCTGATCCTCAACGGCATCACCGTCAAACCCGACGTCGTCCAACCGACCCGGGCCCAATTCGCCCGGCACTGACCGCGCGAGCCTGGCTTTGACCGCGCGAACCCGGCACTGACCGCGCGAGCCTGGCACTGACCGCGCGAACCCGGCACTGACCGCGCCAACCCGGCACCGAAACTCGATCGGCCGGGACGCCCGCCGAGGGCCCGTCAGCTGACCGGCACGGGTGCGGCGCGGCGTACCGGCTCGTTGACGGCATCGCTGACCGGCCCGCCGCGCAGGGCCAGACGTACGTTCTCGGCGACCATGACGCCGGCCTTGGACTGGGCCTCCGCCGTCGAGGCGCCCAGGTGCGGCGTGGCCACGACGGTGTCGAGGGCGAGCAGCGGCGAGTCGGTGCACGGTTCGGTGGCGAACACGTCGATCCCGGCCCCGGCCACCCGGCCGTCGACCAGGGCGGCGGCCAGCGCGTCCTCGTCGATGAGGCCGCCGCGGGCGGTGTTGACGATGCGTACGCCCGGCTTGACCCGGGCAAGCTCCGCCGCTCCCAGCAGGCCGGCCGTCTGCGGCGTCCGCGGCAGGTGCAGGGAGATGAAGTCGCTGCTGGCCAGGAGCCGGTCCAGGGTGACCATGCTGACCCCCACCCGGGCCGCGCGTTCCGCGGTGGCGTACGGGTCGTAGGCGATCAACCGGGTGCCGAAGGCGGCCATCCGCTGGGCGAACAGGACCCCGACCCGGCCCAGCCCGATCACGCCGACGGTCTTGCCGGCGATCTCGACGCCGGTGAACCGGGATCGCTGCCACTGGCCGCCGCGCAGGGCGGTGCTGGCGTTGACGGTGTGCCGAGCCACGGCCAGGAGCAACGTGACCGCCTGCTCGGCCGCGGAGACGACGTTGGCGGCGGGCGCGTTGACCACCAGCACACCCCGCTCGGTGGCGGCCTGGATGTCGATGTTGTCGACGCCGACACCGGCGCGGGCCACCACG
>Ga0207668_10002412_pt1 | contig 10928 bp, 7 predicted proteins | sample KBSS43metaG_FD_184323 | JGI IMG/M metagenome (GOLD analysis project Ga0207668, IMG submission 184323) | Switchgrass rhizosphere microbial communities from Kellogg Biological Station, Michigan, USA - KBS S4-3 metaG (SPAdes) (version 2) | ecosystem: Host-associated > Plants > Roots > Rhizosphere >... | reverse complement strand
CCCCTCGTTCGTGTGGAACACCATCGGCTGGGGGTGGCCGGTCAGCTCGCAGTACTTCCGGACGGCGCGGAACCCGCCGATGCCGGCCAGGATCTCCTGCCGCAGCCGGTGGTCGGCGTCGCCGCCGTACAGCCGGTCGGTGACGCCGCGCAGGTCTTCGTCGTTGGCCTCGGTGTCGGTGTCGAGCAGCAGCAGCGGCACCCGGCCGACGCGGGCCTGCCAGATCTGGGCGCACAGGTCGCGGCCGCCGGGCATCGCGACGCCGATCAGCACCGGCCGTCCGCCGGCGGTCAGCAGTTCGAGGGGGAACGCGTTCGGGTCGATCACCGGGTAGTGCTCGACCTGCCAGCCGTCGAGCGACAGCGACTGCCGGAAGTAGCCGTTGCGGTAGAGCAGGCCGACGCCGACCATCGGCACGCCCAGGTCGGACGCGGCCTTGAGGTGGTCGCCGGCGAGCACGCCGAGGCCGCCGGAGTAGTTCGGCAGCGCTTCGGTGACGCCGAACTCCATCGAGAAGTAGGCGACCGCGGGCGGCAGGTCGGGGTCTTCGCGACGCTGGTACCAGCGCGGCTCGGACAGGTACTGCTCCAGGTCCTCGGCCGCGACCCGGGCGCGCTCCAGGAAGCCGTCGTCGACGGCGAGCTCGTCGAGCCGGGCCGGCGGCAGCGCGGTGAGCATCCGCAGCGGGTCGCGCACGGCGTCGAACAGCTCGGCGTCCATCGACGCGAAGAGGTCGCGCGTGGGCGGGTGCCACGTCCAGCGCAGGTTGGTGGCGAGCGCGCCCAGGCCGGACAGGGACTCCGGGAGGCTGGCGCGGACGGTGAACCGGCGGACTGCACGCATGGGAAGCGACGATATCGGGCCACGGCACGCCGTGCGCAGGGAGCGAGGCCTATTCGGGGATAACGTGCACGCTCCGCGAATGCCCTGGGTAGGGTCCTGCCCGTCGGGTACGGGTGGGCACGAGAGCGAGTGAACAGATGATCCCAGGGGGAGGACGGCGCGCGCTGGTCGCGTTGCTGGCCGTCGCGGCGGTGGCCGTGAGCGGGTGCAACAGCAAGACCGGCTCAGGGAGCGGGCCGGTCCAGGACAACGGCGCCGGGTCCGTCTCCGGGCTGCCGGTGACGCACTTCGAAAGCGGCCTCAAGCCGGACGCGCCGACGCCGGACCTCAACGTCCGCAACGCCGACGGCGGCGAGGACGACAAGCTCGCCACCGCCGCGATCGCCGACGTCCAGACGTACTGGGGCGAGCGGCTCCAGGCCGACTTCGGGCAGCAGTTCGAGCCGGTCAAGTCGCTGCTGTCCTACGACGCGCAGACCGACACCGAGCAGACCGGCTGCGGCAGCGTGAAGAAGCTCGTGAACGCGTTCTACTGCCCGGTCGACGACTCGGTGGCGTGGGACCGCGGCGTGCTGCTGCCGATGCTGCGCAAGCGGTTCGGGCCGATGTCGGTCGTCGTCGTGCTGGCGCACGAGTTCGGCCACGCCGTCCAGTACCGGCTCGGCGACAAGGCCGGGATCACCAAGAGCACCCCGACCGTCGTGAAGGAGCAGCAGGCCGACTGCTTCGCCGGCGGCTACTTCCGCTGGGTCGCCGAGGACAAGAGCAAGTACTACCGGGTGTCGACGTCCGAGGGCCTGAACCAGGTGATGGCGTCGATGTTCCTGATCCGCGACCAGGCGGGCACCAGCGCCGCCGACAAGGGCGCGCACGGCACGGCGTTCGACCGCACGTACGCGTTCCAGGCCGGGTTCGAGAAGGGCCCGAAGGAGTGCGCGGCGATGAACACCGAGAACGTCAAGGCCCGGATCACGGAGCGTCCGTTCGACAAGGGCGACAAGGGCAAGGGCGACGCGAAGTTCACCCAGCAAACCGTCGCCCTGCTGAAGAAGAGCCTCGACGAGGCGTTCAAGCGCGCCGGTGCGGCCGCGCCGGAGATCATCGACGGCGGCAGCTGCCAGACGACGTCGCCCGCGTCGTACTGCCCGGACGACAACACCGTCAGCATCGACCTCGCGAAGCTGGCCGAACTGGCCCAGCCGATCGACCGCGACGCCGAGATGAAGGGCGAGGACCCGGGCGGCATGGGTGACTTCGCGGCGTTCTCGGAAGTCGCCTCCCGCTACGCGCTGGCCATCCAGAAGGGCGTCGGCGCGTCGATCGACAACGCCAACGCGGGCCTGCGGACGGCGTGCCTGGTCGGCGCGTGGGCGGCGTTCACGAACCGCCCTGGCGACCTGCGGCTGTCGGCGGGCGACCTCGACGAGGCGATCGCCGACCTGCTGCTGCCGGAAAGCCTCGTGTCGGCGGACGTCACCGGGAAGCGCCCGGACAGCGGTTTCGACCGGGTCGAGGCACTCCGGAAGGGCTACCTCGAGGGCTCGACGGTCTGCTCGACGCAGTACGCCTGAACCACGCAAAAGGGCCCCCACCGCGGTGGGGGCCCTTTTGCGTGTCCGGGCTCAGAACAGAGCGCTCGCCAGGTCGCGGCGGGCCTTCATGACGCGGTCGTCGGCCGGGTCGAAGAGGTCGAACAGCGCCACCAGGTGCTCGCGGACCTTGTTGCGGTCCTCCCCCGCCGTGCGGCGGACCGTGTCGATCAGGCGCTTGAAGCCCGCCTCCACGTCGTTGTCCGCGATCTCGAGGTCGGCCGCGTCGAGCTGGGCCGCCAGATCGGACGGGTCGGCGTCGGCCTTGGCGCGGGCCTCCGGGTCGGCACTTTCCGCGCGGGCGGTGAACTTGACCTGGGCCAGCGCGTTCTTCGCCAGCTCGTTGGCCGGTTCGACGTCGAGGATGCGCTCGTAGGCGGCCTGCGCGGCGGCGAAGTCGCCCCGCTCGAAGGCTTCCTCCGCCTCGGTGAAGCGCGGGTCCTCGGGCTCCTCCACCGGGTCGGCGCCACCCGTCTCCGCCTCGCGGATCGCCGGGAGCTTGTCGCGCAGGGCGTCGAGCAGCGCGTTGATCCACTTGCGGATCTCGGGCTCGGGCAGGGCGCCGGAGAACGCGTCGACCGGCTGGCCGCCGCCGATGGCGACGATCGTCGGGATGGACTGGGCGCCGAACAGCTGCGCGATCCGCGGGTTGGCGTCGACGTCGACCTTCGCGACGACCCAGGCGCCGCCGGACTCGGCGGCCATCCGCTCCAGCACCGGGGACAGCTGCTTGCACGGGCCGCACCACTCGGCCCAGAGGTCGACGATCACCAGCTGGCGCAGGGACCGTTCCACGACCTCGGTCTGGAAGGTGGCCTCGGTGACGTCGATCACGGCACCGGCCGAGGCGGGCGGGGGCGGCCCGTCGCCACCGGCCGGGCCGGCGGGCGGGGCCGGCTGCTTGCGCGCCGTTTCGGCACGGGCCTTGAGCGCGGACAGGTCCACCGCGCTGGAGAGGGCGGCGGACAGGGCCGCTGACTTCGCTGCAGATCCGCGTGGTTGGGTCACGGTTCCATCCTGGCACGCGCGCCGGAGTGTTTCACCGGGTGCCCGGCCCGTTCACTTGGCATGACACCGCCGCGTGGGGCAGGCTCGGCCGGGTGCACATCCGGCGTGACGTGAAGGTCGGTCTGTCCATCGCGGCCGCCGTCGTCTGGATCAGCGCGGTGACGCTGCTCATCGTGCACGAACCGGACCCGGGCGCGGCCTCGCCGGCCGAACTGCGCGACCGGCTCGCCGCGGCCCTCTCCGTCCACGACGCGGACGCGTTCGCCGGCCTCCTGGACTACCCGGGCTCCGGCGGCGGCGACTTCGCGAAGGACTACGTCGCGGTGCTGGCCGACCGCGGCGTCCACGACGTGCGCGTCGAGCTGGGCCCGGACGCGGCCGCGCCGACCCGCGCGACGGTGGCGGGCGCCCTCGGCGACGGCAAGCCGTTCAGCTACCCGCTGACGGTGACGAGCGAAGACGGCCGCTGGACGGTCGCCCTCACCCCACCGCTCCCCTGACCCAAGCGCCCCAATGTGGCGTTCGGTGCGTCCAGCGCACCCAATGTGGCGTTCGGTGCGTTGGACGCAACCAACGCCACATTGGGGCGCTTGGGACTCAGGAGTCGCGGAGGTGGGCTTCGATCCGGTCCACCTTGGCCTCCAGCTGGTCGGAGAAACCGGGGCGGATGTCGGCCTTCAGGACCAGGCCGACGCGGGCCGAGCCCTCCCCCGCGGCCTCCACCGCGCGCTTCACGACGTCCATCACTTCGTCCCACTCGCCCTCGATGTTCGTGAACATCGCGTTGGTCGAGTTGGGCAGCCCGGACTCGCGGACCACCTTCACCGCGCGGGCGACGGCTTCGCTGACCCCGCCGTCGGGCTCCCCGCCGGACGGGCTGACGCTGAACGCGACGATCATGCTCGGAAGTCCCTTCTTCGGTGTTCTTTCCGCCGGTCGTGGGACACGCACCGGTACCCGCTGGTAACTTCGCGTGTCATGAACCGTCCGCTGCCGTTCGACCCGATCGCCCGCGCGGCCCAGCTCTGGGAGGCCCGGATCGGGCCCTCCGGCACCATGGCCGCGGTGACCGGGGTCATGCGGGTCCAGCAGATCATCCAGTCCGCGGTGGACGGCGCGCTCAAGCCGCACGGCCTGACCTTCGCCCGGTACGAAGCACTGGTGCTGCTCACCTTCGCCCGCAGCGCCAGCCTGCCGATGCGGGTGATGGGCGAGCGGCTCCAGCTGCACCCCACCAGTGTCACCAACATAGTCGACCGGCTGGAGCGCGACGGGCTCGTGAAGCGCGTCCCGCACCCGACGGACCGGCGCACGACGCTCGTGGAGATCACCGACGAGGGCCGGACGCGCCGCGAGGCCGCGACCGAAGCCGTCACCACGATCGACTTCGGGCTGTCCGGTCTCACCGAACGGCAGACCGAACAGCTGACCGACCTGCTGACGAAGGTGCGCCGCGCGGCCGGCGACTTCACGGAGTAAGCGCACGCACACGACAGTGCCGGACACGAGAAAAGGCCCGCGCGAACCGCGCGGGCCTTTCTCATGAGCTGGGATCAGGCGGCGAGGGGTTCCCGCGCCTGGAACAGGCCGACACCGCCGTGGGACAGCCGCTGCGGGCCGTCGAGCTTGCCGTTGCGCAGCGCCCACTTCTCGAACAGCCAGGTGAACAGCGGCGGGATGCTCGCGAGCAGCGCCAGGACCAGCGTCTTCGGGCGCCAGCCGAGCGGCTTCGCCACGGACAGGGAGACGACCACGTAGAGGACGAAGATCACGCCGTGCACCATGCCGAGGACGGGCACGCCGCCCTCGTGAGAGGAGTGGACGACGTACTTGAGGAACATCCCGACCAGCAGCCCGGCCCAGGAGAGGGCTTCGGCTACTGCGGCCACGCGGAACACTAGAGCGGCCTTGCTGGACACTTCTTCCTCCTGTGGGGTCTCACCACAACATTGGTCGTTGCATAAGAAAAACGTCCGACGCACCGTCCAAGGCGGACTTGCCTGGGACGTCAACAGCGCTGTCAGACGTACTGAGACCAGTGTGAGGCGTGACGGCCCTCACCGGAACACCGGGGCCCGTGACGATGCTCACGACCGTGGTCCACTGTGGTCCGGACCACGGCCGTGAGCGTCGCTGTCTACTCCGCGCAGGGCGAAACCGGCGCGGACGACGGTGACGTCGCCCACGTCGCCCCAGCGGCGTCGGAGGTGAGGGAGAACTCCAGCGTGGCGCCGCGATTCAGCTGGTCGACGCCGACGTACACGCGGTCACTCGGCTTCGAGCCGACCTCGAGGCCCGAGACGTACTGAAGCTTCGAACCGTCCGCGCCCGGCGCCTTGATCGTGACGTCGCGCCCGTTCTCCAGGTGCAGCACGGATTTCGCGAATCGCGGAGAGTTGAGCACGAAGTTCCCAGTCCCTGGGACGGCGGGGTACAGCCCCAGCGCGCTGAAGACGTACCAGGCCGACATGGTGCCGAGGTCGTCGTTCCCGGTGACGCCGTTGGGCGCGTTGGTGAACAGCGTGTGCGCCGCCCGCACGACCGTCGACGTCTTCGACGGCTGCCCGGTGAGCGCGTACATCCACGGCGAGTGCAGGTCCGGCTCGTTGTTCGGGTTGTAGCGGAACTGGTCGTAGTAGTCGTACGGGCCGACGACCCAGTTCTCGCGGACCGCCTTGGCCGGGTCCTTCACCAGTTCGTCGTAGGCGAAGAAGTCGTCGAGCCGCTTGCCGGTGGCCACCGGGCCGCCCATCCGCCGCACCAGGCCGGGGACGTCCTGCTGGACGAGCCACTGGTACTGCCAGGCCGTGCCCTCGTGGAAGCCGTCCTGGCTCTGCGGGCTGTACGGCTTGTCCGCGGGCGAGAACCACGCGCCACCCAGGACCTTCGGCCGGAAGAAGCCGGTGAACCCGCGGTCGGTCTGGGTTTCGTCCCACAGTGTCCGGTAAGTCCGGCCCTTCGCCGACAACACTGCCGCATCGTCCTTCTTCCCGAGCGCCGCGGCCATGACCGACAGCGAACAGTCACCGAGCGCGTACTCCAGGGTGGCCGACGCGCCGTGGTTCGGATCGGTGTCCTGGCCCTTCTTCGGGAAGTCCGGGTCGTACTGGACGAATCCGTCCTGCTGGTAGCCGGCGTTGCCCGAGCGTCCTTGGAACGGCGACGACGCGGGCGGGATCTCCCGCGAGTTCTGCAGCAGCGCCTGGTAGGCGTGCATCTCGTTGCCCGACAGCGCGCCGAACCGCCAGAGGTCCACCAGGAACGGGGTGACCGGGTCGCCGGTCATCGTGTTCGTCTCCTGGCTCGCGTACGCCCACCGCGGCAGCCAGCCGCCCTGGTCGTGGATGGCGAGGATGCTCTTCGCGATATCGCGAGCCCGGTCCGGCCGCAGCAGGGCCAGGAGCTGGTTCTGCGTGCGGTAGGTGTCCCACAGCGAGAAGAAGTCGTAGTAGGTCCAGCCGGCCGCGCGGTGGATCTTCTTGTCGAAGCCGTAGTAGCGGCCGTCGGCGTCGTTCGCCGTCAGCGGCTGCAACAGCGTGTGGTACAGCGAGGTGTAGAACACCGTGCGGTCGTCGGGCGTCCCGCCGTTGACATCCACAGTGGACAGTTCGCGCCGCCACGTGCGCTGCACGCCGGCCTTGGCCGCGTCGAACGAGCGGATGTGCTCCGACGCCAGGTTTCCCCGCGCGCCGGCCGCGTCCACCTGGGAGATCGCGGTGGTGGCGGTGACCTGCCCGCCGCCTCCGAAGGTGAGCCACGCGCCGCGCAGGCCCGCGCCACCCGCCGAGGCACGCGAGCCCGGCGTGCCGCCGGTCGGCGACCAGGTGCCGAACGCCTTGAACGGCCGGTCGAACTTCGTCGTGAAGTACGTCGTGTAGGCCTTGCCGCCGCAGAACGCCTGCGACTCCACGGTTCCTTCGACGGTCCGGTCGTCGACGACGCGGATGCTGCTGCCCGTCACCGGTTCCTTGTCGTTGGCCTGCCCGACGTTGACGAAGACGTTGGCGTCACCCGGCTTCGTGAACGTGTACCGCTCGACACCCGCGCGGGTGGCCGCGGTCGTCTCGACGTCGACGCCGCCGTAGCCGGTCAGGTGGACCTTGTAGTAGCCGGGCTTGCCGACCTCGCCGTCGTGGGTGAACGGCGCCGCGTACTGCTTCTGGTCGAAAGTGGACGCCTTCGCGGTGTCGAACGCCTTGCCGGGCCCGACCTCGCCGGTGGTCGGCAGCGTCGAGACCAGGCCGCCCTGTTCCCAGCAGCCCGCGCCGGACAGGAAGAAGTGCCCGAACCCGCGGATCGCGGTGTCGGTGTAGCGGTAGCCGGCGTAGTGCGAGGTGATGGGACTGACCTGCGTCATCCCGAACGGCGCCGAGGCGCCCGGGAACGTGTTCCCTTCGTCCTGTGTGCCGATGAACGTGTTGACGGCTTCGAGCGCGTCCCCGCCGGAAGCCGAAGCGACAGCGGGACTCACCCCCGTCGCCACCACGGCGAGCGTCAGCGCGCCCGCCAGGACCTTGCTCTTCACTGAGTTCCCTCCTACGCGCCGACGGCGATCGCGAACACGTGCAGCGCACCGCCGCCCACGTTCGACGGCAGCGTCACGCTCGCCACGGTCTTGCCCGCGTCGAGGGTGATCGGCGCCGTGCCGAACACCATCGTGCGGATCTGCTGCGGGTCGCCGCCCGAAGCGTTGCGGTACGGCGTGGACAGCACGATCCGGTTGCCGAACGCCGGCTGCGCGCCGCCGCCCCCGAGGGTCCAGTCGGAGAACCCGATGGTGGCGGTGGACTTGCTGCCGTCGGTGTAGGTGACGGTCAGCGTGCCGGACGCGGTGCCGTTCGACGCCGAGCCGAGCAGCGCGAGCCGTCCGGAGCCCGAGACGTTCACCGTCTGCCCGGAAGCGACCACGTTGTCCGGGTCGCCGGCCGGGAACGACGGCCAGGTGAACTGCAGGCCGTCGCTGGTGACCGTCGCGCCCGGGGCGGCCCCGGCCGCGGCCAGCGCGTCGGCCGAATAGCTCCAGCCGCCGCCGTCGAAGTTCGCCGCCGCGGGTTTCGCGTCCGGCGAGATCCCGGCGTTGTTCACCGTGGCGAGCCAGCTGTTCGGCTGTGCCACCAGGACCGTCAGCACGGCCTGCGAAGAAGCCACGCCCGGCGCGGAGAACGTCACCGGGATGCGACGCGCACCGTCGGCGAGCCCGGCCGGGACCGAGACCGTCAGCTCCGCCTGGGCCTTGCCCGCGGCCGGCACGGCGATGCTGCCGGACGCCGGGGTCAGCGTGATCCCGTCGGCGCTGCCCGCGGAATACGTCCAGGAACGGGCGGTGCCGGAAAGGTCCTGCACGCCCACCGAAACCTTCGACGTCGACCCGGCCGGGGTCACCGCCCGCGCCGGATTGACGAACGACAGGCTGGGCTTCTCCTGGTCCCGGAAGGACGGCGGGGCGTCGGCCGCCGCGCTGCCCCACGCGGTCGGGGTCGCCGACAGCGTGAAGTCCAGGTTCGCGCCGGTCGAGACGAGCGCCTCCGGCATCCACGCCTTCGCCGCGTCCCCGCCGTTGACCTTCAGGCCCGCGACGTAGTCCCCGGTGCCCGACGAGGTGACGGTGATCTTCTTGCCCGCGCCGGTGGTCAGCACCGCCTTCGGGAACAGCGGCGTGTTGAGCACGAACTCCGCGCGGCCAGGGATCTCCGGGTAGACGCCGAGCGCGGCCCAGACGTACCAGGACGACATCTGGCCGAGGTCGTCGTTGCCGATCAGGCCTTCGGGACGCGGGTTGTACAGCTCGTTCATCGAGCGCCGGACGATCGACTGCGTCTTGGCCGGCGCGCCCGCGTAGGAGTACACCCACGGGGCGTTCGAGTTCGGCTCGTTGCCCATGAACGCGTACGGCTCCTGCGTGCCCGCGTTCAGCTTCGTGAAGAAAGTGTCCAAACGCGACTGGACGGCGGTGTTGCCGCCGAACGCGGTGACCAGGCCACCGAGGTCGTAGGGCACCATCCAGTCGTACTGCGCGCCGTTGCCCTCGACCCAGCCCTCCGAGCCGGCCGGATCGTAGGTGCCGGCGAAGGAACCGTCGGCGTTACGCGGCTGCAGGTGACCGGTACCCGGGTTGTAGAGGTTCTGCCAGTTCTGGGCGCGTTTCATGAACGTCGTGTACGTCGCCGAGTCGCCGAGCCGCTTGGCGAACTGGGCGATGGCGAAGTCCGCGCTGGTGTACTCGAGGGTGTCGGCGCCGGCGCCCGGGACGTACCCGAGGGTCTGGTAGTCCTCGAGCCCGGGCCGCTCGGTGTAGCCCTGCGTCGGCTGCGTGGCACCCTTGATCATCAGCAGCAACGCCTTCCGGGCGTCGAAGTCACGCGCGCCGAACGCGTACGCGCTGGACACGATGATGTGGTACGGATCGCCGTTCATGACGCCGGTGTAGTCGTTGGCGACCGTCCAGCGGTCCCACGAGCCGCCCTGCTCGGCGTAGGCCATCATCGACCGGACGATGTCCGACGTCTCCTTCGGCGCGATCGTCGCCAGGAGCGGGATCTCCGAGCGGTAGATGTCCCAGCCGGAGAAGTTCGTGTACGTCGCGTGGCTCTTGTCGGCTTGGTGGATGCGCCCGTCGAAGCCGGGGTACTGACCGTCCACATCGGAGAACACGTTGGGCTGGATCAGCGAGTGGTAGAGCGAGGTGTAGAACGTCGTCAGGTCCGCGTCCGAGCCGCCGGTGACGGCGATCTTGCCGAGCTGGTCGTTCCACGCCTTCCGCGCGCCCGCGGCCACGGTGTCGAACGACTTCTTCGTGTTCTCGGCCTTGAGGTTGGCCTTCGCGCCGTCCACGGACACGAAGGACAGTCCGACCTGGACGTTCACCTGCGCGCCGTTGAGGTTCGCGAAGCTGACGTACCCGCCGCTGCCCGGGCCGGACACGGTGGTGTCCTGCTGCTTGGCCTCGGCCGGGCGCGCGATCGAGGCGTCGACGCCGTTGGGCTGCGCGACCTTCGCGTTGGCGCCGCCGGTTTCGGCGGCCTTGCCCGGCGTCACGGCGCCGTTCTTCCAGGTGCCGATCGACTCGAACGGCGTGTCGAACTTGGCCGAGAAGTAGACGCGGTAGCTGTTCCGCGCGCCGCAGAAGCGGCCGCTCGTGGCCCAGCCGCTGATGGTGTCCGTGCCGATGGTGATCGACGCGTCGTCGGTGCCGTTGACCGAGCCGGAGGTGTTGACCAGCAGCGTCGAGGACGCGCCGGCCGGGTAGGTCAGCCGCGCCGAGCCGGTGCGCTGGGTCGCGCTGAGCTCGACCTTCGCTCCACTGTCGAGGGTGACGTCGTAGGCGCCTGCCGTCGCGTGTTCGTCGGTGTGCGAGAACTTCGACGTGTAGTGGGCCGGATCGGTCGCCGGGGAAGTGGTCACCTCGCCGACATAAGGGATGAACGGGATGTCCTGGTACGTCGAGCAGCCCGCACCCGAAAGGTGTGTCAGGCTGAACCCGGTCAGGGC
>Ga0207668_10002411_pt1 | contig 10931 bp, 14 predicted proteins | sample KBSS43metaG_FD_184323 | JGI IMG/M metagenome (GOLD analysis project Ga0207668, IMG submission 184323) | Switchgrass rhizosphere microbial communities from Kellogg Biological Station, Michigan, USA - KBS S4-3 metaG (SPAdes) (version 2) | ecosystem: Host-associated > Plants > Roots > Rhizosphere... | reverse complement strand
GCGGCTGAAACCTTCGCCCGCCGCAAGCGCATCGGCCCCTTCGCCCGCGAACCCGCCGAACGCGACGTCCGCGAAAAACAGATCGCCGCCTTCCTGCGCGCCGGCCATGACTTCGCGACGGCGCGGGCCTGGGTGCATGCGGAGCCGGGGGAAATGCCGGAAGAGGGGTGAAGCCCCCCTCACCGTCATGCCAGCGCAGGCTGGCATCTCAGGAGGCAGCATCCAACCTAGCCTCACGAGATCCCAGCCTTCGCTGGGATGACGGGCTTTCTCCTCACGCACAGCCTGTTATATCCCACCCCATGCGCCTTACCTTTCTCCTCCCCCTCGCCCTCCTCGCCGCCTGCTCGCCCGCCAAGGACAAGGGCGAAAACAGCGCGACCGCCACCACCTCGACCCCGCGCCCTGCAACCATCCCCCTCACCATAACCGCCAACGGCAAGCCCCACCGCTTCGACGTAGAAGTCGCGCTGACGAAGGAAGAGCAGGCCAAGGGCCTCATGTTCCGAAAGTCGCTCGCCACCAATGGCGGCATGGTCTTCCCCTTCACGCCGCCGCAGACGAAGAGCTTCTGGATGGAGAACACGGTCATCCCGCTCGATATGATCTTCGTGAGGACCGACGGCACGATTGCGATGATCGCCGCAAACACGAAGCCCTATTCGCGTGAGCCGGTCTCGGCGGGCGTCCCTGTCGCCGGCATCGTCGAACTGAACGGGGGACGCGCCGCCGCGCTCGGCATAGATGAGAAGGCGACCGTCCAATGGGGCAACTGCGCCGCTCCCACGCGCCCGGACGAAGCATGGGACAGCCTGAATTTTTGCCCAAGCTGAAATCGCACTCCCCTCCGTTCGTTTCGAGAGCAGTCGAGAAACCTATGAAGCGGAGCCAACCCCAAACTCACCCACCCACCTTCAATCCCCTGTTGCCAAGGCGGCCCGCGAACGGCTAAGCGCTTCCCCCATGGGAATCCTCGCGAACATCTTCACCTGGTGGGACGGCGCCACCATCGGCACATCGCTCTACACGTCCCGCAAGGGATCGAAGATCGGCGAGGATCATGCCGGCAATATCTATTATGAGGGCGGCGTCGATACGATGGGCCGCACGCGCCGCTGGGTGATCTATAACGGCCCCAACGATGCGAGCCGCGTGCCCGCCGAATGGCATGGCTGGCTGCACCACACGATCGAGGGCACGCCCGAGAGTTTCCTGCCGCCGCCGCGCATCTGGGAAAAGGACTTCACGCCCAACCAGACCGGCCTGGCCACTGCCTACCGCCCTGCCGGCGCGATCGAAAAGGGCGGCCTTCGCGCCGCCGCCACCGGCGACTATGAGGCATGGAGCCCCGACGCATCATGATCCGCGTGACGGCGGGGGCGACCCTGCCGCTCCTGTTGCTCCTCGCCGGCTGTGGCGGCGGAGACGAGCTGCCTGACACCAATCAATCCGGCCCGGTGCGCGTCGAGGGCGCGAAAGTCACGACCAGCCGCGACGCCGTCCTGCTCGGTACGCCTATGAAGGATCGGGTTGCCGTCGTCGGCCTGCTGAACAAGCGCAACGGCCTGACCCGCGACCTCACCATGAAGCCCGGCGAGGCCCTGCGCGTGGGCGACGCCATCGTGCGCCTCCAGGCCTGCGAGCAGACCGCGCCCTGGGAGAATACGCCCGAGACCGGCGCCTTCGTGCAGCTCGACGTGCGCTCCAGCGCCGACGACAAATGGCGTCGCGTCTTTTCCGGCTGGCTCTTCAAGGAGCGCCCGGAACGCAACGTCGTTCAGCACCCCATTTATGACGTCTGGGTCAAGAGCTGCACGATGGAATGGCCCGAGACCGGTCCCGAAACCGTCAAGCTCGGCGACAAGAGCGGCGCGTCCCGCCGCAAGTCCTCCGGCGACAGCGCCGATCCCGACAGCGGAAACGCCACCGACGCCGCGCCGCCCGCGCCAGCCCCCAGCAAGCCGCGCCCGGCCGCGAACGGCACGCCCTCCACGGCCTCGCCCAGCAACACCAGATAGGCCTTCTGGCTGATCTCCGCCGCGCCCAGTGAGCGCAAATGGTCGGTCATGAACTGACAGTCGAGCAGAGTGAAGCCACTCGCCCGCATCCGCCCGACCAGCCATGCCAGCGCCACCTTCGACGCATCGGTCCGGCGGGAGAACATGCTTTCGCCGAAGAAGGCTCGCCCCAGCGCCACGCCATACAGGCCGCCGACCAGTTCGTCGCCCTCCCAGCATTCCACCGAATGGGCAAAGCCCAGATCGTGGAGATTGCTGTAGGCCGCCTCGATCTGGCGGTTGATCCATGTCGATGGCCGGTCGTCGGCCACCTCCGCGCATTTGGCGACCACGCCCGCAAAGTCCGCGTTCACCGACACCCGGAACTGTTCCCGCCGCACGGTCTTGGCCAGCGAATGCGAAAGATGAAAGCCGCCCAGCGGCAATATCGCCCGCTGCTTTGGCTCCACCCAGTAGATTTCCTCCGCATCCCTGTCGTCGGACATCGGGAACACGCCGATGGCGTAGGCCTGCAGCAGCAAGAGCGGGTCGATCGTCATCTCCCCCGACATAGCAAATGCTGCTGGTTTGGATAGCGGGACCGCACATCCTGCGCGACAACTCGTCCCACTGCCCGTTCATGCTCGCCCTTCCGGGCCGCTCCTGAGGCCTGCGACGCCTCCAGAAACTCCGCATCAGCTACCTCCGGGAGCCGCTGGAGAGCCTCATCCCGTGGGCGGCGCGACCCTTCGTCCGAAAGTGACGGGCGCTCTCGCGGCTGCGGTCGGTTGGGGAGCGTTAACACCGTCTTGGCTGGAATTGTGCCTGGCTGCGGCCGCCTCGAATCTCGCCATCACCCGCGCCTCAACTTCAGGACCGAATCCTCCCGCTGGGGCTTCTTCATGATCCGCCGCATGCGCCCGGCCTGTAACTGGCGCGGTCGCGCTCGAAGGGACCGCAGCATCGCGCGATTGCTTGCGCCATATCGTAACGCCGATCAGCCCGAATATGATGAGCCAACCCCAAAGATGGGCGACGGGGTTGAAACGATATTCCGCAGCATAATCATGCCCTGTCTGCGTGGATATCCGTTCCAGCGCGCCCGGCGTCAGGGTAAAATATCCATCCCCGGCCTTCAGTACGAACCCCTCGGCCTCGCTTGACCATAGCGGCATGCCGTAAATCGAATAATCCTTATACGCCCAACCTAGGTCCACATGCCCCTCGGGCGAGCTGTATTCGGGCGTATCGGGCAGTTCAGCCACCGTTTCCACGCGGACATTGCCCGGATTGTAGATGATGGGAAAACCCTTCGCCTGCGCCGGCGCGGACATCATGGCGACCGTCAGCAGGCCAACAACAAAGGTGATGCGGCGAATATGCATGCGACTTCCCCCCGAAGGCGTCTGCTCGCATCCTCGCGCAGGAGCATTGATAATCCCCTAATGCGATGACGCGCATCCGGGTGCGATCCCCCCTTGCCCTCCACCCTCCCCTTGGCTAAAGCGCCCCTCTCGCGGGATACAGGAGTGTAGCTCAGCTGGTAGAGCGTCGGTCTCCAAAACCGAATGCCGTGGGTTCGAGTCCCTCCACTCCTGCCACGACCTGCGCCCATGGACTTGCGCCATGTGCGGCGCAGGTCTAATGGGCCTCGTGAGAAATGGTCGCGAAGCAGTGGCCGCATCCGGGATGCCGAAGCAGGCAAGGCCCGGAGGGCGGCGTATTGCTTCGCGGTTTGGCGTTTGTTTTTGAAGCAGGTTGAGCACGAAAAGATGGCGAAGACATCCGCAGTCGAATTCTTCAATCAGGTGAAAACCGAAGCGGGCAAGATCGTTTGGCCGACGCGGCGGGAAACCATGATGACGGCGGTGATGGTGGTCATCATGACCTCCATCCTCGGCCTGTTCTTCTTCGGCATCGACACCATCTTCGGGGCGATCGTGAAGTGGCTGCTGACCTTTGCCGCTGGGCAGGCATAAGCGCTACGGTGCGGAACATTTGAAGGAATAACATGGCGCGCTGGTACATCATCCACGCTTATTCAGGCTTTGAGAACAAGGTCCGCGATCAGATCGTGGCCGATGCCGAGCGCCTGGGCCTTTCCCAGCTCGTCGAGTCCGTCGAGGTCCCGACCGAGACCGTGACCGAGGTCCGCCGCGGCAAGAAGATCCAGTCGGAGCGGAAATTCTTCCCCGGCTACGTTCTGGCCAAGCTGGCGATGAACGATGACGTGTACCATCTCGTCAAGAACACGCCCAAGGTCACCGGCTTCCTGGGATCGATGGGCAAGCCGCAGGCGATCAGCGAGGCGGAAGCCGCGCGCATCCTCAACACCAAGGAGGAAGCCGCCGCCGCGCCCAAGCACAAGATCAACGTCAATTACGAGATCGGCGACAGCGTCAAGGTGCTGGACGGCCCGTTCGCCAGCTTCAACGGCACGGTCGAGGAACTGGATTTCGAGAAGAGCCGCGTGAAGGTCTCCGTCTCGATCTTCGGCCGCGCGACCCCGGTCGAACTGGACTTCGAACAGGTAGAATTGGCGAAGTAGGAATTCACGTCATCCCAGCGAAGGCTGGGATCTCGTGCCTTCAGGCCGTTCCCTTGCGGCCTGAGGTCCCAGCCTTCGCTGGGATGACGACAAGGAAACTGCGGGAGGGCTTCTCAGGAGGCCTGCTTGACCGCTAAACTTGAACCGGACGAACCCTCGGGTCCGTCCAGCAACAGAGTGAGTAAACATGGCCAAGAAGATTACGGGCTATATCAAGCTCCAGGTGCCCGCTGGAGCCGCCAACCCCTCGCCGCCGATCGGCCCTGCGCTGGGTCAGCGCGGTGTGAACATCATGGAGTTCTGCAAGGGCTTCAACGCGGCGACCGGCGACGTGGAAAAGGGCACGCCCCTCCCCACCGTCATCACCGTCTATGCCGACCGCAGCTTCTCGTTCGTCACCAAGACGCCGCCTGCCACCTTCCTGATCAAGAAGGCCGCCGGCCTCAAGTCGGGTTCCAAGGAGCCGGGCAAGGTCGTCGCCGGCAAGATCAAGCGTTCGCAGCTGGCGGAAGTCGCCCAGATCAAGATGAAGGATCTGAACGCGAACGACATCGAAGCCGCGACGAAGATCATTGAAGGCTCCGCCCGCGCGATGGGCCTCGAAGTGGTGGAGGGCTAAGACATGACCAAGATCACGAAGAAGGCAAAGGCCCTCGCAACCGCTATCGACCGGGAAAAGCTGCACGCCGTTGACGACGCGCTGGCGCTGATCAAGACCCACGCGACCGCCAAGTTCGACGAGAGCGTCGAGATCGCGATCAACCTGGGCGTCGATCCCCGCCACGCCGACCAGATGGTCCGCGGCGTCGTCACCCTGCCCGCCGGCACCGGCAAGGACGTTCGCGTCGCCGTGTTCGCCCGTGGCGACAAGGCTGAGGCCGCAACCGCCGCCGGCGCTGACGTCGTTGGCGCGGAAGACCTGCTGGAGAGCATCCAGGCCGGCAACATCGATTTCCAGCGCGTCATTGCGACGCCGGACATGATGGGTCTGGTTGGTCGCCTCGGCAAGGTGCTGGGTCCCAAGGGCCTGATGCCGAACCCGAAGCTCGGCACCGTCACGCCGAACGTCGCCGAAGCCGTGAAGGCCGCCAAGGGTGGTCAGATCGAATTCCGCGTTGAGAAGGCCGGCATCATCCACGCCGGTCTGGGCAAGGCCAGCTTCTCGGCCGCCGACCTTCGCAAGAATTTCGACGCGTTCGTCGATGCGATCGTCAAGGCCAAGCCGACCGGCTCGAAGGGCAAATATGTCCGCAAGATCGCCCTGTCCTCTTCGATGGGTCCAGGCGTGAAGGTCGACGTGGCGGAAGTCGCCTCGGCCTGATCCGACGCACAATTTCTGAAAAAGGCCCCGCCTCACGGACGGGGCCTTTTTTGTGTCCGGAACGTTTCCGATACCTCACGCGTATCAGCATCCCGCGCCGTCAGGCCACAGGAGATACGCTATGAAATTCAAGATGATCGCCGCCGTTGCAGCCCTTGCCACCGCCGGCCTCGGCCTGTCCGCGCCGGTCTCTGCGCAATGGCATGACAATGGCCGCCCCGGCGTACGCCACGACAATGACCGGCACGACGGCCGCCATGACGACAAGCGCCGCTGGCACAAGCAGAAGCATTGCCGCACTGTTTGGGTCCAGGTCCGCCGCTGCAACTGAGCGCGACGGGACACCGGACGAAACAAGGCCCTCTCCGTACGCGGAGGGGGCCATATTTTTATCCGTCATGCCAGCGAAGGCTGGCATCTCAGGCCACTAGACAAGACGTTCGAACAAATCCTCCCAGCCCGGGTTTGCCTCCTCGATCAAACGAATTTTCCACTCACGCCTCCAAGCCTTCAGCGCCTTTTCCCTAGCGATCGCCCACATGATGTCGTCGTGAGGTTCAGCCAGTACCAACCGCGTCAGATTGTATTTCCGGCAAAAGTCCGATCCCGAACCATTGCGATGCTGAAAGACCCGCGCAGCGATGTCCGCCGTCACGCCGACGTAAAGCACGCCGCGCGGCTTGTTCGTCATGATATAGGTCCAGCCGCCCCGCGCCATAGGCGAAGCTTATCTGAACCGGCCTGAGATGCCAGCCTTCGCTGGCATGACGGAAGCGTGTGGATCATCCCAACCCCACAAAACAGGTGACAAACCGCCCCCGTCCCGCTAAAGGCCCGCCACCGCATCCTTCGGGGTGCGTCCGTCCGAGACAGTTGGTGAAGGGAATATGCCCTTCTTAATGCCCAGCCTAGACGGGGAAAAGTTCTTTGCCGGGCGCGCTTTTGCGTCGTCTGGGTCTGCCAATCCGTTCCTGCGTGAACGTTATGGGCCGTCAACCTCTCCCCTCGGACTTAAGTCCCCGCTTGGCGGCGTTCGCGTCGTTGTGCGGGTTTTCCTGTCGGATGGTCCGGCAGGAATGAAGTGGAGAATGGCATGGATCGTAATCAGAAAGCTGAGGTCGTTTCCGGTCTGAACGCCAATCTGGGCGAGATGGGCGTCGTCGTCGTGACGCGCAATCTCGGCATGACCGTCGCACAGTCGACTGTCCTGCGCCAGAAGATGCGGGAAGCCGGCGCGTCCTACAAGGTTACGAAGAACCGCCTCGCCAAGATCGCGATCAAGGGCACCCCTTATGAGGCCATCAGCGACCTGCTGACCGGCCCCGTGGGTCTTGCTTCCTCGACCGATCCGGTCGCCGCCGCCAAGGTTGCGATCGAATTCGCCAAGACCAACGACAAGCTAGAGATCGTTGGCGGCGCGATGGGCGAACTGCTGCTCGATGCGGAGGGGATTAAGGCCCTGGCATCGATGCCGTCGCTGGACGAACTGCGTGCGAAGATTATCGGCCTCATTCAGGCGCCGGCAACCAAGCTCGCCACCGTCATCCAGACCCCGGCTTCGCAGCTTGCGCGGGTATTCAACGCCTATGCGGAAAAAGACGCCGCCTAAGCGAACCCCTATCGTTCAGTGGAAATCCTGGGGCAAAGCCCCGCAGAAAGTAGGAATATCATCATGGCAGACATCAATGCACTCGTAGAGCAGCTCTCGGCTCTCACCGTTCTCGAAGCCGCCGACCTGTCGAAGGCTCTGGAAGAGAAGTGGGGCGTTTCCGCCGCCGCTGCCGTCGCCGTCGCCGGCCCGGCTGCCGGTCCGGCCGCCGCCGCTGTTGAAGAGCAGACCGAATTCGACGTCATCCTCACCGGCGACGGTGGCAAGAAGATCAACGTCATCAAGGAAGTCCGCGCTCTCACCGGCCTGGGCCTGACCGAAGCCAAGACGCTGGTCGAATCCGCGCCGAAGGCGATCAAGGAAGGCGTCAGCAAGGACGAGGCCGAGAAGGTCAAGAAGCAGCTTGAAGAAGCCGGCGCGACCGTCGAGCTCAAGTAAGCTTTCTTCCGGTTCACCGGATAAGAAAAGGGCGGTTCCGCAAGGGGCCGCCCTTTTTCTTTAGGGAGAGCATCCGCCCCCATATCCACGCCGTCACCCCGGGCTTGACCCGGGGTCCCGCTTTCTGAAACATGCGTTATGGCGGACACAGGAAGAGGCGGATGGGTCTATATGATGGCCGACCGGCATCGCGGCACAATCTATGTCGGCGTTACATCTGATCTGCCCTCACGCATCCACCAGCATCGTTCTGGAACGGGGTCTGACTTTTGCGCAAGATATGGCCTGCTCCTCTTGGTTTGGGCGGAACGTGGCGAAAACATAGTGCAATGCATTGAGCAGGAAAAGCGTATCAAGCGATGGCGACGTCAATGGAAATTCGACTTGATCGAGATGGGCAATCCGGAATGGCGGGACGTGTTTGAATTGTTGAACTGAGGGAAAAGCGGGACCCCGGGTCAAGCCCGGGGTGACGAGGGAACGGGAGAGCCTCCTTCGCCTCCCTTCTCCCCATCCCCTAAAACCGATACCCCAGCGTCCCGATCACATTGCGCCCATAACCAAAGCTGCACGCCGACCGCACTGAACATTGCGCGTAATATTTCTTGTCGAGCAGGTTCGTCGCGTTGATGTTCAGCGACCATTTCCCGAACTCCAGCCCCACCAGCGCATCGACCAGTGTGAAGCCCGGCGTCTTCAGCCGCTCGATCGCGCCGTCCGGATCGATGTCGTAAAAGGCCACGCCCTCGCGCGACGGGCCCATATACCGCACGCCCGCGCCGACATGCAGCGTCAGCGCATCGCCCAGCGCCGCATATTTCTCACCCCAGATGGATGCCGTATCCTTGGCCACCGCCGAGATCGGCAGGCCGATCTGCAGAGGATCGGTATTATATCCGGTCTTGGCATTCACATGGCTGTAGGACGCGGTGATCGTGTAATTGCCCGGCAGCACCCGCGTGCCCTCAATCTCGAACCCGCGAGACGTCACCGTGCCGACCTGTATCTGGTTCGACCCGTTATTGGGATCGGTCGCCAGCAGGTTGGTGCCCTTGATATCGAAATAGGCGACCGACAGCAGCGTGCTGCGATCCGGCTGCCAACGCGCGCCGCCCTCCCACTGACGCCCGCGCTGCGGCTTGAAGGTGTTGCCGTAGAAATCGAGGCCCGTGATCGGATTGAAGGATTCAGAATAGCTGACATAGGGCGAAAGCCCCGGCGTCAGGTTGACGATCAGCCCCGCGCGCAGGCTGGTGGCGTGATCGACCTGCTTGTCGTCCCCCTCTGACCAGGCCGTCGCGCGGTCGCGGCGAATGCCCAGCACCAGCGTCGCAATCTCCGCATAGCTGATCTGGTCCTGCGCGTAGAAGCCCAGCTGCGTGTTGCGGCTGCGCGGGTCCGCCACCGGATCCACCACCGGCACATTGGCCGGGTCATAGACCGGCGCATAGATGTCGATCGGCGTGACATCGTCCACGCCGTCCCCGTCGCTGTCACCGACCGTGTAGGTGGTCGTGCCCTTCTGGCTGGACCGAAGATAGTCGACGCCCAGCAACACCTTGTGCGTCACCGGCCCGGTGCCGAAGTCGAAGCGCAGATTATGGTCGGCCGTGATCATGTTGAGATTGGTGTATTTGTCGTAGAGGCTGCGCGCCAGCACCCGGTTGTCCGCGTCGATGAACGGGTTTTCGAGGCCGTTCCACACCTCTAGGTCTATGCCGCCATTGCTGGTGATCGCATGGGTGTAGCGCACCCGGCCCGAATAGCTGATCGCATCGCTCAGCCGCTGGGTCACCTGCAGCGTCCCGCTCTCCAGCCGGCTATTGTAGAAATTGTGGCTCGGCTCGCCCAGATAGACGCCGCGCTTCAGTTCCAGCTCCTTGGACGGCGCGAGCAGCGTCGCGACCACCGGCAGATAGGAATAGATCGATGCCGCCTTGTCCCGCTGATAGATGCCCGACAGGATCACATCGGTGCGGTCGTCCTGCGACTTGAAACGCAGCGAGGTCGACAGGAACATCCGATTGTCCTTGCCGAAATCCACCTGATTGTCGGCGTCGCGCACCAGACCGACGACACGCGCCGCGATCGTCCCCTCGGCATTCAGTGGGCCGGTCAAATCCACCTGCGCCTGCTTGCGATCGAAGCTGCCATATTGCACCGCCGCCTCGCCGCCGAAGGTGAATTGCGGAACCTTCGTCATCTCGTTGACGATACCGCCCGGCGCGGCCTGCCCGTAGAGCACGGACGACGGTCCGCGCAGCACCTCGATCCGCTCCAGGTTGAACGCTTCCGTGCGCGCCGTAAACGATCCGTCCGGCTGGCGCATCCCGTCGATGAAGTCGGTCGATCCGAACCCGCGCAGCAGAATATAGTCGAACCGGTAATCCGCCCCATTGGGCTCCGTGCGCAGGCCGGGCGTATAGCGCAGCGCCTCCTGCACACCGATCGCCCCGCGCGCGGCGATCAGGTCGGAGCTTATGACGCTGATCGATTGCGGCGTCTCGATGATCGGCGTGTCGGTCTTGGTCGCGGTTTCCGCACGGGCGGTAACGATGATCTCGGCGTCCTTCGCGCGATCATCGCCCGCTTCCTGCGCGTGGGCAGGGATCGCCTGCGCAATGCCCGCGCCAGCGGCCAGCCACATCCATTTCGCCAATCGTCCACGCGCCATTATCCGCCCTCTTCGCTATTCGGGACGGCAGCTATTTGTGTTAAGAACGATTTGCAATAGCAAACAACGATGACAAGCAGTTAACACATGCCGCCCTGTTGCACGAAAGACACCACACCTTTGCGCCTGCCACCAAAGTCGTATTGCGTCGAAAAATCGTTATTGCGAATGATTATTATTTATTCTAGAGGCGCCCGCAATTGTAATGCATTCGCAATAAAAGGGGGCAGCTTATGACATCCAGATTCACCTATTTCCTCGGCAGCGTAGCGCTCGCCGCACTCGCCATGCCAGCCATGGCCCAGACCGCGCCGGAGGACGCCGCAGGCGAAGAGGAAATCTTG
>Ga0207668_10002410_pt1 | contig 10932 bp, 9 predicted proteins | sample KBSS43metaG_FD_184323 | JGI IMG/M metagenome (GOLD analysis project Ga0207668, IMG submission 184323) | Switchgrass rhizosphere microbial communities from Kellogg Biological Station, Michigan, USA - KBS S4-3 metaG (SPAdes) (version 2) | ecosystem: Host-associated > Plants > Roots > Rhizosphere >... | reverse complement strand
GGGCTCGCCTTGGGCCCGTGGCCTCATCCAGGACACGCCGATACGGCGTCTCGCATTCCCGGTGCAGCCGGGCCATCGGTCCATCGCTGAAGAAGACTTCGTTGCCGCAACATCCCTGCTCGACGCCGAGCGCAGCGTTGAACGCCGACGCTGTGTAGGAGTTGGGGACAAACTCGTATGACAGCCTCGCCTCGCGGACGGCGCACCGGATGGCCTTGGTGAGCGACAGGGACCGGAGGTCGGTTCTCATGACCGTGGCTCCCGGTGCAGAGGGACCACCTTGGTCGTCGCTCGACCGGCCTTTGCCGCGTGGCCGGGGGAGGCTCTGGGCGCCTACACAGTGGTAAGACTTAGTTATGGACCCGTTTTCGGGGCCACTTTCGGCCTTCCCTTTGGCCCCGTCTTCGGGGCCACTTTTGGCTTGGGGTGGACCCGATTTCGGGGCCAGTAGTGGACCCGTTTGCGGGGCCAGTGTGGCCCCGATTTCGGGGCCTGGTTTCTGATTTTTCTGATCACAGAACTTCGCCCCCTTCCACCGCAGGAAGTCCTTCGTCGGCAGATCATTCATGTAGCCCAGTTCAGTCAGCCGCCAGCGCGCGGCCTTTCCCCTGCCATTGGGGCCGAGGCACCCCGGTGCCGTCATCACGATGAAGCCGTAGTATTCGAGTTCGCGATACCAGCGAGCAATCTGCTCGCGTTTTGAACGGATTTCCTGATGCGCTCGCCGCTGCGAGAGATAGACGCGACCATTCCGGCGATCAGAGAGGTCCGGGTTGTACTGGCGCTTGAGTGCGACATAAAGCCGGAACGCGCCGTGTGACAGTGCCTTGGTTGCCGGTGCGTCGAGCATGTCCACTAGTAGTGGAACGAACGGCGGAAGCCTGTTCTTGCGAGTTTTCATGACGCGCCCTCCGACGAGGGCGACGACTTTCCATTTCGCCGTCGCTTGGCGCGGGGTCGCGGTCGGGTGCGCTCGGCGACGGGTGCACTGAGGGCAACCCAGCGCACCGCCTGATGTTGATTCCGGTACTGGCGAGCACGTCGCTGAATATTTTTCACGTCAAAGCCGGCCGGCGCGGTCGCGTGTCAAGCCATTGCCGCACCGCTGTCACGATTGCCGTGGTCGGCCTACTATTGCAGGGGCCCCGCACTTGCTCGATCAGTACCCGCGCGCCATCGCGGACCAGGGACACCGTCGCCACCCGTTCACCGCTCCGGCGGACCGAAAAAACATAGCAAGCACCGTCGCGGACTCTATCGGCATAGGTCGCGACGCAATGGTGCATGGCCTGACCTTCGCGATAGAGATCCCCGGCCGTGGCGATCGGGATGATATCGAAGCGGCCTTGCTTAGCCGCTGGAAACCAGGGCGATGGCAGTTCCAGGTCCTGCCGGCAGTCCGCGTAGGTCGCTACGGCTTCATGCCACTCCTGGCTGGCCTGAGTTGCGGCCTTCAGGCCCATCGCCGGCGTAAATGATCGAGTGACGAATTCCCGTCCGCTGCCTTCCCTGGCGCACACCCAATCCGCCAGATCGGTGATGGTGTGGCCGACGCCATTGAGCGGTCCCTGGATCTCCGAGACGTGGCGAGCAATCCAGCGCCCGAAATCATCGCCGCCTCGGTTATGCGCGAAACCGACCAACATCAGCCAGATTTTCGCTGCCGGCGTCTGCCTCGGCATCCACTGGATCAAGTCCGGATGCCGGAGGACGACGGATCCAACCAAGTGCGCGGCACCAGGTGGGACGTGCCGCAGCGCCAGCGGAACATTCAGGGCCGCGGCTACGTCACGCAGCCGCGCACCAAACTCGACAAGCTTCGCAGCGTCTTGCTCTTGCTGCGCCTCTTGTTGCAATCGCCCTTTGATTTCGTTGAATTCCATCCCGGCGAAAGGCCACTTGCCCGCGTAGATGGCGAGAGCCGCGACCGGGAATGTCTCAACCAATTGCAGAGCACGCAGGCTCAGCGCGCAGGCGCGATAAACGTCCTCCCGGTGTCGCAGCGTGAAGCGTCGTGCCGCGCGGATCGCGTCCGGGTCTGCCGCGGCCTCATGCAGCTTGTTGATCAGGCGGTTGATGACGCTCACCGAGAGCAGACGCAGGCCATGATAAACGCCACGGTTGCGCGCTTGCTGCGCCTTGTCGTTGGACCACCATCGCTCGCGGTCATCGCGAGGAGGCCACGGCAATCCGGCGAGCTGCAGCGCTGCGTGGTGGATGAATTTCCGTAACCGTTCCTCGGCCGTGTGCTCAAACGGACCATGTCGAAATCCACCGACGATCTTCTGCAATGCGGCGCCATAGCCATGAGGCCGTTTGGCGCGCTCGAGGCAATCCGGCCGCAGAATGAGCGGTGGCGGCGGACGAAGGATATAAGTTTTTTCGGTGTCAATGCCGCAAGACCAGGCCAAGGCTTCCAAATCGTGCGGCTCGGTGATGCCAATCCCGTAGATGCCGCTCGCGTCGCGCAGCAGTTCGACCGGCATGGTCTGGGTGATGCGACGGTCGCTCATGGCGCGTCCCGCGGGCTGAAATCTGTTCGCGCAAGCGTCGCGCTGGCAGTGGTTGCGGTGTTCTTTTTGTCGAGTTTGCCGGTCTGATCGCCCCGTAATGGAATCTTCAGCGATGTGCGGTCGATCTTCAGTCCAGTATTCGTCACCGTGCCCGTCCCAGCCCTCGCGGTGCTGCCGCGCGAACAGTTCCGCTCGCCCGAAATGAGTTCGCGCTGCGGCGTGAGTACGACGGGATGAGGCAAACCGATGTCCTCGATCGACGCAGCCAGCGCTTCTATGTCGCCAAGGTCACGCCGCTGCCGGTTGCCGATGATGATGTCGGCGATCGGAAACTCGACGGCGACCGGCTTGCGCGGCATCTGTTGAAGTCTTGCAGGCTTCTTCGGCATAGTTCGTCCTCATCGCTGTCGCTTAATGGGGCCACTTCGCCAGTACCGACCGCAGCGAGTCCTGCTCGGCCTTGTTAACGACCTCGCAGCGTTGCCAAGCGACGGGTTCGATCAGCTTTCTGATTTTCCGTTCGACGCAATCGCGCAGATCGTTCGGGTCCATCGCGTCCAATTCCCAGCAGCGATCAGCGTGGTTGGCGACAAACCACTTGTAGCGCGGGTCCTTGCGCTTATCGGCTGCGGGGAATGACGGAAGGCCGCGCACTTGCTGGCGCGTGAGTGCGATGCGCTTGATCGTGATGTGATCGCCGCCATATCTGGCGAAGCGGGCTGGCAAATCCACTTCCGACATGAACATGCCGCTCGGGTCGAAATCGCCGACGTAGAGAATAATCAGCGGGCGGCCATCGTCATCCTCGGCAACATCGTGGGTTGACGTGCCGCTGTTGAATCCATGCACCGGATTGAAGCCGACAGCGTAGTGATCGAGCACCGGGGTGAGTACACCGCGCACGGTGCCTTTCTCAGACCAGACTTGGACCCGGTGTGGCTGCTGATTCCAGAAGTCGCGGCGGTAGGAACGGGCGACGGCGCGGGCGTACTGTTCGGGATTGTCCCATGTCGATACCCGCTCCAGACTGCGTGTCTCATCAACGATCCATTCCCACGGAATGATGCCCTGCTCGCGCGCAATTAAAAGCAGCCTATAGACGCGCGCCATGTCGCTGCGCCCCATCGAATCTATCAGCTTCTGAATGAACAGCTTGTAGCCCACGCCGCGACCGGTGATCGGCCGCGCGGCTTCGGCTATGACGCGTATCGCTTCGATCAGATCGAAAGATCGCTGCGCCATGCCGCGACCCTTTTTGGTACCTGTTCCAGAATACCCATTTCGACTCATCGCGCTAACTCCGCAAACTTCCGCGACTTGCGCTCCAGCCGCGCAACGATGGCCTCGGCGATCTTCCTTGCCTTGAGTTCGGTGATGTTGCCGACGATGGCAGCGGCAACGTCGTCGGCGTTGTCACGCTTGATGTCGAACAGCGATCCGGCGTGCTCCAGGTCGCGTATCTTGGCTGTCAGCCTGTCGATGTCGGCCTGATGCTGCATCGACCGCTTCGGGATCGCGCCGCCATCGGTGCCGGCCCTCGCCTTCGTCGTCCCGCTCTCTGGTGCGGTGATCGCCTTCGCAATCTTCTTGGCTTCCGCCGTCAGCTTGCCCTGTTCGTCGCGCGGCAGGCTGTCGACAATCTGGCGTTGCGCCTCGACAGGTTCACGCGCCAGATCGGCGGCGGTGCTGACCGGAATCGCGCCGTCCTCGACGGCCTTGACCAATTCCGGTGCGCCCTGATCACGGACAACAGCGGCACTGGCAACGGTTCGCTCACTAACGTTACGGGCAGCGGCGTTAGACCTGCGGCGCGTTTGCAACGTTGCATCTTGATCGGACTTGCGGTTGCCACCATGCTTGAAGGTTTCCATCTTCGCCGCGATTATGGCGCGTTGGCTAGGATCGAGATGACGGCGGTGCAGGTTAGACGACAACACGTCGTCGCCGCGATACGGGACGAAGGTCGGCTCGACGCCAGCGATCAGGTACGCCTTGTGCCTGTTCACGCCATCGAGGATTGCGTCCTCGAAAATGGTGATCGCGTTCTCCAAGCCGTTCGCCTTGATGTCGGCGGCGAGTTCTTGGATGTCCGCCTCGCTCATCGGCGGAAACAGTTCGGCAAGCGGGTGCGGTTGACGATTGGCGCTGGTCACGCGTCCCAAGTGATCGAGCGGATTCCTTGACGATGTCAGGTGGGAAGGCATATGAGGTAATATTCTCTCTTGATTTCGGCTTGCGGGTCGCACTGCGGGCTTCTGGAAAAAAGAGACCAAGGCCGCGCCGGGGTGACGCCCGCGCGGCCATCTTGTTTTCAGGAAGTGTCCGCTTCGGCTTCGGCCTCGACTTCGGCCTTGCGCTTCGCCTTCGCGCCGAACATCGGCGCGTTGCGGATGGGCCGCTTCCGCAATAGCGTGCTGTCGCTGCCGAGCGTGCCGATCGCCGTTGATCGTTGGGCGACGCGATCGTTGATGTACTCGATGATTTCGGTTGCAAGCCAACCGACGCGACCAGTGCCCATTGCTATGCGCTTCGGGAATCGCCCGGCGGCTTCAAGCCGATCGACCTGGCGGCGGCTGTGCAACACACCAAGATGACGCAACTCGTCAAAGACGACGACTCTAGGAATGTGCGGCTTCACGTCCGGCGTCTCGCCGACGACAGACAAAAGCACGGCGTGATTATCGGCGTTGTGGTTTTCGACGTTGCGGTTTTGCTTGCGCGGCTGACGCGGCTTCTTTCCCGTCATTTGCCTCGCCTCCTGCTTCGTTAAGATGCAGGGACGCTACAGGCCGCTTTTCGAGAATAATAAGGACGTTTGTCGGAAAGTATTTTGGGCGACGGCATGGAAAGCCCTGTGCCGCAGCGGTTTCTTTAAGAATCTAATGTTTCAGAAATGAATCTAAGACGGCGGGCGGCGAACAGCCCGGCACCGCCGAAATGCGCCTCGATATCGCGGCCCAGATCAAGCAAACCGCCTCGATACTGGCCGCGCAGATCATCCCATACGAATCCGGGCTCGCCGGTCAGATCGCGATAGGCAACCGCGACAGCGCGGACAACATCATCGGCGAGCGCGTCGCGCTGCCGCTTCTGTCGATCGGCTGCCGGGATCGCTTCATGCTTACGCAGCGCGGCCGCGATCAGCGGCAGCGCATCGGCGCGGAACGGCGCGATGGCGCGAAGCCCGCGCGGTGTAATCTCGAAGCCGCCGTTGCCGTGCGGTCGCCAACCAATCAGCCCCAGCGTCTTGCTGGTAACGCCGAGCCATCCGGTTATCCATCGCTTGTCCGATCGGCCTCGCGCCACAGTTAGCAGCCGCTCCAACTCATCCTTGATGCTGCCCTTGGCATCGACGCGCTTGGCATACGGTCGCTGTGTGCCCCTGATCTCGATCGCGGTGGTGTCGCCGCGCCGACGCCATGTGACCCAGTGCCCGTAAATCTGGTGCGCGTGGGAATCGATCACATCGGGGAGATCGTTCGCAGCCGGGTTGATCGCAGCCAGCCGGTCGATCAGCCAATCGACATCCGGCGAGACCTTCTCCCCGGTCAGTGCATTGGTGACCCAAGGCTTGGGTTTGGGACGGGACGCCACGGCGGGCGATCTACTTGACCACTGCCAGCCGCGCCCGCGTCAGCCCCTTGACGTGGTCGGCGTAGCGCTCGAGCGCATCGCGCCGCTGATCGAGATACAGCGCGCGGTTATAGGCGCCAGCAACGCCAGCCTTGTGGCCACTGACATGGCCAAGGATGGCTTCGACAATGTGCGGCGCAACATCGAGCTTTTCGTGCATCGTCGTTGACAGCGTGCGACGGAAATCATGCAACGTCCAAGGTTCAAGATCGAGCCGCGCATCGAGCCGCGCCTTGCATTGCGACCAGCCGCTGAAGCCGCCCTCACCTCGCCCGAACACGAAATCGCTGTCCTCGCGCGGTGTGCGTGCTGTCAGGATCGACAGCGCGAGCGGTGCCAGCGGGATGAAGTGATCGACGCCGCCCTTGGTGCGGCTGCCGGGAAGCTCGATCTGCTTCTGCGCGATGTTGATTTCGCCGCGCAACAGCGAGCCGATCTCATCGCGCCTAGCGCCGGTCAGGATCAACAGCCGGACGGTATCGCCGTAGTCGTCGCTGCCGAGCGCGTTCCAGATCGTCAGCAGTTCGAAATCCTGCAACACGCGCTCACGGGCCTTGCTGCCGGTTCGATTGGTGCCGCTAACCGGGTTAACTTCGGCCAAGCCTTCGCTGATCATCCACGTAAAGAACTTCGACAGATGCGCGCGGCTGCGATCGGCGGCGATCGGGCCGCGATCGGTTCTGATCGTCGCCAGTAGCTTCGCAACCATCGCCCGGTTGATGTCGCCGGCATTGAAGCGATGCAGCGGGCTGAAGTATCGGCGCAGCGACCGCTCGACCTCGGCCAGGTAGGTGTCGGCGCGACCGTTGCGGCGCAGGTAGCTGACGAAGTCGTCGATCAGCGGCTCGATGGTGTCGCTGACCTTGGCGACCGCCTTGGCGCGCTCGATCGACGGGTCGATCTTGTCGGCTATCACGGCGAAGTGCCGCCGGGCTGCGGCCTGCGCGTCGGCGAGCGTGACCTTGCTGACCTTGCCGAGCGACAACCTGCGGTGCTTGCCGCCGACCTTGAACTTGATGAAATAGACGCCGGGACCGCCGTTCCTAAACCTGATGCCGAATGCCGGTAGGCTGGGATCGATCTCCTCGTGATCGGCCTTGCCGGCGGGCGGCTTCAGGCTGTTGACGCGGGCTTGGGTGAACTTCATCGCTGCGTGTCCCTCTGGCTATGGGACGACGATGGGACGATTGTAAATGTCTTCTGATGTCCCGCCGTGTCCTGCTTGTCATGAGGTATACGCGGCGAAACCCCGGAACAGCAAGGGTTTTGTCTATTGGTGTCCTGCGGTGTCGTCCCACGACGGAGTGCGTGCGGTGACTTTTAATCATGGGGTCGAGGGTTCGAGTCCCTCCGCGCTCACCAAAATAAACGTAAAATCAATAATTTACCAAGGATAGCGCGCTCTAACCGAGCCGACAAAATTTGATGTCCGCACCATGTCCGCAGAGGGTTATCCGCCAACGTGCTCACAGACAGACGTGCTTTGTTCTCGATTGTTGTTTTCGAGCAGAATGGCACGCGAACAGAAAATCACCCTCGGGGAAATGCGCCAGTCCGGCCCACGCCGGCTGCTTGTCTACTGCGGCGATTACAAGTGTGCGCCCTCTGCGTGATCGACGCCGATCGCTGGGGCGATGAGGTTCGCCCGTCAGACCTTGAGCAAGCTTACTTGCAAGGGATGCCGGTCACCGCGACGCCGACCCACTGATGCATCCACTTATGGGAGCCAGTTTGAAACTCCGTCAAACACCGCCCTGACGGTCGGCAGCGTATTTTTCGATCTCTGCATTCCAATGAATCGCGGCGTTCTTCGCTTCCGCAAACTGATTGTTGATCAGAAACGTGCCCACGTACTGGAGGTAACTCGCAAGGTGCTCGCCATTGTCGTTTAGCTGCATGACTTTCGGCGGAGGAACGGGTAGCTCAGCGCCCTGTGCCCGATTTAGTAAGGCTTGGAGGTCCGGCCAACGGTCACGAATGCACGTCGGCCACCGTTCGTTAATCAGGCCAACCTGATCCACAATGAAGTCTGAAAATTCCCTCAGGTCGTATCCCAGCAGTGCAAGCGCCGCTTTCCGTTCGGCGCCTCTATCGCGCAATAGCGCATCAAACCAGAGGCCAAGTGCTAATCCCACGAAGAAAGATGCGGCTGGATAGAAGAACCAATAGTCCGTGATGGCGGCGACTTTCGCCAGAGCCCATTGAAGGCCCGTCGTGGGATCATCGATATAGCCGTTTCGATCCGCCCATCTCTTGATCGCATCGGCAGTCAACGGACCCAAGCCGAGAGCGCCAAGCACCAACAAGCTTGCCTTCTTTGCCCCTGATCTCCAACCCATCGGACACTCCCGCTGGCAGCGATGTTAGCGGGACGTCGATAAGTGGCAAGGCCCGCCGGCGTGACCGGCGGGCTCAAGCCGGTCCCGCACCGCTTTCACTTGCTTGTCGAGATCGAGCGCTGCACGCTGGCTCACTACTTCGCTATGATGGCGCGGATAGCAGTCATGAAGGCGTTGAACCGTGGGGCTTAAGGCTAAGGCCTTCGGCGAAGTCGGACAAACGAGGCGGCCTCCAAACTGCAGATACCATCCTGCGATCGTATCTTTCGATGTCGTGCTTCGACTAGGGCGCTCGCAAATCAAACGGAGACCTGCCTGCTGTGTCTGAATGCATTGGTCGTAGCCAACTGCCAGTCAAGCCTCGAGCATGCTCAGTCACGGGTCATCGAGACCAACTTGAAGTCCTTGTCGAGCTTGATGTCGTACTGCCCGTCCTTGCACTTGGCGTCATCTACTTCAAAGTAACCGCTGCCCTCGGTTTCCTTTTCCATCTTTCCACCCGTGCAGCCAAAGGCCTCCAAAGCAGCCTTGATCTTCTCGGCCTCTGCCGGCGTCACTGGGGTGTCAGCAAGCGCGAAGGCGCTGCTCACCAGTAACGCAGCGATCGCCAACGAGATGTACTTCATTTGTTTCTCCTCAACATAACCTTCATCCGGCTTCAGGAAGTCACAGGCTAGCTGGCGTCAAACCAGATCATGAAAGCAATCGAGTCTGGTCAAAATGGGCTTGGGTCAGATTAGTTCCGCAGAAGGAACAGAACGATCTTTAGAACATTCCTAAATTATTCACCGAAGGATTGTGAAATCAGCGGTTCGGACATCACGGCGGTGAGCGTACTCTGACCTGTACGCCCGGGGCCGCCCCCAGTGCGTACCTTCAGGAATGACGGCCCCGGCCTATCCCCCGGTTGGGGCCGTTTCTCATTAGGACGTTGCAATCGACAGATGACACGATTTCTGAAAATAGCAGTCCTTGGTTTTGGGCTGATCTGTTCGACGGAAGTGCAGGCAAAATGTGTTTGCCAGTGCATCAACGGACGGATGCAGTCCGTTTGTTCGAACCCTGGAGATACGGTTCCGGCAAACTGCCCAATGTCGGCGTGTCCGATGACAGGTCCTACAGTTCTTCCGGTCCAACCTCCTCAACTTCCAGCACCCGGGGCGTCGGTGTGTTCGCAGCAGCAAGGGCGCCGCGTTTGTCGTTAGGGAGCTAAGCGGGTTGGCCGGCAGCCGCCAGCGTGAACAGGCGAACATAAAAAGCCGCCGGCCGCTGGGTTGAGATCAGCGACGGCTCCACGCATTACTGCCTGCGGGGATGTCTCACCGCGATTGATTAAACCGTACCCGGCCGGCAGTTAAGGAAGGGGTTGGCCGATGGCCCGCCCGAGGCTGTGGCCTACGGGAGCGGCACCGGAATCGACCGCCACAAATGTGAAATAGTTCACAGACAGCCCGAGCTTGCCGTCCTAGGTCATTCACTTATCCATACTTGCAATCGCCCGGCCAAAAGCCGGGCTTTGCATTTCAACCCGGTTGCCGGCTTTCCGGACGTAGCCTGACGGGTGTCCACAGCGTGAACGAAAGAGGCAGCAACTTGATCTCCTGTTCCGAATGCACCAAATCCGCAATGTCTTAGGAGACAAGATGCATTCATCGCCACCCTGGAAATGGGCGATCGCGATCTTAACAGCTTTGTGCTTTGGCATCTACATTTGGACGCGCCAATAGAGCTCTGAAGGTATCCCCGGCTTGTAGAGTTGGGCTGGAGGTGAACAGTAAGTAGGCGTTTGTTGTTCAATCCAGCGAAGAAGCGACGATGATCGAAGCAATTCCAGCCAAAAGCGATTAACTTCAACAAAGGGTGTTAAGAGACTGCCGAAGAGGTTGCCGATATGTGGGGCGATGATCGTTTGAGGCTGATAGGTCTGGCGCTGCTTGCGGTACTTGTCGCGGGTTTGGCGATCGAGAAATATTGGATTTTCGCTCATTGGCATTAAGCTGACATGCCGGCTGGCCGATGATCGTGCGGGTCGGGCGCCGCATTCCTTAGCAGCTTTGCCGATGCCGCCCCTGCCGCGCTTTGACCTGCTCTCCCCGCTAGTCACCGGGTCGGATGCAGTCCAGAATTGCCTGGGGGCCGGCTCGTAGAGCTGGGGCTGAAGGCGAAGCCGCGATGAAGAAGCTATGAACTGGGACATTGTGCTGCAGTATGTGCTGCCATCCGCGCTCGGCGTCGTGGCCGGCCTGTTCAGCCCTTGGGCCAACTGGGGAATTGAAAAGAGAAAGCAGCGACTTCAACGCCGTCGCGAATTAATCGCCGGGTGGCGTCTCGAATTGATTCCAATGGTGGCCTCGTCGCAGGACTCGCCCGAAATTTGGGCCGGACCAAAGCAAGCGAAGGTGCTGTCTTCTCCGTTGTATGCAAGCCTCAGGCCTCACCTTTCCAAG
>Ga0207668_10002409_pt1 | contig 10938 bp, 10 predicted proteins | sample KBSS43metaG_FD_184323 | JGI IMG/M metagenome (GOLD analysis project Ga0207668, IMG submission 184323) | Switchgrass rhizosphere microbial communities from Kellogg Biological Station, Michigan, USA - KBS S4-3 metaG (SPAdes) (version 2) | ecosystem: Host-associated > Plants > Roots > Rhizosphere... | reverse complement strand
GTGTCGTAGGTGCACCTTCAGGTGCTTGAACCAAACATCTGTTCCGCGCTAGGCTGCGACAGCCGCAACGGCGCGGGTCGACGGAAGGGGCGATATGGGCAACGAGCCCGTGGTCGCGTATCAGAATGGCGCAATGCCGCAGGCCGCATCGGCGCGTCCTTACTACCAGTCGGTGGGCAACGAGGAAACCGTCTTCAAGGCGGCCTATCGCCAGGGCCTTTCGCTTGTCCTGAAGGGTCCTACCGGCTGCGGCAAGACTCGCTTCGTCGAGGCCATGGCGCACGACCTCGGCCGGCCCCTGATCACGGTCGCCTGTCATGACGACCTGACGACGGCAGACCTGGTCGGCAGGTACCTGCTCCGGGGTGATGAGACGGTATGGGTCGATGGTCCACTGACCCGGGCGGTCCGCGAGGGGGCCATCTGTTATCTCGACGAGGTCGTCGAAGCACGGCAGGACACCACTGTCGTATTGCATCCTCTGGCCGACTACCGGCGCCAGCTGCCGATCGAGCGCCTCGGGGTCACCCTGGATGCGGCGCCGGGATTCGGGCTGGTCGTCTCGTACAACCCCGGGTACCAGAGCGTCCTCAAAGATCTGAAGGACTCGACGCGGCAGCGGATGGTCGCCATTGAGTTCGGTTTCCCCGCTCCCGAGGTCGAGGAGGGCATCGTGGTGCACGAGGCAGGCGTCGACGCGGCCACGGCCAGTGAGTTGGTGAGGTTCGGCCAGGCGATCCGCCGTCTGGAGACGGGGGGACTTCGCGAGGTGGCGTCGACGCGCGTGCTCATAGCAGCGGGTCGGCTGATCGCCGAGGGCCTGACCAGTCGCGATGCCGCGAGGGCCGCCATCGCGGGGCCACTGACCGATGACGCATCGGTGGGTCGCGGGCTCAGCGAGATGATCGAGGTCTACCTGGGTGACGCAGACTCGACTCGATGATTGACGCTGCTCAGCGTCGCAGCTACTGTCAGAACAAATATTAGGTCGCTCTCCGAGAGGTGCCATGTCCTACGAAAGCACCGCTGAGCCGATCAAGGTCGGCTACCTGATGGATTTCACCTTGCCACCGGGCTTCCCCGAGGATCTGCTGGCCTCCTTCACGCGGTGCTTCGACCTCGTCTTCGAGGAAGCCGTCGAACAGGGGCTGATGGATCGCCCGGTGCAGATGATCTACCGAGAGGTGGAGGGTCTGCCGAAGGGTTCGGTGAAGTCGGTGATCGACGCGTTCGGCGAACTCGTCGACGAGGGCTGCCTGGTGGTCTTCGGCCCGCACATCACCGATAACTGCGTGCCGACCCGCGAGGCGATCGACGAACGGTTCAGGGTTCCCGCTATCAGCGTCACCGGCACCGACGACTGGCTCGGCGAATGGACGTTCTCGTTCCCTCAGGGATCGATGACCGATGAACCGATCTTCCTCGTCGATCTCGTCGCAAAGCGAGGGATGAGCCAGATCGGTGTCCTGGTCGAGCAGAACCTCATCGGCGAGAGCTACCTGAAGAACCTGCGAAGTGCGTGCGCCCGCAAGGGTATTCGAATCGTCGCAGAGGCGGCCATCGCCCAGACAGCGCAGGACATCAATGACGCCGTGCGTACCCTGCACGACGCGAAGGCCGAGGCGATCGTTCATCTCGGTTTCGGTTTCGGAATCGTCTTCATCAACCCGGCGCTCGAGGCGGTCAATTGGGATCCGCCCAGGTTCACCACGACCGCATTCCAGAACGCCTGGGTCAACCCGATCATGTGGCAGGCGTTCATGGGGTGGACCGGCGTTGACCAGTACGACGAGGGTAATCCGATCGGGCAGGAATTCCTCGACCGCTACGCGAAGCGGTACGACGGCAGCCGCCCCGAGTACTGCGTGTCGGTGGTGAACCGCGATGTCGCCGCCACCCTGGTCCGCGCGTTCACCGATGCGCACCCGCTGAGTCCGCGCGGCGTGAAGGAAGCACTCGAGCGGGTCAAGATGATGCCCGCCGCCTCAGGTGCGCCCGGAACCCGTGTGTCCCTTGGTAAGTGGACCCGCCGGGCGTGGATGGGTTCGGGGTATCTCGTCGCACGCACTCTCGACGCGGACGGCATCAACTCGCACTTGGTGGATCGGTTCGGAGACGAAGGCTGATTCATGACCGGACGGCGGACGAGAGGAGCACCATGACGACTCAGGAATCCAAACCGCTCGACACACAGGCCGATTCACCGGCCCCGGCGCGCACCGGCCGGAACTGGGGGCGGGTGATCTCCCTCTTCGCATGGCTCGGCTTCCTCGGGTTGTTCGTCGCCGTCGGGCGGACGGACGTCGACCCGCGCGTGGCCAACCCCAACGTCGAGGGACGCCCCCGGCCGGTTGAGTTCCTGACGGGATTCGATCACTGGCAAGTCATCCCGCAGATCGGCGCCTTGATCATGGTCGTGGTGCTGACCATCGTCTTCATCCGTGGCTGGCGAAAGAACCCCGGCAGCCCTGTGCTGCTGATGGTCTTGGTTACGACGCTCATCGTATGGCAGGACCCGATCATGAACTGGTCGCCGTACGCGGTGTACAACCCCGCGTTGTTGCACTGGCCGGAATCCTGGCCCCTGATCATGATGTCGCCGACCGTTGAACCCTTCATCGTGTTCGGATACGTGACGTTCTAGTTCGGTCCGTACTTCCCGGCAATCTGGATCCTGCGCAAGATGCAGGCCAAACGCGGTCCGGAAGCGTTCGTCACCCGGCACCCGCTGATCAGCCTTGGCGCGCTGGTGCTGGTCATCGGCTTCATCTTCGACGCCATTCTGGAGATCAGCCTGGTGCGCACGGGCCTGTACATCTACTCGCAGGCGATCCCATTCGGCACAATGTTCGGAGGCAGCACCTTCCAGTTCCCGCTGATCTGGGAGTCGCTGTCGGTCACCTTCGTGATGATCCCGGCGGCGATCCTCGTCTACCGCGACGACACGGGGAAGTCGGTGGCGGAGAAGCTCGCGGCGAAAGCCAAGTTGTTCCCGACGAAGCCGGTGCTCGGCACGTTCCTGGTGATGTTCGCGATCATCAACGTGTCGTACTTCGCCTACGGCGGGTGGTTCTGGGCTATCAAGGCGAGTGGTCTGGCGACGTCGGTGGCGTGCCCGTGGCCTTACCCAGAGGCCAAAGTCTATGACCCGCAAGGGTATTACGAGAAGGCCGGTGCCGAGGGGCCGTACTCGGTGGGGAAGTGGGCCACCTGGCAGCAGGGCCTGCCGAACGGGCGGCCCGACGTCGAACCACCACCACCCGGCAAGGGCGCCTGCGCACCGGACAACGCGAATGGGCGATGAGCGCTTGCGCGAAGAGCAGAGCATCACTGAGCCGCGAACCGTAGTCATCACCGGCGCGGCCCGCGGTCTGGGGTTCGCCTCGACCGTGCGGCTCTACCGGGAGGGCTGGCGGGTGGTCGCCGCCATGCGCACACCCGACCGCGCGATGCCGTTGCTGCGCGAGGCGACCGGGGCGAAGGAAGACGACGACCGGCTGATCGGCGTACAGCTCGACCTCATCGATGGCGCGTCGATCTCCGCCGCCGCCAAGGCAATCGAAGAGCGCGCCGGCGCACCGTACGCGCTGGTGCACAACGCGGGGATCTCCGCCGCCGGAATGGTGGAGGAGACGGATATCGACCTGTGGCAGCGGATGTTCGCCACCCACGTAATGGGCCCGGTCGCGCTGACAAAGGCGTTGCTGCCGTCGATGCGCGCGGCAGGACAGGGCCGCATCGTGTTTGTGTGCAGCTCGGCCGGGGTGCGGGGGCAGCCGGGAACCGGACCGTACTCGGCCAGCAAGGGCGCTATGGAACGTTGGGGCGAATCATTGGCCGCCGAAATCGCCCCGTTCGGACTCGGCGTGACGATCCTGATCACCGGTACCTACGACACCGACATCATCACCGATGCGGGCACCACCGACGACCGTGATTTCAATGGACCCTACGCACGACTGCACCAGACGATGAACAGCCGTGGCCGGTTCGCGATCAAGTTCGCCCGGTCACCGGAGAGGTTCACCGACGGCTTGGTGAAGGCGCTGGCCGATCGCGGGGCGTTCCGCCGCCACGGCGTCGGACCGGATGCGTCGATGCTGTTGGCGTCCAACAGATTGCTGCCGTCCTCGGGTATGCACCACATGTCCCGAGTCGTGCTCGGCATTCCCAGGCAGGGATCGATGCGCGGCGGAGCTTACCCGCTGACGACTGCGCAGCGGGCGATGGTGTTCACCGCCAAGGTGCTTCCGCAGCCGGTCGTGGCTCGATTAACGTCGCTTGCGATGCGGCTTTCGCCAGTAAAGCCCGCAGCCGACGAAAGCGGGAGCAATGACTGAGGCACCGAAGGTGACGTTCGAGTCGCGCATGATGATTGACGGCAAGCTCGTCGACGGTGAAGCGGGAACGTTCACCAACATCAACCCGGCGAACGAGGATGTGCTCGGCGAGGTCGCCGACGCGTCGAAGGCCGACATGAACCGGGCGATCGATGCGGCGCGGCGCGCGTTCGACAACACGGACTGGTCGACCAATCGCGAGCTGCGCAAGCGCTGCCTTCTGCAGCTCCACGATGCGATCGAAAGTGAACTGGAGGAGTTACGCGAGGAACTCATCCTCGAGGTTGGTGCACCGCGCGCGGTGACCCACGGCCCGCATCTGGATGCTCCGCTCGAGGACGGCCTCAAATACCCTGCCAGACTGATCGATTCCTTCGAGTGGGAGTCCGATCTTGGCGACAAGGTCGTGTCCGTGACCGGTGTCAACACCAGACGAAAGGTGTGGCACGAGCCGGTCGGCGTGGTCGGCGCCATCGTCCCGTGGAACTTCCCCTTCGAAGTCACCATCAACAAGCTCGGGCAGGCGTTGGCCACCGGCAACTCCGTCGTGCTGAAGCCCGCGCCGAACACCCCGTTCAACGCAACCCGTCTCGGCAGGCTGATCGCCGAGAAGACCGAGATCCCAGCGGGTGTGGTCAACGTCGTGACGGCATCGGATCACTTCGTCGGCGAGGAACTCACCCTGTCGCCGAAGGTCGACATGATCTCGTTCACCGGTTCGACTGTGGTCGGTAAACGCATCATGGAGAAGGGCGCCGCGACGATGAAGCGGCTCTTCCTCGAGCTCGGTGGAAAGTCGGCGACCATCGTGCTGGAGGACGCCGACTTCAACACCGCCTGCCTGATCGGCATCGGTCCATTGATGCACGCCGGACAGGGCTGTGCGGCGCCGACCCGAATGCTGTTGCCGCGTTCCCGCTACGACGAGGGAGTCGCGATCCTGCGCGGCATCTACGAGAACATCAAGGCCGGTGATCCTCAGGATCCCGGCACCATCTGCGGCCCGGTGATTTCGGCCAAGCAGCAGTCGCGCATCCTCGGCTACATCCAGAAGGGGGTGGACGAGGGAGCGACGATGCTCGTGGGAAGCACCGAGGCGCCCAAAGAATTCGACAAGGGATTCTGGGTCACCCCAACACTTTTCATCGATGTCGACAACAAAATGACGATCGCCCAGGAGGAGATATTCGGGCCCGTGCTCGTCGTCATTCCCTACGACGACGAAGAAGACGCGATCCGCATCGCCAATGACAGTGTGTACGGCCTTGCCGGCAATGTGATGTCGAGCTCGCTGGACCACTCACTTGCTGTTGCGCGCCGGCTGCGTGCCGGGTTCATCGGCCTCAACGGGACCGCGGGTTACGGCGCGGACACACCGTTCGGCGGCTATAAGGACAGCGGCATCGGACGCCAGAACGGCGTGGTGGGCTTCAGCCAGTACACGGAAGTGAAATCCGTCGCCTACCCGGCGACATGACGAGCGCTTTCGCGAGGAACAGCCAATCCTGAAGGAGCAGCATGTCAGATCTGTTCGACGACCTCGAGGACTTCGGGGCGTTCGACGACGTCGTCTCGGGCAACGTCCGCGACCCCTATCCGGAGTTGGCCAAACAGCGCCACGAGACGCCGATCCAGCGCATCGACATGTCCGCGATGCCCGGCGAGGAGGGCAAACCCGTCTTCATCGTGTATCGGCACGAGGACATCCAGCAGATGTTGCGCGACCACGAGACGTTCTCGTCCAACGCCGTGATCCAGATCTTCGGCGACGTGTTGGGCCACGGGGTGATGCTGGGCATGGACGAGCCCGTGCACGGCAGGCTCCGGTCGCTGGTGACGAAGGCGTTCACCCAGAAGGCGCTGGTCCGTTGGGAGGACGAGATCGTCGGGCGCATCGGCAACGAGCTCATCGACCAGTTCGCCGCGGACGGCAAGACGGACTTGGTCAAGACGTTCACCTTCCCGTATCCGACCCGCATCATCGCCGCCTTGCTCGGCCTGCCGGAGGAGGACTTCCCGCAGTTCCAGCGCTGGTCGATCTCGATGCTGAGCTTCACCGTCAACCCGGAACGAGGCCTGGCGGCATCGCAGGCACTGGTGGACTATTTCAAGCCGATCCTGGCGGACCGTCGGACGGACCCACGCGAGGATCTGATCAGCAGCCTCGCCGCGGCCGAGATCGACGGGCACAAGCTTGCCGACGAGGACATCTACTCGTTCATCCGGCTATTGCTGCCCGCAGGCGTCGAAACCACATATCGGTCACTTGGCAACCTGTTGTTCGGGCTTCTCACCAACGTCGATCAGTTGGAGGCGGTCCGCGCCGACCGCTCGCTCATTCCTCAGGCGATCGAGGAGGCGGTGCGCTGGGACGCGCCGTTGCTGAACATCACCAGGGTCGCGACGCGCGACACCGAACTCGGCGGCGTGCAGATTCCGCAGGGCTGCTCGGTGATGCCCATGCTGGGCGCCGCCAACCGGCAGGAGGACCGGTATCCCGATCCGGATCGCTTCGACATCTTCCGACAGGCCAAGGTCCCGATCAGCTGGGGGCACGGTGTGCACGTGTGCCTCGGCATGCACCTGGCACGGCTCGAGATGCGCACGGCCATCAACCTCTTACTCGACCGGTTGCCCAATCTGCGGCTGGATCCCAATGGCGACGACCCACATATCCGTGGCATGGTGTTCCGCTCGCCGACATCGCTACCCGTGCTGTTCGACGCGCAGTAGGACATGCGTTGACCGAACTGCGATTCGATGACCGCGCTGTCGTCGTCACCGGCGCGGGACGCGGTATCGGGCGGTGCCATGCATTGCTGCTGGCTGCGAGGGGCGCACACGTCGTGGTCGCCGACAACGGCGCGGGCATAGACGGAGCGGGTTCATCGCGAGCACCGGCGGACGAGGTGGTCCGCGAGATCGCCGACGCCGGTGGTGAGGCGGTGGCGTGCCATGCCTCGGTCGCTTCCGAAGAAGACGCCGCCGAGATCGTGAACACCGCCGTGCGGGAATTCGGTCGTCTGGACGCCGTCATCAACAACGCGGGGATCTCAGCGCCCGGCCCGTTCGACAGCCTCTCGGTCGACCAGTTCCGCAGAATGCTCGAAGTCCATTTCTTCGGAACGCTTTTCGTCATCAGGGCCGCGTGGCCCCATATGGTGCGGGCAGGCTACGGGCGGATCGTGAACACCGTGTCCGAGGCCATGTTGGGCGGTCTGGCCGAGTTGACCAGCTACGGAGCGGCCAAGGGCGCGGTATTCGGGTTGACGCGGAACCTCGCGACCGAAAGCTCGGCGCACGGCATCCGCGTCAACGCTGTTGCGCCACGGGCGTATACCCGGATGTCGGCCGAACAGTCGGATAAGGTGGCCGCCCAGATGTCGTTCACCGACGAACTGATGGCAGAGATCAACGCGAGCATGCCGCCCGATCTGTGCGCGCCGGCCGCCGCATATCTCGCGCACGAATCCTGCTCCCTGAACGGGGAGATCCTGCAGGCGGGCATGGGCAGCGTCGCGCGCATCGCCGCGGTGGTCAGCAATGGCATCTACGAGCCGACGATCAGCGTCGAGGACATCGCCGACCGACTCGATCGAATCATGGACGTGCGGGAGGCGCACGTGTCCGATGCTGCCGCGGCCCAACTCTGAGGTGGGTGGCCGGGCACTGATGTGTAACCTAATGTTTGTTCAGGGCTGTCGGCACTGACGTACAGCGAGGAGGCGCAATGAGCGATTACGAGTCGGTCGACTACTTCACCGACATGTCGTTGGTCCCCGACCCGTATCCCTATTTCGACCATCTGCGTGCCAAGTGCCCTGTGCAGCAAGCGACGCCGTACGGCGTGGTGGCCGTGACCGGGCACCAGGAAGCCCTTGCCGCCTACAAGGACCCCGCGATGTCGTCCTGCGTCGCGGTTGCCGGCCCCTTCCCTCCGTTGCCGTTCACGCCGGAGGGGGACGACATCAGCGCCCAGATCGAAGAGCACCGCGCGACGATCCCGATGGCCGAGCACGTCGTGACGATGGACGCCGAGGCCCACCAGAAGACGCGCGGCCTGCTGAGCAAGCTCATCACCCCCAAGCGGCTCAGCGAGAACGAGGACTTCATGTGGCGCCTTGTCGACCAACGGCTCGACAAGATCATCGGCCGCGGCGCATGCGAGTTCACGGAAGACTTCGCGAAGCCGTTGGCAATGCTGGTCATCGCCGACCTCCTCGGGGTGCCGACCGAAGACCACCAAGAGTTCAAGACCATTTTCGGCAACGAACCACTCGGCGAGATCGAAGGGACGCAGGGCGAAACCGTTGCGCACAACCCGCTGTTGTTTCTCGACGAGAAGTTCACCGCCTACATCAGCGACCGCAGGCGAGAACCGCGGTCCGACGTGCTGACAGAACTCGCGGCGGCGACGTATTCCGACGGATCCGTGCCCGATGTCGACGAAGTCGTCAAGCTGGCGACGTTCCTGTTCGCCGCAGGCACCGACACGACGACGAAGTTGGTCAGCACGGCCATGCGGGTGCTCGGCGAACGGCCCGACATCCAACAGGCGCTTCGCGACAACCGGGACCAAATCCCAGCGTTTCTCGAGGAGTGTCTACGGATGGAAAGCCCCGTCAAGAGTCATTTCCGACTGGCGCGGACCACGACGACGATCGGTGATGTCGAAGTCCCCGCGGGCACGATACTGATGATGCTTCCCGGAGCCAGCAATCGCGACCCGCGCAAGTTCGACGAGCCCAACGAGTTCCGGCATGACCGCAAGAACGTGCGCGAGCACGTGGCATTCGCGCGTGGGCCTCATTCCTGCCCCGGTGCGCCGCTGGCGCGCGCCGAGGCGCGCATAGCGATGAATCGGATCCTCGACCGGATGGCCAACATCCGGATCTCGGAGGAAATGCACGGGCCTGCCGGGGACCGCAAGTATGAGTACGAGCCGACGTTCATCATGCGGGGGCTCACGGCGCTGCACGTGGAGTTCGATTCCATTCCAGACGCCTGACGGTCGTCCCACCGATGTACACGATGCGGTTCGACATGCGCAGCCCGGAGGCGGGCGCGCCGACGCCAGAGCTCTACGGCGCGGCGCTGGAGATGTGCACGTGGGCCGAGACTCGCGGTGCAGTGATGGCCGTGCTCAGTGAGCATCATGCGACCTCCGACGGCCACCTCCCGTCGCCGCTCCTGCTGGCTTCGGCGATCGCCGCGCGTACGTCAGTACTCAATGTTCTGGTGGCCGCGGCGGTGTTGCCCTTCTATCACCCCGTGCGACTCGCGGAGGACATCACCGTCCTCGACAACCTCAGCAAGGGCCGCATTCACTATGTCTTCGGAATCGGCCACCGCGCAGAGGAATACGAGCACATGGGCATCGACCTCCGCCGGCGCGGCAAGATCGCCGACGAGAGCATTGCGCTGATTCTTCGCCTGCTCGCGGGTGATCCGGTGGAGGTCGACGGACGGCGGGTACACGTGACGCCGCCACCGGCGACCAAAGGCGGGCCGCGCATCATGATCGCGGGTGGCAGCGTAGCGGCCGCCAAGCGTGCCGGCCGTCACGGACTCGGTTTCATCGCCTTCACGAACACCCCAGAACTGAAGAAGGCGTTCGAGTCGGAATCGCGGGCGCACGGCCACGAGCCTGGCCCTGCGCAGTTCCCCGACGGGCGCAGTCCCACAGCGGTATTCGTCGCTGACGACATCGACGCTGCATGGGCTGAGATGGGTTCGTACCTGATGCACGACGCCCGCATGGCCGCCGCGTACCGCCACGGCGATGAATCCGTCGCGAGCATCACCCGCGCCGACAGCGTCGACGAACTGCGCTCAGCACAAGGGCCTTACGCGGTGATGACGATCGATGACGCCGTCGCGCAGATCCGGGGCGGCGCCAGCCTGCAACTGCACCCGCTGTGTGGGGGAATGCCACCCGATCTAGCCTGGCCATACCTCGAGCGCGCTGCAGTGGCTACCGCGCGCGCCCGCGGCGAAGGATGACGCCAGTCGTCAAGACCCCGCTGTCCGCAGCTGCGTGCGGTACGGTCGAACGACACCGTCTGTGCTGGCGCATCGATCCGTCGTCTGGAGCCGGGTGAGCATCGAGTCTGTTGCGGAGTTTCGCGCAAGAGCCAGGGCTTGGCTCGCCGCCAACATGCCGCGCGTCGATGTTGCGAGTCCTCCAGTTCTGGAGCGCGATTCGATCGCTCTGTGGCAGCGCGCACGTGAAATTCAACGCAGGCTGTACGACGGCGGATTCGCCGGCATCTGCTTTCCCAGCGAGTACGGCGGGCTGGGGTTGGATTATGAGTACAAGAAGGCGTTCGATGCCGAGGCCGTCGGCTACGAGATGCCGGTGGTGTTGAACGTCCCGTGCTTCGCCATCTGTTGCGCGACCATCCTCGACATGGGTAGCGAGGAACAGAAGCGGACCCATATCGCGGCGGCGCTTCGGGGCGACGAAGTCCTGGTCCAGTTGCTGTCCGAGCCCAACGGTGGCTCCGATCTCGCCGGCGTTACCACCCGGGCCGAACGGCGGGGCGACCGGTGGGTTGTCAACGGTGCGAAGACCTGGAGCACCGGCGCATTCGCGGCC
>Ga0207668_10002408_pt1 | contig 10939 bp, 12 predicted proteins | sample KBSS43metaG_FD_184323 | JGI IMG/M metagenome (GOLD analysis project Ga0207668, IMG submission 184323) | Switchgrass rhizosphere microbial communities from Kellogg Biological Station, Michigan, USA - KBS S4-3 metaG (SPAdes) (version 2) | ecosystem: Host-associated > Plants > Roots > Rhizosphere... | reverse complement strand
GCACGCGGCGCTTGAACCGGGCGGTCTCCTGGCCCTCGTTGACGGCCAAGTCTGGGGCACGCCCCCCCTCGTTGGCTGCGATCAAGTGCAGGTATCGCCTGGTCCATGGTCCGTCGGAACTCGCGGCGTCCCAACGGTTCAGGCTTGCGGATATCGCCGCGAGGTCGGCGGCCGTCAGTCGATCCGCGGCCGCCAAGGCATGCCGTTCGTCCGGCGCGACGTACGAGACGGTGATGACGTACGTGTGCGCCGCGGGCCGTCGATCCAGTTCGGCCTGTGCCGATTTGGCGTCCGGGTAGCCGGCCGCGATCGCCTGTGCGCGGGTGACCCGGTAGTCGCCCGGATGCTCGGTCACGCGGTCGATGCGGATGGTGCCCGCGGGAGTGCGTTGCGTGCCGCCGGCCCTCGCGCGCGGCGCATCCCATCGGCGCAACACCGTCGTCACGTGGCCCGCCGCGATGCCAGCCGAGGTGGCCTGGTTGATCAGCACACCCTCCATCGTGGCCGACGTTGGGCGAAATCCTGTGAATTCCGACCACACCGCCGCCGGGGGTGGACTCCGCCGTCGGAATAGGCGACCATCCCTGGCATGACAGAGCCTCAATCCGGTGCCGAGCAGCCGCCTACCTACGGCACGGAGCAGCCGCCCGCCTTCGGCGCGGAACAGCCGCCCGCCTTCGGCGCCGACCAACCGCCTGCCTTCGGCGCGGAACAGCCGCCTGCCTTCGGCGCCGACCAACCGTTGCCGCCACCAGTCGACCCGTACGGCGCCCCGCCGGCGAACTACGGCCCGCCCCCGACTTACGGGCAGGCCCCCGGTTACGGCGGCCCGCCGCCCGGGTACGGTCCGCCGCCGCCGTCGTACGGCATGCCGCCGCAGTACGCAGGCAATCCCTACCCGCAGCCAGGAGCACCGTTCGGCGTCGATGCCTACGGGCGCCCGCTGTCGGACAAGAGCAAGCTGACGGCCGGTCTGCTGCAGCTGTTCGTCGGTGGCTTCGGCGTCGGCAGGTTCTACCTGGGCTACACCAACATCGGTGTCGCGCAGCTGATCGTGACGCTCGTGACGTGCGGCATCGGTTCGATCTGGGGGTTGATCGACGCCATCATGATCCTCACCAACAAGGTGCCGGACTCGGATGGGCGCACGCTGCGCGAGTGACGTCGGCGCGGCGTGGTAAGCCTGAGCCGTGTCTGACAGCCTGTTCGACTTCGACGGGGACTCCGGTCGGGGTGAGCCAAGCGCCCCGCCCGCCGGGGCACCGCTGGCCGTCAGGATGCGGCCGACCAGCCTCGACGAGGTAGTCGGACAGGACCATCTGTTGCGCTCTGGTTCGCCGTTGCGTCGGCTCGTCGACGGCTCGGGAGCGGCCTCCGTCATCCTGTACGGCCCGCCGGGGACCGGCAAGACCACGCTCGCCTCGCTGATCTCGAACGCGACGGGCCGACGGTTCGAAGCGTTGTCGGCGTTGTCGGCCGGGGTCAAGGAAGTGCGCGCCGTCATCGACCTGGCGCGCCGCTCGGCCGCGCACGGACAGCAGACGGTGCTGTTCATCGACGAGGTGCACCGGTTCTCCAAGACTCAGCAGGACGCGCTGCTGGCGGCCGTCGAGAACCGCATCGTGCTGCTGGTAGCCGCCACCACCGAGAACCCGTCGTTCTCCGTGGTCGCGCCACTGCTGTCGCGCTCGCTGATCCTGCAGCTGCAGCCATTGGGGCCCGACGACATCCGCGCCGTCGTCGAACGCGCCGTCGCCGACCCCCGCGGCCTTGGCGGAGCCGTCCACGTCGACTCCGAGGCCGTCGACCTGTTGGTTCGGCTCGCCGCGGGCGATGCGCGTCGCGCGCTGACGGCGCTCGAGGTGGCCAGTGAGGCAACCGACGCCGTGACGGTCGAGACGGTCGAGCAGTCGCTGGACAAGGCGGCGGTGCGCTACGACCGCGACGGCGACCAGCACTACGACGTCATCAGCGCGTTCATCAAGTCGGTGCGCGGCTCCGACGTCGATGCCGCGCTGCACTACCTGGCGCGCATGTTGACGGCGGGGGAGGACCCTCGCTTCGTCGCGCGACGCCTGGTCATCCTCGCCAGCGAGGACGTGGGCATGGCCGACCCGATGGCGCTACCGACCGCCGTCGCCGCCGCCCAGACGGTGGCACTCATCGGGATGCCCGAGGCCCAGCTGACGTTGGCGCACGCCACGGTGCATCTCGCCACCGCGCCCAAGTCGAACGCGGTGACTGCCGCATTGTCGGCGGCCATGGCCGACATCAAGGCGGGCAAGGCCGGGCTGGTGCCGCCACATCTGAGGGACGGCCACTACTCGGGTGCGGCCGCCCTCGGCAATGCGCAAGGCTACAAGTATCCCCACGATGACATCGATGGTGTTGTGCCGCAACAGTATTCGCCGGACGACCTCGTCGGCGTCGACTACTATCGGCCGACCAATCACGGAGCCGAACGCGAGCTCACCACCCGGTTGGACAAGTTGCGCGCCATCATTCGGCGCAAGTCCTGACGCCACGCTCCGTTTCAAGGCAGCTCTTGACACTCGCTACGAGTGCTCCTACCTTGGTAGTCAATCAATTGGTTGATCAATGAGGAGATTGACAATTGAGCAGTGATGACGATGCCGATCGTGGGCTCGACCGTGCCTTCCTGGCGCTGGCCGACCCTGTTCGGCGAGCGATCGTGGCGCGGTTGTCACGGGGCCCGGCGACGGTCAACGAGTTGGCCGAGCCATTCGCCATCACGAAGCAGGCGGTGTCCAAGCACATCTCGGTGCTCGAGCAGGCGGGGTTGGTGACGCGCAGTCGTGACGCCCAGCGCAGGCCCGTGCACCTCGACGCGGCGGCCCTGGAGAGGCTCACCTCCTGGATCGACCGCTACCGGTTGGACGCCGAACGCAACTACCGCCGATTGGACCACCTGTTGGCGGCGATGACCCCTGGCAAGGGGACGGACGAGGAGAACGAAGAATGACCAATGCACTGCACCTGACGGCGCCGGTCGACACGCTGGCGATGGAGTTCACCCGCGACTTCGCGGCGCCGAGCGACGCGCTGTTCCGCGCGCACGCCGAACCCGACCTGGTGAAGCAGTGGCTCGGGCCCGCTCGCAACGAGATGTCCATCGAGCGTTGGGATTTCCGTACGGGCGGCGGCTACCGCTACCTGCACCTGGGTCCCGACGGCGGGGAGTACTGGTTCAACGGTGTCTTTCACCGGGTGCGGGAGAACGAGTTCATCATCCAGACCTTCGAGTTCGAAGGTGCGCCCGACATGGTGAACATCGAATACATGTGGTTCGAGGACCTCGGCTCGGGCCAGAGCCGGCTGCGGGGCCGCTCCATCTGCCCGAACATCGAAGCGCGCGACGGTCTGCTCGAGTCCGGCATGGAGGGTGGCATGACGGAGGGCTACGACCGGCTCGACGCGCTTCTGGTGTCCGGCTGATGGATTGGACGCTCGAGGTGGTGGTCGTCCCGGTCGCCGATGTCGACCGGGCCATCGCCTTCTACCGCGATCAGGTCGGCTTCCAGCTCGATCACGACACCCACGCCGGGCCGATGAGGTTCGCGCAACTGACGCCGCGCGGATCGGGTTGTTCCATCGTGCTGTCCGACCCACCACCGATGCCGGCCGGGTCGCTGCGCGGGCTACAACTCGTCGTCTCCGACGCCCACGCAGCCCGCGACCACCTCGTCGCACATGGCGTTGCCGCCGGTGACCTCAACGTCTTCGACGATCGCGATGGGGGCACGATGTTCGACTTCGCCGATCCCGACGGCAACGCATGGGTGGTGCAGCAAATCAAGGCGCGAGGCGAAACGCCATTGCTGCCCAACTGATTTGGGTTAGCGGCCCAGCAGTCCCGACCGACGGCGTCCCGTCAGGCCGGTCCGGCGGCGGCCCATCGTCCCGGACACCAGGGCCACGCCAAGCGCGGCCACGGCGACCTGTACGAACAGTTCCAGCCAGTCGATGCCATTGGTGACAGTCGGGATTCCGAGCGCGCGGGAAAGCACGGTACCGAGGAAGGCCCCGGCGATGCCGACCACAACGGTGAGCAGCATCGAAATGTTCTGCTTGCCGGGCAGGACGAGTCGAGCGAGTACGCCGACGATCGCGCCGACGATGATGGCGATGATGATGCCGCTGAATGTGAAGGTCATTTCTTCTCCCAGGGTGTATGTGGGAGAGGAATACCCTGGGTGGACCGATATAAACGTAGGCGTCAACGCGTCGCAAGCCGCTACTGCACAGCGGACTTGCGGCGCAGCAGTGGCGGAGCGACGAAGAAGCGCTGTGGTCAGGCCAGCTCGGGTACGCGGAGGTGGGCCAGCACCAAGTCGAATTCGCCTTCGTCGACCTCGCTGGCGCCTGCCTTGCGGATGGACTCGACCTTGAGTGCGGTCGCCTGGACCCGGTTGCGTTCCATGGCGTCGCGGTTCCGGAACGACACCGAGGACACGCCACGTCCAGATGCGGGGTCGACCATCAGGCTGGCGCTGCAGAATCCGTCCAGGTGCTCGACCTGTGGCAGCACCGAGGTGCGGAAGTATTCGACACCCGCCTCCATCTCGTCGGGTGGCAGCGTCACCCAAGTGGCCCGCACGCACGCACCGGTGTCGGAGCTACGCTGCCGGTGCAGAACGGCGATCTCCCAAGCTTCAACCGTCGCGTTGCCACCGAACGTCGCCGCGGCCTGATCGCGAACCGGTGCAATACGCTCGGCGCTCGCCCGCTGGGCCTCGTCGGATTCCCAAGCGCTGGTGGCAATGCAGCGGCCGGTTTGCCGGTTGACCATCAGCGAGAGGCCCACGTAGCCGGCCATGTCCTGCAGCGCTGGCATTACCTCATCGCGGACGTACGCAATTCCAGCGTCGATGGACGACGGTTGCGCAGCAATAGTGGTAGTTCGTGCGTACACGATCCACCCCCTGTCGGGTTCGGGGCGGCGCCCCGGTGGCGCCACCGGCATCCCTTACTGTCCTCCGCTGGGTTTGCCGAGGCAATGCCTCGTAGGCTGGAAATCATGGACACCCAGCTCGTCGACGTCGACACCGCGCGACGTCGGACCGTGGACCTGACCGATGCGGTCCTGGCGTTCTGTGCCAATCGCGGCGACGGGTTGTGCAACGTTTTCGTCCCGCACGCGACCGCAGGCGTAGCCATCCTCGAGACCGGGGCCGGTTCCGATCACGACCTCGTCGACGCGCTCGAACGGCTGCTGCCCCGCGACGGCCGGTATCGCCACGCGCACGGTTCCCCTGGGCACGGCGCAGATCACGTGCTGCCTGCGATCGTCGCGCCGTCGGTGACGGTTCCGGTGAAGGGTGGCGCGCCGCTGCTGGGCACGTGGCAGAGCGTCGTGCTCGTCGATCTCAACGGCGACAATCCCCGGCGGTCGGTGCGGCTGAGCTTCCTCGGCGGCTGAACCGCGCCCCGTCGGACGCGCCAATACGGACCGGTACTGTAAACCGGTCGACAAACTCCCAGCATTGAAGGACGACAGCACGTGCAGACACACGAGATCAGGAAGCGCTTCCTCGATCACTACGTGAAGGCAGGACACACCGAGGTGCCCAGCGCATCGGTGATCCTCGACGACCCAAATCTGCTGTTCGTCAACGCCGGCATGGTGCAGTTCGTCCCGTTCTTCCTCGGCCAGCGCACCCCGCCGTGGGACCGCGCGGTCAGCATCCAGAAGTGCATCAGGACGCCCGACATCGACGAGGTCGGCATCACCACCCGGCACAACACCTTCTTTCAGATGGCGGGCAACTTCTCGTTCGGCGACTACTTCAAGAAGGGCGCCATCGAGTTCGCCTGGTCCCTGCTGACCAATCCGCAGGACCAGGGCGGCTACGGATTCGACCCCGAAAAGCTCTGGGCCACCGTGTATCTCGACGATGACGAGGCCATCGCGCTGTGGCAGGAAGTCGCCGGACTGCCGCTCGAGCGCATCCAGCGCCGCGGCATGGCCGACAACTACTGGTCGATGGGCATCCCCGGCCCCTGCGGACCGTCGTCGGAGATCTACGTCGATCGTGGGCCCGAGTACGGCGTCGACGGCGGCCCGGAGGCCAACGAGGACCGCTACATCGAGATCTGGAATCTCGTCTTCATGCAAAACGAGCGCGGCCAGGGGACCAGCAAGTCCGACTTCGAGATCCTCGGACCGCTGCCGCGCAAGAACATCGACACCGGAATGGGAGTCGAGCGGGTGGCGTGCCTGCTTCAGGGCGTCGACAACGTCTACGAGACGGACCTGATGCGGCCCGTGATCGACCTCGTCGCGGGCATTGCGCCGCGCGGATACGGGGTCGGTAATCACGAGGACGACGTGCGCTACCGCGTCATCGCCGACCACATCCGCACGGCGGCCATCATCATCGGCGACGGTGTCAGCCCCGGCAACGACGGCCGCGGCTACGTGCTCCGCCGTCTGCTCCGGCGCGTCATCCGGTCGGCCAAGCTGCTCGGCATCGACACCCCGATCGTCGGCGAGCTCATGGCGTGCGTGCGCGACGCGATGGGCCCGTCATACCCCGAGCTCGTCACCGACTTCGATCGCATCCAGCGCATCGCCGTCGCGGAGGAGACCGCATTCAACCGCACCCTGGCTTCGGGCTCGCGGCTGTTCGACGACGCCGCCCGCGCGACGAAGGCCTCCGGGACGGACGTGCTATCGGGCACCGACGCGTTCACGCTGCACGACACCTACGGCTTCCCCATCGAGCTGACCCTCGAGATGGCCGCCGAGGCGGATCTGCGGGTGGACGAGGAAGGCTTCCGCGGTCTGATGACCGAGCAGCGGCAGCGCGCCAAGGCCGACGCGGCCGCCCGCAAGCACGCCCACGCCGACCTCACCGCGTACCGCGACCTCGTCGACGCGGGACCAACCGAGTTCACCGGCTTCGACGAACTCACCACCGATGCAACGATTCTCGGCATCTTCGTGGACGGCAAACGGGTGCCCGTCGTTGCGCACGGTGGCGAGGCCGCCGACGCGGACCGCGTCGAGTTGGTGCTCGACCGCACGCCGCTCTACGCCGAGTCCGGCGGCCAGATCGCCGACGTCGGCACGATCAGCGGCACCGGTTCGAGCATGGCGGCCAAGGCTGCCGTGACCGACGTGCAGAAGATCGCCAAGACCCTGTTCGTGCACCGCGTCAACGTCGAGTCCGGCGAGTTCGTGGAGGGCGACACCGTGACCGCCGCCGTCGACCCGAAGTGGCGGCGCGGGGCGACGCAGGGCCACTCGGGTACGCACATGGTGCACGCGGCGCTGCGACAGATATTGGGGCCCAACGCCGTTCAGGCGGGTTCGCTGAACCGTCCAGGGTATCTGCGGTTCGACTTCAACTGGCAGGGCGCGCTCAGCGAAGAGCAGCGCAACGAGATCGAAGTGGTCAGCAACGAAGCGGTCGAGGCCGACTTCGCGGTCAACACCTTCCACACCCAGCTGGACAAGGCCAAGGCCATGGGCGCCATGGCGCTGTTCGGCGAGGCCTATCCGGACGAGGTGCGGGTCGTCGAGATCGGCGGACCGTTCTCGCTCGAGCTGTGCGGCGGCACACACGTGCACAACTCGGCCCAGATCGGTCCGATCACCATTCTCGGCGAGGCGTCGGTGGGCTCGGGCGTGCGACGCGTCGAGGCGTACGTCGGGCTGGACTCCTTCAAGCACCTGGCCAAGGAGCGCGCGCTCATGGCGGGCCTGGCCTCGTCGCTGAAGGTCCCTTCCGAAGAGGTGCCGGCCCGCGTGGCCAATCTCGTCGACCGCCTCCGTGCTGCGGAGAAGGAACTCGATCGCGTCCGCCTGGCCAACGCGCGGGCAGCGGCAACGAATGCGGCCGCGGGTGCCGAGCTGGTAGGTAGGGTTCGTCTCGTGGCACAGCGGATGGCCGGCGGCATCACGGCGGCGGATCTCCGTAGCCTCGTCGGCGACGTCCGCGGCAAGCTCGGCGCCGATCCGGCCGTCGTCGCTCTGATCGCCGAGGGGGAGGGCGATGCGGTGCCGTTCGTGGTGTCCGTCAACGACGCCGCTCGTGACCTCGGGCTCTCGGCCAACGACCTGGTGAAGGCGTTCGGCGCACCGGTGAACGGACGGGGCGGGGGCAAGGCCGAACTCGCGCAGGGCTCGGGTACCGACGCGGCTGGCATCGACGCTGCGTTGGCTGCGGTACGCGCAGAGGTTCAACGGAGCTGAATCCATTGACCGACGACCGTCAGCCGGATCGACCCGGCACCGGTGACCCTGGACGTGGACGACGACTCGGCATCGATGTGGGCACCGTGCGCATCGGAGTGGCCACGTGCGACCCCGACGGGTTACTCGCCACCCCCGTCGAGACGGTCCGGCGTGAACGCACGGACAAGCACCTCCGGCGGCTGGCGCAACTGGTCGACGAGCTCGGCGTTGTCGAGGTCGTCGTCGGCCTACCGCGTACCCTCGCCAATCGGACCGGCCCATCGGCGCTCGACGCGATCGCGATCGCCGATGCGCTCGCCGAACGGATCGCTCCGACGCCCGTGCGGCTGGCCGACGAACGACTGACCACCGTGACCGCGCAGCGCTCGTTGCGTGAAGCCGGAGTGAGGGCCAAGGGACAGAAGGCGATGATCGATCAGGTTGCCGCAGTTGGCATTCTGCAGTTCTGGCTGGACCAGCGGCGCGCGGTGCCCGCCGACAACTGCGGACGCGAGGAGCAAGAAGATCAGGGCGGAGTGACGCGTGGCTGACGACGACTGGGGTCGCGATCGCACGGGACCGGTGGCCGTCGGCCGACCGCGGCGGGTGATGAGCCGCACGGAGCGGGCGAGGGCCACGCGCAACAAGCGGCGGCGTCGCACGATGACCGCCTTCTCGCTCGCGATGTTGGTCGTCGTGGTCGTCGGCGCGGTGTTCCTCGGCTCCCGGCTGTGGCATGGAGTGTTCGGTACCGAGGACGACTACGCCGGGGCGGGTGTCAAGGACGTCGTCGTCGAGGTGCACGGCGGTGACTCGACGACGGCGATCGCGCAGACCCTGCAGGAGCACGCGGTGGTGGCGACGGTGAAGGCGTTTGTGGACGCCGCATCGGGCAGTGCGGCGATCTCCGCCATCCAACCGGGCTTCTACAAGGTGCGCACCGAAATCCCCGCCGCGGATGCCGTTGCGCGACTTGCGGATCCGCAGAACCGGGTCGGCAGACTGGTGATCCCGGAAGGCCGCCAGCTGGACGACGTCACGGACGTCAAGACCAGCGCCGTGACCAAGGGCATCTTCTCGCTGATCTCGGACTCCACCTGCGTCAACCTCGACGGAACGATGCAGTGTGCGAAAGCCGATGACCTGAAGTCCGCTGCAGGCTCGGCCGATCCCAAGGCACTGTCGATTCCGGACTGGGCACTCGACCCGGTCAAGGCGCTCGGGTCCGACCACCGGCGCATCGAAGGGCTCATCGCGCCGGGCACGTGGAACGTCGACCCGTCGGCGTCGAGCGATCAGATCCTCGCTTCGCTCATCGCCGCGAGCACCGCGCAGTACGAGCAGGAGGGACTACTCGAGGCGGGTACTGCCGAGAATCTGTCGCCGTACGAGGTCCTGATCGTCGCGTCGCTCGTGCAACGGGAGTCCAAGCCGCAGGACTTCGCGAAGGTGGCCCGCGTCATCTACAACAGGCTGGTGGCGCCGGATCACCGCAGACTCGAATTCGACTCGACGGTGAACTACTCGCTGGACCGTCAAGAGGTGGCCACCACCGACGGCGACCGAGCGCGACAGACACCGTGGAATACCTATGCGCGCGACGGACTTCCGGCCACGCCCATCTGTTCGCCGGGCCAACCCGCGCTCGACGCGGCCGAACATCCCGAGCCGGGCGACTGGCTGTACTTCGTGACTGTCGACCTGCAGGGGACAACGCTCTTCACCCGCGACTACGACCAGCACCTGGCGAACATCGAGCTGGCCCTGCGCAACGGCGTCCTCGACAGCGCACGGTAGTCGGATGGGCGATGTCGGTACGTAGGGCCGCGGTGTTGGGTTCCCCGATCGCGCATTCACGGTCGCCGCAGCTGCACCTGGCCGCGTACCGCGCGCTCGGATTGTCCGACTGGACCTACGAGCGCATCGAGTGCGGCGCAGCCGAACTGCCTTCTGTGGTCGGCGGATTCGGGCCTGAATGGGTCGGTGTCTCGGTGACGATGCCGGGCAAGTTCGCCGCATTGCAGTTCGCCGACGAACGGACCCCGCGGGCCGAACTCGTCGGCTCGGCGAACACGCTGGTTCGGACGGAGTCCGGGTGGCGGGCAGACAACACCGACGTCGACGGGGTCAGTGGCGCGCTTGGCGCCGTCTCGGGCCGTGCGGCCGTGGTCGGATCCGGTGGCACCGCGCCCGCCGCCATCGTCGCACTCGTCGAACTGGGGGCCAGCGCCATCGCCGTCGTGTCCCGGGACCGCGACAAGGCCGCACCGCTGCTCGACCTCGGAAGGCGCGTCGGGGTGGACGTCGAATGGCTCGCGCTCGGCACGCCGTTGACGGGGTTCGACGCCGCGGTGAGCACGATTCCTGCGGACGCCGCGGCGGCCCACGTCGGCTCCATCGCGATGGTCCCACTACTGCTCGACGCGATCTACGAGCCATGGCCGACCCCGCTCGCCGAGGCGGTCACCGCGGCTGGCGGCACGGTCATCAGTGGATTGCAGATGCTGCTCAATCAGGCGTTCGCCCAGGTCGAGCAATTCACTGGGCGTCCGGCCCCCAAAGAGGCGATGAGAGCCGCGCTCGGCGAGCAGTAGCAGGCCGATTAGGCCGCGTGCGATTGTGGTGGGTCTGGGTCGGATTCTGTTGACTGGCAAGCGTTGTCGGTGTCGTTGTCGGGTGGTTTGAGTAGTCGTTCGGGGTGGTGGTAGTCGTTGGTGCGGGTTTGGCCGGTGTCGAGGT
>Ga0207668_10002403_pt1 | contig 10952 bp, 10 predicted proteins | sample KBSS43metaG_FD_184323 | JGI IMG/M metagenome (GOLD analysis project Ga0207668, IMG submission 184323) | Switchgrass rhizosphere microbial communities from Kellogg Biological Station, Michigan, USA - KBS S4-3 metaG (SPAdes) (version 2) | ecosystem: Host-associated > Plants > Roots > Rhizosphere... | reverse complement strand
AGGTCCCGGCATGACCGCCTGCACCGAGCGGCACCCAGCCGCACCGAACGACGGCATCGCAGGCGAGGGCCAGAAGGGCATGCCGAAGGAGGGCACAGCATGACCGCCTGCACCGAGCGGCACCCAGCCGCACCGAACGACGGCATCGCAGGCGAGGGCCAGAAGGGCATGCCGAAGGAGGGCACGGCATGACCGCCTGCACCGAGCGGCACCCAGCCGCAGTGGACAAGCCTTCAGTCCGGTTTCGGGTGGCGGGCGGGGCGGTTGGATGGGGCATCGCAGGCGAGGGCCAGAAGGGCATGCCAGAGGAGGGCACGGCATGACCGCCATCGTCACGCCGCCCACCGTTCCGGCCGGCGATCCCGCGACCACGGTGCCCGACGACGGCGACGGCGCGGTGCTCCGGCGGCGGCGGGGGCTGCCGACGCGTACGTTGCTGGTGCTGTTGTCGCTGGTGACCGTCGCCGCCTATCTCGTCTTCCGCACCGACGGCGCCGCGGATTCCGACGACGCGCCGGCGTTCCGGTTCTTCGACGACGTCCGGGCCTGGGTGGACGCCAACCGGGACACCAGCCCGCTGTTCATCTACGGGGTCAACTACCTGCGGCTGGGTGTACGGCTGCTGGTCGACGCGGTGCAGGGCGCGCTCTACGGGCTGGGCTTCGCCGGGCTGGTGGCGGCGGTCACGGCGATCGCGCTGGTGCTGGCCGGCTGGCGTACGGCGCTGGTGGCGCTCGGCGGATTCCTCGCGTTCGGGGTGCTCGGGCTGTGGCCGGAGAGCGTCGACACGTTGGTGCTCACGCTGTCCGCGGTGTTGCTGTCGGTGCTGATCGGCGTGCCGATGGGGGTGCTCGCGGCGCGGGTGCGCTGGATCGGCGCGGTGCTGCGCCCGGTGCTGGACGTCATGCAGATCATGCCGACGTTCGCCTATCTCGCGCCGATGACCCTGCTGTTCCTGATCGGGCAGCCGGCCTCGGTGATCGCCACCCTGATCTATGCGCTGCCGGCCACCATCCGGATCACCGCGCTCGGCATCAGCGAGGTGTCGCCGGTGACCGTGGAGGCGGCCACCGCGCTCGGCTCGACCCGCTGGCAGCTGCTGCGCAAGGTGCGGCTGCCGCTGGCCCGGCCGACCATCGTGCTCGCGGTCAACCAGACGATCATGCTGGCGCTGTCCATGGTGGTGGTCACGGCGCTGATCGACGCGAACGGCCTGGGCCAGAACATCGTCCGCGCGCTGGAGCGGGTCAACGTCGGTGCCGCCTTCGACGCCGGGCTGGCCATCGTGATCATGGCGGTGGTGCTCGACCGGGTCACCAGCGGGGCGGCTCGCGCGGCCCGCCACCGGGGCGTCCGCCCGGCCCGGCGGATCAGGTGGATCCTGGCGGGCCTGGCCGCCGTGGCCGTCGCGGTCATCTCCGTGCTGCCCGCGATCAACGCCACGGACCTGCCGCAGTTCTCCTTCGCGGCGCCGGTCAACGACGTCACCAAGTGGGTCGAACTGCACTGGTACGAGGCCACCGAAGGCATCAAGAACGCGGCGAGCGCCGGCCTGCTCGACCCGCTCGAGACCGTCCTCACGACCACTCCGTGGTGGCTTTTCGTGCTGGTCGTGGCCGCCTTCGGCACGCTGGTGAGCGGCTGGCGCGCGGCCCTGCTGGCCGCCCTAGCCGCGGCCGGGCTGGCCGGCCTGGGGCTCTGGCTGCACTCGATGCAGACGCTCGCCAACGTGCTGGTCGCCATCCTCCTCACGATGATCATCGGGGTGGCGCTGGGCGTCTTCTGCGCCCGGCACGACCGGCTGGCCGGCGCGGTCCGCCCGGTGCTGGACGCCGCGCAGACCATGCCGTCCTTTGTCTATCTCCTGCCGGCCGTCGCGCTGTTCGGCGCGAGCCGCTTCACCGCCATCGTGGCCGCGGTCATCTTCTCGGTCCCGCCGGTGGTCCGGCTGGTCGAGCGGGGCGTGCGCGACGTCTCGGCGGCCGCGGTGGAGGCCGCCACGTCGGCCGGTTCGACGCCCCGGCAGCTGCTCTGGAAGGTGCAGCTGCCGATGGCCCGCGGCGGCCTGCTCCTCGCCGCCAACCAGGGGATCGTCATGGTCCTCGCGATGGTCGTGGTGGGCGGCCTGGTCGGCGCCGGGGCTCTCGGCTACGACGTGGTCGCCGGTTTCTCCCAGCGCGAGGACTTCGGCAAGGGCCTTGCCGCCGGCTTCGCGATCGTGCTCCTCGGCATCCTTCTCGACCGCCTCACCCATGGTTTCCAAAATGCGAAGGGACCTCGACAATGAAACTCCGGACCGCTGCCGCGGCGGCGCTGGTCATGACCTTGGCCGCGTGCGGGGGCGCCACCTCCGACGCCGGCGAGGGCAAGCCCGCCGCCAGCACCGGCGCGAAAGGCACCGTCAAGCTCGCCATCAACCCCTGGGTGGGGTATGAGGCGAACGCGGCGGTGATCGCCCACCTCCTGAAGTCCAAGCTCGGCTACCAGGTCGAGAACAAGGAGCTCAAGGAGGAGGTTTCCTGGCAGGGATTTGAGACCGGCGAGGTCGACGCGATCGTGGAGAACTGGGGCCACGACGACCTGAAGAAGACCTACATCGAGCAGAAGAAGGTCGCGGTCGAGGCGGGTCCGACCGGCAACAAGGGCCGGATCGGCTGGTTCATCCCGCAGTGGATGGCCGACGAGCACCCGGACATCACCGACTGGAAGAACCTCAACAAGTACGCCGACCTGTTCAAGACCTCGGAGTCCAAGGGCAAGGGCCAGCTCCTCGACGGTGACCCGTCCTTCGTCACCAACGACAAGGCGCTGGTCGCCAACCTGAAGCTCAACTACAACGTGGTCTTCTCGGGCAGCGAGGCCGCGATCATCAAGGCCGCCCAGCAGGCGAACGCGCAGAAGAAGCCGCTGCTCTTCTACTTCTACGAGCCGCAGTGGCTGTTCGCCAAGGAGAAGTTCGCCCGGATCACGCTTCCGCCGTACACCAAGGGCTGTGACACCGACCCGAAGAAGGTCGCCTGCGACTACGCCGAGCTGACCCTGGACAAGGTCGTCAGCAAGAAGTTCGCGGACTCGAACAGCACCGCGTACCAGCTGATCAAGAACTTCCAGTGGACCAACGACGACCAGAACCTCATCTCGGACTACATCACCAACCAGGGGATGACCGCCGAGAAGGCCGCCGAGAAGTGGGCGACCGAGCACGAGGCCACCTGGAAGGCCTGGATCCCGGCCGGCAGCTGACCGTCCGTCGAGCTCAGTCGAGCCTCGACCGTTCGATATCAAGCACTGAAGCAGGGCCCGCCCGTCGTCACGGGCGGGCCCTGCCCGCATGTAGCACCACATCGGCGCCGAACATTTGTAGGCCCTGCACCGGTTTCGTCCGATTTGAGGTAAATAGTCGAGACTGGCTCACGCGACTCTGCGCGCTGCCCTACCTTAGGCCACGTCCAAGTGGGGCAAATCATCCGAATCGGAGCGCAGAATCGTGCCTCTTTCACGTTCCTCTCGCGTCGCCCGCGGCGGCCTGGTGGCCGCATTCGCCTTCTCCCTGGCCGCGGCCACGGCGCCGGCCTGCGCCCTCGCCGCGGGTGACGACGCACTGATCGACTACCCGACGTTCAAGGGTGCGTCCTCGACCCTGGACCGCAACGGCACCGCCGACCTGATCACCTCGTCCGGCACCACCGAGCAGCGCATCCTCCGGCTCACCGCGGGAGGCTACAAGCAGGCCGGCTCGGCCTGGTCCACCACGAAGATCGATCTCACCGAGTCGTTCGAGTCGACCTTCAAGGTTTACCTGCACCACGGCATGCCCGGCGCGGACGGCATCGCCTTCCTGGTGCAGACCAAGGGCCCGCGGGCGCTCGGCGGCTGGGGCGGCGGGCTCGGCTACCGCGGCATCACCGGCAGCGTCGCGGTCGAGTTCGACACCTTCCAGAACACCACCGACCCGAGCAGCAACCACCTCGCCGTGGTGCTCGGCGGCAACCCCGACCTGCCGACCGCCTCGGCCGAGTCGTCGATCCCGCTCTTCGGCAAGCCCTTCGTGGCCCGGGTGGCGTACGACGCGGAGAGCACCAACCTGCGGGTCTTCGTGAAGTCGCTGCACGCCGGCTCGACCGAGCAGTTGTTGCTGGAGGAGACCGTCGACCTGGCCGGTGAGGCCGGCGCCCCGGCGGCCTGGGTGGGCTTCACCGCCGCGACCGGCACCGCCCTGTCGAAGCAGGACATCTACTCCTGGACGGTCGACGCCACCGAAGCCTGATCACGGGGTCCCGTCGGTGCACGCACCGGCGGGACGCCGCGCCCGTACCGCACCGCACGACCGACCCTTGGAGAAAACCATGTCCACGGTCCGCTACGTCCGCCCCTCGGGGCGGACGGGAACCGAGCTACCGCCCCCGGTGGTCGTCCACGCGAGCGAACCCCTGGTCAGCGTGATCATCCCGGCGCTCAACGAGGCACGGAACCTGCCGCACGTGATGGCTCGGCTGCCCGAGGTCGACGAGGTGATCCTGGTCGACGGGGGTTCGACCGACGACACGGTCGACGTCGCCCGCCGGCTGATGCCGGGCATCCGGATCGTGACGCAGAACCGCCGCGGCAAGGGCAACGCACTGGCCTGCGGATTCGCCGCGGCGACCGGGGACATCCTGGTGATGATCGACGCCGACGGATCGACCGACCCCAAGGAGATCCCGAGCTTCATCGCGGCGCTGCGGTCCGGTGCGGACTTCGCGAAGGGGTCGCGGTTCGGCGGCACCGGCGGTTCCGCCGACATCACCCGCCTCCGCCGGGTTGGCAACCGGTGCCTGAGCCTGCTGGTCAACGCCCTGTTCGGGACCCGCTACAGCGACCTCTGCTACGGCTACAACGCGTTCTGGGCACGGCACCTCGACGTCTTCGCACTGGACAGCACCACCCCGGCGCCGGCCGGCCGGCGTGACGGCCGGCTGTGGGGCGACGGTTTCGAGATCGAGACCCTGCTCAACCTGCGCGCCGCCCGGGCCCGTCTGCACATCGTCGAGGTGCCCAGCTTCGAGCACTCCCGGATCCACGGCGAGAGCAATCTCAACGCGATGACCGACGGCCTGCGGGTGCTGCGCACGATCGCCCGGGAATGGCCGCGCCGGGCCGCCGGCCAGCACGCGCCGGAGCGGGCGCGGTGAGGATCGGCGTCGTCACGAACGCCTACCATCCCGACATCGGTGGCGTGGAGACGCACGTACGCCGGCTCTGCACGGCACTGGCGGCGGCCGGCGACGAGGTCGAGGTGCTGACCCAGCACGCGACCGGGTCCACCGAGGAGCTCGACGGCGTGCTGGTCCGGCGCTTCCCGCTCACCGTGGCCGCCCGCAACTACCGGTTCTCGCTCGCGCTCTGGCACTGGCTGCGCCACCACGCCGGCCGGTACGACGTGCTGCACGCGCACAGCTACCACGCGCTCGCCGCGCTCCCGGCCGCGTTGACCAACCGCGTTCCGCTGGTCTTCACTCCGCATTACCACGGCACCGGGCACAACCGGGTACGGGCCGTGCTGCACCCGATCTATCGGCCGGTGGGCCGCCGCATCGTGGCCCGGTCGGCCCGGATCATCTGCGTCACCCGGGCCGAGCGCGACCTGCTGACCGGCCACTTCCCCGAGGCGCGGGACCGGACGGTGGTCATCCCGAACGGCACCGACCCGGCCCGCGACCTGGTCGTTGCGCCCGAGCCGGGGCGCAGCATCCTCTGCGTCGGCCGGCTCGAGCGGTACAAGCGGGTCGACCGGGTGATCCGGGCGATGACCCACCTGGACGACGCGCACCGCCTGGACGTGATCGGCGCCGGCCCGGCCCTGCCGGAGTGGGAACAGCTCGCCCACCGGCTCGGCGTCGGCGGCCGGGTGGTGTTCCACGGGCGCCTCGGCGAGCACGACTTCGCGGCCCGGGTGGCGGTCGCCGCCGCGGCGGTCTCCGCCTCGGGGCACGAGGCGTTCGGCATGGCGGTGGCGGACGCGCTGACCGCGGGCATCCCCACCGTGGCGTCGTTCATCCCGGCGCACCGCGAACTCGCCGTGCTGGCCGGCTCGGCCGTGCCGCTGTGGCTGGTCAATCCCGACGACGAGGTGGCACTGGCCGGCGCGCTGCGCACGGCCGCCGCGACCCCGCGCGCGGCGGGTACGAACGCGTTGCCCACCTGGAGCGACGTGGTGCTCGCCACGAGAGAGGTCTATGCGGCGGTCGCGCCGCGGGTGCGCGTCATCGAGCAGGCCGGTGCCGGAGCCGGCGACCGATGACCGTCGTCGAGCCGCTCGCGCCGCCCGCACCCGCGCCGGCCGCCCTGCACCGCCACCGGGCGCGGCCGGGGCGGCCGGCCCTCAGGTGCGCCGCGACGCTGACCGCCGCGGCGGCGGCCGGTGCGGCGCTGCTGGTGGCGGCCGACCGGGCCGCGGAGTGGGACCGGGGCTCCCCGTTCGGCCTGTTCTGGCTCGGCATGCTGGTGTTCACCCTGCCGGCCGTGCACTGGGCGCTCCGGCGCGGCTCGAGCCCGGCCCTGCGGCTCGCCGTGCTGATCGGCTACGCCGGCTTCACCTTCCTGCCCAAACTGCTGCGGAACCCGGCCGGCCCGCTCTATCACGACGAGTTCGCGCACTGGCGGCAGAGCCGGCAGATCCTGCTGGACGGCCGGCTGTTCGAGCCGAACCCGATCGTCCGGGTGATCGGCGACTTCCCGGGCCTGCACTCCACAGTTGCCTCGCTGGCCGCGCTCACCGGCCGCTCCGTCTGGCACGCCGCGCTGCTCGTGCTGATCACCGCCCACGTTCTGGTGGTGCTCGGCGTCGCGGTGCTGGCCGGGCAGCTGTGGCCGGGCCGCCGGGTGGCCGCGGCCGCCGCGATCATCTACAGCCTGAACAGCTCGTTCCTCTTCTTCGACACCCAGTTCGGCTACGAGTCGCTGGCCATCGCGCTGTACGTGTGGACCCTGGTCGGCCTGCTGCGGGCGATGCGCGGGCCGTCGGCGCGGACCCGCCGCGGCTGGGCGGCGGTCACCGTGATGCTGGCCGGCGCGACGATCGCCACCCACCACCTCACCGCACTCGGCCTGATCGGCACGATGGCGATCGTCGCCGCGGTGGTCACCGCCCGGACCCGGCGGGCCGGTGTGCCGTTGGCCGCGACCGTGACCGCCTGGGCGCTCACCGCGGCGGCCGGCGCGCTGGTGGCCGGCTGGCTGTTCTGGGTCGCCCCGCGGACCGCCGGCTACCTGGACCCGTACGTCGGCCGGGCCCTCGACCAGATCGCCGGGATGGCCGGCGAGGGCGGCGGCGGCCGGACCCTCTTCCAGCACTCGATCGCGCCGTGGTGGGAGCGGGCCGCCGCGTTCGCCGCGCCGGGCTGCGCCTTCGTCGCGCTGCTGGCCGCCGCGTACCGGCTGCGCAGCCGCCCCGGCGGCGACCCGGTGGCGCGCAGCGGAGCGATCGCCATGCTGATCCTCGGCGCGATCTACTTCCCGGCCGCGCTGCTGATCCTCACCCCCTCCGGCGCCGAGGGGGCCCGCCGGTCCTGGGCGTTCAGCTATCTCGGCATCGCGCTGGTGGTCGCGCCGGTGATCGTCGCCGCACTGGACCGGGCGACCCGGCCGGGCCGATGGTTCACCGGCGGCGGGCTGCTCGCCCTGTGCGCGGTCGTGCTGGTCGGCAACACCGCCGCGGGGATGAACCCGTCCTACCGCTTCCCGGGCCCGCCGGTGTTCGGCTCGGACACCCGCTCGGCCACCCCCGAGGTGCTGGCCGCGGCGTCCTGGTTGCGGGCCACCCAGGGCCGCGGGCTGCGCATCCTCGCCGACCGCTACTCCGGGCTGATCTTCGGCTCGTACGGCGGGCAGTACCCGGTGACCGGCTCGGTCACCTTTCCCACCTACGACATCTACCTGGCCCAGCCGGGCCGGCCGATGCCGCCCGCGCTCATCGAGCAGCTGCGCTCCTGGGAGTTCGGCTACCTGATCGTCGACCGGCGGATGGCCCGCGAGGTGCCGGAGATCCAGATCTATTTCGAGACCAACGAGCCGATCCCGCACGACGGCCGGCCCGCGTTCACCCTCGGCCAGCTCACCAAGTTCGACAGCACGCCGTGGACCATCAAGATCTACGACAGCGGTCACATCGCGATCTACCGCTTCGACTTCGCCTCGCTCGGCGTCCGGACCCGAGGCGGTACGCAATGACCACGCCCCGCCTGCTCGGCGTCGCCTACCTGGCCCTGGCCGTGCTGGGCCTGGCCGGTGGCCGGCTCTGGCCGGCCCCGGTCGTCTGCCTGGCCGCGCTGCTCGCGGTCGGCGAACTCTGGCTGCGGGCGCTGACCGGCGAACCCGTGCCGCCGGCCGCCCGGATCGGGCTGGCCACCGCGGCCGGGCTGGTGAGCCTCCCGCTCGTGGCCGTCGTGCTGCACCTCGCGCGGGTGCCGATCGCGGCCGGTCCGCTGCTGGCCGGGCTGGCCGTGCTCGGCACCGGGGTCGGCGCGGTGGCGCTGCTCCGCGAGCGGGCGGGCCGCCCGCCGGCCGACCCGCGGCTGCCCGGCACGGTCCTGGCGGTCACGATTCCCGCGGTGCTCGCGCTGGTCGTCGGGGGTGCGGCCGCCTTCGCGTACGTGCGGCTGCCGCACCCGCCGCGGTCCGGCTACACGAGCGTGGCCCTGAACGGCTGGGCCGCCGACATCGATCGCCCGGTCGACTTCCCGGCGCGCGGCCTGTCGGTGCCGATCCGGGTGAGCAGCACCGGCGAACCGCCCGCCACGGCCCCGCTGCGGGTGCGGGTCGGCGGCCGGCCGGCCGGCCCGGCCCGGCCGCTGCCGATCGACGCGGACACCACCCGCTCGGTCGAGGTCTACGTCCCGGCACCGCCGGACGGCTGCCTGCACCGCATCGAGATCAGCCTGGGCGCCGCCAGCACCGTCTTCTACGGCCGCGGACCGGCCGCATGCTGAGCGTCGTCGCCCGGGACTCGCTGGCCCGCAACAGCGTCCTGATCATGGCCACCACGGTCGGGACCAGCGGTCTCGGCTATCTCTTCTGGATGCTTGCGGCCCGCGGCCTGCCCCCGCCGGCGATCGGCACGGCGACCGCACTGATCTCCGCGGGCACCGTCGTCAGCATGGTGTCCAACCTCGGTATCGGGCACATGTTCATCCAGCGCCTGCCGGCCGGCGACGTCGCCGCCTGGTCCCGGACCGTCAGCGGCGGCCTGCTGCTCGGCTGCTCGTCCACCGCCGGCACCGCGCTCGCCGCGGCCGTGGTGCTGCCCGGCCTGGCCGCGAACTTCGCCTTCCTGGCCGGCCCGGCCGGCGGCGCGGCGCTGCTCGGCACCGCGGTCGCGCTGACCGCGTCGACCCTGCTCGACTACGTCTTCGTCGCCGACCGGGCCAGCCACGGGATGCTCTGGCGCAACCTCGCCCTGGCCGCCGGCAAGGTGCTGGCGCTGCTCGGCCTCACCGGCTGCGGGCTGCACACGGCGGCCGCGGTCCTGCTCGCCTGGATCCTGCCGTCGATCGCCGTCACCGGCTACACGCTGCGGTCCGGCCTGCCCCGGCTGCGGCCCGGCTGCCGGCTGCGCCTGGCCGGCCTCGGCGCCGAACTGCCGGCCGTGCGGGCCGCCCTCACCGGGCACCACCTGATCAACCTGTGCCAGGCGGGGCCGAGCGCGCTGCTGCCGGTGCTGGTCACCGCCCGGCTCGGGACCGCCGCGAACGCCCACTTCTATGTCGCCTGGATGACCGCGTCGGTGCTGTTCATGGTGTCGCCCGCGGTGGCCTCGGCGTTCTACGCCGAACGCAGCAACGCCGGCCGGTCGGCGACGCTGCCCCGCGCCGCCGCGGTCGTGCTGGTCGTGATGGGCGGTCCGGCGCTGCTGCTCTTCCTCGGCGGCGGCTGGATCCTCGGGCTGTTCGGCGCCGGGTACGCGGCCGGCGCCACCCTGCTGAAGATCCTCGTGCTGGCCGCCGTCCCGGACGCGATCACCAACCTCGCGGTGGCGCACTGGCGGTCGCTCGGCGCCTTCCGCCGCTGCCTTCGCCTCAACCTGCTGATGGCGGTCGCCTGCCTGGCGCTGACCTGGCTGTGGCTGCCGGCCGGCGGGATCGAGGCGGCCGGCACCGCCTGGCTGGTGGGGCAGGGGGCCGGCGCCGTGGCGGTGGGCTGTGTCGCCGCCCGCGCCTGGTCCGCCGGCCGCCGCGGAGAACCCGGGCTCATTCGGAGCCGATGGCCTCGATCGCACCACAGGGAGCCGCAGTGAGAATCCTGCACCTGGCCAACCTCTATGCCCCGGTGATCGGCGGGCTCGAACGCAGCGTCGCCACCAGCAGCGAGGACCTGGTCCGCCGCGGTCACGAGGTCACCGTGCTCACCCTGGCCACCCCGCACGCGCCGCACGACGAGACCGTCAACGGCGTGCGGGTGCTGCGCTGCCGCAGCATCGCCAACACCGTGCTGCCCGGGATGAACCAGGACCCGCGCAAGCCGTTCCACCCGACCGTCGCCGACCCGCTGACCATGGCCGACATCCGGCGGGTGCTGCGCGGGCGGCCGTACGACGTGGTGCACAGCCACGACTGGCTGATGTACAGCTACCTGCCGCTGCGATTCGGCCGGGACGGCCGGCCGCACGTGCACACCGCGCACGACTTCGGCCTGGCCTGCGTCAAGAAGACGTACGCCCGGGAGGGTGGTGCCTGCGGGGGAGCCCGGCTGGCCCGGTGCGTGTCGTGCGCCTCCGGGCAGTACGGCCGGACCCGGGCCGCGGCCCTGGCCACCGCCCTGCGCGCGCACCGGCACCGCGGCATCGACGCGCTCACCGCCATCTCTTCGTCGGTGGCCGAGGCACTGCGCGATGCCCGGCTCCCCGGCGACCTGCCGGTCCGGGTGGTGCCCAGCCTGGTCCCCGACGGCCTCGACGAACTGGCCCGGCGCACGCCCCA
>Ga0207668_10002401_pt1 | contig 10953 bp, 11 predicted proteins | sample KBSS43metaG_FD_184323 | JGI IMG/M metagenome (GOLD analysis project Ga0207668, IMG submission 184323) | Switchgrass rhizosphere microbial communities from Kellogg Biological Station, Michigan, USA - KBS S4-3 metaG (SPAdes) (version 2) | ecosystem: Host-associated > Plants > Roots > Rhizosphere... | reverse complement strand
GTGATCGCCATCGAGATCAGCAGCATCATCCCCGGCGCCCGGTCACGAACCTCGCGCACCGCCCCCTGCAGGAACGGCCACCCGCCGTAGCAGAACACCACCGTGCCCAGCACCGGACCGACCCAGCGCAGGCCCGGAAAGTCCAGCAGGTAGCCGAACCAATCCATGACCATCTCACTGGTCACCACGATCGGGACCGTCAAGACGAGACTCAGCCAGAACTTACGCCGAAACGCCTCCGGATCATGCCCAGCGTGCTTGTCATGCCCACCGTGACCGGACATGTCATGTCCGGCCGCGTGGTGCTCATGCGCCGCCTCTGTCACGCCGGCGTGGGCCGCTTGGTCATACATGGAGACGCCACCGCCGCGGACCTCGTGCTCGTGCTTGTCATGCCCACTGTGACCGGACATGTCATGTCCGGCCGCGTGGTGCTCATGCGCCGCCTCTGTCACGCCGGCGTGGGCCGCTTGGTCATACATGGAGACGCCACCGCCGCGGACCTCGTGCTCGTGCTTGTCGGCTTGCATGCCGATCACCTCCGTCCCGAACCATATACCCCCATGGGGTATCTGGCAAACATTCCGAGCGTCACACCGGACATGCGCGAGCCGCCGAGGCGACGCATCGTCACCGCCCGGTTCGGCGACGCCTTCGTGGCCCTGCATCGGGCCGAGTTGCACCGGATCCTGCTCGACTTCCCTCGGCAACGTCGCCCCGCACACCGAGCACCGGGCCATGGCCGCGGTCGCCGGCACGGACTCGGCATCGGTCACCTTCGACGCCCCCTCCGGTCCGCTCACCGCGACCGCCGACCTGGTGGTTGCCGCCGACGGTGTGCACAGTCGGCTCCGTGGCACGCTGTTCCCCGACCACCCGGGGGCCGAGCTATGCCGGCTACACCGTGTGGCGCGGCATCGTCGCGGCGCAGGACGCGGCGCGCATCGGCGTCGACCAGATCCTGTCCGAGACCTGGGGCCGGGCCGCACGATTCGGTATCGCGGCGATCAACGACGGCCAGGTGTACTGGTTCGGCTGCGAGAGCGCGCCGGAGAACGCAAACCCGGCAGGGGTGCGGCTGCGCGACAACCTCGTCCGCGCACTGCCCACAGCGCTGTTCAGCCGCTTCGCGGCCGGAGCCTTCTCCTGGACACCGCCGCCGATGTCGGCGGGAAGTCGTCTCTGACTCGATGCCGGCGCCCCGCCCAAGACCAACGAGATCCGCCGTCTGACAGCGCTGGTCACGCCTGGTAGGCGAGGTTGATCATCATGCCGGTTTCGGCGTGGTAGATGTTGTGGCAGTGCGTCATCCAGCGACCGGGGTTGGTGGCGTCCAGGTCGACCGACACGGTCTGATCGGGCCGGACGACGACGGTGTCCTTGCGGGTGCCAGTGCCGGCCACGGCGAAGGTGTGCCCGTGAACGTGCATCGGGTGGAACATGGTCGTGCGGTTGACGAACTCGAGCCGTACTCGCTCGCCTTCCCGGACGAGCAGCGGGTCCGCCTTGTCGAAGACGCTGCCGTTGATGGTCCATCGGTAGGGCATCATCGTTCCGCCGAGTTCCAGTCGGTGGGTGCGGTCGGGAGTGCGGTCCGGCAGCCGGACCGCGTCCGTGGCCCGCAGGGTGGCGGGCAGGGTCACCTGCCGGTCCAGTTCGGCCGGTCGTACGGTGGCGGCCGGCGCCCGGCCGGCGCCGGTGCGCACCACCGCGAGGGCCTGGCCGGTCTTGCCCTCGGCGGAGGCGACGAGCGGGAACACGCCGTCGCCGAGTTCGACCGTGACGTCGGCGCGTTCGCCCATGCCGAGCAGAAGCGCGTCGGTGGTCGTGGGTGTGACGGGGAAGCCGTCGGTGTGGGTGACCGTGAGCCGGTGGCCGCCGAGTGCGATGCGGAAAGCGGTGTCGGAGCCGGCGTTGACGATGCGCAGCCGGACCCGCCGGCGCGGCTTGGCGGTCAACGAGACCGGGGCGGCCGGCACCCTGCCGTTGATCAGGTAGTGCGGATAGTTGATGTCGCCGGCGCCGCCGAGCAGCGGTGAGACCATCGTCTCCGCGCCGCCCATGTCCATGCCGCCCATGTCGCCGTGGTTCATGCCGCCCATGTCGCCGGAGCCGCCGCCCATCGCGGTCAGCGAGGCGAGGACCTGATCGGGGGTACGGCCGGTGCCGTCGATCCAGTCGTCCAGCACGATGATCCATTCCGCGTCGTAGCGGCCCGGCTCGTTCGGGTCGTCGACGATCAGAACTCCGTACAACGCGCGGTCGAGCTGCACCCCGGAGTGCGGATGGAAGAAGTAGGTGCCGGGATCCGGGGCGATGAACTCGTAGCCGAAGCGATCACCCGGCGCGATCGGCTGCTGGGTGACGCCGGGCACGCCGTCCATGTCGTTGCGCAACGCGACGCCGTGGAAGTGCACGCTGGTCGCCGCGGGCAGCCGGTTGGTCACCTCGGCGCGGACCAGGTCGCCGGCCCGGGCGCGGATCAGCGGACCGGGTGCCGTCTCGGCGTAGCCCCAGGTCTGTACGGTGGTACCGCCGAGATCGAGGGTGACCGGCCGCGGGTTCAGCGCGGCGGTGACCGTGGCGCCGGTCCGCCGGCGGGCGGCCTCGACCCGCCCCACGACGGCGTCGTCCGGGGCCACCAGTGCGGCTTCCGGCCGCAACAGGCCGCCGGCCCAGGCAGCCGCGCCCGCGGTGCCGGCCAGACCGGCGGCGCCGGCGATTCCGACCAACAGGCGGCGGCGGGTGACGGCAGGCGACATGTGGTTTCCTCCTCGGCTCCGCGGGTGGCGGAAAATGGCTCGTCGACTGCTTCAGACTCGCGGCATGGGATGAGGAATCCCGCCGACGATCTCTGAAGATTTGATGAAGTCGGTGCCCGGACGGGCGGGATGAGGAGCTATGAGTACGCATGTGCTGGTCGTCGACGACGAGCAGAGCCTGGCCAAGGTGGTGGCCAGCTACCTGGAGCGCGACGGGCACGACGTGACGTGCGTGTTCGACGGTCCCGCCGCCGTGCGGGCCGCCCGGACGCAGCCGCCCGACGTGGTCGTGCTGGACCTGGGGCTGCCCGGCCTGGACGGCATCGAGGTGTGCCGCCAGTTGCGCACGTTCACCGACTGCTACCTCGTCATGCTCACCGCCCGCGCGGACGAGGTGGACAAGCTCGTCGGCCTCGGCGTCGGCGCCGACGACTACCTGACCAAGCCGTTCAGCCCGCGCGAACTGGTCGCCCGGGTCCGGGCGATGCTGCGCCGCCCGCGCACCGGCGCCGCCCACGTGCCGGAGGAGCCGCCGCGCGTGTTCGGCGCACTGCGGGTCGACGTGACCGCCCGGGAGGTCACCGTCGACGGCACGCCGGTCGAGGTCACCCGTACGGAGTTCGACCTGCTCGCCGCGCTGTCGGCCCGGCCGAGGATGGCGTTCCCCCGCCGGCAGCTCGTCGACGCGGTGTGGGGTGAGACCTGGGTCGGCGACGAACACCTGGTCGATGTGCACATCGGACATCTGCGTCGCAAACTCGGCGACGATCCGGCGGCGCCGCGGTTCATCCGTACCGTCCGGGGTGTCGGCTACCGGATGGGAGACGGCTGATGGGCCGGTTCCGCGCGGGGCTGTCCGGCCGGCTGTTCGGCGCCCAGATTCTCGTGGTGCTCGCCGGCGGGGTGACCCTCGGGCTGGTCGCCACCGCCGTGGGCCCGGCAATCTTCGGGCGGCACCTGCGGCAGATCTCCGGGCCCGTGGACGACGCCACGACCCGCCACGTGCAGGAGGCGTACGCGACGGCCAGCGCCGTCTCCCTCGGTGTGGCATTGCTCGCCGCGTTGGCCGCCGCGCTGGCGGTCAGCGCCTACGTCGCCCGCCGGGTCGCCCAGCCGGTCACTCAGCTGGCCGCGGCCGCGGTCGCGGTCGCCGACGGGCACTACGCCACCCGGGTCGTGACACCCGCTCTCGGGCGTGAGTTCGACACCGTCGCCACCGCGTTCAACACCATGGCGGCCCGCCTCGCCGACGTCGAAGCCACCCGCCGCCGGCTGCTCACCGACCTCGGGCACGAACTGCGCACGCCGCTCGCGACGATCGAGGCCTACGTCGACGCCGCCGAGGACGGCGTCACGGTGGCCGGCGAGGACACCTGGACCGTGCTGCGCACCGAGACCGCCCGGCTGCGCCGCCTGGCCGAGGATGTCGCCGCGGTCTCCCGCGCCGAGGAGCACCAGCTCGACCTGCACCGGCGCCGGATGCGGGTAACCGATCTGGTCGACGCCGCGGTGGCGGCGGCCCGGCCCCGCTACGGCGGCAAGGGCGTCACGCTGGACGCCCGGGTGGCGGCGCGGCTGCCCGACGTCGACGCCGATGCCGAGCGCATGGGCCAGGTGCTGGGCAACCTGCTCGACAACGCGCTGCGGCACACCCCGCCCGGCGGGACGGTCACCGTCACGGCCGGTCCCGACCCGGCCGGCGTACGGATCAGCGTCGCCGACACCGGTGCGGGCATTCGCGCCGAGCACCTGCCCCACCTGTTCGAACGTTTCTACCGCGCCGACCGCGCCCGCGACCGCCACCACGGCGGTTCGGGCATCGGCCTGGCCATCGCCCGCGCCATCGTCACCGACCACGGCGGGCATCTCACGGCCGGCAGCGACGGCCCCGGCGCCGGCGCCACCTTTGCCATCACCCTGCCCGTGGCAGGCGACCGATCCGTGCGGTGACCGAGCGCGCGGGCGACGCCGGGACGGCGTCGCCCGCGCGGCGAATCGGCCGGTCACATGGCGGCGAGCTTCTTCAGCTTCTCGACCTCGGCCTGCTGGGCTTTCACCATGTCGGCAGCCAGCGCCTTCGCCTCGGCGCTGGCACCCTTCGCCTGCTCGTCCCGGGCCATCTTCATCGAAGCCTCATGATGCTTGACCATCATGTCGGCGAACATCATGTCGAACTCCATGCCGCTCATCGACTTGAGCATGTCCATGTCCTTGTCGGACATGGCGCCCGGCATGTTCATGCCCGCCATGTCGGAGGAAGCGGGCTTGCCCCACGTCGTCAGCCAACCCTGCAACGTCGAGACGATCTGCGACTGGCCCTCCCGCATCTGTCCGGCGAGGCTCTTGAGTTCCTTGGTCTTGGCCTGCTGCTGCGCCATTTCGGCCATCTTCGCCGCCATCTGGTGGTCAGGGATCATCATCTGCGCGAACGCGACATCGGCATCGTTGAACGACGCCTTCGGGTCCGCGGCGGGCTGGCTCGCGCCGGGCATGTTCGCCATACCACCGGACTTGGTGTCCGCGCCGGCGTCGCCGGATCCGCACGCGGAGAGGATCAGGGCGGTTCCCGCCGCCGCGGTCGACAGCACAAGACGCTTGATGACAACATTTGCGTACATAAGAGGAGGTTCCTTCCGGAATGTCGATCGGCATGGTTTCGCCATGCCCGGACCGGCGGGCGGGGCGAAGAGGCCCGACGAGCGGGCGAGTCGGTACGAGGGTGGCCGCCACCTCGGCCTAGATGCGCGTGACCGCCAGGTCCGCAATGGCCAGACTCGCCGGCGTGCACCACGAGGTACGCCTCCCGGCGCCGGCCAGGAGCAGCGCAGCCGACCGGTGCCGATCGGCATCCACGGCGGTGGCGGCTTGGCCTTCCGGCGCCTTTGCGACGGCTACCGCCGCACCCGCGGACGGCACCGACGTGAAGCGGTGGGCCTCGGTATCGCCGCACGGGTCCGGCGAGTTGCTCGGCGCCAGCGACGCGCCACGTTCGGGAGCGGATGCCGCGGACAGCGACGGAGTGGCGCTGTGGGCGTCTGGGCACGGCACGGTGACAAGGGTGGCGACCAGGCCCAGGATCAGGACGGCCAGGCCGAAGATCCAGGGAAAGCTACGCGCGACAGCCGGCATGGCCGACTGTCGCGCACCTCCCACACCCCTCACGACATAGTCATACGGGACGTAACCACGCGCGGTTCAACGAATTTCCATCGGCCTTACCACCTCGGCGGCCGGCGTCAGGTGTTGTAGGGCATGGTCGGGAACCAGCCGAACCCGAAGATCGACGGCACGCGCACGGTCCAGTACACGAGGGTGAAGACGCCCAGCGCGAGCAGCAGCGAGCCGGTGACGGCGACCGTGCGGGACGGTTTCCCGGCCAGCCAGGTAAGGGCCCGGCCGCGGCTGGTCGCGATCACCAGCGCGAACAACGCCGCGACGATGGCGATGTTGCCCAACGATTGGAGGATGAACGCGCCGGCACCGTACAGCGGGTTGCCCGTGTCCACCGCCCAGTGGAACAGCTTGTTGAACAGCGGGTACGGGCGGCCGATGAGGAAGCCGCCGATGAGTGCGCCGAGGACCCACACGCGCAGGGCCGGACGGGTCCGGAAGGGGTCGGGCACCTTCCCGAGTGCGGCCAGCCCCAGATAGATGAAGGCCAGCCCGATGACGCCGAACACCACCACGGATTGCAGCAGCCGGACGGGCATCGATCCGATCCGGTCCGTGGACAACTGCGGAAGCGCATCACCCAGCAGCACCCCGATGAAGCCGTAGACCGCCGAGACGATCACCGCGCCGCCGGTGAGCCACGCCAGCGGGCGCAGCAGCGTGGTCAGGCGGGTCTGGCCCGCTTCCGCGCCGGCCTGGCTCATCGGCCCGATCGAGGCGGCCATCGCGATGTTGCAGGCGGTGAAGGTGCCGGCGAGCCCGGAGACGAATGCGAAGAGCAGGCCCGCCGCCGTACCGCCGATGGCGGTGGCTTTGGCGTCGTGGCCGAGCAGGGAGTTGGCGATGTTGTCGCCCAGTGTGTGATCGACGAACTCGTAGGACCAGAGGACGGCCAGGGCGATGCCGGCCAGGACGCTACCGGCGATGAGGGTGCGATGCCGCGGCCGGCCACCGGCCGGTGAGCCGACCTGGGTGGTCTGGTGTGGACGCTTGTCGATGGTGGTCATGACGCATCTCCTTTCAGGCGGGCTCAGGATTTGGCCGGCGTCTGCCGACCGGCCAGGTGGAGCGGCCGGCTGGCGCCCGCACGGTTGCCGGGGGCCGCCGCCAGGTACGGGTCGCCGCCCGGAACGGTGGCGCACCACCGCACCTGCCGGGCCAGTTCGCCGGCGGCGCGGCGGATCCGGTCGCCGAGCGCCCGGCGCGGGTCCGGGCCGGCCGAGTCGTCCACGGTGGCGTACACGGCCGTCGGCATGACCAGCGCTCGCAGGCAGACGAACAGCGGCCGGAGCGAGTGGTCCAGGGCCAACGAATGCCGTGCCGTGCCACCGACGGCGGCGATCAGCACCGGCTTGCCGGCCAGCGCACCGTCGTCGAGAACGTCGAAGAACACCTTGAACAGCCCGCTGTACGACGCGTTGTAGATGGGCGTGGCGGCGATCATCGCGTCCGCGTGGGCCACCGCGTCGAGTGCCTGCCGCAGCGGCGGTGACACGAAACCGGTCAGCATGGTGTCCATCAGGTCCCGGGCGTGGTCGCGCAGCTCGACCGGGCAGGTGTCGGCCGGCGTACCCAGGCATTCCAGTTCGTTCCTGGTCGCCGCGGCGAGGCGATCGGCGAGCGACCGGCAGGACGACGACCGGCCGATGCCCGCGGACACGACCGCGAGGGCAGGCCTGGTCATCGGCGTTCCCCGGCCGGTCTGCGGCGGCGGACCAGCAGAAGTCCCGCGACCAGGAGCGCCACCAGGTCCGCGCCGATGAACAGCAGCATGCCGGGCCCGCTCCCCTCGTGCCCGTGCCCGCCGGCGGCGGGTTCGCCGCCGGCCGCCGGAAGGTCGGTCCCGCCGGCGCCGACCGTGAACCGCACCAGCCCGGACACCTCGCGACCACTTTCGAACGCCACGTGGTAGGCCACCACGTATTCGCCGGTGCCGGCGACCGTGACCGGGAGGGTTGCCGTCCGGTCCCGCGCCGTGAACGCTCCGGCCGGCACCAGCGCGCCGCCGGCCGTACCGACCCTCATGTGCGACCGCGCCGGGTCCAGCGGAGAGCTGAACGTCAGTTCCGCCTTCTCAGGTGGCGACGCCAGCCGGGCGCCGTCGGCGGGCGCGGCGGAGACCAGCCGGTCCGGCGCGTCGCGGACGACCAGCGGCAGAATCAGCACGGACAGCGCGAGCAGTGCCACGGCCGCCGACCGTGCGTGGCGCCGCCGCGCCGGTGCCGGAGCCTCGACGGTCGTCATCGCGCCGGTTGGACGCGGGCGATGGATCGGCAACTGCATCCCATCCGTTCGAACTCCTGGGCGTTCGGGCGCAGGTGCAGATAGACGGCGACAACCATCGGCAGGAACACGACCGCGTTGTAGAACAGGTGCAGCTCGACGCGCGGGAAGAACAGCTGGGCGATGCTGGTGGGCACCGCACGGCCCAGGAGGTAGGTGCCGGTGAGCGCCTGCAGCAGCAGGAGCAGATGTTCCAGGTGGTGCCAGACCTGGATGCCGAACGCCACCATCCACCACGTCCGGGCCCGGCCGACGAACCCGCTGCGCAGGATCCACAGCCCGGCGAGCATCACCACGGCATAGCCGTAGTGCAGCCATTCCTGCTTGACCAGCCAGGGGAACGCCTGACCGAGCACGCCTCGGGAATCGGCCGGGGCCCGGCCGAGGCCCCAGATCTGGATGGCCTGGACAACGTGTTCCGCCCAGTGGGCCAACACCACGACCAGGAAGACGTTCAGCGCGGCGCGGTGGCGGTCCACGTTGACGCGCGAGAGCAGGCCGACAGAGTTCGATGCGTCGAAGGTTGTCATCAATCCCCCAGGGGTACGCCTCAGCGGGCAGTCGGAATCAGACGGGAAGGCTTGTCGCCTGCGCACCGAATGGGGCAAGCGCCCGAACGAGTGCGGTCGGCACCCGGGTCGGTTCGGTGTGCCCGTTCGGCCCGCGCATGCAGGCGATGCGCTGGCGTCCCCGGGCGATCAGTCGTTCGTCGGCGCCGTCGACGCGGAGGTAGTCGAAGGCCAGTTCCAGCTGGGTCTGCGCCAGTTCGGCCAGCCACATGCGGATCACGAGTTCGTCGAACGCGGTCGACTCGGCGAAGAACTCGCAATCAACCTTCAACGTGAACAGCTTGAGGTCGGACCTCAGCTCGGTCAGCACCTCCGGGGCGTACTCCCTCAGGAACATCTCGCGGCAGCGGCCCTGCCAGCGAAGATAGTTGGTGTAGTAGACGTTGCCGACCAGGTTCGTTTCCTCGAAACCCACCACGTGCCGGTACTCGTAGCTACGTCGCACGCCGGTCACCCCGCTCCCCCGGACGAGGCGGCCAGGACGGCCATCACGACCGGCTCCTCGGCGCCTTGCAGTCGCGTGTGCCAGGCCGCGACGCGCAGCGACCCGGACGCCAGGACCGTCCATCCGTCATCGCGGTGGGTCAGTATCGTGAGCGGCGCGCCCGGCGGTGCCCCCGACTTGCGCAGGCACTCCACCGCACACCAGATCGTCGTGCCGGCGACGTCGGCGGTCTGCGCCCACCGTGTCACGAGCAGATCCGCGACCGCCGCGTACCCGCCGAGCAGGCCCGCCCAGTCGCCCGGGGACCGGTGGACCACCGGCTCGACGTCGCAGCCGAGGGGTCCGGAGCCGGCCACCACCATGGTGACCGACGCGCCGTGCGTCGCCGACACCGTCACCGTCTCGTCCAGCTCGGGCCGGCCGTCGGGGCGGTAGCGCACCAGGACCGGAGCCCCGAGCGCCCGGGACAACGCGAGTGCCGTGTGGTCGCGGCCGTCCCGGTCGCCACCCGGCTCGACCACCACGACCAGGTCGACGCCCAGGACGTCGGCCAGCCGCCGCTGCAGGTGCGGGCCGAGCAGGGCCGGCACCCACGCGCCGGCCCGGTCGTCCTGGCGGACCGCCCGCAGCCGCAGGCCTTCCCAATACTCGACGACGGTGCCGAACCCGTCGCGGACGGCGACGTCGTAGAGGTACGTGTCGCCGGTCTGCTCGCGCTCGGCGGCCACGAAGGTCAGCTCCTCGGCCCCGGAGAGCTTCGGCCCGGCGGGGTGGATGCGCTCCACCCCGACCGGCAGCAGGGTGGCGTCCGGAACGCACACCTGGATGCCGTGCATGAACGCGTCCCGGGCGCCGGGGTCGCCGAGCAGCAGCCGTCCCGGCAGGTACGTGCTGAACCAGGTCGCGTCGGCGGTGCTCACATCGGCCTCGGCGCCGCGCGCCACGATCCGCCGATACCGGCGCAGCCGTTGGAAACGGCCGCCTTGGAACAGGGTCCGGCCGTACAGGTCGCGTTCGGTGTCCAGGCCGATGGCGGGCAGGTCCGCCGCCACCGCCGCCGGCTGCTCGGTGGGCGGGTCCCACGGCCGGAACGAGAGCCGGGCCCGGAAATGCTCGGCGGCGAACGCGGTCTCGCTGCTGCGGATGCACACCTCGACGGTGTCGGCGTCGGTTTCGGCGGCGAGGGCAGCGATCCGAATGGTGGTGGCTCCGCCGGGCGGGACGACGATCGGGCGGAGGAACTCGGCGCGTTCGATCGTCGGGACGCCGGCGTGGTTGCCGAGCGAGGTCGCCACCTGCGCCATGGCCTCCAGGCCGAACACGGCCGGGAACAGCAGATTCCCGTCCAGGCTGTGGTCGTCGAGGTACGGATCCTTGGCCGGGGTGAGTTCCGCCTCGGTGACCAGTTCGACGCCGTCGTAGCGGACGAGTTCGCGCTCGACGAAGCGCAGCAGCGGCAGATCCGGGCGGTCGAACCGGATGGTCTCCAGCTGCTCGGCCCGCCCGGTCACCACGAGGGCCGCCGGCAGTGCGGGCTGGGCGAGGATCCGCCGCAGGACCCGCACGCCCTGCTCGGGCGTGATCGGGCTCACCCCGGCGCGGAGCAGGGACTCCACCACCGACAGCCGCTCCCCCATGCCGGCGCCGGACCAGACCGACCACTCCACGCAGACCGTCCGGCAGCCGGGGTTGGCGTCCGCCGCCGACCTGGTGAGATCGGCCA
>Ga0207668_10002400_pt1 | contig 10954 bp, 9 predicted proteins | sample KBSS43metaG_FD_184323 | JGI IMG/M metagenome (GOLD analysis project Ga0207668, IMG submission 184323) | Switchgrass rhizosphere microbial communities from Kellogg Biological Station, Michigan, USA - KBS S4-3 metaG (SPAdes) (version 2) | ecosystem: Host-associated > Plants > Roots > Rhizosphere >... | reverse complement strand
GGAGGACGGTCGCAAGCTCACGATGCTGAAGCGCTATCTGCGCGCCACCTACGACATGTCCCCCGAAGACTATCGCGCGAAATGGGGCCTGCCGGCCGACTACCCGATGGTCGCGCCGAGCTATTCGGACCGCCGCCGGGCGATCGCCGCGGACATCGGCCTGGGCAGGACGCGGGCCACCGCGCCGGTTGAAGCCGACACGATCCCGACCCCCCCGACCGACGATATCGAAACGATTGACCTTGCACCCGAGCCGGAGAGCATGATGGTTGCCGAGACGCCGGCCCCGGCGAAGAAAAACACCGCGAGCCGCGCCAAGGCGAAGGCCGTCCCCGAGACCGCGCCGGCGGCCGAGCCGGCTCCGGCCGCCGAGGCCCTGGCTCCCGCAAAGAAGCCGCGCGTCAAGAAGGTCGCGCCGACCGCCGCGCCCGAGCGCGATCTCGCCCCGGTCGAGGTCCCCGCCCCGATCCAAGCCCCGGCCCCCGCTCTGGCCGATCCGGCGCCCGCACCGGAAACGTCGGCGTCCGAAGCACCCGCGCCCGACGCACCCGCTGCCGAGGCGCCCGCCCCGGCGGCCAAGCCCGAGCGCAAGAAGCTGAGCATCGTGCTCGCCAAGGCACCCGTGCTCGATCCCGAGGCGCCTGCGCCCCGGCCGCGGCTGAAACCGCGGATCGACGCGCCGGTTATCGAGGCCGCGCCCGAGCCGGTACCGGCACCGCGCGTCCAGAACATCGAGGAGGACAGCGCGCTGATCGTTCAGTCGATCGAAAGCCGCCGCTGCCTGCGCTGGGTCTACAACCGGACGGCGATGGTGGTGGCGCCCTATGTCCTCTACACCAGCCGCGACGAGCTGTTCGTCGATGCCGTCGCCTATGAGAAGAACGGCGTGATCCCGACCGAGACCAAGCTCGGCCGGTTCAAGCTGACCGGCCTCTCCGCGCTCCAGGCGACCACCCGCCCCTTCCCGGCCGGTACCAAGCCCGACATGGCGGATGCGCGCTACCAGGAGAAGGTCCTCGCGCAGGCGTGAGAGCGGGCGATGCCCATCCCTGAAGGAGGGCGTCGCCGAGCCTTCTACGCGGCGCGCCGGAACAGCAGCGACAGGTTGTTGGCCGGCATTTCGACGATTTCGGCCAGCCGCAAGCCGGTCGCCGCCGCGGCGACCTCCTCGACCGCGCGCAAGCCCCATTGCGGGTTGCGCGCCCTGAGGTCGGCGTCGAAGGCCGCATTGCTCGGCGCGAGCGGGTGGCCCGCGCGGCGGTACGGGCCGTAAAGGTACAGCAACCCGCCCGCCGGCAGCAGCCGGGCCGCCCCGGCGAGGAGACCGAGGGTCGCCGCCCAGGGGCTGATATGGACCATGTTGATCGCAAGGATCGCATCGGCGCGGGCGACCGGCCAGTCGGCCGCGGCGGCATCGAGCGCGATCGGCGGGCGGATATTGGCGAGGCGGCTGGCGTCACGCCAGGCGGCGATCGAGCCGCGCGCCTCGGGCGAGGGATCGCTCGGCTGCCAGTCGAGCGCCGGCAGTGCCGCGGCGAAATGGACGACATGCTCGCCGCTGCCGCTGGCGATCTCCAGCACCGTGCCTGTCGCCGGCAGCGACGATCGCAGGACGGCGAGGATCGGGTCACGGTTGCGCGCGGCAGCGGGTGCGGTCCGCCGCCCCTCGGAGGCGGTCGCCATCAATCTGCCGCCATGTGGGAAGCGAACGCCTCGGCCCAATCCGGGTGCCAGCGCGACAGGGCGGGGCGGTTCTCGATCAGGTCGCCGGCGGCCCAGGCGATGCGCTTCGCATCCTGCGCGCGACTGGTCTCGTTATCGGGGCACAGGATATAGAAATCCCCGGCGGCGATGCTGGCGAGCATGAAGTCGACGACCTGATCAGCGGTCCAGGCGCCGGCCGGCTTTTCGGTGGCGCCGTGGGTCATGCCGGTAAAGGTGAAGCCGGGAATCAGGAGGTGCGCGGTGACGCGGTCGCCGGTCTTCTGGCGCAAGGTATGGGCGAGGCCTTCGGTCAGCGCCTTCACCGCCGACTTACTGACATTGTAGGCGGTGTTGCCCGGCGGCTGGGTGATGCCCTGCTTCGATCCGGTGTTGATGACGAGCGCCGGCCGGTCGCTGGCGATCATCGCGGGGACGAAGGCCTGTACGCCGTTGAGCACGCCGAACAGGTTCACGCCGAGCACATGGTCCCAGCCGGCGGGATCAGCGAGGATGTCGCCACCGTCACCCACCCCGGCATTGTTCATCAGCACCGATACCGGCCCGAAGCGCTCGGCGATCTCGGCCGCCAGCCGCGTCACCGCCCAGCGATCGGAAACATCGACGGCATAGCATGCGGTTTCGCCATCGATCCCCCGCTCGGCCGCGGCCAGCGCCTCGCCGCTGCGATCGACAAGGCAGGTGCGCAGCCCCATCGCCGCGAAGCACCGCGCCGCCGCCAGCCCGATCCCGCTCGCCGCGCCGGTGACGATCGCAACGTTGCCGGGCGCGAAGATGTCGGGTGCGGTCATGACGGGGTCCTTCGATGGCAGTCCGAGCGCATGTCGGAACGGCCGGGCGGCGTTTCCAGGTCGGAGAGCCCGTGATTGGCTTCGGACCGGCTAATTTTTGACGATCCGGCGCACGTTGTTGCCGTTCGCATGGGCCGCCGCAAATAGACGCGCGCAGACATCGCCCCATACCGTGCCCGGCCATGATCGACTATCATTCCCATCACGGCGCGTGGACGGCCGCGCTGCCGAGCGAAGGGAAGAACGATGGGGACGATCACCACCAGCGACGGCACCGAAATCTTCTACAAGGACTGGGGCGCGAAGGACGCCACACCGATCGTGTTCCATCACGGCTGGCCGCTCAGCGCCGATGACTGGGACGTGCAGATGATGTTCTTCCTGAACCAGGGCTACCGCGTCATCGCCCATGATCGGCGCGGGCATGGCCGGTCGACCCAGACCGACACCGGCAACGAGATGGACACCTATGCCGCCGACGTGATCGCGCTGGCCGCGGCACTCGACCTGAAGGGTGCGATCCATGTCGGCCATTCGACCGGCGGCGGAGAGGTCGCGCATTACGTCGCCCGCGCCGAGCCCGGCCGCGTCGCCAAGGCGGTGCTGATCGGTGCGGTACCGCCGATCATGCTGAAGACCGAAGCCAATCCCGGCGGCCTGCCGATCGAGGTGTTCGACGGTTTCCGCGCCGCGCTGGCCGCCAACCGTGCGCAGTTCTACGTCGATATCCCCGCCGGCCCGTTCTACGGCTTCAACCGCGAGGGCGCAGCGGTCAGCCAGGGGGTTATCGACAACTGGTGGCGCCAGGGCATGATGGGCGGTGCCAAGGCGCATTACGATTGCATCAAGGCGTTCTCGGAAACCGATTTCACTGACGATCTCAAGGCGATCGAGGTGCCGGTGCTGGTCATGCACGGCGACGACGACCAGATCGTGCCCTATGCGGATTCGGCGCCGCTCTCGGCAGCGCTGCTGAAGAACGGCACGCTCAAGACCTATGCCGGCTTCCCCCACGGCATGTGCACGACCCATGCCGACGTCATCAACGCCGATCTGCTGGCGTTCGTGCGGAGCTGACTCGGTGAGCCCTTCCCCCTCCGGATGGGGTGGGGCTCTCGACCACGACCCGTGGCCTGACGAGGCGCCGGATCCCAACAGCCCGCGCACCCGCAGGCCGCCGCGCCGCTCACACGAAGCGGGGAATCGGCCCCGGATGCGGGGTGGTGTCGGGCAGGTCGACCTCGATTTCGTCGACATAGCACCAGCCCCAGCCCTCGGGCGGGTCGTAGCCTTCGATGATCGGATGGCCCGTTGCGGCGTGGTGCTTCGTCGCGTGGCGGTTCGGCGAATCGTCGCAACAACCGACATGGCCGCATTGCCGGCACAGCCGCAGATGCACCCACCAGCTGCCGCTCTTCAGGCACTCCTCGCAGCCGGCAGCGCTTGGGCTTACCGTGCGGATCGTCGCGAGGTGGCTGCAACCGGTCATGCTCTGTCTCCGCGGAAAGGTCGTGACGGATGCTGCGCCCCCCGGATCACTCCCGCAATCCTTCCAGCCAGCCGTGGATGCCCTGGATTACCACCGATCCCTCGCCCACGCCGGAGGCGACGCGCTTGACCGACCCCGAACGAACGTCGCCGACCGCATAGACGCCCGGGCGGCTGGTTGCGAAGGGGGCGGCACCGGCGACATGGTTGGTGCGGATGAACCCGCGATCGTCGAGGTCGAGGCAGCCGGCGACCCAGTCGGTGTTCGGCTCGGCACCGATCATCACGAACAGGGCGCCGGCGCCGAGCGCGGTACGCTTGCCCGTCTCGCGGCAGTTCCAGACCACCCGCTCCAGCACCCGATCGCCCTCCAGCGCCACCACCTCGCAATAAGGGTGGAGCGTCACCCGCGGCGAAAGGTCGATGCGCTGGACCAGATAGTCCGACATCGTCGCGGCGAGGCTCGGCCCGCGGACCAGCAGGTGAACATGGGCGGCGTGTCGCGAGAGGAACATCGCCGCCTGCCCGGCCGAATTGCCGCCGCCGACCACGACCACCTCCTGATTCGCGCAGAGCTGCGCCTCCATCGCGGTCGCGGCGTATTGGATGCCCTGCCCCTCGAACCGCTCGTAACCGGGCACGTCGAGCTTGCGGTAGCGCGCGCCGCTGGCGATCACCACCGCACGGGCCGGCACCGTCTGGCCATCCTCCAGGCTGACCACCATCGGCTGCACGTCGCACTCGATCGCCACCGCCGGCCGCGACACGGCGATGCGCGCACCGAATTTCTGCGCCTGGACCTGGGCGCGACCGGCCAGCGCCTGGCCCGAGATGCCGGTGGGAAAGCCGAGATAATTCTCGATCTTGCTGCTCGTGCCCGCCTGCCCGCCGGGAGCGATGGCCTCGATCACCACCGTCTTCAACCCTTCCGAGGCGGCATAGGTCGCCGCCGCCAGCCCGGCCGGGCCGGCGCCGACCACCGCCACGTCGAACACCTCCTGCGGGTCGAACGCCTCGGTCAGGCCCAGCCGGTCGGCGAGTTCCGGCGTGGCCGGGTTGCACAGAGCGGCCCGGTCGGGAAGGATGACCAGCGGCAGCGGCGTCGCCGCACCCTGGAAGCGGTCGAGCAGATCGGTCGCCTCCGCCTCGCTGTCCGGATCGACAAGGCGGAAGGGGTAGCCGTTGCGCATCGCGAAGCGCTCTATGCGCAAGGTATCGGCGTCGTTGGCATGGCCGATGACGGTGATGCCGACTTCGCCATGATGTAGGAAGGCCATGCGCCGGAGGATGAAGGCGCGGGTGACGATCTCGCCGATGTCCGGCTCGGCAGCCATAGCCTGGGCGAAGCGCTCGCTGGCGATGCGCAGCACGCGCGCCGGGCCGAGCGCGCGGCCGGTGACCAGCACGGCGCGATGGCTGAACTGATCCAGCTCACCGGTGAACTGGTGGCGGCGGTGGACGGTGATCATCTCACCGCCGGCGCCGCCCACCCCGCCGTCTTCCGCGCGCAGGATCGCGATCTCGCCATCAAGCACGACGAAGAAATCGGCACGCCGCTCGCCGCGGCGGTAGAGGTCGGTGCCGGCCGCGACATCGCCGGCAATGCCATAGGCGGCCAGCCGTGCGACCATATCGTCGTCGAGCACCGGGAAGATCTGGGCGGTACGGGCATAGGGGTCGTCAGGCCGGCGCTGGTCGGTCATCGTGTCCTCCGCGGCCCAGGGGCAGGCCGTAGCGGGAGAGTAGCGGCCGGATCGATCGAATCACACCCGCTCGAAACCCATCGATCGCCGCGCTGCTGCTTTCGCGGGAACACGAGCCACGAAAAAGCCCGCGCTCCCCAAGGAACGCGGGCTCTTCGAACGTGGCGAACGCGCGATCAGGCGGCGAACGCCACCCGCCGCCGCGTCCGGCGCGCACTGGCGCCGAGCAGGCCGAAGCCGACGATCATCTGCGCCCAGGTCGCGGCTTCGGGCACGCTGGCGCCAAAGGCGCTGTAGACCTGCGCCGTGTCGACCGCGTAGCCGAGGTTGTCGAGGACGTCGAAGCTGATGTCCCAGCCGATGGCGTCCATCGCGGCGAGGTCGTCGGCGGTGATGATCGCCTTGGTGCCGCCGCACAGATACGGGTTCATGATGCCGACCAGGCCGGTGCAGGCCGAGGCGTAGGTGGACTGGTCGGCCGGGGCCAGCCAGTGCGAGGCCTGGTTGCCGTCGCCATTGTAGACGCCGGTCGAGAAGCTGGCATCACCGTTGAACTTGGTCAGGCCGCCGTCGATCGAGAAATACTTGTCGGCATCGTCGGTCGACCAGTCGAGCAGACCGGCGCCGCCATAACGGAACAGGTCGAGCGTGCTCATCACCACGTAGTTGTCGAGAATACCGCCGGCGGTCGGATCGGGGAGCACACCGGCGGCGAGGCTGTAGGTGTAGTAATCATAAGAATCGACACCGCTCACGAAGCCCAACGCATGGCCGATCTCGTGGATGGCGACGCCGATGAAGTCCGACGAACCGGAAGCGATCCCGTCTGTCGGGTTGAAGTCGAAGTCGAAATCGCTGCTGAAGGTGATCGACCCGTCGACCGCAGCGAGAGGATCACCCTGCGAGTCGGTGGTGTAGCCGAGCGCCTTAAACACCGAAGTATTCACTGCCAGCCCGATATTGTTCGACGAACCGTCATTGTCGACGCGCGTGGCGTTGTCGGAGTAGAGGCCGGGATAATTGGCGCTCCCCGCGTTGACCTTGGCGCTCAACGCGCCGAGGCCACCTTGGGACGCGCTCGGCGTCAGCGTCGGCAGCGAAGCGACGGCGGAACTGTCGATCGACGACTTGGCATCGCTGTGCAGCGCCTGGAAGATGTCGTCGTTGAGACCGACACCGCGCGCGCTGCCGGTCGAGCCGAGAATGTTGCCGCCCAGCGACTGGAAGCCGATGTTGAGGTTGACGGTGACGTCGTCGGTCAGCACGCTCGACCAATAGGCTGCCGCAATCTCGAAGCCGGCCCGCGCCTGGGTGCCGGCACCCGCGCCGCCGGTGTCGATGAGGTTGAACGTCAGCGCCTGTGCCTGACCTGCCACGAACAACCCCGACGCGAGCGCGGAGCCGACAAGCAACTTACGAAGCATGGCATTTCCCCTTTGCCGGACCCGGCCCGCCCTGCGCGGGGCCAGTCCATGAACGGAAGGTTAACTATTCATTAATGCAACGCAACCACGCGCTCGTGCGGAGTGGCGGTCGGATGCGACGATGCAGCGCACGATGCCCATCGACGAGGCGGGCTAATTGCCTGGAAATAAGTCATCTTTTTCAACAAACCGCGAATTTGTGCGGCGCGTGTTCACGACGAAACGCGCCTTTATCACGGCCAGCCGCGCCCATGGGAGGGGCTCTTCATCGAAATGACGCCGCCCGATGCCTCGCACGAAGCCCTGTCGTGCGGCTCGACCCCTGCCCCCTCCCAGAGATCGTGCATGGCGGGTGTCGTCGGCACATGCGCAGGCGCCGCGAATACTCCATTAACCCGTATCCTCTATGTTTTCGTAGTGGACGGTACGCCGACGATACGATCGACTGGCTGGCGCATCGACGTCCTGTGCGCCGCTGTTGTCGGGCTCGTCTACTATGCCGGGGCGATCGGCTCGCTCGAACTGTCGCTGGGTTCCAACGGGATCGCCACGATGTGGCCGCCGGCCGGCATCCTCCTCGCCGCGCTGGTGCTGGCGCCGCGACGGCGGGGCGTGGCGATCATCGCCTGCGCCATGGTCGCCGGCCTGATCGCCAATGCCCAGGTCAGCAAGTCGCTTCCGGTCGCGGCGGGCTTCACCCTCGCCAACATGCTCGAATCGATTGTCGCGCTGTGGATGCTGCGTCGCCGCCGCTTCACCCGCTTCACCATGTTCGACGCCGCCGCGCTGAAGACGCTGATCGTCAGCAGCGGCACCGCAGCGGCCGCCGGCACCGCGCTCGCCGTCACCGTCGCCGCCCTGTTGTTCCCGGCCCCCTTCGCCCCGCTCGATTTCGCGGTCTCGTGGTTCGCGACCGAGGTGCTCGGCGTGCTGGTGATCGCGCCGGTGGTGCTGTTCGCCGCCGATCACCTGGTCTCGGGCGCATGGCGCCGGATCGACCGGCAGACCCTGCGTGACGGCGTGCTCGCGCTCGGCGGGGTGGTCGTCGTGTCGCTTGGCACCTTCCTGCAATCGTCCTTCCCGCTGCTGTTCCTGCCGATGTTCGCGCTGAACGTCGCCGTCTTCCGCCTCGGCATGCTGGGCGCGGCGGCGGGGGTCACGATCATCGGCACGATCGGATCGGTGGCGATCGGCTTCGGCCTCGGCCCGGTCTCGCTCGTCCAGCACACCACCGAGATCAAGGTGTTCTTCTGCCAGTTCTACCTGCTGGTCCTGCTCGCCTCCGGCCTGCCGGTAGCGGCGCTCCTCGCCCGGCAGAAGCGCGTGGTCGGCGCGCTCGGCCGCCGCACCGCGCTGTTGGAGCGCGCCGAGATGGCGGCACATGTCGGCCATTGGAGCTACGACGTCGCCACCGACACCGGCCACTGGTCGGCGGAGATGTACCGTATCTACGGCCTGGCGCCGGGCACGCCGATCACCCGCGCGACTTCGGTCGACCTCCTCCACCCCGACGAGCGTGCGCGCGTCGCCGCGATCGTCGAGGCAGACATGGCCGCCGGCGCGTCATTCGAGTTCACCGCGCGCCGCCTGCGCCCCGATAGCCAGATCCGCCATGTCCTGAGCCGCGGCGAGGCGGAGCGGGCCGCCGACGGCACGATCGTGACAATGTTCGGCATGGTCCAGGACGTCACCGCCCAGGTCGAGGCAGCGGCGCTGCTCACCGAGGCGCGCGAGGCCGCCGAACGCGCCGCGCGCCAAGCGACCGCGATGGCCGAGACCGACCAGCTGACCGGCATCGCCAACCGGCGCAAGGCCGTCCAGGTGCTCGATGCCGCGATCACGGCGGCACATGCAGAGGACAAGCCGCTATCGGTCGCGCTGTTCGACGTGGATCACTTCAAGCGGGTCAACGACACGCTCGGCCATGATGCCGGCGATGCCGTGCTGGCCGCCGTCGCCGCGCGGGCCGAGGCCAGCCTGCCCGCCGGCACGCTGATCGCGCGTTATGGCGGCGAGGAGTTTCTCGCCATCCTGCCGGCGCTGCCGGACGCGGCGGTGATGGACGTCGCCGAGCGGATCCGCCGCGAGGTCGCGCGCGCGACCTTCGTCGCCGGCGCCTTGCGACAGGTGACGGTCAGCATCGGCGTGGCCGCCCTCAAGCGCGGACAGTCGCTCGCCGCGCTGCTGGCCGACGCCGACCGCGCGCTGTACGCGGCTAAGGCGGCGGGGCGAAACCGGCTGAGCCGCGCTGCCTGACGCGCGCCGCGCCGGCCCTATCCTTCGAACGCCTTGATGATCGGGCACGGACCGGCGGCGCCGGCGCCGCAGTCCCGCGCCAGCCGGCTCAGCGCCGCCCGCGCCGCGGTCAGTTCGGCGATGCGCGCGTCCAGCGCGGCGATGCGGGCCCGCGCCATCGACCGGGCGCGGGTCCGGTCGGCGGTGGCGTCGAGACCGATCAGCTCGGCGATCTCGTCGAGGGTGAAGCCGGCCGCCTGCGCGGAGCGGATGAAGCGCAGCCGGCGGACATCCTCGGCACCATAGCGCCGGATCCCGCCGGATCCGCCCGGCCCGCTCCGCGCCGGGACCGCCAGCAGTCCGCGCCGCTGATAATAGCGCACCGTCTCGACGCCGACGCCGCCTTCGCGTGCCAGCCCGGCAATCGTCGTCGTCATCCTTGACTCCGGACCATGGTACGGACCCCATATGCGCCGGGCCACCGCTTACGGCAAGGAAAGGCCCGCCGATGACACCGCCACCGCCCCGGCACGCCACGCTTTACCGCATGGTGATGGACAAGCATGTCTGCCCCTGGGGGTTGAAGGCGAAGTATCTGCTGGAGCGGGCGGGCTATGCCGTCGACGACCGCTGGCTGCGCACGCGCGCGGAGACCGAGGCGTTCAAGGAAGCGCAGGGCGTGAAGACGACGCCACAGGTCTTCATCGACGGGCAGCGGATCGGCGGCCATGACGACCTCCGCCGCTTTCTCGGGCTTGCCGTCCGCGATGCGAACGCGACCAGCTACCGCCCGGTGATCGCGCTGTTCGCGATGACCGCGCTGATGGCGCTCGCCGCCAGCCACGCCGCCTTCGGCACGCCGCTGACGATGCGGGCGGCCGAATGGTTCATCGCGTTCTCGATGTGCGTACTGGCGCTGCTCAAGCTGCAGGACGTCGAGAGCTTTGCGACGATGTTCCTCAACTACGATCTGCTCGCGCGCCGGTGGATCCCCTACGGCTACGTCTACCCTTTCGCCGAGGGGCTGGCCGGCGTGCTGATGGCGGCGCACGCGCTGACCTGGCTGTCGGCGCCGATCGCTCTCGTCATCGGTACGATCGGCGCCGTGTCGGTGTTCAAGGCGGTGTACGTCGACCGGCGGGAGATCAAATGTGCCTGCGTCGGCGGGTCGTCGAAGGTGCCGCTCGGCTTCGTGTCGCTGACCGAGAACCTGATGATGGTGGCGATGGCGGCGTGGATGTTGGCGGGGTAGTCGCCCGCACCTTACGCTTTCCTCCCGTAGTCCCCGGCACCCGCCACGAAGCCGAGCGGATGAGGGGCGACGGCTGTTACGAGTAGGCTTCGGCCAGCCACATCTGCTCCGCTGCATTCCTGGAAGACGATTGTGCGGCCACAGTGCGAAGAACCCGCACCCGGCTTACCCCGCCTGCTTCGCCCGCCGATTCAGGATCTGCTTCAGCGGATTGGGCTTCCCTGCCGCCACCCGCCGCAGCCGATTCCGATCGCGATGCTCGAACGGCTCGGGGCGGCCATGCACGGTCAGCATCGTGCGGATGTCGTAGGACCAGGCATCATCGCCTTCGAAGGTCAG
>Ga0207668_10002397_pt1 | contig 10961 bp, 6 predicted proteins | sample KBSS43metaG_FD_184323 | JGI IMG/M metagenome (GOLD analysis project Ga0207668, IMG submission 184323) | Switchgrass rhizosphere microbial communities from Kellogg Biological Station, Michigan, USA - KBS S4-3 metaG (SPAdes) (version 2) | ecosystem: Host-associated > Plants > Roots > Rhizosphere >... | reverse complement strand
GCTTCATGCCGGCTTCGTTGACGCCCCAGTCCTTGCCGCCGGGCGTCCCTACCATCGCCATGTACTTGTCCGACAGCATGGTGGTGATGTGCATGCGCGCCGGGTTGTACCAGACGAAGAACGGCTTGTTGGTCTTCTTCGGGTCGTTGCGGTCGAGAAAGTCGATGACCTTGGCCGAGATTTCCTCATCCGCGGTTTCAGAGCGCTTCAGCGTCATCGGGCCTTCGTCCTTGCACGTCTGGTTCGCCTCGGTGCCGTCGGAAGAGGTACAGGCGATTACCGGCCGCGGCGGCGTCATGCAAAGCGTAGTCTCCGGATCCACCGCGCCCGGAACCTCGGCAAGGCCGCGCACAGGCGTGTTCTTGCAAGGTGGAACGATGGCCTGTTCGGTCGGAGCCTTGTTGATGTCGGGGAAGCTCACGCCCTGCATCGCATCGAGGTGATAAAGGTAGCCCCAGAACTCCTGAAAGCCGTGTGCCGTCGGCAGCGCAGCCGAGTGGTCGCCGAGATGGTTCTTGCCGAACTCGCCGGTGTTGTAGCCCTGGTCGAGCAGGAACTTCGCCAGCGCGGGCGTGCCTGGCTGCAGGAAGGATGGGCTGCCGGGCAGTTGCGGTGGGATCATGCCGGCGCGCAGCGGTGTCATGCCAGTGAAGAAAGCGGTGCGCCCGGCCGTGCAGCTTTGCTCGGCGTAATAGGTCATGAACTTCGCACCCTCTCGCCCGATGCGGTCGATGTTGGGTGTCTCACCGACCATCAGTCCTTGATGGTAGATCCTCGGCTGCATAATGCCGATGTCGTCGCCCATGATGAAGACGATGTTGGGTTTCTGCGGAGTTTGCGCTACCGCCGGTGTGGTGGCCGGTCCGGACAGCGACAGCGATACCAGTGTCGTCGCGCCGAGAAGTGCCGCGCAGGATCGCTTGTGCCAGCCTGTCGCAACTTTGCGCAGCAGGTCTTTGTGCGTGCAGCAAAACATGACTTCACCCTCCTTGTTTACGGGCGTCAGACCCTCGCGGGATGCATGGAAATCTAGTTTGCTTGCAGAACAGTGTTTTTCTCGTCCGGCGTGTGACCTCCTCACGGACGCTTAGCAAAACGCTATTATAATAGGTCCTGCAGGATCATTGGCCTTTGGGGCAATAGACAACCGCTTGGTCAAACATCCATGTTCGGTCACCTGAGCCTATAGATTCGCTCTCCGTAGGCTCGGCAAGCATAGGCGGCTACGGATTTTTCCGAGCCGCCTATGTTGCTTTTGATTGTGCCGCATCTCGCAACATGGCTTGGCTTCCACAGTGTCCGCCTGCGCATCGGAGCAACGCAGTCGACGCTCCCCGGCCACGATCGGCCTAAGCTAGTGACCCCCAAACTAGTGACCTCAATGTCTCAGTTGGGTCAATCGCGTCGGTTTGACTGCTTACCGCCGACTTCCGCTTTACCCCGTCAACGGACATCGTCAGTTCGGCCCGGCAGGTCCGTTTCGTGCCAGAAGCCGACATTACGCGTGGCTCGCCGGTGGGGTTACTCGGGTAAGACGATGATTGCGATCGCGCTGGCAACTCGAGCCGGCGCCGACCGCGGCTAGTCTATTTCTTTGCCAGTTGGTGGGACCGGGGATGGTGTGCTGTCACAGGCTGCGGTAGGCTCGACCTGCGACTAAACACGACCCTCTTGCGGGAGGTCGATGTGGACATAGCGGATTGGCTGCGCCGCCTCGGGTTGCATCAGTACGAGAGCGTGTTTCGCGACAACGACGTAGACACGGAGACCCTGCCCAGCTTGACGGCAGAGGATCTGCGTGAACTCGGCATCACATCGCTTGGCCACCGCAAGAAGCTCCTCGCGGCGATCGCCGCACTATCCCCAACACTTGGCAGGCTGGAGGACGATCGCGGGCCGCCGCTAGCGGAGGCAAGCCCTTCGCGACCGTCGATTAAAAATCGGCCCGCCGAGCGCCGTCATCTGACGGTGATGTTCGTCGACCTCGTTGGTTCGACTGCCCTTTCGGTGCGCCTCGATCCCGAGGAGTTGAGGGAGATCCTTGCTGCCTACCACCAGACGGTCGCAGCGGAGGTGGCCCGTTTCGAAGGATACATCGCCAAGCTCATGGGCGATGGCGTGCTGGTCTATTTCGGCTGGCCGCAGGCGCATGAGGACGAGGCCGAACGTGCGGTGCGCAGCGGGCTTGCTATTGTGGAAGCCGTAGAGGGGTTAGAGAAACGAGCCGGCGCAGCTCTTTCTGCGCGCGTCGGGATTGCGACCGGGCTGGTCGTGGTCGGCGATCTGATCGGGGAAGGCGCTGCCCAGGAAGAAGGGGTCGTCGGCGCCACGCCCAACCTCGCCGCGCGTCTGCAGCAGCTCGCAGAACCCGGCGGCGTGGTGATCTCCGAGAGCACACGACGCCTTCTTGGCAGCTGGTTCGCGCTCACCGACCTGGGCCCGCAACAGATCCGGGGGATCGAGTCCCCGGAACTGGCGTTCCGAGTTCTTGGCGAAGCGGCCGCCGAGGATCGGTTCGAGGCCCTGCGACGCGCGGAGGTGGGTCCATTGATCGGCCGCGAACAGGAACTCGCTCTCCTCCTCGATCGCTGGGAGATGGCCAAGGGCGGCGAAGGTCAGGTCGTCGTGTTGTCCGGCGAGGCCGGCATCGGCAAGTCTCGCATTGTCCTTGCGCTGCGTGAGCGTATCCGCAACGAACCTCGGTTCCGGATCGGCTATTCCTGCTCGCCGCATCATATGGATAGCGCGCTCTGGCCCGTGTTCGTGCAGCTCCAACGGGCGGCAGGGTATCTGCGTGAAGATGCACCCTCGCTGAAGCTCGAGAAGCTGGAGCAGCTCCTCGACAAAGCGGGCGGGTTCGGCGAGGACGCGACGCCGCTGCTCGCTGACCTGATGGGGCTGCCGCTCCTTGGATGCTACGCAGCGCCCGCTGGCACGCCGCAAGAGAAAAAGGCGCGCGTCTTTGGCATCCTCTTGGCGCAAATGGAGGGGCTCTCACGACAGCGGCCGATGCTCATGGTCATTGAGGACGCGCATTGGCTCGATCCGACGTCGGCGGAGCTTTTCGAGCGGATGGTGGACAGGATCCGGGCTCTGCCGATACTTCTCGTCACCACATTGCGGCCCGACGTGCCGACGCCTTGGACGAATTTCCCGCATGTTACATTCCTCAGCCTCAATCGCTTCGGGCGGCCAGCATCCCGCGCGCTTATCCAGAGTGCAGCGGGCGGACGGCAGCTTCCGCCCATCGTCATCGAAGCCATCCTCTCCCGCACTGAGGGCGTGCCGCTGTTCGTCGAGGAATTGACGAAAGCGGTCCTCGAATCGGTGATCTGGAAGACAACGGCCGGCGATGACCATCTCGAGCTCGTCGGCCCACTTCCGCCGCTGGCCATTCCGGCGACGCTGCAGGAGTCGCTCATGGCGCGCCTCGACCGCCTGGCTCCGGCACGCGAGGTGGCGCAGATCGCTTCCTGTATCGGCCGGGAGTTCGACGAGGAGATCGTCGGTGCGGTCGCGGGATACCCAAATCTGCAGCAGCTGACGGCGGTGCTCGATCAGCTATGCCGGGCGGGTCTCATCCAACGACGTGGGACGCCGCCTCATCATACGTACAGCTTTAAGCACGCGCTCGTCCGCGACGCGGCCTACGCCACCTTGCTTAAGTCACCGCGTCAGCAGCTGCATGCACATATCGCGCAAGCGATCGAGCGGTTGCGGCCGGAGATCGCGGCGGGCCAGCCCGAGATCGTCGCCCATCATTTCATCGAAGGCGGCCTGCTCGACCAAGGGGCAGTCTTTCTTCTGGCCGCCGGTCGGCTGGCAAAGGCGCGGCATGCGGTCAAAGAGGCGATCTCCCACCTTGAAACGTGCCTGCAGCTCACGGCACGTCCTCGGGACAATGTACCATCGGCCGATCGAGGCACCGAGCGCGAGTGCCTCCTGATGCTGGGTGACTTGGCCGGCGTTGAGGACGATCTCGACAGAGCGAACGACTACTACGAGCGCGCCATGGCGCTCGGCGAGACCGATGCCGACCGCGACCGCGCGCGCAACTGCGTTCACCGCGCCCGGTACGCGGAGCGAGACGGCGCGCGTCTCGTCTTCTACGAGCACGGCAGCGGCGAGCCGATAATCGTATTCATCAATCCAATTGTCTACGGGCTGTCGACCTTTGAGCCGATTCTCGAGCAGCTTCGCCAGGAATTCTGTGTCATCACGGTTGACTGCCGGGGCGCCGGACGATCCGCACCTCTAGTGCGTCCTTACTCGACGCTCCAACACATGGAGGACCTCCGCGCGATCATCGAGGCCGCCGCTGCCGTCCCGATCGTCGGCGTCGGCATCTCGCGCGGCTCCAACCTGCTGATCCAGCTCGCCCATGCGCACCGTGAACTCGTCGGAAAGATTATGACGGTGGGCACGCCGATGATGGGAGCGCTGCCGGACGGGCGGCCGGTGTTCAACCCAGATTACATGGCGCATCGTCAGGACGCCTACGCTCGGGGCGGCGTTGAGGAATTGATCCGCTTGCAAACTCGGTACGTCTACAGCGAGCCAGATGCCGAAGATTTGCGGCGGATGGCCATCGAGCGCATGTGCAGGTTGCCAACCGAGACGATCCTCAGCTTCTACGATCCGGATCCGGGCATGGACATCGCGCCGCTGCTCGAATCGATCGCTGTTCCGACGCTTGTCGCGCACGGCCGAGAAGACCAGCTCGTCACCAGCGCCGCGAGCGAATTTATCGCGTCCCGCATCCCGGGCGCGCAGCTCTACATGTTTGAAGGCAAGGGGCACAACCCGATGTTCTCGGCCACGGACGAGTTTTGCGATGTGCTTCGCAATTTCATTCGCACGGGACGCGCGGAAAGAACGTCTCGAGGATCGCTGGCAGCTTGAATTAAAAGTCAGGGCAGCTGGCTGTGGCCAAGCGTCGGCTGAGGGCGGCGTGGCCAGCAGAGTTGACCCGTGCACTTAAGGATCGATGCGGCGAGATCGAGACCAACGCGACTAACACTCATGGTGGACCTCCGGGGGCAGGTCGTCCTGGCGGCGAGGATCGAGATTGCCGCGCATCACTGGCATCGTCCAAACGTCACCGAAGCGCAGCAGATGTCTCAATTGGGTCAATCGCGTCGGTTTGGCCCTCCGCCGATGACTTCCGGTCTTCCCCGGAAGCGGACACCGTCACGGACGGTCGGCATGTCTCAAAAGTGCCAAGAGCTGCCATGGCTCCTTCCCGAGGTCGCGTAAGTGATGTAGTTTTGTGCCTGAGCTGCCAACGGGACGTGCCGAAGTCCTTGTTTGAAGCGGCAGCGCACATGCCGTCGGCGGGCATCCAACCGTTGTCATTAATGGTCTGCGCGTCTCGACGCGTCGTGCGCGCTGACGCGAGGGGCGCGCCGCATAGCCTTGCGCGCTTGCGTTGCGGGCGACTACGAGGTCGCCAACCACCCATCCGTAGCTCTGAACCAGACGCGATGGAGTCAGTCATGGCAAACTGCAACACGAAGACGATCTTTGTGCTTGTCTCGGTCGCTGAAATGCTGACCGCAACAGCCCAAGCACAGACGCCGGTGGAACGCGGGCGCTATCTAGTGGAAGGCATATTGACGTGCGGCAACTGCCATTCGCCGCGCGGACCGGGCGGCGTCATCGACGCCACGAAGCTCTATTCGGGCGGGCCGCAGACGTTTGATGAGCCGACCTTCACGGTCAAGGGCGCGAATATCACGCCCGACCCAGACAGCGGTATCGGCAAGTGGAGTGCAGACGACCTTAAAAAGGCACTCATCGAAGGAGTTCGGCCGCCTGGGGTCCCGCTCGCGCCGATCATGCCCTATGGTTTCTACAAGGTCTTCACCACTGGCGATCTCGACGCGGTTGTCACCTATCTGCGTTCAGTGCCCGCGGTTTCGAACAAGGTCCAGGCGCCGGTCTACAAGGCAGCCCTTCATGTCGAAGTCCCTCCCGGCGCCGACAAGCGAATGACCGACGCTGACCTGCGCGAACCAGTCAAGCACGGCTTCTATCTCGTCACGATTGCCCATTGCTTGGAATGCCACACGCCTAAGGTAAATGACCGTTTGGATTTCGCGGATGGCCTTGGCAAGGGCGGTCAGATGTTTCGCGGCCCGTGGGGAGAATCGATCTCCCGCAACATCACGTCTCACCAGGAGAAGGGCATAGGCGCGTGGAGCGACGCCGAAATCAAGCGGGCCATCACCCAGAGCATCGGCAAGGACGGCAGCCAACTCAAGCCTCCCATGGGTTTTGAATGGTATGCCCGCATGACCGACGCCGACCTCAGCGCCATCGTCGCCTATCTGCGCACCGTGCCTCCAAAGGAATGATGTTCCTCGGCGGGTCAATGATACGAGGTCCACTTGGGGTCAAAAGCGCGGTTTTGGCCGTTCGCCGATCACTCCCGGTCTTCACCGATTATGGCTCAGGCTGCGCTGGCTAAGATAGCCTCGCCCGCATTGATCACCATAGCCGCTCCGGACGCGTAGCGTCCAGACGGTCGGGAAAAACACCCGCTCCAGAGCTTCGCGGGACGAGCAAATTGTCTGCTCAGGGTCATTCGCGTCGGTTTGATCGGACCACGGCGACTTCCGGTCTGCCCCGGCGAACGGACATTCTCAGGATAGGCGGGCATGTCTCAAAAGTGCCAGAACCGGACCTCATATGCCCTTCTATGAAGAGAGCGATGCGACACGAGCCGCCAGACTATTAAGGCTCACCTACGGCCGACGCCTCCGATGCCTACTCAAAGCACATTCAGGAGTTGGGGCCGACGCTGTTGAGCATGACCTTGTCCCGGTGATGGCGTGGCGCGGTTTCGTGCCCGCTCACGGATCGCGAGATGCGAGGTACGTTACAATCGCGAGGAGGTCCTGCTCGTCGAGATTGGCTACAACTTGGGCCATTAACGGGCTCCATTCTCCCGTTCGGGTGCCGTGCTGGAAGTCATAGAGTTGCCGGAACATGTAGCTCGGTGAACGACCAGCAATGCTTGGCAGCGGTCCAAGCCCTTTCAGGTCCGCGCCATGGCACAACGCGCATTGGATCGTTTTGCCCGACCCACCTTTCAAGACTAGCGCCTCGCCTTTGGCGAGGCTCCCGATTGGTGCATACGCTGTGAAGGTCGATCGAGGGTCGCGGCTTTCGAAGCGGAGCAAATCGTCGGGGACCTCCACGATCCGCGCGCCGATCGGCTCGCGCTCGCCGGTTTCCACCGCAGCCCAAAGAAAAGCCGCCACATAGGTCTTTGGCGCGGTGTCGCTCTCGACCACCTTGATGCGTTTGTGCGGCTGCAAGGCCGAAAAGTAGGCTGCCGCGGCTTCGATTTCGGCGTCAGTGATCGGCTTAGAAAGCTCGATCATTAGCTTTGGCGGAATTCGCTCGGGGACGGCAGTACCACGCGCCCCACTCTTGTAGTCGGCCATCTGCTGGACGATGTAGCTCTTCGGCAGCCCTGCAAGGTCCGCGTTTTCCGGACCACCAGGCCCCGTGGCGCGGTGACAATATCCGCATGCGAACACACCGGGTTTGCGGCCGTTCGCGACGATGCCCGGCAGCGCGCCGTGGTCGCTGGGGTGCCAAACGGGCGCAACAAAACGATCACGCAACTGGCTCCAGGTATAGCCGGCCGTGCTGTCTGGCACGCGAACTGGCTTTCCGTCATCGACGGGAGGCTTGTAGTCGGGATTGTTCGGCGTATAGGCCCAAGCGGGAGGACCGTCTGCGGCGGTTGCCATCCGCATCGCGAGTAAGCCACAAACGATCACAGACGAGAGCAGCGCGGGAACAATCCTCAATGCCACTGTGTAGCGAGGTATCATGACGTCCCTCCCTGACAATTGCACAATCAATCAGCCGGGCGCGCTTACGCGCACCCGCGTTGGAATGCGAATGTTGTAGGACCGGCGAAAAAGGAAGTCGGCTATTTGAGTGCAATGCTTGCCGATGGCACGACTGCTGTCCGTTCGGTCCCGCGAGGATTCGGCATCTCCCGCCTGCGACGACAGCTATTCAAAGAGTACACGATCTCGTGCGTCCTGGAAAGACGTCTGATCTTTGGACGACTTCCGCTTTGGGTCATTCGCGTCGGTTTGGCCACGTGCCGACGACTTCCGCTCTACCCCTATAAACAGACATCGTTACCGTGGGTCGGGATGTGTCGAATGTGCCAAAAGCTGACGATCCCAGTCGTTAATGCAGAAGATGCGACGGTCAGTCCGGCAGCCCAGCCGTGCGAAGCGCGTCTGTCAGATGTTTGCGGTCGCTTGAAAGCCTGTACAGCTCCTTTGACACATAGCGCGAAATGGAGAACTCAGGCATGAGCCGAAGGACTTCCGCGGCGTGATGTTTGGACCGGTCAATATCGCCGGTCAACTCATAGCAAGCCGCCAAGTATGCCAGCCCCCAAGCCCTTGTGCTTGGATAACGAGCAAAGGCCGCGATGGCATCATCATATTGATGTGTTACGAAGCACGCTTTGCCCACCTGTCCCCAATACCATTTCGGAGCGAAGAAGGGATCGACGACTTTCGCTTCCTTCAAGTAGTCCATGCCCTTTGCGGGTTCTCCGAGACAGACATACAGGCCGCCTAAATTCGCTAAGACGGTTGGGTTGTTGGGATTCAACGCGAGTGCCCTCGCATAATAGTGCTCAGCAAGATCGAACGAACAGCGATACATGTGCACAAAACCCAAGGCAGCCAGACACGTTTCCTGGCCATCGTCGAGTTCGACGGCTCTCTTTGCCAGCGCTAACGCCTGGTCCAACGCAGCATCGGATCCACTCATGTCTGCGTCCCATTCGCGACAGAAAGCAAACGCCAGGAGCGCATAAGGTTTTGCGTACTCTGGATCGAGTTCAATAGCTCGCTTAAACAGACGGCGTGCTTCGGCCTCGTTAGCAGCGTCGAATACGGGCAAGGCATCGCCGCGCAGGACACATTCATATGCAACCAGGCTGGTGGGTGGCTTGCGTTTGGCACGATCAGCACGGTCGGCCTGTAGCCGCCCCACGAGGGTACCCACAATTGTCCGAACGACCTGATCCTGGACAACGAATAACTCTTCCAGGGGCCGATCAAATCGATCTGCCCATACATGGTGCCCCGATGACGCGTCAACGAGCTGGGCAGTGATGCGAATGCGATTCCCAAGTCTCCGGACGCTACCTTCCAAAACGTACAGAATGCCAAGTTCTCTGCTGACGCGACCCACATCGACATTTGGCCCACGAAATTGGAACGAAGAATTGCGTGCCACAACACGCAATTGTCGGAATCGTGACAGCTCGGTAATGATGTCGTCGCTGATACCGTCACCGAAGTATTGCTGTTCTTCACCACTGCTCATGTTGTCAAAGGGCAATACGGCGATTGAAGGCTTGTCGGTCGCTGCTCGGTCTGCGGTCATAGCGACCGTCGGCGCGCCACTGACGCGGTAGGCCCGCACCGGATCGGCGATATTTTTCAGGGCGTGCGCGCCGATATCGTCGAACCCAACATTGACCTTGTTCCTGACAAAGTCATAGCAGTTGCCGGAAACCAGGATGCCGCCCGGCTCGGCGAGACTTTCGAGACGCACAGCAATATTGACCCCGTCACCGAAGATATCATCGTCTGCGATGATAATATCACCGACGTGAATTCCGATACGAAGTTCGATCCGTTTGTGCTGCGGCACGTCAGTATTTAGTTCGGCCATACCGCGCTGAACGTCGACGGCGCACCGAACGGCGTCGACCACGCTGGCGAACTCAACGAGAGCGCCGTCCCCTGTATTCTTGACGATGCGTCCGCGATGATCAGTGACTTTGGGGTCGAAAAGCGTCCTTCGGAGAGCTCTCAGTTGCGCCACCGTTCCTTCTTCGTCGATCCCTATTAAGCGGCAAGAGCCCACGACATCCGCTGCCAGGATTGCTGCCAGTCGCCGTTCTACATTCTCGCTGCTCACGGCTCACCCCGACGCTCAGGGAGGTCGAACAAGCATAGCAAGATTGTGGGCCGATGTCCGCTTCTGCTGAAGTCCGTTCCGGGGTCAGTAGCGGACATCCGGAGCTCTCCTCCTGCGCATCCGCTCTCATCCCGGAAAGCGGACGCTTCTGCGCCCTGCTGGAACGTCGACTTCGGGCCATAAGGCCACATCACGACTTGCTCGGATGACGGCGCGGGTCGCTAGTTGGAGGCCCTAGCCAGAAGCGTTTGAGCCGCCCCGCTGCACCAACTCGAGGGTGATGCCCTCGGGACCCTCGAAGAGCCGCAGCTTTCGGCTGATGTAGTCCATCTCGTCGCTCAGCATGGTTACGCCGGTGGACACGAGGTGCGGGGTGGCCGCCTCAATGTCGTCGACGCGGAACGCGAGGTGATTGAAGCCCCGTTTTCGCAGATTCGTTGGGTGCGCACCCGGATCGCTCCCTGGGGTCGGGTCGAACTCGAGCAGCTGGATCTCGAAATGCGGATCCGCTCCTTCGAGTGCGAGGGTGATGTGCTGCGCTTTCATGTCCGGCATGCCCATGTACTGGGCGGGAAGGCCACCGTCGATCGTCGCGACGTGATCCTTTCTGAAGCCAAGAAGCGCGAAGAACTCGATCGCCGGGCCGGCGTCTGCCACCGCGATAGTAACATGATCCGGATTGAGTATCATCTTATTACTCCCTGTCATCAACGCCGTGCGCTCGGCCGCGCCGGCTTTCCTCCGCCGGTGAGCTGCCGGCAACTGGCGCTCCCGCTCTTGCAAGGCTACCAGCTCGCTCCGTCGCACGGTAGGCGGGTTGGCCGCGGCGAAGTCTGCTTCGGGGTCAAAAACGGAAGTGTGCCCGCTCGCGCGGCATGTCCGTTCGACCCTCAGGAGCAGACATCGTCAGGCTACACGTTCAGGTCCGGTTGGCGCCGTTAGCGATATTTTGCACCGCAGTATACAGCACATTATTCGATCGTCCT
>Ga0207668_10002396_pt1 | contig 10962 bp, 8 predicted proteins | sample KBSS43metaG_FD_184323 | JGI IMG/M metagenome (GOLD analysis project Ga0207668, IMG submission 184323) | Switchgrass rhizosphere microbial communities from Kellogg Biological Station, Michigan, USA - KBS S4-3 metaG (SPAdes) (version 2) | ecosystem: Host-associated > Plants > Roots > Rhizosphere >... | reverse complement strand
GCCGACCACTCCAGCGCCATAGCGGGCGGTTTGATGCGGCGACCCCCCGCTACACTGGCGTGCCGTGTTGACGTCCTCCCCCGGCGGAAGCTTGGGGATTTCAACCCAACAAACACTAGCTATGCGGCAGGAGAGCTGAGTTGAGGTTCACGGTTCGCAGACCGCCTAGTGGCGAGGTCTCCCCGTGCGGTCACCGCCCGTCCGGCGGCGATGTTGCGTGCAGCGTTGACGTCGGCGTTGCACCGTGGCGCTGTGCAGGCTTCGCACTCGAACACCGCTTGGCTCTTGCGGTTTCCGGGTGCGACGTGCCCGCACAGCGAGCATCGTTGCGACGTGAACGCGGCCGGGCAATGTCCCAACAACGCCGTCTCCTGCTCCGCGGTAGGAAGCAGCCGATATCGCGACACCGTCGCAACCTAACCGCGACCACCGACACGTCACCGAGAGGAGAAGCGGCGCTTTCCTTGGCGAATGCCACGGCTGGTTACGCCGCGACTATCTGATGATCACCCTCGACCACGTGAGCAAGCAGTACAAGTCTTCGGCGCGACCCGCCCTCGATAATGTGTCGCTCAAGATCGACAAGGGTGAGTTCGTGTTCCTCATCGGCCCGTCAGGTTCGGGCAAGTCGACATTCATGCGGCTGCTGCTCGCGGAGGACACGCCAACGCACGGCGACATCCAGGTGTCGAAGTTTCACGTCAACAAGCTGCCGAACCGCCACATCCCGAGCCTGCGGCAAGTACTCGGCTGCGTCTTTCAGGACTTCCGGCTGCTACAGCAGAAGACGGTGTTCGAGAACGTGGCGTTCGCGCTCGAGGTCATCGGCAAGCGCGCCGACGTGATCAACCGCGTCGTGCCCGACGTGCTCGAGATGGTCGGTCTGTCGGGCAAGGCGAACCGGCTACCCAGCGAGCTCTCGGGCGGTGAGCAGCAGCGCGTCGCGATCGCCCGCGCGTTCGTGAACCGGCCGCTGGTGCTGCTCGCGGACGAGCCAACGGGAAACCTCGATCCGGACACCAGCAAGGACATCATGGATCTGCTCGAGCGGATCAACCGCACGGGCACGACGGTGTTGATGGCCACCCACGACCACCACATCGTCGACTCGATGCGCCAGCGCGTCATCGAACTCGAGCTCGGCCGCCTGATTCGCGACGAACAGCGCGGCGTCTACGGAATGGATCGTTAAGTGCGCTTCGGCTTCCTAGTCAACGAAGTTCTCACCGGGCTTCGTCGCAACGTCACGATGACGGTCGCCATGATCTTGACGACGGCCATCTCCATCGGGCTGTTCGGCGGCGGCCTGCTGGTGGTGCGACTGGCCGACACGTCGCGCGCCATCTACCTGGATCGTGTTGAGAGCCAAGTCTTCCTGATGGACGACGTATCGGCCAACGACCCCAACTGCGATGCGGATCCGTGCCAGTCGTTGCGCAAGATGCTCGACGATCGCGACGACGTCAAGTCCGTCACGTTCCTGAACCGTCAGGCCGCCTACGAAGACGCGATCAAGAAGATCCCTCAGTTCAAGGACGTGGCGAGCCCGGACGCGTTCCCCGCGTCGTTCGTCGTGAAGCTCGCTGATCCCGAGCGTCACGACGAGTTCGACAACGCGATGCGCAGCCAGCCGGGCGTGCTCAACGTGACGAACCAGAAGGAGCTCGTCGACCGGCTGTTCGCGGTGCTCGACGGGATCAGCAACGCGGCGTTCGCGGTGGCGTTGGTACAGGCGATCGGTGCGATCCTGTTGATCGCCAACATGGTTCAGGTCGCGGCGTACACCCGACGAACCGAGATCGGCATCATGAGGCTGGTCGGCGCGAGTCGGTGGTACACCCAGCTGCCGTTCCTCGTCGAGGCGATGGTCGCCGCGTTGGCGGGCGTCGTGATCGCGATCCTCGGTTTGATCGTGGTGCGTGCGGTGTTCCTGGAGAACGCACTGAACCAGTTCTATCAAGCCAACCTGATCTCGAAGGTCGACTACGCGGACGTGATCTACTACAGCGCACCGTGGATGCTGTTCCTTGGGCTGGCGATGTCCGGCATCACCGCGTACGTGACACTGCGCCTGTACGTACGGCGTTGATGTGGCCAAGAAGAAGGTAGACGAAGCGACCCGGCGCAACAACCAGGTCGTGGCCACCAATCGCAAGGCGCGGCACAACTATTCGATCCTCGAGACGTTCGAGGCAGGCGTCGCGCTGATGGGTACCGAGGTCAAGAGCCTGCGAGAGGGTCAGGCGTCGCTCGCCGACGCATTCGCCACCCTCGACGACGGCGAGATCTGGCTGCGCAACCTGCACATCCCCGAGTTCTCCCACGGCAGCTGGACCAACCATGCGCCGCGGCGCAATCGCAAGCTGCTGATGCACCGCAGCCAAATCGACACGCTGATCGGCAAGTTGCGCGACGGGAACTTCACGCTGGTGCCGCTGTCGCTGTACTTCACCGGCGGCAAGGTCAAGGTCGAGCTCGCGCTTGCCCGCGGCAAGGAGGCCCACGACAAGCGGCAGGCACTGGCCAAACGTGATGCCGAGCGCGAGATCTCGCGGGAAATGGGCCGGCGCGCCAAGGGCAAGTCCTGACCGACCTTCCCGACTGGCTGACGGGGCGCTGATTCGGGCGGTACGTTCGGCCGGTGACCAGCCCTTCACGTCCTATGACGCAGCTCGACAAGACCCAGGTGCTCGACGGACTCTTCGCGTCGTGGGACGCCATCGACCTGTTGCTGACCGGCTTGCCGGACGTGCGCTGGAAGTCGCCGACGCCGCTCCCGGGCTGGTGCGTGCACGACGTCGTCGCGCACATCATCGGGACAGAGTCGATGCTGCAGGGCATCCAGACGCCGGAGTCCGACATCGACGTCACGACGCTGGACCACGTGCGCAACCCCATCGGGGAGCTGAACGAGTGCTGGATCCGTCACCTCAAAGGTGAGACCGGGGCCGACGTGCTCGAGCGATTCCGCAGCGTCACCGCGCAACGCCGGGCAGTGCTGACGGCGACGAGCGACGAGGACTGGCACGCTGTGACGGTCACGCCGGCCGGGCCCGACAGCTACGGGCGCTTCATGCGGATCCGGATCTTCGACTGTTGGATGCACGAACAGGACATCCGTGAGGCGTTGTCGCGCCCGTCGTCCGACGAGGACCTCGACAATCCAGCCGCGCGTCAGGCGCTGGACGAAATGACCGCCAGCATGGCGTTCGTAGTGGGCAAGCGGGGCAAGGCGCCCGACGGCGCCCGGGTGGAGTTCGCGTTGACCGGCCCGTTGAGCCGCGACATCCGGGTGGCGGTCGACGGCCGCGCAGCGCTGGTATCGGACTTCGGTGGCGCGGCACCGACGACGGTGATCCGGCTCGACGGCCTGCAGTTCACCCGATTGGGTGGCGGGCGGCCGATGACGACGGCGCGGTCGACGGCCATCGAGTACGACGGTGACGCCGAGGTGGGCCAGCGGATCGTCGACAACATGGCCTTCGTGATCTAGCTGGAATGCTTAGTCGTTCGCGATTGTCGTAGCTCCCGGTAGAATGAAGAGTCCGCCGAACGTCGGCGGGTGCGCGAGGGGCTGAACGGTTTCGACATCGCGCATCGAATCAAGGGAAGCGTGCCGGTGCAGGCAAGAGACCACCGTAAGCGTCGTTGCAACCAATTAAGCGCCGATTCCAATCAGCGCGACTACGCCCTCGCTGCCTAAGCGACGGTGTGTCCGTCAGACCGGGAGTGCCCTCGACCCGGACCCTGGCGTCAGCTAGAGGGACAAACCCATACGTCCGGTCGCGGGATGTACGGGGACACCAAACAGCGACTGGGATCGTCATCCTGACTTGTTCGCGGGAGCAGGAGATCCAAGTAGAGACATAGCGGACTGCGCACGGAGAAGCCTTGAGGGAATGCCGTTGGACCCGGGTTCGATTCCCGGCAGCTCCACAACAGAAGGCCCAGCCCGGAGACGTGATCTCTGGCCTGGGCCTTCTGCGTCGCAGCACGTTCAGACGTTGTCTTTCGCGCGTTGCACGGCACCCTGAACATCGGTGGTCGTGGCAATTTGCGCGGCGAGGATCGCCTGATAATTGGCTGAAACTTCACTCAGCAGGGTCATCGCCTGGTCGATGAAGTCGTCATCTTGTTGCCGCAGCGAATCATTCATCTTGGCCTGAGCCTCCAGCTCTTTGGCTTCCGCCTCGGCTTCAGCGGCTCGGTAGTTGATGACTCCCGACGCGATCGAACCGGTCGCCCCCAGTATGTCTGCGTACGAAATCGCCTTTGACGGGTCTGACAACGACTTCGGCAGCCGCGGTGTCCGGTCGACGGTGATGGCCTGGGTGACGACGTTGCCATCGCTGTCGGTGACCTTCACGTGGAAGGTGATGATGTTCGGGTTGACATTGCCCGGGAGAGGTGGCGGCGTGGTGAAGCAGCTTGGGCAGCCCGGCTCGCCGAATTGTGTTGATTCCTCGACAGGGGTGTACGTCAGCGGGTGAGCCGGGTCGTTGTCGGGGTCGACGAAGAACACCCGCCCGGTGACGGTCCCGTCCAGGGCGGCGGTGTACTCGACCCTGGAAAACACCGGCTTGCCATCGCCGAGGGCGTTCCAGGTGGCCAAGGCCGCCGCGTCTGTCGAAGTGTCCAGCGGCTTCTTCAGCTTGCTTTGGGATTCCGCAACGGCCATCGCATCGGCTGTGAGGCCGTCGAGTTGCGTCTCGGTCAGCGGCCCGCCAAGGGCGGTTTCGAGTGCTGTCTTCGTGTCTGCCCCGAGTTTGGGTGTCGGTCCTGGATTCGGGTCCTGGATCCGGACGTTCAACTGCGCCAAACCCGCCGTAACCACCATCTGGACCCTGGCCGTGAGGAGTTTCAAAGCTACGGCGTCGAGGGCCGGAGCGATCGACTTGATCGTTGCCTCCAATTGTGCCTGGGCAGCGTTCAATTCGTCGATCTGATCGCTGACCACCGACCCTGCCGCCACGAAGGCGGCCTGTGGGTCCGACGCGATGTCGGCCGGGAGGACCTTCACCGTGACGTCCTGGGTGGCGAAGCCACCGTGCTTGTCGTCGACGCTGACCGTGAAGGTGTCGGTGTCGTCGCCGTCGGTCGCGGTGGCGGTGAAGCGGGCGGCGTCGCTGGGGGCGTAGGTGAAGGTGTAGGTGCCGGTGGCCGCGTCGACGAGGGTGGGTGTGTCGACGGTGCCGGTGCCGCCGGTGATCGAGAAGGTGGGTGTGTCGCCGTCGGCGTCGGTGGTCACCAGGGTCACCTTCACCTTGCCGGTGCTCGGGTCGGGTGTGCCCGGCGCGGCCGTCAACGTGGGTGGGGTGTTGAGTGTGACGGTCACGGCGGCGGTGGCGGTGTGGCCTGCGTCGCCGAGTAGGCCGAAGCTCAGCGCGTTGAGCAGTCCGGGCAGGCCGTGGATGTGGGTGTTGGTGTCATCGCTGGCGGTGATCGTCAGGGTGTCGATGCCGGTCTGGCCGGGGTTGGGGGTGTAGGTGAAGCTATGCCCGTCGGAGTTGAGCCCCACCGTGCCCTTGGCGGCGTTGTCGTTGGTGGCGGTGTAGCGCAGGGTGTCGCCGTCGGCGTCGGTCTCGTTGAGGCTGATCGTGATGTTGCCCAACGCATCTGGTTTGGAGACGGCGTATTTGATCTCCGGGTTCTGGTTGAAGAACTCGCGGCGCACAACCGCGAGGACGGCCCACAGCAGCGGGGGGCTTGCCGGTGCGCCGGGTGCCGGCGCGACAAACGATGACAGCACCGTCGCCACTACGTTGGTCACGGTGCTGATGACGGTGGCGGGCAGAGCCAGGAACGCCGCCACCGGATTCACTGGAGTTGGTAGCGGTGCAGGCGCGACCACCGCAGGTGCCATCGCTGCGAACGTGCTGAACCGAGCTGTCGGTTGCGTCTCCATCTGGTCGGTATTGACTGTCGTACTGGCCACGGTCGTGTTCGTGTTCGCGGCGAATGTGTTGGGCTGTGGCGATAAGTCCGGTGCAACAGGGGGTTTCGCGTCGATCGACGGTGTAGCAGACGGGAATTGTTTTCGTGCGGGAGCTGGTGTCGACGAGGTCCCCGGAGACGGCGGTGTCGGCGCGGTCGACGTTGTGGCGGTCGCTGTCACCTCGGGTAGCGGCGGTGTGTCAGTGGAGGTGTGCGCTCCGCCCGAACTACTCACCACCACGCCAGGTGCGACCACCGAGGTGGTCGCTGTGCTGCCACTCGGCGGCTCCGTGTCCGCCCCACTCGACGGTGTCGCCCCTTGCGTCGACGACGTGCTCGCGGTGCTGTCTGGGGTCGTCGACGGTGGAGTGGCTGCCGTCGCGGTGCCCGTCGGGGAGTCCGTGTCAGCGCTGCCATCGGATGGGGTCGAACCAGCCGAACCCGCGGCGGTGTTGGCGTCGGCGCCGGTGTCCGTAGTTGCCCACGCCACGCCTTGGCCGGTGGCGACCGCCATCCCGACGCCCAACGCCACCGCCAACGCACCGACTCGGCCGACGTACATCCCATAACTGGTCATCGCTGTCCTCCCTGGTCAACCGGACCGTAATACGCAAGTTGACGGAACCGGCCAATCGCCATTGAAGACAGGAGGAACACGGATACAAGCCAAGTAGTCGCCGAGCGCTGTTTCGCGAAATCCAAGTAGTCCACTACCCGGCTCGGTGACGGCGCCGTGCATCAGAGTCGAGATGAGCACCACCCCTCCAGCGGAAGGACCCGCAATGGCCGCAGCGGGCGGTCCGAAGGCCCGGCCGGAAGACCACGAGGCCGCACTGCGCAGCTTGCCGGAATCGCATTCGCTGGCCCTGCGCCTGACTGACGCCGGCGTCGCGGACGAGGTGATCTGCACCTACCTGGATATCGAGCCGGAATGCCTGCCGACATTTCTCGACTTGGCAAGGAGAAAACTGCGCACCGCGTTGGCTAACTCGCACGAATAACTGACGGCGCCGTTAGGATTTGCCACATGGTGCCGCGGTGGCCGTTGACAGGCCGCGGCGAGGAGCTTCGGATCATCCGCGAGGCCCTGTGCGACGACGACCGCAAGGGAATCGTCCTCGCCGGGCTAGCGGGGGTCGGCAAGACCCGGCTGGCGCATGCGGCATCCGAGGCGGCCGCGCACGCGGGATGGGTGGTGCGACGCGTCGCTGGTACCGCCACGGCTCGCGCGATTACGTTGGGCGCGTTCGCGCGGTGGGCCGATGACACCGACACGTCGCCCTCGGCACTGGCCCGCAAGGTGATGGCCGAGTTGGCGGCCGGCACCGGTGGTGCGCCATTGCTGGTTGTCGTCGACGACGCACATCTGCTTGACGACTTGTCCGCCCTGGTCGTGCACCAACTGGTACTGCAGGACATCGCTCGCGTGATCGTCACGATTCGTACCGGTGAGGCCGGGCCTGATGCGGTGACGGCGCTGTGGAAGGACAGCCTGCTGCCGCGTCTGGAGCTGCAGCCTTTGTCGCGCGATGAATCGGATCACCTGCTTGCGATCGTGCTTGACGGACCGCTGGCTGTCAGCTGCGCAGAGCGCATGTGGAGGTTGAGCCGCGGCAACGTGCTGTTCCTACACCACCTCGTCGATCACGAACGCGAGTCGGGCCGATTGGCCAAGATCGGCGACGAATGGCGCTGGGAAGGAACGCCTTCGGCGTCGCCGTCGTTGATCGAGGTCGTCGAGCGACAGATTGGGGCCGTGCCTGACGAGGTCCGCGACGTCGTCGACCTCGTCGCGATCGCCGAGCCCATCGCCCGTGAGCAGTTGCTGACCCTGGCCGACCCGGCCGCGATCGAGGCCGCCGAAGAGCGCGAGCTGATCAGTGCGGCTTCCACCGCCGACAACATCTGCGTCGGCCATCCCCTCTACAGTGAGATCCGGTTGGGCCGCTGCGGTCCGACGCGGCTGAGGCGGCTGCGCGGACAGGTCGCCACCGCCATGGCCCAGTCCGCCGACGTCGACCCACTTCGGCTTGGCATGCTGTGGTTGGAGTCAGATCTCAAACCGGATGCAGCAGTGTTGTTTCGAGGTGCGAGAGTCGCCGTATCGCGGCTTGATGTCCGCCTCGCCGAACGCCTGTGCCGGGCGGCCATCGCCGCCCAACCTAGCCCGGAGGCCCAACTGCTTCTGACACACATTCTCTTCGTTCAGGAAAAGGGAGAGGCAGCCCGAGAAATTCTCGACACTCTCGACTCGGACGATTCGGCGGTACCCGGCTTCCTCGACGGCGTCATCTTGCGCGCGTCAGTGCTGATGTGGCTACTTCAGAAACCCGACGAAGCCGTGACTCTCATCGAAGAAGCGATAAGGCCCGGCGATGACGACCGGAACCATTCGCTGCGGACCTTCCGCGCTGTCGGGCACATGATGGCAGGCGAACCGGCCGAGGCGATACAAGCGCTCGGGGCCGTCGACTACGACCGATTGGACGGCGTCGGTCGCGTCGTTGGCCACACTGTCGAGACCATCGCATTCGGAGACATGGGGTGTGTCCAGGAGGCCAGTCGTAGCGCGTCGGCTGGATACCGGGTGCAGGCCGAATCGCCCCGCGACGCAATTCACTTCACCGGATTAGCGGAATTCCATGCCTATGCACTGCTGGCAGCGGGGTATGTGGACGAAGCCGTCGAGGTGGCGAAGCGTGAGTATGAGCGATGCGCCGATTTCCCCGGCTTGTCGCAATGGATCGCTCTTGCGGCGCTCGGGACGACCGCGATCGGAAAGGGTGATCTGACTGCCGCCCGGCGGTACTTCCGTTCGGCGAGTGAGGGATTCGGCGATACGGGTGATACCGGCGGAGTGTTCTACCGAATCAGGATTCCATTCACTGAGGCCCTTGCCCGGTCCGGAGACGTCGAAGCCGCCGTCGCGGCATCGAGGGTGACTGCACTCAGCCGACACCCCACGTGGAAGTATCTCGAACCCACTTATCTGCTGGCCACGGCCTGGGTGAGCGCGGCACAAGGCCGCACGTCCGAAGCACGCGACATCACCGCCCGTGCAGCACAATTCGCCCGCAACCATGGCCAGCCGGCACGCGAGGTGCTATGCCTGCAGACCGCGGTTCAGTTCGGCGACACTCACTGCGCCGACCGGCTTGCTGCGTTGGCCAAACAAGTCGAGGGACCGCGCGGGCCCCTGTCGGCACGCTACGCGCGTGGCCTGGAAACTGCGGACGCCACCGGCCTGGATGAGGTGTCGCGTCACTTCGAGGCGATGGGAGATGTGTTGGCCGCCGCCGACGCCGCTGCCCAGGCGGCTAGCCTGCACCGCCGAGACGGGCGTATTGGAAGTGCGCTCACGTCGAGTGGTCGGGCCCTGCTGCTCGCCAAGCAATGCGGAGGTGCAGTAAGCCCGGCGCTGGCCGCTGCCAAGCTGCCGTTGCCGTTTACGCCACGCGAGCACGAGATCATCCGCCTGCTGTCACAGGGGTTGTCCAACAAAGAGATCGCCGGGGCGCTGTCGCTGTCGGTCCGCACGGTCGAAGGCCACGTCTACCAAGCCAGCACGAAAATCGGCATCTCCTCGCGCGACGAACTGTCGGCCCTGGTGCGCCAATTCGATGAGGTCGACGCTCCGCGATCGGTTCCGGCCGGTGCAGGCAAGAGACCACCGTAAGCGTCGTTGCAACCAACTAAGCGCCGATTCACATACGTCCGGTCGCGGGATGTACGGGGACACCAAACAGCGACTGGGATCGTCATCCTGACTTGTTCGCGGGAGCAGGAGATCCAAGTAGAGACATAGCGGACTGCGCACGGAGAAGCCTTGAGGGAATGCCGTTGGACCCGGGTTCGATTCCCGGCAGCTCCACCAGACGAGAAGCAGGCCAGAGACCCAACCTCTGGCCTGCTTGTCGCTTTCTCGCCGTGTGTTCACCGCAGCGTTCCGCGGTCGCATTCGCTGAAAATGCTCGATCACTCACGAATGATGCGTTTCTCCTGGCTAAGGGTTAGATTCGAGACATGCCTCCTCATTGCGGGCGTAGCTCGCGGGCAGCGAACGCGCGATCGGTGGGCCGCTGGGCCGGGCGTGGCGCGGCTGCGCTGGTCATCGTCGCCGTTCAGCTCGTGACTCCGAACGAGGTGCCGATCGCGTCCGCCGCCGACTGCGCCGACGCCGAGGTGATCTTCGCGCGGGGCACGGACGAGCCCAAGGGCATGGGCGCCGTCGGCGATGCCTTCGTCGACTCGCTGCGCGAGCAGGCCGTCGGCCTGAACATCGCGACGTACGCGGTGGACTACGACGCGGGCAAGTTGCAGCTGGGCAGTGGAGACGGCGCCAAGGACGCGATCAAGCACATCAAGGCAACCGCGGCGTCGTGCCCGGAGACCAAGATCGTCTTGGGCGGATACTCGCAGGGCGCGAACGTCATCAACATCGTCGCTGGCAATCCCATCGTCGGGATCGCGTGGGGCGCTTCTCTGCCTTCTTCGTTTGCCGCCAATGTCGCGGCGATCGCCACCTTCGGTAACGTCGCGAACCGCTCGGGTACCAAGCTGCCTTCTCAGTCCGCGATGTTCGCCGGGAAGGGGATCGACCTTTGCAACCCCGCCGATCCGATCTGTCATGCGGGGCCCGGCAACGAATGGAGCGGGCACACCGACGGCTACGTCCCCGCGTACACCACACAGGCCGCCGCTTTCGTGGCCGCCAAGTTGTCGGCGGGCACGGGCCAGGCGGTTCCCGGCTTCGGGCCACCGACGGGTTACGGACAGCTACCGGGGCCCGTTTCTCAGGCGCCGATCTACGCGTCGCCGCCGCAGGGCACTGATCACATGCCGCCGGGGTACGACGCGCAGACCCCGGCGTACCAGCAGTTGCCCGGCTACACCTCGTCCGCACCGGGGTACGACTCCTCGGTCGTGGCCGGCTTGCCGTGACGTTCCCCGACCTCGCGTAGGAGCGGTTCTGCCGCAGAACGGATTTCGCTCATCGTCATGGCACGCAGGGGATGGATGGAGTACGAG
>Ga0207668_10002390_pt1 | contig 10971 bp, 10 predicted proteins | sample KBSS43metaG_FD_184323 | JGI IMG/M metagenome (GOLD analysis project Ga0207668, IMG submission 184323) | Switchgrass rhizosphere microbial communities from Kellogg Biological Station, Michigan, USA - KBS S4-3 metaG (SPAdes) (version 2) | ecosystem: Host-associated > Plants > Roots > Rhizosphere... | reverse complement strand
CACGTCATCCAGGGCGTGATCGAAGCCGAGACGGGCGCGATCGAGCATTACAACCGGATCATCGACTTCTGCGAGGGACGCGACCCGGTGACCCAGGACATGGTCATCCAGATCCTGAGCGACGAGGAGGGGCACCGGCGCCTCTTCGAGGGCTTCCTCCGCGAGTACAAGGCGGAGGGGCTGGCGTAGTCGCGCAAGCCGCGGGCGGTGCCCGCGGCGCAGCGACCGCCTTCAGCCGACCGCGTCGGCGATCAGCACGACCGTCCCGAACAGCCCCGCCGCCGCGGCGATCACCCCGACGACCGCCGGCGACGGGCCGCCGTGGATCCCGGTCGCGTGCACGGCGGCGTGGCCCTTGCCGCGCTGCAGGAGCCAGCGGTTGACCGGGTAGGCGAAGAAGCCCGCAACGAAGAGGGCGAACGACAGCGAGCCCCAGAAGAGGACGTCGTCGAGGCCGGCGTCCATCGCGCCCGGGATCACCACGATGATCGCGTTGTCGACGAGCTCCATGACGGCGATCGAGAGCGTGTCGGAGGCGAACGCGATCGGGATCACCGTCGCCAGCGCGAGCCCGGCGCGCAGCAGCGGCCAGCTGGTCAGCGAGTAGCCGAAGACGAACGCGAGCACGATTGCCAGGACGATCGTCGCCTCATTCGACCAGCCCAGCGCCGTGCCGACGATGACCCCGACGATCTCGCCGATCGCACAGCCGGTGAGGCAGTGAAGCGTGGCGCTGAGCGCCATCTGGTTCACGTCCATCTCGTGGCCGGCGTGGGCGTCCATCAGATCGCCAAACGGTAGATACCATCGTGTCGCTACTAGGCGAGGTAGCTCAGTTGGTAGAGCACACGACTGAAAATCGTGGTGTCGCCAGTTCGATTCTGGCCCTCGCCATCTGACCGGCTGCGGCGCATCGCCTGGCGGCGTCATCGGTCCGCTCGCGTGCATAGCACGCGTCGCGAACCTCTTCCTTGCATGGCGGGCGCCTCGCTCGGCAGATGGCGAGGGCTGCGCCCTCGCCATTTCTACGGCGCCAGGGCCGGCTCTCGGGTGCGCGGTCCGTCTGTGGCGGCCGCGCCGCCGGCGGACTCGTCGTAGTGGCAGTTGCCGATCACGAGTCGGGCCAGAGCGGACCTGGCCGACGTCGCGCGGGCCTCGCATCGGGCGGGCAGGATCACCAGCACCAGGAGAAACCCCAGGCCAAAGATGCCGGCGGCCCACCAGAAGGCCGTCGTGTCGCCGTGGACCTGCGCGGCGGACGCAAGGCCTCTGACGGGGGGATGGCTGGTGAGGTAGTCGGCGACGGCGCTGGCGTAGATCGTCGAGAGCAGCGAGGTGCCGATCGAGCCTCCGATCTGCTGAGACGTGTTGACCATGGCGGATGCGATCCCCGCTTCGTTTGACGCCACGCCGAGCGTCGCGGTCGAGAACGCGGGGGCGAAGATGCAGCCCATCCCGACGCCGATGACGAGCAGGCCGGGCAGGACGCCGGTGCCGTAGCTGGAGGTGGGCGTCAGCTGGGCGAAGAGGACCATCCCGACCACCCCGAGCGCCATGCCGAGGAGGAGCAGCGGTTTGACGCCGGTGCGCTCAATCAGGCGGGTCTGGACGGTCGTCGAGGTGATGACCAGCACGACGCTCAGGGGCAGGAACGCCAGGCCCGTCTTGAGCGGCGAGAAGGCAAGGTTCTGCTGCATGAAGTAGGTGAGAAAGAGAAACACCGCGAAGACGCCCGCGCCGGTCATCAGGAGCGCGGTGTATGAACCCCCGCGAGCGCGGTCCCACACGACGTGCAAGGGCAGCAGCGGGTGCTTGACGCGGCGCTCGATCAGCACGAACGCGGTCAGCAGCACGGGGCTTGCGATCAGCGCTACGACGGTGGCCGTCGCGCCCCACCCGTGCGTCTCGGCGTTGGAGAAGCCGAACACGAGTGCGAACAGCCCCAATGTCCAGGTGACCACGCCGGGAATGTCGATCCGGGCACGGTCGGGGTCGCTGTGGTTGACGAGCAGGCGCAACGCCACGAGGGCGGTGGGCACCGCGATCACCAGATTGACGTAGAAGCACCACCGCCACGACAGCGCCTGCGTCAGCACGCCCCCGAGCAGCAGCCCGATCGCCCCGGCGCCGCCGGCGACCGCGCCGAAGATCCCGAACGCCTTCGGCCAGTCCTCAGTCCCCGCGAACGTGACCGTCAAGAGCGACAGCGCCGACGGGGCCAGTAGCGCGCCGAACACTCCCTGCGCCGCCCGCGCGGCGACGAGCACATCGTACGATTGCGCCAGCCCACCGACGGCCGAGGCTGCTGAGAACCCCACCAACCCGGCGATCAGCGCCCACTTGCGGCCGAACAGGTCGCCCACCTTGCCGCCCACCAACAGCAGGCTCCCGAACGCCAACGCGTACGCGGTGACGACCCACTGCCGATTGTCGTTGGAGAACTGCAACGCCTCCTGGGCCGAGGGCAGAGCGACGGTCACGATCGTCGCGTCCAGCACCACCATCAGCTGCGCGACGCTGAGCACAGCCAGAATCGCCCATCGATTGTCACGTTCGGTTTGAGTTGGCACGGAGGCTCGCTTTCGGTAGGCGATGTGGCCTCAGCCTCACGCCCCATCCGGTGAACGGTCATCGCCGGATCCAGGCGATTGGCCTGATGCCGGGGGCCGGGCCACCGTCACGGTGCTGCTGAGGAGCGCCCCTTCGCCCTTACCTCCCTCTCCGCCCGTCAGGCGGCGACGCGTTCTGCGCCGGCGAGATGCGCCGACAGGAGCTGTCCGGCTCTGTCCAGTGCAGCGCCCGCCTCGTCGAGGATCGGGTAGTAGGCCTGGAAGACGTGGGGCACGCGAGGGGTGATGTCGAGCGTGACCTCGACGTCGGCGGCGGCCGCCTGTTGCGCGAGGCGGATGGCGTCGTCGAGCAGAACCTCGTGAGTCCCGGCCTGGATGATCAGGGGCGGCAGGCCGGACAGGTCGGCGAATAGCGGGCTGATGAGGCCAATGGCGGCGTCCTGTCCCGCCGTGTAGTCGGTGATTCGGGCCTGGAGGGCTTCCGGGCTGAGCAGCGGGTCGACTTCGCGTCTGGTTTCCATGCTCGTCCCGGCCAGGGTGAGGTCGGTCATCGGTGACATGACGAAGGCCGCGGCTGGCAGGGGCAGCCCGTGATCTCGGGCGTTGACAAGGGTGGCGACGCCGAGCCCGCCGCCGGCGGACTCTCCCGCGAGGACGATGTCCGAAGGGGCGATGCCGTTCTGCAGGAGGGCTTCATAGGCCGCAAGAGCGTCGTCGACCGCCGCCGGATACGGGTGCTCGGGGGCGAGCCGGTAGTCGACGGAGATGACCTTGGCGTCCGTCCGCCGGGCGACCTGCGAGGCCAGATCAGCCGCGAGAGCGGCTTCCCCCATCGCGTACACGCCGCCGTGGAAGTACAGAACAACGTGTCGAGGCTCGATTCCGTCGATCGTGATCTCGGCTGTTGGGACGCCGCCCAGGTCGGCTGGGCTCACGGTCACGTCGGCCGGCAGCGGCTGCGCCGACAGCAACTCTCGGAGCAGTCGGCGCTGCTCGTCGACACCGCTGCCGACCGGGAAGGCTGACTGTCGGAGGATTGCGTCGAGGTTCTCTTGCTGCTCGGTGCTCAAGGAGGATCTCCCTTCGGTTGGACTTGCCGCAGTTCGAGCAGCTCGAGGCCGAGGGCTTCGATCTGCGCGAGGACGCCGAACACGGCGGACCGGTCCTCAAGCAGGCCGGTGAGCACGGTCTCCGTGCCCTTCAGCTCAGAGGCCATCGAGGGAAAGGCTGAGAGCGCGGTAGCTCCGAGGCGGCCGCTTATCCGGATCCGGTACACGCCCGGCGGTGTGGGCACGCATTCATCGTGCAGCCCGGCCTAGTGATCGGGCGACGCCGGAATCCGGTGATTCTGTGAGAGGAGCCTCAGCTCGCGGGCGCGCCCCACGGCGGAAGAGCGATCACGCGCGCCGAGCTTCGAGTAGATGTTGCGGATGTGCGTGTTGACCGTGTTGATGGAGACGTAGAGCTCCCCCGCGATCTCCGGCCGTGTCAGGTTGGTGGGGAGGTATCGCAGTACACGCAACTCGCTTGGACTGAGCTCCTCCGGTTGAGACAGGCTCGGTCGCTCGCTGCTCGGCGCAGGCTCGCCTCGCAGCAGGTCGACGATCTCGGTCAGCAGGGCCCCATGAGCGGTTGCGTGACGCGGGAGCGCGTCGAGCAGCTCCGCGGCTTCCGTCGCTGCAAACGGGAAGATCAGCCGGTCTGGCTCGGCGGCCGCGAGCGCTGCCTCTGCCGCGGCAGCCGCGGCGTCTCGGTCCCCAAGGGACAGGTGCGCGATGCCAGAGAGCAGATGCGTCTCGACAAGTGTGAACGCGGGACCGACCAGGGGAGTGTTGGCCGGAACATCTCGGAGCGCCTCGACCGCCCTCGCGGGGTCCCCCTCCGCGATGGCGATCACTGCGCAGGCGTTGTTCATGGCACCCATTCGCGCGGGTTCGGAGGAGAATCCGCTGAGCATCGCGCGCGCCTCATCTGTCATCCCAAGGCGAGCCTGCGCGGAGGCGAGCCATGAGGTGATCCGGGGGGCAAGCGCGTGCACGCCGGTGAGCAGCGACTGCGCCTGCGCTGCCGCCGCGAATTCCTCGACGGCCGATCGGTGCTGCCCGCGACCGGCATGCAACATGCCCGTCGCCACGTGCAGAAGCACCGCCGCGGCCGGGTCGACGCGTGCCTCGGCGACCTCCCAGGCACGGCGTAGCCAGCGCTCCCCCTCGTCGAACTCGCCCATCCAGATCGCCATGCCGCCGGCCGCACCGAGCGCCGGGGCGAGGATCGGCCGGTCCTCCAGGCCATAACGCTCGGCCAGCGCCACCGCCTCACGGCCGCGCTCGTATGCCTCGGCAACGGAGACGAGCTTCGACGGGAACCCTTGATGCGCGCGGCACGCGACCTCCAGGTAGGGCCGGCCGATCGTCTGGGCGAGGGCAGCTCCCTCCGAGAGGTGCCGCTGAGCGTCGGCGAGTCGCCCAGACCACGTCTCGACGATCCCAAGATTCAACAGCGCGACCGCCCGCAGCTCACTGTCCATCTCGATCCGATCGTTCGAGTCGTCGGCGATCGAAGCATCGAGCATGTTCACCTGCTCGATCACTTCCGTGAACTGCCCGTTCCGCCTTGCCAGCGCCAACCGCAGTGAAGCGATCGCCACGGTGAGGCGACCGCGCCGAGCCGGCGGGGCGCTCGCGACATGGGACTCGGCCAGCGTCAGTTGAGCAGCCGCTTCGTCCAGGTGTCCTCGGTTGAGCTCAGCCGCCGCGTGGGCGAGCGCGAGGTCAGGGTGATCGGCTGACGCGCCCTCTGGAAACGCCTGCAGCACCGCGTCGATCGTTCCGGCTTGCCCGTCGAGCACCCATCTGAACGAGTGGTCTGCGACGAGCCGCGCTGCGTCAGGCCAGTCGCCGGCCGCGAGCCTGTGCCGCACCGCCTCGACGACATCCCCGTGGTCAGCGAACCACTGTGCGGCCCGGCGGTGCAGGTCGGGAACCTCATCGGCGAACGTACGGCGAAGCTCCAGACGCAGGAAATCCGCCAGAAGCTGGTGGTACCGGAACCACGTTCGCTCAGCGTCCAGCGACACGACGAAGGCGTTGGCGTCCTCCAGTTCGAGCAGCATCTGCTCTGAGCCCGACCGGCCCGCCAGCAGGTCAGCGAGCTCACCGTTCATCCGGTCGACGAGCGAGGTCCGCAGCAGCATGCTCTGAACCTCGCTCGGCTGGCGCTCGAGCATCTCGGCGATCAGGTATTCCCCAATCGCCCTGTCGGTGCCCGAGAACTGAGCCACGAATCGCTCGGGATCCGGGTGGCCGCTGAGCGAGATCACGGCCAGGCGCAGGCCCGCCGCCCAACCTTCCGTGCGCCGGTGGAGCGCTGCCGCCCCGGCCTCGGACAGGCTGATCTCGGAGGTTGAGAGCAGTTCGCGCGTCTCGCGTTCGGAGAACTGCAGATCGCCTGCTCGGATCTCGGCGACCTCGTCGGCAAGCCTGAGCCGGTGGAGCCTGATCGGCGGATCCCGGCGAGACGACAACACGACGCGCGCAGAGCTCGGCAGGGTCGCGAGCAACTGCTCGAGCTGCGTCAGCGCATCAGGCGACCGCAGCTCGTGGAGATCGTCGATGATCAACACGACAGGTCCGACCTGCTCGGCGACCTCCGACACGACTCTGTCGACCAGCTGGTCGCCGTCGACCGCAGCGATCGCCGGGCCACCGATCGCGTGTAGCACAGCGCTCCAGAACCGCCGCTCATCCTGCAGGTCGCGCTCGACGGACACGAACGCGACGCGACGGGTGTCGCTCGAGCGGTCAGCCCACGCACGCAACAGTGAGGTCTTCCCACTCCCTGCCGGCGCCGAGACGACCGTGACGCGCTTTGTCACAGCGCGATCCAGCATCTGGACGAGGTCGTGGCGGTCGAGCACGCCCCGCTGCGTCGTCGTCACGGTGGTCATGGTCGCGCCATGGTCGGGTCCTTGGATCAGCTTAGGGCAGGCGAATCATCGGAATCGGGTGATGACCACTCACCTGAGCGTCGTCGATTCTCGGACCCGTCCGCGCGAGAGAAAAGGAGATTGAGGATGAACGAGGACCTGGGTGTCTGGACCAGCCAGGACTGCGCGCTGGTGCTGATCGACTATCAGAAGGACCAGCTCGAGTCGATCCGGTCGGAGACGAGCGCGGAGCTGGTCGCGTTCTACGCCCGCTGGCTGGCGAGGACCGCCAGGGCGTTCGACGTACCGATCGTGCTGTCGACGATCGGCGTCGAAATCGGCTTCAACGGCCCCACGGACCCCACGATCCAGGCCGAGATGCCCGACGTCGAGCCGATCGACCGGACCTCGATGAACTCCTTCGAGGACGAGGGCTTCCGCCAGGCGATCGAGGCGACCGGCCGCAAACGGCTCATCTTCGGCGCCCTCCAAACAGAGGTCTGCCTCGCCTTCGCGGTCGTGGACGCCCTCAAGCGCGGCTACGACGCGATGTTCATCACCGACGCCACCGGCAGCCGCACCCAGGCCCAGCACCGCACCGCGATCGAACGGCTTGCGCACGCCGGCGCGGTGCCGAACACCGCGGTCGGCGTCGTGACCGAACTCTTCCGCGACTGGGCCGGGCCGCTTGGCGCCGCCGCCCAGGACGCCACCAACTGGTACTTCGCCGAAGTGGCAAAGGTCGACGACAAAGTCGGGGTGGCCGAGGCCGAGAGACTCCGCGCCCAAGGCCAACCAGCCTAGGAGGAACGGAGATGGCATCGACAGACGGCAGCGTCGGGATCATCGGCGCCGGCCGCATCGGGCAGGCGATGGCACGGACCGCGTTGCGCGCAGGGCGCACGGTCGTGATCTCAAACAGCCGCGGCCCTGAGACGCTCGGGTCCCTCGTCGAGTCGCTTGGCCACGGTGTATCGGCGGGGACGGTCGAGGAGGCGTCCGCAGCCGCCATCGTCGTGCTCGCCGTGCCGTGGGGGAATGTCCGGCACGCCGTTCAGGGCCTCGACTGGAACGACCAGGTCGTGATCGACGCAACGAACGACTTCGACCCCAGCGACCTCAACGGGAGAACCTCGAGCGAGCTGGTCGCCGACCTCGTTTCCCCGGCGCGCCTCGTCAAGGCGGCGAACACGCTCGGCGCGGGGGTGCTCGCATCCGATCCTCACGAGGCCGGTGGCCGCCGAGTGATCTTTCTCTCGGGCGACGACGTCGATGCGAAGGCAGGCGTGATCGCACTGTTCGAGGGCGCGGGCTTCGTCGCGATCGACCTGGGCGACCTGGCCACCGGAGGTGTCATGCAACAGGTCCGCGGCCCGCTCGCCGGGGTCAACCTGATCCAGCTGTGACGATCGCGGCGCCTTCGCGTCGTCGGGTTAGCCTCCTCACCGCGCGTCGCGGACGCACCGAAATCCCGTGTTCCCCGTTGTCGAATCGGGCGTCAGCGAGTTACGCGCCGCCACCCGGTAACGCTCGCAGTAGGAGTGGTGGCAAAGGTAGGAGCCGCCGCGGGTCGAGCGGTTGGCTCCGGCAGGCGGTCCCTGCGGATTGGTGCGGGTGTCCCGCGTGTGGAAATTCGGGTGGAACCAGTTTGCGCACCACTCCCAGACATTGCCGGTCATGTTGTGAAGGCCGAAGCCGTTCGGCGCGAACTCGTCCACGGGGCAGGTGCCGTAGAAGCCATCTGCGACCGAGTTCTCGGCCGGGAACGTGCCCTGCCAGACGTTCATGCGGTGCTCGCCGCCGGGCTCGAGCTCGTCACCCCAGGGGAACAGCTTCCCCTCCAGCCCGCCTCGCGCCGCGTACTCCCACTCGGCTTCGGTCGGCAGGCGCTTCCCCGCCCAGCTGCAGTAGGCCTGGACGTCGTTCCAGCTGACGTGGACCACCGGATGGTCCGACCGCCCATCCAGGTCCGACTGTGGGCCCTCGGGTCGGCGCCAGTCAGCGCCCTCAGCCTGCCGCCACCAGGGCGCGTGCGCCACCCCACGGGTGGGTGGGAAGTCGTCCGGGAGCAGCCCGCCGAACACGAATGACCACCCGAACCGCTCCGCCTCGGTGACGTGTTCGGTCTCCTCGACGAAACGCGCGAAGTCGGCATTCGAGACGGCGCGGACGTCGATCCAGAACGGGTCGAGCTGCACCCGCCTGATCGGTCCCTCGCCGTCATCGCGGTAGGACCGCGGGCCCACATTCCCCATCAGGAACTCGCCGCCGGCCAGCTGCACCATGCCGTCGGTTGAGCCGGGGCGAGTCGTGGTAACCGCTTCGACAGCCGTCGCGTTCCGAATGGGGGCAGACGGCGCGCAGCAGGAGGACGGCATACGGCAACTCTTCATCGTCTGCGGCCGTAGGTCTTCACCCGACATGGGTGATTCGAGTGTGAAGCCGTAGGGTTGGTTCGTGGGACGCCGGCTGGCACTCGTAGGCTGCGGCAAGTGGGGCGCGCACGTGCTGCGCGACCTCCTTGCGCTGGGCTCTGACGTCGTCGTGGTCGCCCGGAGCGCGGCGAGCCGCGAGCGGGCCGAGTCGGGCGGCGCGAGCGCGGTTGTCGCCTCGATCGATGAGCTTCCCGAAGTCCGGGGTGCGGTGGTGGTGACCCCGACCACGACGCACGCGGAGGTGCTCGACGAGCTGCTCGACCTCGGCGTGCCCGTCTTCGTCGAGAAGCCGCTCGCGGATGACCCGGCCGACGCGGCTGCGCTGGCTGCGCGCGCGCCGGACAGGCTCTTCGTGATGCACAAGTGGCGCCACCATCCGGGCGTGGAGGCGCTCGGGTCCATCGCGCGCTCGGGCGAGCTCGGGCCGGTCTCGTCGCTGCACACGACGAGGATCGGCTGGGGCAACCCGCACGGCGACGTCGACGGGGTCTGGATGCTCGCGCCGCACGACATCTCGATCGCGCTCGAGGTGCTCGGCAGGATCCCGGACCCGCGGGCGGCTTCGATCGAGCGCAGCGGCGGCATGGTCACCGGCCTCGTGGGCCTGCTCGGCAACGGGCAGCCGACGGCCACGATCGACGTGTCCATCGCAAGCGGGCAGCGCCGCCGCGAGTTGCGGCTCGTGTGCGAGGACGGGGTGGCGATGCTCTCCGACCCCTACAGCGACCACGTCGTCGTCACGCGCGGAGCGCTGCAGCGTGACGTGACGCGCGAGGAGGAGCAGCGGCCGATCTCCACCGAGCTCCCGCTGCTGCGCGAGCTGCGCGCGTTCATCTCGCACCTCGACGGCGGGCTCCCGCCGCGCAGCTCCGCCGCAGAGGGCGCGGCGGAGGTCGCCGCCATCGCTCGCCTCAGAGAGCTCGCCGGGGTGGAGGCCTGACGCCATGCCGGTCGCGACGGCCATCGTGCCCACCCATTCCCATGCGTCGACGCTGCCGTTATCCGTCCGCAGCGCGCTGTCGCAGACGGAGCGCGACATCGAGGTGATCGTGGTCGGCGACGGCGTGGACGAGCCCACCCGGGCGGCCGCGCAGTCGCTCGTGGAGGCGGACGATCGCGTGCGCTTCGTCGACAACCCGAAGGGCGAGGGCCACGGGTTCGAGCACCGGCACCAAGCGGTCGTGGAGGCCAGTTCGAACCACGTCTTCTGGCTGGCGGACGACGATCTGTGGTTCCCGGACCACGTCGAGCGGCTCGGCGAGCTGCTCGAGCGGGCGCATTTGGCGACATCGCTGGTCGTCGGCGCGCTGCCGGACGGGAGCGCCCGCGTCAAGCCCTTCGACCTCGGCATTCCCGCGCATCGGCAGGCGCTCGCGGCCGGCGAGCGCTTCATCCCGATGGTCGCGCTCGCGCATAGGCGGAAGGCCTATCTCAAGCTTCCCCGCGGATGGCGCGTCGGCGGCACGCACTACCGCCAGGTGTGGACGCAGTTCGCGCAGCAGCCGAAGATGGTGACCGCGTCCCTGCTGGCGCCGACCGCGCTGCATCTCGCGAGCAACTCGCGGGAGGAGCTGCCGGACGAGCAGCGCGCGGCCGAGCTCGAGCGCTGGAGCGCGGTGCTCGCGGACGAGGAGCACCGTCGTCGCTTCCTGGAGGACGTGATCGCCCGTCTCGTGACGAAGGGCTGGCTGGAGCCGGCGCAGGCCCGCTACGAGGCCGGCTCAGCGGCCCGCGGCGGCTCCGGGGCCCAGTCCGGCACGCGCCCGGCGAGGGCGAGACCCGGCAGCGCGGCATCGCGCTCGGAGAGGACGACATCGTCGCGCGAGACCGGCCAGGGCACGCCCAGGTCCGGGTCGTCGAAGACCACGCCCAGCTCGTCGTCCGCGTCCCAGTAGCGGCTGACCGCGTACAGCGTCACGGTGGGCTCGCGGCTGTAGAGCCCGTGGGCCACGCCGGGAGGAACGAGCGCGGCGGCGGGGCGCTGCGCGTCGAGCTCGAGCAGCTCCGCGGCGCCCTCCGTCGGCGACCCGCGACGCCGGTC
>Ga0207668_10002385_pt1 | contig 10977 bp, 8 predicted proteins | sample KBSS43metaG_FD_184323 | JGI IMG/M metagenome (GOLD analysis project Ga0207668, IMG submission 184323) | Switchgrass rhizosphere microbial communities from Kellogg Biological Station, Michigan, USA - KBS S4-3 metaG (SPAdes) (version 2) | ecosystem: Host-associated > Plants > Roots > Rhizosphere >... | reverse complement strand
GCCTCGAGTGCGGAGAGGGCGTCGCCCTTGGTGATTCGACCGTCCTTGCCGGACCCCGGAATGGCGCCGGCGTCGAGCTTGTTTTCGGTGACGATCCGCTGGGCCGAAGGGGCCAGCACGGGCGCCTGGGCGGGAGCGGGAGCGGGAGCGGGGGCAGCGGCGGCCGGCGCGGCGGCCACCGGCGCCGGAGCGGCCTTTTCCGCCGCCGCCTTGGCCGGCGCGGGCGCAGCGGCGGCGGGCTTGGCGGCGCCTTCCGAGACCCGGCCCAGCAGCGCGCCCGGCTCCACGGTCGCGCCCTCGTCGGCCGCGATGTCGGACAGCACGCCGTCGGCGGGGGAGGCTACTTCCAGGCTGACCTTGTCGGTCTCCAGCTCCACCAGGATCTCGTCCTTGCGGACCGCCTCACCGGGCTTCTTGGCCCAGCGGGCCACCGTCGCCTCCGTGACGGATTCGCCCAGCGCGGGGGTCATGATGTCGGCCATGGAAACGGGTCCTGTCTCTCGTTGGGTCTTGGCGCTCAGGCGAAGGCTTCGGTCAGGAACGTATCCAGTTCCTTGAGGTGCCGGCTCATCTGACCGGCGGCGGTGGAGGCGGTGGCCGGGCGACCCACATAGCGGGCGCGCTTGGCCTTGATCTTCAGCCGTTGCAGGGTGAGCTCCATCCAGGCGTCAACGAAGGTCCAGCCGCCCATGTTCTTGGGTTCCTCCTGGCACCAGACGACCTCGGCGTTGACGAAGCGCTTGAGCTCGTTGGTCAGCGACTTCAGCGGCCAAGGGTAGAACTGCTCCAGGCGCAGCAGGTAGACGTCGTTGCGCCCGGACTTGGCGCGCTGCTCCAGGAGGTCGAAGTAGACCTTGCCGGAGCAGACCACCACACGCTTGATCTGGTCGTCCGGGGCCAGCACGACGCCGCCCACGTCGCAGCTGGCCTCGGCCCCGTCCACCATCACCCGGTGAAAGGTCGAACCCTCGGCCATGTCGGCCAGGTTCGAGACCGCCCGCTTGTGGCGCAGCAGGCTCTTGGGCGTCATGACGATCAACGGCTTGCGGTATTCGCGCAGCAGCTGGCGGCGCAGGACGTGGAAGTAGTTGGCCGGGGTGGTGACGTTGACCACCTGCAGGTTGTCTTCGGCGCAGAGCTGCAGGAAGCGCTCCAGGCGCGCGGAGGAGTGTTCCGGCCCCTGGCCCTCGTAGCCGTGCGGCAGCAGCATGACGAGGCCGCTCATCCGCAGCCACTTGCGTTCGCCCGAGGAGATGAACTGGTCGATGATCACCTGGGCGCCGTTGGCGAAGTCGCCGAACTGGGCCTCCCACATGGTCAGGGTCGAGGGGTCGGTGAGCGAGAAGCCGTATTCGAAGCCCAGCACGGCCTCTTCCGACAGCGCCGAGTCCAGGACCTCGAAGTGCGCCTGCGTCGGCGAGAGGTTGCGGAGCGGGATGTAGGGCTCCTCGGTCCTCTGGTCGATGATCGCCGAATGGCGCTGGGTGAAGGTGCCACGCACGCTGTCCTGGCCGGACAGGCGCACGGGATAGCCTTGGTCGAGCAGGGTGGCGAAGGCCAGGTGCTCGGCGGTCGACCAGTCGATGCCTTCGCCGGCGTCGATGGCGGCGCGGCGGTTCTGGATCACCCGCTCGACGTTCTTGTGGGCGACCACCCCCTCGGGGACCGTGGTGATCTTGTGGCCCAGGTCGAGCAGCTTCTGCTTGGGCACGCCGGTCTCGCGACGCTCCTCGCCGCTGAGCGAGAAGCCCGCCCACTTGCCGTCCAGCCAGTCGGCCTTGTTGGCCTTGTAGCTCTTGGCGGAGTCGAACTCCTCGTCGAGGAAGGTGTCGAAGGCCTTGATCCAGCCGTCCACCTGGTCCTGGGTGGTGACGCCCTCGGCGATCAGCCGGCGGGCGTAGAGGTCGCGGACTGTGGGGTGGTCCTTGATCTTGGCGTACATCAAGGGCTGCGTCATCGTCGGATCGTCGCCCTCGTTGTGGCCGAACCGGCGGTAGCAGAACATGTCCAGCACCACGTCCTTGCCGAACTGCTGGCGGAACTCGGTGGCGACCTTGGCGGCGTAGACGCAGGCTTCCGGGTCGTCGCCGTTCATGTGGAAGATCGGCGCCTCGACCATCATCGCCACGTCGGACGGATAGGGCGAGGAGCGGCTGTTCTTCGGGCTGGTGGTGAAGCCGATCTGGTTGTTGACGATGAAGTGGACGGTGCCGCCCACGCCATAGCCCTTCAGTTCGGAGAGCGCGAAACACTCGGCCACCACGCCCTGGCCGGCGAAGGCGGCGTCGCCGTGCAGCAGCAGCGGCAGAACGTGGCCGCGGCCGGCGCCGGGGGTCTCGCGCAGGGTGAAGGCCTGCTTGGCGCGGCTCTTGCCGATCACCACCGGGTTGACGATCTCCAGGTGGCTGGGGTTGGCGGTCAGCGACAGGTGGACCTTGTTGTTGTCGAACTCGCGGTCCGACGAGGCGCCCAGGTGGTACTTCACGTCGCCCGAGCCTTCCACGTCGGAGGGCAGCGACGTGCCGCCCTGGAATTCGTGGAAGATGATCCGGTAGGGCTTGCCCATCACCGCGGCCAGCACGTTCAGGCGGCCCCGGTGCGGCATGCCGATGACGATGTCGCGCACGCCCAGGGCGCCGCCGCGCTTGATGATCTGCTCCAGCGACGGGACCATGGACTCCCCGCCGTCGAGGCCGAAGCGCTTGGTGCCCGGGAAGCGGCGATGCAGGAACCGCTCGAAGCCCTCGCCCTCGATGAGCTTCTTGAGGATCGCCACCTTGCCTTCGGGGGTGAAGGTGATCTCCTTGTCCCGGCCCTCGATGCGCTCCTGCAGCCAGCCCTTCTGGCGCGGGTCGGAGATGTGCATGTACTGCACGCCGACGTTGCCGCAGTAGGTGCGGCGCAGAATGTCCAGGATCTCCCGGACCGTGGAGGTCTCCAGGCCCAGTACATAGTCGAGGAAGATCGGCCGGTCGTAGTCGGCCTCGGAGAAGCCGTAGGTGGCCGGGTCGAGCTCGCTGGCGTCGCCAGGCGTGGTGGCGATGCCCAGGGGATCGAGGTTGGCCTTCAGGTGGCCGCGCATCCGGTAGGCGCGGATCATCATGATGGCGCGCAGGGAATCCAGCGTGGCGGCGCGGACGGAGTCGGTGGAGGCGGTCGGTTGCCGCTCGGCGATCTTGCCCTGCAGCTTGACCTCCACCGCCGGCCACATGCCGTCGATGGCGGAGAGCCAGTCGGGGCGCGGGGCCGGAACCTCAGGCTTCGCCCAGGGCGGCGGCACGGCCGCACGGCCGACGTCGTCGGCGCGTTCCTGCAGGGAGGCGAAGAATGAGCGCCATGAGGGCTCGACGCTTTCAGGGTTCTTGGCCCACCGGGCGTAGAGATCCTCCACATAACCGGCGTTGCCGCCGTAGAGGAAGGAGGTCTCCTTGAGAACCTCGTTGATCAGGCCTGCGTCGTCCGCCATTTCATCCGCCTTCCGGGCCCGCCGCGGGGCCACTGGAAAGGAGCCGAGCGCGGACCGCCCTTACGCCTAGTTCGCCCCCGGCGCATCTTCGACGAAGATGCGCCAGTTTCCAGAAAGACGGCCGTCCTTCGAACGGCCTCAGGCGCCCTTGAGCACCTCGAGCATGGTTTCGCCAAGCTTCGCCGGCGAGGGGGAGACGCGGATGCCCGCATCCTCCATCGCCGCGATCTTGTCCTCGGCGCCGCCCTTGCCACCGGAGATGATCGCGCCCGCGTGACCCATGCGCCGACCAGGCGGCGCGGTGCGACCCGCGATGAACCCGACCATAGGCTTCTTGGTTGCTGAACTTTTAATGAAGGCCGCAGCATCTTCTTCAGCCGAGCCGCCGATTTCGCCGATCATGATGATCGACTCGGTCTCGGGGTCGTCGAGGAACATCTGCAGCATGTCGATGAACTCGGTGCCCTTGACGGGGTCGCCGCCGATGCCGACCGCCGTTGTCTGGCCCAAGCCCACCTGAGTCGTCTGGAACACGGCCTCATAGGTAAGTGTGCCGGAGCGCGAGACAACGCCCACTGAGCCCTTCTTGAAGATGTTTCCGGGCATGATGCCGATCTTGCAGGCGTTCGGCGTCAGCACGCCGGGGCAATTGGGTCCGATCAGCCTGGATTTCGACCCCGACAACGCACGCTTGACCTTGATCATGTCGGCCACCGGGATGCCCTCGGTGATGCAGACGATCAGCGGGATCTCGGCGTCGATGGCCTCCAGGATGGAGTCGGCGGCGAAGGGCGGCGGCACGTAGATCACGCTGGCGTCGGCGCCGGTCGCGCGGACCGCCTCGCCCACCGTGTCGAACACCGGCAGGTCCAGGTGCTTGGTCCCGCCTTTGCCGGGGGTCACGCCGGCGACCATCTTGGTGCCGTAGGCGATCGCCTGCTCGGTGTGGAAGGTGCCCTGGCCGCCGGTGATGCCCTGGCAGATCACGCGGGTGTCTTTGCCGATCAGGATGGACATTCAGGTCAGCTCACGAAGATGGAATGGCATAGATGATGAGGGGCGCGGCCGGCTGCCCGGCGACGAACAGCATGGCGACGCGGCCCTGGCGGATCAGATCCTTGCCGCGCGGCGTCTTGAGCTCGGCGGCGGCGATGGCCTTGTGGGCGCCGTCCTCGTCGAGGAAGGCGAAGGCCTCGCCCTTGTGCGCGGGCAGGGCCGGGTCGGGGGGGACGCCCGCCCAGTCGGCGGCGGCCTTCCTGATGGCCTCGCCGTCTAGGGGGCGCGCGCCAAGGGCGCAGACCCGCACCGGCACGGGGACGCCGTCGATCACCGGAGCGCCGCGGCCGGCGTACATCAGCATCAGGATGCGGTTCTGCATCTTCGCGCGGCCTTCGCCGCCGCTGAAGCCCTGCTTGGCGATCTCGCCCAGGAACATGGGCGGCATGTCGGTCCAGCCGCGGCTGTCGGCGGCGGCCAGGGCTGCGGGGATCTTGGCGTGAGTGTTCACGCACAGGTCGCGGAACGCGTCGAACGCCGGGTCGGCGTAGGCGGGGGCGGCTTGCGCCCCCAGCGCCGCCGCGACGAGGGCCGCCGCGCCCGCGATCCGGGCGCCGGAAGATCCCATCAGCCGCGGCCTCGCACGGCGGCCACGATCTTCTCCGCGCCGTCGGAAAGGTCGTTGGCGGGGATCACGTTGAGGCCCGAGTCGCGGATGATCTGCTTGCCGAGCTCGGCGTTGGTCCCCTCCAGGCGCACCACCAGGGGAACGCTGAGGCCGGTCTCCTTGACCGCGGCGATGACGCCGTTGGCCAGCACGTCGCAGCGGGCGATGCCGCCGAAGATGTTGACCAGGATGCCCTTCACGTTGGGGTCGGAGGTGATGATCTTGAACGCCTCGGTCACCTTCTCCTGGGTGGCGCCGCCGCCGACGTCCAGGAAGTTGGCCGGCTCGGCGCCGTAGAGCTTGATGATGTCCATGGTCGCCATGGCCAGGCCGGCGCCGTTGACCATGCAGCCGATCTCGCCGTCGAGGGCGATATAGGAGAGGTCGTGCTTGGAGGCCTCGATCTCCTTGGCGTCCTCCTCGCTCTCGTCGCGCAGCGGCTTGAGCTCGGGATGGCGGTACATGGCGTTGGAGTCGAAGGAGACCTTCGCGTCGAGGACGCGCAGCTGGTCGTCGGCGGTGACGATCAGCGGGTTGATCTCCAGCATGCTCATGTCCTTGGCCACGAAGGCCGCGTAGAGCTGGCCCAGCAGCTTGGACGCCTGCTTGCCGAGGTCGCCGGACAGGTTCAGCGCCCGGGCCAGCATCAGGCCGTGGTGGGGCCATACGCCGGTGACCGGGTCGACGGAGAAGGTGGTGATCTTCTCAGGGCTGTCGTGGGCGACGTCCTCGATGTTCATGCCGCCCTCGGTGGAGGCGACCACGGAGACCCGGGACGTCTCGCGGTCCACCAGCAGGGAGAGGTAGAACTCCTTGGCGATGGCGGCGCCTTCCTCGATGTAGAGGCGGTTCACCTGCTTGCCCTTGGGGCCGGTCTGGTGGGTCACCAGCACCCGGCCCAGCATTTCCTGGGCGTTGGCGCGGACCTCGTCGACCGACTTGACCACGCGGACACCGCCCTTGGCTTCCGGGCCCAGGCCTTCGAATCTTCCCTTGCCGCGCCCGCCGGCGTGGATCTGGGATTTGACGACGAACACCGGCCCGCCGAGCTTCTGGGCCGCTTCGGCCGCCTCGTCGGGGGTGAAGGCCGGATAGCCCCGGGGGACCGCCACGCCGAACTCAGCGAGGACGGCTTTGGCTTGATGTTCGTGAATGTTCATGGAGCCGGCGTGCTTGGGGGGAAACGGCCGCGCCGTTGCGGCAGGTGGCGGGCGTTATAGGCGCCGGTTCCGGGCGTGGCAACCGCAGCGGCGCGAATTGCCGCACTGCGGCGCAAGACGTCTGCCGCAGCGTCAGGCGCGGCCATGGTTCTGCTGTGCAAGGGGCGGCGGAGCGGGACGGCGAGGCTGCGCGCTTCCGTCGCACCCAAAGGGCGCCCCCACGTGCAATCCGGCATGGACGGCAAGCCGCCGTTCAGACTCAATTCAGGTTCGCCCGGCCAAGCTGGCTGGGGAGAAAACCGAGTTTTGTCAAGGGTTTGGTTAACGGCATGGGCGGGAATCGAGCCGAGGGGGCCGGGCTTGCCCCCGGGACGCCGGCGGCGCTGGTGAGCACGCCGGAGAAGGGCGTGTTCGGCGGCTGGGGCCTGATCGGGGCCGGCGTCGTGGGCGCCTGCGCGCTGGGCGTCATCGCTGGGGTCTGGGCGCGGCCGGGCCACGAAGAGGCCGCCGAACGCCGCGCCGACGCCAAGGCGGCCCTTGGCGCGGATGTCCCGCGCCGGATCCGCATCCTGGTCGACGAGGACGAACCGGTCCCCGGCGCCCAGGCCCCGCGCGTGCAGATCGCCGCCGCCCCGGCGCCGGTCACGCTGACCCGGCCTGAGCCGGCGCCCGTTCCCACGCCGCAGGTCGCTCCCTCGCCCGCGCCCTCCGGCGCCCCGCCTGAAGCGGCGCCGATCATCCCCAAGTCCGACGTCGTGCGCGTCAAGGCGGAGGCCGCGCCCCCGCCGCCGAAACCTGTCGCGACAGCAAAGCTCGCCCCTGCCGCGAAGGCCGATCCTAAGCCTGCGAAACTGGCCGCGGCCAAGCCGCGCCCTGCGAAGGCGGCTCTCCAGAAGGCGGCGCTGAAGCCGGCGGAGAGGAAGCAGAAGGCGGCGACGAAGCCGACGGCGCCGCCCAAGGCGATCGCGGTCAAGGCTCCCAAGCCGGCGAAGCCCGCCGCCGTTCGGATCGTCAAGGTGAAGGCCGAGGCGCCGCCGAAGCCGAAGGCGGTTCCCGCCAAAGCCCCCAGGCCGGCGAAACCCGCCGCCCCAGCGGCCCGGCTCGTCAAGGTGACGACCCAGGCGCCCCCGAAGCCGAAGGCGGCGGAAAAGGCGCTCGCGCGGCCGCCGGCCAGGCCCCGGTCCATCGAGGCGATCCTGGAAAAGGCCTCGCTGCGGCTCCCGGCGACCCGGCTGGCGCCGATGGCGAGCACCCTGGACGTGCAACTGGCCGCCTTGCGCGCGGAGCCGTTGAAGCCCGCACCCGTCAGGCCTCGCCCGCAGCCTGCGGTCGCCGCCGCGCCGCCCAGGCCGGTCGCGCCGCCGGCCGCGGAACCCGCGCCGCGCCCGGCGCCCGTCCGCCGCGCCGCCGCGTGCGACGCCGACACACGGGCCGAGGCCCTGCTATGCGCCAATCCCGCCCTGGCGGCCGCGGACCGCCGTTTGGCGGCGGCCTATCGGCGCGCCGAGGCGGCCGGGGTCCCCGCACAGCGACTGCGCCGGCAGCAGGGCCGCTGGCTCGCCGCCCGGGACGCCGCCGCGGACGAGGCGCCCTGGGCGGTGGCGCGGGTCTATGACGCGCGGATCGCCGAGCTGGAGGACGAGGCGGACCGGGCGCGCGAGGACGAGGAATAGGCCAGGCCCGAATCGCGCCACGATCGGTTGCAACGCCCCGTGCGCGAAGGTGTTTAGCCCACGTCGACGGAGCGACGGAAAGGCCTGAACCATGCCGATCGAGCACCTGGACGGAGCCGGCCTCGCGCCCACCCACCACGGCTTTTCCGGGCCCCTGCGGCCAGGCGCGCCGCAAGCGCCGCAGCCGCCCCCCAGGCGCCGGCCGCCGGACCTGGGCAAGTTGATGCTGGCGGGCGTGGGCCTCGCGGCGGCGCTGGGCGTGGCGCTGGGATTCCTGGCCAAGCCATCGGGGCTCAGCGTCGCGCCGCGGCCGATGGCGATGAGCGCGGTCACGCCCACGCGGGTCGACCCGCAGGTGCAGATCATGGTGAATCCGGCGAAGCCGCCGCCTGCGCCCAAGGCGGGCGCGCCGCTGGAAGTGCTGCCGCCCGACATGGCCGCAGCCGCGCCCAGGGTGATCAGCGCGCCGCCCTTGCCGCCGGCTCCCGCCCCAGCCCCGGCTCCGGCGCTACAGGAGCCGCCGGCCACCGCCTTTGACGTGGCCTCGGCGGCCCCGACGCCACTGCGCGCCCGGCCCAGCTTCGACTGCGACGGCGCGCTCACCCGGGCGGAGGAGATGGTCTGCGGCGACGAGCGCCTGGCCGCCCAGGACCGCCGCCTGGCGCGCGCCTATCGCCGGGCGATGGCCTCCGGCGCGCCCAGCGAGGACCTGCGCGCAGAGCAGGGCGACTGGGACAACATCCGCGAGGATGCGGCCGGCGTCTCGCCCCAGGCGTTGGCGCAGGTCTACAACCAGCGCATCCATGAACTGGAGGACATGGCCCGCAGCGAAGCGCGGGAGGACTGGTAGGGGAACGAGCCGTCAGGCCAGGGTGGGGTCGATCTGCTTGCAGGCGGCCAGCAGGCCCTGGACGGACTCCAGCGACTTCTTGAACATCGCCTTCTCGGCGTCGTCCATGGGGAACTCGACCACCTTCTCCACGCCGCCGGCCCCGATCACCGCGGGCACGCCCACATAGACGTCCTTCAGGCCGTACTGGCCGGACAGGTGCGCCGCCACCGGCAGGACGCGCTTCTTGTCCTTCAGGAACGACTTGGCCATGGCCACCGCGCTCTCGGCCGGGGCGTAGTAGGCCGAACCGGTCTTCAGCAGGGCCACGATCTCGCCGCCGCCGCCGCGGGTGCGCTGGACGATGCCGTCGAGGTCGGCCTGGCTGAGCGCGCCCTGTTCCACCAGCACCGGCAGCGGGAGGCCGCCCACGGTGGAGTAGCGCACCATCGGCACCATGTCGTCGCCGTGGCCGCCCAGGGTCCAGGCATGGACGTCCTCCACCGAGACGCCCAGCTTTTCGGAGAGGAAGAAGCGGAAGCGGGCGCTATCCAGCACGCCGGCCATCCCCACCACCATGTTGTGCGGCAGGCCGGAGAACTCGCGCAGCGCCCAGACCATGGCGTCCAGCGGGTTGGTGATGCAGATGACGAAGCTGTTCGGCGCATGCGCCTTGATGCCGTCGCCCACCGACTTCATCACCTTGAGATTGATGCCCAGCAGGTCGTCGCGGCTCATGCCCGGCTTGCGCGGCACGCCGGCGGTGACGATGCAGACGTCGGCCCCGGCGATGCCCTCGTAACCATTGACGCCGGTCAGGGCGGAGTCCTTGCCGAACACGGGGGCGGCCTCGGCGATGTCGAGCGCCTTGCCCTGCGGCAGGCCCTCGGCGATGTCGAACAGGACGACGTCGCCCAGCTCCTCCCGGGCGCAGACGTGGGCCAGCGTGCCCCCGATCATGCCGGAACCGATAAGGGCGATCTTCGCGCGGGCCATGGGGAGGTCTCCGGATCGGGTTGCAGTGCAAAAGTCGCCGGCGGTCTAGACCGCCGCCCGGCCTTGGGCAAGGCGCCGCCGTGACAGGAGGCCTGCGCAGGAATAGGTAGCGGGCAGGATGCGCATCGACCCTGCTTTCCTGGCGACCTCCCATGCGACGGGCGAATTGCCGCTCTGCCTGGTGCGGCTGCAGGACGACGCGCGGTTTCCGTGGCTGGTGCTGCTGCCCCGGGCGGAGGGCGCGCGCGAGATCGAGGACCTGTCGGAGCCGGCCCGCGCCCAGCTGATGGGCGAGATCATCCGCGCCGGCGCGGCGGTGCGCGCGATCGGCGCGGCGCAGGGCCGGCCGGTGGAGAAGCTCAACGTCGGCGCGCTGGGCAATATCGTCCCGCAGCTGCACGTCCATATCGTCGGCCGGCGGGCGGACGATCCGGCCTGGCCCGGGCCGGTGTGGGGGTTCGGGCGGGCGGAGTCCTACGGGCCGGAGGACCTGGCGCGCGCCATGGGCGCGGCGCAGGCGGCGCTCGGGATCCCAGGTCCCCGACCCTAGTTCCGCCGCAGCGTCACCATGCTGCGGTTCTTGCCGCTGACGAGCTCGCCAGTCCAGCGGCCGTCCACGCCGGCGACCAGGTTGGCGGTCGCCGGCTCGGCGCCGCGCGGGTGGAAGCGGAAGGTCAGCTGGCCGCCGTAGCGCTGGATGTCATCCACGAAGCCGGAGGCGTTGAGGGCGCCCGCCCGGCGCAGGTCGCGCCAGGCGCCTTCCAGCACGCCGCTGGAACGCTCCACCAGCTCCAGGGAAAAGAGATCGCCGCCGTCGGCGCTCAGCACCCAGCTCCCGTCGAGCGGCCCTTGCAGGCCCTGGGCCGAGGCGAAGGACGAGCGCAGGCGCGATTCATAGCTGATCTCGCTCTCCGTGGGCGGGCCCTCCGGCGTCTTGCCGAGTTCGTCGATGTGCACCGGCGCGCCGGTCTGCCGGCGGGCGCCGCGATAGGGCAGGGACACGACCGACGCGGGCGGCGGCGGGGCTGACGCATAGGGCAGGGGCGCCGAGGGCGTCGTCGTGTTGGCCGCGGCGGGCGCATAGGGCGTCGCCGCCGGCTGCGGGTACGACGGATAGGGCGTGGGCGCCGGGGGTCTGGCGATCGCCGGCGGCGGCGCAGCGGTCGCCAGGGAAGGCGCCGCTGGAGCCG
>Ga0207668_10002380_pt1 | contig 10985 bp, 12 predicted proteins | sample KBSS43metaG_FD_184323 | JGI IMG/M metagenome (GOLD analysis project Ga0207668, IMG submission 184323) | Switchgrass rhizosphere microbial communities from Kellogg Biological Station, Michigan, USA - KBS S4-3 metaG (SPAdes) (version 2) | ecosystem: Host-associated > Plants > Roots > Rhizosphere... | reverse complement strand
GCCATATTCGACCCAGACGTTGCGAAGCGAGAGGAGCGCGGTCATCGGGCAGCGTGTGCCCACGGGAAGCCGCGCCGGCTGATCACGCGCAGCGCCCAGTCCATGCCGATCGCCAGGAGCGCGATCCACGCGACGTAGGGCAGGATGATCTCCATCGAGAGATAGCGGCGGACGAGGAAGATGCGGTAACCGAGGCCGATGTCCGAGGCGATCGCCTCGGCCGAGATCAGGAACACCCAGGCCGGGCCTAGCGCCAGGCGCAGTGCCTGGATCAACCGCGGCATCATCTGCGGCAGGGCCACGCGAATCGCGAGTTGCCAGCTATTGGCGCCCAATGTCTGCGCCTTGAGCATCTGTTCCACCGGCAGCGCCTCGACATGGCCGGCGACGTCGCGGATCATCACCGGCAGGATGCCGATGACGATCAGCATCACCTTCGACGTCTCGCCGAGGCCGAAGACGATGAACAGGATCGGCAGCAGCGCGATCGGCGGGATGACCGCGATCGTCGTCACCAGCGGGCCGAGGGTGGCGCGCACCCCCGGCAGCAGGCCGAGGACGAGACCGACCAGCAGCGCCGCCAGCGTCGAGATGCCGAGGCCTAGGCCGAGCCGCTGCAGGCTGGCGAGCGTGTCCGCCCAGAAGATGTACCGCCCGGTCATGGTGTCGGGCGCCAGCACCAGCCCGCGCATCGCCGTGACCATCGCTTCCGCGGTCGGCAGGATCTTGTCGGCGGGGTTGATCGCGTGGCGACTGGCCGAGGCGAACAGATAGACCAGCACCAGCAGGAGCAGCGGCACCGCCCCGAGCAGGAGGGCGGTCCCCCGCCGGGGACGGACATTGACCCAGCGCATCCGCGAGCCGGCCCTTACAATTTACCGTCGGCGGCGAGCTGCATGTAGGTCGGGTCGAACCGCAGTTTGATATTGGCCGGGTTGCCGAGCGTCTTCCCGCCCGGGAAGGACATGCCGATCGCGTCGGGCGAGCTCGCGCCGGGGCCGAACAGCCCCTTCGAGAAGCTGAAGTCGCGGACCCGCGTCATCGTCGTTATCAGGTTCGGCGAGGAGAGCGCGGTGATCGCGTCGGCCGGCGTGCCATAGAGATGGGTGGTGGTCAGCTGGCTGTCGAACGCCTCGGCGGTCGAGCCGGCGAGCTTGGCCATCGCCGCGCGCGCCGCCCTGCCGTCGGCATCCTGCTTCTGCATCAGCGCGATCGTCTCGTACCAGATGCCGACCAGCGCCTTGCCGAGATCGGGATTGGCCTTGAGCGTGGCGCTGTCGACGACGAGGAGGTCGAGGATCTCGGCCGGGGTCTTCGACGAGTCGAAGACGAGCGTCGCGCCGGGCAGCTTCCTGATCTCGGTCAGCTGCGGGTTCCAGGTGACGGCAGCGGTGACCGCGGGTGCGGCGAAGGCGCCGACGATGTCGGCATCGGCGGTGTTGACCGTCTTCACATCGCTGAGGTTCAGATTGACCGATTCGAGCGCGCGGGCGAGCAGGTAGTGCGAGACCGACAGCTCGACGAGGTTGACGCTGCGGCCCTTGATGTCGGCGAGCGACGTCGCGCCCTTGAGCACGATGCCGTCATTGCCGTTCGAATAGTCGCCGAGGATCAGCGCGGTGGTGTCCTTGCCGCCCGCGGCCGGGATGGTCAGCGCATCCATGTTGGTAACGGTGACGCCGTCCAGCTTGCCGGCGGTGTACTGGTTGACCGACTCGACATAGTCGTTGACCTGCACGACCTTGATATCGAGGCCGTATTTGTCGGCCCACTTCTTCACGATGCCCGCCTGTGCGGCATAGGGCCAGGGCATCCAGCCCGCGTAGATCGACCAGCCGATGCTGAACGCCTTGCGCGCAGGCGCCGGCGCATCGGCACCCTTGCCGCATGCCACCACCATCAGCGCGCAGGCGACCGCGACGACGGCGCGGGCCTTGTTGAACCAGTTCGGCATGGTCGATTCTCCCTCCGCCCGCGACGCTAACCCACCCCGGCCCCGGCGTCGAAGCTTGTGGCACGATATTACGTTTGATCCAATCTGTAATACCACATATGACGTAGGCGTGCGAAGCGCCGTTCCCGCCCGCCCCGCCCATCGGCGAGCCTTCCGTTACGGAAAATCGCGGGTCATGCGGTCATGCGCGGCGCTGCTGATGACACTGGCGCCGACCGCCCCGGCGACCGCGGCGGGCGATGCCGCCTCTCCCTTCGCCCACTGGATCGATGCGACAGACGACGGCGAACCACAGACCCAGATCCAACGGTACGACCGCGACACCTATGTCATCCGCCAGTCGATCAAGACGAACTTCGAAGGCCCGTTCCTCTACCTGCTGTTCGGCCGCGAGCGCGCGCTGCTGATCGACAGCGGCGCCGGCGGGCTGCAGATCCGCCCCACCGTCGAGGCGGTGATCGCGCAGTGGCTGGCCGAGCAGCACCGGACCGCGATCCCGCTGATCGTGGCGCACTCGCATAGCCATGGCGACCATCATCAGGGCGACGGCGAGTTCGCCGCGCGGCCCGACACCACCGTCGTCGGCCTCAAGCCCGAGGATGTCGCCGGCTTCTTCGGCGTGGCGCACTGGCCGGAAGACATCGCGACGTTCGATCTCGGCGGGCGCAAACTCTCGATCATCCCGACGCCCGGCCACGAGCCCGCGCATATCATGGTCTACGATCCGCAGACCCGCCTGCTGTTCTCGGGCGACATGCTCTATCCAGGTCGACTCTATGTGCCGACCAGTGCGTTCGGCGTGTTCATTGCCAGCGCCGATCGCCTTGCCGGCTTCGTGCGGACGCACCCGGTGAAGCTGCTGCTGGGCGCGCATATCGAGATGACCAAAGTGCCGGGCAAGGATTACGGCTTCGAGGCGCCGGCCCACCCCGACGAGCATCCGCTGGAACTGCCGCCCGATGCCGCGGCGCGCCTTGCGACGGCCGCCCGTGCCATGGCCGACAAGCCTGTCATCAAGAGCGAGGGCGATTTCATCATCTATCCGCGGCCGCCACGTCCGTAAGCGCCACCCGCGTGGATCCGATCGAAGTCACCGCCCCCGTCTGGATCTGGCGCCCCGCCAAGGCGAATACCGCCGGCTGGTTTTTCGCGACGATCGATCCGCAGGCGGCGGTCGAGATCCGCTATGCCGCGATGGGGATGACGGCCGGCTTCGGATCGATCCGCGTCACCGTGACGGTCGGCGCCACGCGCTGGCGGACCTCGCTGTTCCCGCACAAGGAAACCGGCGGCCTGCTGCTGCCGCTGAAGGCTGAGGTCCGGCGGCGCGAGGCGATCGTCGCCGGGCAGAACATCGTCGCCGTCATCGAATTGTGACCACCCCCTCCGACAGCAATGCTCTCGACAGCACCGGCCGCGCGGCGATAGGACGGCGCCAGGAACCAGCCCGAGTATCGCCCATGTCAGTCCCCGAAATCGTCCGCGTCCACAGCGCCCGCGTCTCCTGCGACGGAGCGTCGGACATCCCTGGCGGCGCCGCGCTTGGCCATCCGCGCGTGTTCCTGGAGATCGACGAGAGCGGCTTTGTCGACTGCGGCTATTGCGACCGGCGCTTCATTCTTGAGGGCGGACCGGCGGACGAGGCTTCCAAGGCCGCCTGATCGGCCTATATCCTGGGGTATGGCCAGCCATCCCGACCCCCGCTCGTACCTCTACCGCGCCGGCGCGCTCGATCCCGACGCCGCGCTCCGCCTCACCGCCGACGCGCTTTCGCGTTGCGACGATGGCGAGTTGTACCTTCAATACGTCTCGTCGGAGAGCTTCGGCTTCGACGATGGCCGGCTGAAGACCGCCGACTACAACACGCAATCGGGCTTCGGCCTGCGCGGGCTGTCGGGCGAGACCACCGCCTTCGCCCATGCCAACGAGATCAGCGAGGCCGCGATCCGCCGCGCCGCCGAGACTCTGACCCTGCTCGATCCGGCGAAGGGCGCGATGGCGCCGCCGCCGCGCCGCACCAACCGCCGGCTTTACGGCGACACCGATCCGCTCGGCCTTGTCCCCTTCGCCCGGAAGGTCGAGCTCTGCCAGAAGATCGACGCCGCCGCCCGCGCCCGCGATCCGCGCATCGTCCAGGTCTCGGTCGGGCTGTCGGGATCCTGGGGCGTGGTCGAGATCGTCCGCCCCGACGGCTTCGTCGCCACCGACATCCGTCCGCTGGTCCGCCTCAACGTCTCGGTCGTGGTCGAACAGAACGGCAAGCGCGAGAGCGGCTATTTCGGCACCGGTGGCCGCTATCTCTACACCCGCCTGTTCGACGAGGCGGTGTGGAACCGCGCCATCGACGAGGCGCTGGCGCAGGCTTTGGTCAACCTCGACGCGGTCGCGGCGCCAGCCGGCGAGATGACCGTCGTGCTCGGGCCGGGCTGGCCGGGCGTGCTGCTCCACGAGGCGATCGGCCACGGCCTCGAAGGCGATTTCAATCGCAAAGGCACCTCCGCCTTTTCCGGCCGCATCGGCGAGCGGGTCGCGGCGCCTGGCGTGACCGTCGTCGATGACGGCTCGATCCTCGAACGCCGCGGCTCGCTGTCGATCGATGATGAAGGCACGCCGACGCAGGAGACCGTGCTGATCGAGGACGGCATCCTCAAGGGCTATATCCAGGACCGCCTCAACGCCCGGCTGATGGGCGTCGCGGCGACCGGTAACGGCCGGCGCGAAAGCTTCGCCCATGCCCCGATGCCGCGCATGACCAATACCTTCATGAAGGGCGGCCACGACGACCCGGCCGAAATCCTGTCGCGCGCCAGGAGCGGCATCTTCGCGAAGAGCTTCGGCGGGGGTCAGGTCGACATCACCAGCGGCAAGTTCGTGTTCTCCTGCACCGAGGCTTACAAGATCGAGAACGGGCGGATCGGCGCCCCGATCAAGGGCGCGACCCTGATCGGCGACGGCCCCTCCGTCCTCACCCGGGTCAAGGCGATCGGCAACGACATGTGCCTGGACGAGGGCGTCGGCATCTGCGGAAAAGGCGGTCAGTCGGTCCCCGCCGGCGTCGGCCAGCCCACCCTGATGATCGAGGGGCTGACGGTCGGCGGCACCGGAGGCTGATTTGACCCGACGCTCGGCTGCACTGCACAAAAATTAAGCGGCCGTTCCACGCCTGCCCATCATCTGGGCGTGGAAACGGCACAGTTCGAGGCTCATCCGCCGGCGAACCGTAGCGATTTGAATGTCAGCCCATCTGGCACGCCTCTTGCAAAAGCCTTTTCGGCTTAAAAGCAGGGAGGCGAAATGAAGCTCGTCATTGCCATCATCAAGCCGTTCAAGCTGGACGAGGTGCGCGAAGCGCTCTCCGCGCTGGGCGTGCAGGGAATGACCGTTACCGAAGTCAAGGGCTTCGGGCGGCAAAAGGGGCAGACCGAGATCTATCGGGGTGCCGAATACAGCACGAACATGGTGCCGAAGATCAAGGTCGAGGTGGTCTGCGCCTCCGACCTGGCGCCGCGCGTCGTCGAGGCGGTGCAGCAGTCGGCGAACACCGGCGCGATCGGCGACGGCAAGATCTTCGTTCTGGACGTCGCCCAGACGGTGCGGATCCGCACCGGCGAAACCGACGACATGGCGCTCTGAGAGAAGGGGGAAACATGAAGATTTCGACCAAACTCTTCGGTGCTGCGGGGGCGCTTGGCGTCTCCCTGCTCACCGCGCTGCCTGCATTGGCGCAGGACGGCCCGATCAAGGCGCCGACCGCCGAGCAGATGGCGGCGATGTCGAACAAGGGCGACACCACCTGGATGCTGGTGTCGGCGGCGCTGGTGCTGCTGATGTCCATCCCGGCACTGGCGCTGTTCTACGGCGGTCTCGTCCGCACCAAGAACATGCTGTCGCTGTTGATGCAGGTGCTCACTATCGTGTCGGTCGCGGCGCTGCTCTGGGTCACCTACGGCTATTCGATGGCCTTCACCGGCGGCTCGCCGTTCGTCGGCGGCTTCTCCAAGATGTTCCTGGCCGGCGTTAGCGCATCGACCTATGCGGCGACGTTCTCGAACAACGTCTACATACCCGAATACGCCTATATCTGCTTCCAGATGACGTTCGCCTGCATCACGCCGGCGCTGATCGTCGGCGCCTTCGCCGAGCGCGTTAAGTTCACGCCGCTGATCATCTTCGTCGTGCTGTGGCTGACCATCGTCTACTTCCCGATGGCGCACATGGTCTGGTACTTCGCCGGTCCGGACTTCCTGTCCGACAACACCAGCGACGCCGGCCTGCTCTACGGCTGGGGCGCTCTCGACTTCGCGGGCGGCACCGTCGTCCACATCAACGCGGGTATCGCCGGCCTCGTCGGCTGTCTCGTGATCGGCAAGCGCAGCGGCTACAAGACCGAGCCGATGCCGCCGCACTCGCTGACCATGACCATGATCGGCGCCTCGCTGCTGTGGGTGGGCTGGTTCGGCTTCAACGCCGGTTCCAACCTCGAAGCCAACGGCCTCGCCGCGCTCGCCTTCATCAACACCTTCGTCGCCACCGCCGCCGCCGCCGTCTGCTGGGCCCTCATCGAGCAGATCAAGCACGGCAAGCCGTCGCTCCTCGGTGCCGCTTCGGGTGCCGTCGCCGGTCTCGTCGCGATCACCCCGGCCGCTGGCTTTGCAGCGCCGATGACCTCGATCATCCTCGGCTTCGTCGTCTCGATCTTCTGCTTCTTCTTCGTCACCACGGTGAAGAATAAGCTCGGCTACGACGACTCGCTCGACGTGTTCGGCGTCCACTGCATCGGCGGCATCGTCGGCGCGATCGGCACCGGCTTCGTCGCCAACCCGGCCTGGGGTGGCCAGGGCTGGGTCGACTACACCGTGTTCCCGGCGGTCGCCGGCACCTTCGACCTCACCGGTCAGGTGATCACCCAGATCAAGGCCGTCCTCCTCACGCTCTGCCTCTCGGGCGGCGTGTCGGCGGTCCTCTTCCTGGGCCTCAAGTACACCATCGGTCTGCGCGCGTCGGCCGAAGTCGAAGCCGAAGGCCTCGACATCGCCGAGCATGGCGAGCGCGCCTACAACTACTGATCGCATCCGGGCGGGCCTCGGCCCGCCCCACAGGGGTTCCTCCTGCGGACGACTGGGCTGGCGTGGCAACACGCCAGCCCTTCTTTTTTCCGATCGAACCGGAATGGTACCGAAAGCGGCCTATCGCGTGCCGAGCACCGCTTGACGCCTCCGCGGCTCACGCGCATCCTCGCGCTCAGGAGAATGCGTCGCGAGACGACCGACGTCGCCACGGCGCACCGGAAACGGAGGATGCACCATGGCATTTGCAGACAACCAACAGCGTTCGCGTACGACGGCGATTGCGGCCGTCGCGATCATCCATGTCGCGATCGGCTACGCCTTCGTGACCGGTCTCGCGCAGAACGCGATCACCCAGATCCCGAAGATCTTTGTCGTCAGGTCGTTTCGCGCCGCGCCGCCGCCCAAGGCCGATCCGGTGCGCAAGGAGATGCCCAAAGCCACGGCGCGGCCCGTCACCACGGTCGCCCCGGTCATCCCGACCCAGTTGACGGCGGCCGACAATCGGCTGGTCGTCGACACCAAAATCTTGCCGGATACCGGCGCGGCACAGGACAACGCCGAGCAGCCCATCACACCGCCGCCAGTCATGCCGAGCAAGGCGCAGAAGCCGGCCCCAGCGACCGACCGCGGCGGCTGGATCACCACCGACGACTACCCTGCCACCGCGATCCGTGCCGAGGCGCAGGGCGCGGTCGGCATCACAGTCGCGATCGACGAACGCGGCCGGGTCATGGCCTGCACGGTTACCGCATCGAGCGGCAACGACGCGCTCGATGCCGCGACCTGTCGCCTCTATCCGCGCCGCGCCCGCTTCACCCCGGCGCTGGACGATGCCGGCCGGCCGGTGCCGACGACCTATAACGACCGGGTGCGCTGGCAGCTGCCGCAGTAGGCCGATCGTACAATCCCCTCTCCCTTTCGGGAGTGCGGTAGGACAACGGGCGGAGACGCCGCGGTCGCTCAGATCGCCCCGCGGCACCTCCGTGTTTGATAGACCCCGCGCAGGAAGCCACGACGGGCGAAGCCGGCATCGACCGCCGCGTCCAGCCGGCGCTGGGCCGGCGCGGCGCCGGTCGCCTCGCGGACCAGCGCGCGGAAGGGGATCAGTGTGTTGACTACGGTCTTACCGCCCGCCGCGGCGATCTTGCCCGCGCGGTTCTCCTGCGGGCGCGGGCCGGCAACGAGGTCGGGGCCGAGCGGCTCGTTGAGTTGGCGGATCTCGGCGGCGATGGCGGCGCAGGTGCCCTTGCCGGCAAGGCCGTAAGGATCGGCTACCGCACTCTGCAGGATCGGCGGGATCTTGGTCTTCAGCGCCCCGACGTCGCGACCGGGCTGGCTGGCGATGCGGCCAGCCTGATCGAGATCGCTGGGCTTCTTCGGCGCGGCCGGCGCCCCACCGTTGCTCTGCCGGGCGATCGCCGGAACCGTGGCAAGTGTCGCGACCGTCAGGGCCACGCCGATGGACAGCGCCTTGAGCATCTTCTTCTCCCGTTCCGCCGCCTCAGCGCTCCTCAGGGCGTTTGGATCCCGTCTCGCGCCAGGGATGCCCCTTGAGCCCACGATCATCAAGGAAATCGCGCCAGCGCCAGTTCCATCCAATCCGCCGCTCGGCGAGGCCGGGCAGACTGAGCGGGTCGAGTCCCGCAAAGGGCAGGAACGGGTTGCGGCGGCCATAGGCCCAGATCTCGACGCGCGTGCTGGGCCTGACCGAAGGGCCGCGGGCATGGAAGCCGACCGTATCGCCGACCACCAGCGTGTTGGCCGGCACGGCGAAGGCGCGCGGCGCGGGCAGGCCGAGGCCGGCGAGCTCGTCGCGACGAATGCGGAACGAGCCACGCGCTGACAGCCGGTCGACCCCGCGGGGCGCGCGCAGGCTGGTCGCCTGTTCCCAGGCGAGGCGCTCGGGCGTCAGCCGGTGGGAGCCGGGGACGTAGACGAACGGCCCTTCGTCCTCGGCGACGTCGGTCAGGAACAGCCACGCCTTGACCGTCGGGTGGAAGGTGTCGGCGTGCAGATGCGTCTGCGGGTCGGGATCGGCAGCGCGGACATGGCTCAGGATCGACTGGACGTAGATCAGCGGCTCCTGATCGAAGCTGCCGGCATAGCGGACCAGACCGCGCCAGACCGGGTCGGCGATCAGCGCGCGCATCTCGGGCACGTCCGCGAGGAAGACCGGGTCGACCGCGAAGCGGCGGGTGATGGCATCGCCCTGCAACATCTCGCGCGCGGGCGCGCTACGGGCGAGCACCTTGTCGCGCAGCCGGGCAAACAGGTCCGGCGGCAGGAAATCGCGCTTCTCGACGAAGCCGTCGCGGTCGAAGGCAGCGCGATCCTCGGGCGCGATCAGCCGGGCGAGGCGGGCACGACGCGCGGCAGCGAGGGTATGAGCAGCGCGGACCCGCGCAGCGTGCAGCCCGCGCGCATTGAGCGCGGCCGAGCCGATCAACGGATTGTCCTTGAACGACTTCGCCCCGGTCGCGAGCTGGACGACGTAGAGCGGGTAAAGAAGCGGATTGGCCACGCTCGCGGTTTAAGCCAAGCGCGCGCGGCCGACCAGTGCGACCACATTTCTCCCTCCCACATATGGGAGGGAGAAAAGGATCCTACCGAACCCGCGGGCCGCCGAACGGCAGCGGCGGCGGCGGACGACGGTCGCGGCGGGGGAGCTGCGCCTGATAGGCGACGCCGCAATGCTCGACGCAATAAGGGAAGCCCGGATTCACCTTGGATCCGCAAAAGTGGAAATCAGGCTCGCCGGGATGGCCGAGCGGCCATTTGCAGATCTTGTCGTTGAGATCGAGCAGGGTCGTCTTGCCGGCAATCTCAGCCGCCGGCTTGGCGGGCACCAGACGGCGCGGCGGCGCGGGGGTCGAAGGCGCCTGCTGCTCGCCCGGATTCTGCCGCTCGAAGCCCCCGGGGCCGATCGAGCGCATCACCGGCATGGGCGGAGCCGCCGGCGCCGGCGCCGGCGCGGCAGTCACGACCGGGGCGGGCTCGACCGGCTCGGGCGCGGGCGGCGGGGCCACCGGCTGCGGCTCGGCGGCGGGTGCAGGGGCCGGCGGAGCGGCGCTTACCACCGGCGCAGGCGCAGCGGCCGGCTCCTCCGCGGGGGCGGCATGCTCGCCGGCGCGCACCGGTGAGGGGCGCGCTTCGAGGCCGAGGCGGTGTGCCTTGCCGATCACCGCGTTACGGCTGACACCGGTCAGCTCGTCGGCGATCTGGCTCGCGGTCATGCCCTGTCCCCAGAGCATTTTGAGGCGCTCGATCCGCTCGTCGGTCCAGCTCATCTTCGATCCTTCGTGTTCGTCGTCTTGTTCGTCTTGCCGCCGTCGCGCGCAGCCGATAGGCGAGCGGGCGATGAACGACCAGCCTTCAAATCCTGTGCTGCGGGAACCGGGCGTTCCGGTCCTCCCCACCGTGAACTGGGGCGGACTGCGCGCTCTCTATATCAAGGAGGTGCGCCGGTTCTTCAAGGTCCAGCTCCAGACCGTGTGGGCGCCCGCGATCACCACGCTCCTCTATCTCATCATCTTCACCGTCGCGCTCGGCCGGCAGGGGCGGCTGGTGATGGGCGTGCCCTTCGCCGATTTCCTGGCGCCCGGCCTGATCATGATGGGCATGCTGCAGAACGCCTTCGCCAATGCCAGCTTCTCGCTGCTGGTCGGCAAGATCCAGGGCAACATCATCGACTATTTGATGCCGCCGCTTTCCACCGCCGAACTGATGGCCGGGCTGATCGGCGCAGCGGTCACCCGGGCCGTGCTGGTCGGATTTGCGGTGTGGCTGGCGATGCTGCTCTGGCCCGGCGTCCATGTCGGCATCGCCCATCCCTGGGCGGTGGTCTGGTTCGGACTGATGGGCGCGGTGCTGCTGGCGCTGCTCGGCCTGATCACCTCCCTCTGGGCCGAGAAGTTCGACCATGCCGCCGCGGTCACCAATTTCGTGGTGGCGCCGCTCTCGCT
>Ga0207668_10002377_pt1 | contig 10991 bp, 14 predicted proteins | sample KBSS43metaG_FD_184323 | JGI IMG/M metagenome (GOLD analysis project Ga0207668, IMG submission 184323) | Switchgrass rhizosphere microbial communities from Kellogg Biological Station, Michigan, USA - KBS S4-3 metaG (SPAdes) (version 2) | ecosystem: Host-associated > Plants > Roots > Rhizosphere... | reverse complement strand
CAATGAAATCGCAGGCTAGGGGTTTTTGTATCCAGCCGGCCACCCGCCGCGCCTCGTCGCTCCACTGCTCCAGCAGAATGTCCGGCCAGTCTGTCGTTCGGATCTTTTCGTCCACGCTGTAGGTTCGACCACACTCCAAAGTGAGGACGCGATCGATCCCGCCCCGCTGCGCCCATCCGTCTTGTCTCACGGCGACAGCCGATGCGAGCTTTGGGAACGCCCGGCGATACATTTCTTCCCACCATGGTGCCTCCGAATATCTTTCTGAAAGAGCAAGGCTGTCTGCGAACCGATGCCGCTTTGGACGGGACGCCGAAACGCCCCGGTCCGAATGAGACCGAGGCGTGAGGGGCAAAGACTGTTGCCGATGGCTACTCAGCGGCGGCGCTTCCTCTTCCGAAGGCGGAGCGCGTGCCGTGGGAGAATGGCAGACTGCTTCTTGAGCCGATAGCCGACCACCCTAGAGCGCCAGCGAAGTCGCGTGCCGTCCAGCACATACTCGCCGCCGGTCACTGGCACGCAGCGCGTCATCCGTATCCGGCGCAGATGGGCTTCCCGGCTCTTCCTGGCACCCTCGGGTGCATGACTCGGCGGGTCGCCCCAGTTATGGAGCTCATCCTCCGGCTCCCGCTCATCGATGCCTTCGTGGTCACCATTATCCTCGTCGTCCTCGTGCCAAGAACCGTGTGGCAGATCACCACCGATCCAGTTGCCACGGGCATCAACAAGGTGATTGCCGGTCTCGCTGTCCTCAAGGTCAGGATCGCCGTCCATGACGTTCATGCGGTCGATCATCTGATCCACCAGTCGGTCAAGGATCGGGCGAGGCATGCCGGGGATCGCCGACAGGAAGCGGTCGATGGGATCATCGTCCATCATGACCTGCCTCCTTTTCCGCGCGAAGGCTTCAATGGTACCACGTCCGCGTCCGGCGCACACATGATCTGCCAGCCATCTTTCAGCATCGCATTGCGAAAGCGGATGGCGGTGTGCGCCGGCAGGTGGAAGCGGAAATTATCACCGCCCGATCCGAAAGTGATTAGCATCTGGCCGCTGGTTGCTTCGACAGTCGTGCTGTCGACAAAGATGATGCCGCTCATGCTGCCACCTGACCGTTCTGCCGGCTCTCAATCACCTGCTTGATCGCTTCCTGCCTATCGGCGTGCCCGACGATCTCACTCATGACGCGCGCCAAATCCTCCGCATCGCACTGCTCGACCATGAAGATCAGCTTCCGGCCGGACGCGAGAGCATATCCGCCTCCGATTTTGGTCAGGGCGTGCAGCCATAGGTTGGGTTCGAATGTGAATAACGTGCTCATGCCAAGCCTCCCAGCCGATTCACGTCCGCGGAGATGGCTTCCTGAGCGTAGGACATTTCCCATTGCTCTTCTGCGGTCACGATCGCGATTTTCTTTGCCAGATCAGCGGGGTTGGCTACCGGACAATCAATCACGGCATACATTGTGTCGTAGAAGGCTTTCCAGCGTTGATCGCTGACAGAAGCCTTGCGCCCGATGTCAAGGCACTCGGAGATCCGCTCCTTCTCAGCTTCCCTCCAATCCGCTCCGTCCGCGATCGCCTGACAAGCCGGAAAGAAATCATCAAAGATGATCCCCTCTCTAGGTCGCCTAAGTTCATCGCGAGCGACCTTGATCATCATGGGATCAGCGGTCGTCATCGTGACCGGCGTCTGGAAATTCATCCACACTGCGGTGGTGTGCGGGATCGCCTCTGACAGCTTCTTATATTTTTCATGGGCGGGGTGATATGTGTCGGTATCCCACCGCTGGGCAGCAGCACGGGCGGATTCCATCAAGCGAATTTTCTCCGCGAATGGCGTTCGGCTAGCATCCGCCACGGCGGGAGCGGCACACGCTGCCAACGGCGCAATTGCCAACGCGACAATGAGGTTACGGCGTGAAGTTTCCATCTCAGCGCCCTCCCGCAAGTTGGGCCATCGCAACCTTCGCCCGGCACCGCTTGCTGTGTTCGATGGCGAGGGTGTTGATGTGCATGAGGACGCGGACCCGCGTATCATGCCCAGGCCGGCGTCCGCAGAATTTGATGTCATGGTAGAATCGGGGATCGCCAACAGCGTCTCGGCAGAACCGGGTGCGGGCGATGCCCACCAGTTCGCAGATTTTCTCGATGTCCTTCGCGAGCCAAAGGCCACAAGGGGCGCGATCGTCATTCTGTGCCGGCGGTAAAGCAGGCGCGGCCGCGGATGTACGGCGGTCAAGAAAGCGCCTCAAGGCAACGGAGGTGTCGATTGCGCCGCTGACATTTGGACGCGGCGAAGCTATAACGGACATAGTCGTGTTCCCTTCACGAGAGGGTTGCGATCAGACCGGGTGCGGGGAGCTACTACCTTCCCCATCCGGTCGCCTGCCTTCTGGTAGGTGATAACAATATTATCAACGATGTTTAGTTGCGTCAATCTCCATGTGATACTATGGTTATCAGCATGGCTCCGGAACAATCGAAGATGGCGCGGGCCGCGCTGGGCTGGTCACTCACGCGCCTCGCGACAGAGGCAGGCATAGGACGAGCAACAGCGGCTCGGTTCGAGCTTGGGGAAACGGTCCAACTTGACTCGATTGCCGCAATGGAACGAGCTTTCAGTAATGCTGGAATCGAGCTTATTGAGGCCGGTCGTGCATCTAGAGCAGGCGGCGGTCCGGGTGTTAGACGGTCAAAAGCCTAGTCCCAAAAGAAAACTGGCACTTTTCAAACATATCGCTGCTCATTTACGAAATAATCGTTCGGAGCGGTCGATGAACGGAACGCTTTTCGCGATGAACTGTTATGCGTTTCGTCATCGAAATGGTGACGATTTGAGCGTTGAGGTTGCGTAGCAGCGGCCTGCTCGGGAAACCCTTGTGAAGAAAGGTTATGCACTATGCGCAAGTTCATTTTGGCCATCCTAGCGGCGATCTTTGCCTCCACTATTATTGGAGTTGCCCCAGCATCGGCGGGCGGCGCGTGCGGGTCGGGCGGATTGATCCGTGGCACCATAGGCAAATGGTGCGACAAGCACATTGAAGGGCCAATTACAACGCCCGTTGCGCGAGGTGTGACCATGTGGAGTGCGCAAGCTGCAGGTGCCGTTGCAGCAGGGTATTTTGGGCTTCCTCCCCAGGTTGGCCAAGTAGCTGGCAGTTGCCTCGGCAACAACATCAACTCTCAATTCGCGGGGCGTGGCAGCTATAATTGCTCCGCGCTTGTTGAGCAGGGTTTTTGGGAGGCTGGCATGTCGTATGTGCCGAACGGAGTTCATTGCGCCACGCCAGATGGCGTGTTCGGCCCGGGGATGCCCCAGCCGGTTGGCTCTCAATGTTATTCACTGCGGACAGGAGCGCCAGGCTACGTCATCTAATACTTTCATTTCTTACATCCTTCCTCCGGAGCTTTACATCCGGAGGATATTTGTGTCCTTGCCGGGGTCCGGTCGCGTATGTCCAGGCGCACGCTAAAGGCAATCGGGCAAGGGCTTCACCTTGCTGCTACACCCCGGCGAAGATCAACTGCCTGATTATGGTGGATACGCCCACAGTGTCAGCCATCATGTTGACCTATCATGTTGAATCGCCTTTTTGAGCGGCTCGATCATATTGTGCCCCCATTTGCCCCCCGTTCGGGATGAATACCGGCGAAATGATGTTAGGGGAGCCAGTCTGATGCACTTCGACATGGCACGGCTCACATAGCGCCCGCATGTAGCGATGATCATAACGGTCTGGATGCCTGCGCGGCAGATCGTGGTGCGCCTGGACGGATCGGGCCACCGTGCACGCCTGGCAGATCGGCCGCTCGTCCAGGAACAGACCGTTCCTCTTCTGTCGGCTTGATGGTTTTGACGTGCGTGTCTTCGCACGCCAGGCACGTGTGTTGCTCATAGACTCTCCATGTTGGTAAGCCCTTGCCGGGGCGAGGTTCTGCGGCAGTGTGTAGATAAGCGCCGCCCGCAGAGCGCGACGAATGGGATGGGGGGGATCAGTCTTGGAAATTGCCGTGCCGCCGCAGCGGCCCCTCCTGGTCTATCTCGACAGTCAGGATTACTCGCGGTTTGGGGACGTGCTACGCGGAAAGTCCGACGCTAAAAGCGAAGCGCTATATCGGAGCCTCCTAGACATTGGCGCGACAGGGGACGCAGCGTTTGCTTACTCCATGCCTGTTTTGGGTGAGCTGCTTCAGTTTGATGAACAGTACGCGGAGACGACCGACAGAAAAGCCGAGGCGGTGTTCGAGCTTTGTGGCGGGAACGCGCTGGCTTTCCCCTCTCGCATAGTCGCACACGAGATTGCGACCACCGCGCTAAACTTGGGAATGGCGGAGACGGGGCCAGAATGTCCATCTTGGTCGACAGAGGGCTACTGGTATCCGAATGTCGAATCCATATTTGTCGACCTTAAGAAGACCATGCGGGCTCAATTAAACGATGAACTCTCGGCCGCCGTCCTTCCGAACAGGGCCGCTCGGCGTCGCGCAAAGACACTAGGAAAAAAGCTGAGCTTGGCGGATATCGCCAGAAACGGTTCGCAAGAGATTGGCGAAAAATACGGCTTCGCGCCCGATATCGTCGAGCGATCAATGGCTCATTATCTGGAAGGAAAGATCAGCGCGAGAGATGCGAGTCATCTTCTGTTCTCTGCCATCGCCAACCCGACCGCTTTCGTTGCGGCATACTTTCGACGCTACGAAGGTGAGAAGACGCTACCGCTTTGGATGAGCGACTTCGGCAGCACGTTTCAGCGGCTGTTCGAAGATTTCAGGTCTAAGCTCGGCCCGCACCTGGAGACGCCCCAGGCGCGAACTATTTTCCGGCAAGTGTTCCATTCGGGTAGACAAGCCTGGGGTGCAAACATGCTTGCTCTTGCAAATGACGATCTCAACGAATTTGGCATTGATCGAAGCGTATATGATCAGTTTGCCGCGTCTGCTGATTTAGCCTGGAACATCCCAGCTTGTCGCTGTGTAGGAACACTGCTTGAAGCCTATTTGCTTCAGACCAGCGGGCTAGGAGGCGAGGCCGCCCGCGTTGAGCACAGTTTCGGCGGCGATCTGGTGCATGCGCTCTATATCGAGCATTGCGACCTATGGCGCGGCGACAGGAGATTCTGCCATCTGCTGCGATCTGCAATGCCTGAAACCGGTGAAAAAATCGTAGCTTTGGCCGGAGATCTCCCGAAGGCAATTGAGGCTAAACTTTTACAGGGTGGGCAGAAGGCGGGGCCAATGATTCAATAATGGAGGCAGTCCACATGGTAGCCCCCTCAAATCTTGGGTATTCCAGGTGTTCCGGGTGTTCCGCCGCAGAAAACCGAGGATTTACCGGAACACCGCACGGATTAAGTGGTGTTCCAAGGTGTTCCAGCGCTACGGCAGAAATAATTGTTGTGCGACTAGCCTGCGTGTTGTAGTCTTCTTGCATACCGGACATCAGTTCCGGCGGGTGACCAGCGTGTCACATAGATTAGGTGGGAATTCCACCAGCGGTTAAGATCCGCATCCCAGATATAGGCTCCGAAATTCGGATCGAGTAGCGGTCGTATAGGCCGGTCGTGTTCGCACTCAGTGCGATCTGTCCAATCCTGTTCTCAGGAGTATTCATCATGTCTGATCGGGTCACCGTTCACGACAGGGCGATTACTTTCCGGGCGAATGCCGCGATGGTTGCGTCTGCCACCGATCGTGCTCGACGGGAAGGTATGACGCTTGCCGAGTTTTTGCGCAGCGCTGTCCGTCGTGAACTCAAGGATGTTGCATAGTGGTCGCCGCAGCAGTGATCGGCGGAGTCGCTACCTTGGGTGGTGCCGCTGCTTCCGTGTCCGCGACCAACAAAGCGTCGAAAGCCGCTAAGAAGGCGGCGGCCGCGAACAACACGCTTCAAGCAGACACATATTCCCAGAATAAGGCCGTTCTAGCTCCCTATGTCGGTGCAGGTAACACCGCGACACCAGCGATCCAGGCGTTGCTCGGACTTTCGGGAGACGCTTCGGCGCAGGAGGCCGCGCTTAATCAATTCCGGAACGCCTCTGGATATCAGGACCAGTTTGCCGAAGGCCAGCGGTCCATTACCTCGGCGCTTGGTAATCGCGGGCTGCTTGATTCCGGCGCCGCGCAGAAGTCCTTAGTCAAATACGGTCAAATGCAGGCCAACGGCAGCTTTGGAGATTATCTCTCCCGCCTCGTGCAACAGCAAGGCGTCGGCATGGGCGCCGCGTCTGCACAGGCTGGCGTCGGGCAGAATTACGCTAACGCTGTCTCTGCAAACAATAATGCGTCGGCGAATGCTGTAGGTAATGCGGCCCTCTCTAATGCCAACACCATCAACGGCGCCTTGCAGTCGGGCCTTAGTGCCTACGCGCTCGGCTCAGGAATGAAGTCATCTTACAGCGGCGGGACCAACGGCATTGTCCAGCCCACCACGCCCGTCCTTGGGGGCGGCTATTACAACTTCATAAACGGAGGCTGACATGGCCGATTGGGGAATTCTTCAACCGACACCAAACTTCGTCCAGGGTGCTCTCAGCGGCTACCAAGTCGGTAGGGCGCTCGGAAAAGAACGCCGGACTGAAGCCGCGCTGAAGAATTTCGGAACCGACCCCGAAAGCGCGATCAGCCAAGCCTATACGGTGGACCCGGCATTGGGCGACAGCCTGTCCAAACGCTATGCCAGGACACTCAGCGGTCAGGCCCTTACGACTTCTGCGACGGGCACTCCGGCCGTCGAGCCAAACAGCCTGCAAAAGCTCATGCAATATGATCCCGACCAGGCGATGCAAATCCAACAATTCGCATCGAAGGCCAGCGCCGACCAGCTTAAGCTTGCGGCTGATCACGGCCAGGTGAAGGCCCAGTTCGCTCAGTATTTGCGCGACATCCCTGACATGGCTGCGCGCCAAAAAGCGGCGCAGGATTTGGCCCCGGAATTAGCCGCCCGCGGTTTTCGGCCCGACGAAATCGCTCAGATCAATTTGAGCGATCATCAGCTGGAGAAGGACATCTTCTTCGGCCGCTCCCTGAATGACATTATCAAGGAGCGCCAACCCGACGTTCGCGTCGTGCCAGACGGCGGCAAAGTCTATGCGATCTCAAAGGCAGATGCCGCAAAGGGTGGCGAGATCGACCTGAGTCATCCGTCAGGCGACTCCTTGAACGGGCAACAGCCTCCCCAACAGGGCGGCTTCCTCACCTTCGATCAATATAAGTCCATGAGTGCCAGCACGAACTTTCTGCGGTGGCAGCAGCAGTTCGGGACGCCGATCGAGGTGACCGACGAATCTCAGTTCAACTCTTTGCCGAAGGGCGCCCGCTTTGTCGGGCCTGATCATATCGTGAGGGTGAAATAATGGCTGGAAACTGGTGGGAGCAGGGCGCGCCGGTGGCGCAGCCTACAACTTCGGCGGCAACGGCGCCCCCACCCGCTGCGTCTCGATCCCCTCGCCTGATCTTTTCTGCGCCGGCAAATCCGGCAACCGCAGCGAAGGACAGCATTACGATTGCGAAAGGGTCACAGGACCTTCAAACTGGCGCGATTGAGCTGGCCGACGCTCCTTTAAAACATCAAAAGCTGATCAACGATCTTGCCGAGGCAAAGGATCGCCCCACCAAGGAGGCCTTCGATAGGGCGGATAAGCTGCGCGCCGATTATGACGCCCTCCCTACGGTAAAGGCATATACCCAGGCATTGCCGTCCTACGCGAGCGCTCTCCAGGCTGCCCCAAATCCACAGGGCGATCTCAATCTCATCTATGCCTACGCGAAGATCATGGACCCGCAGAGCGTTGTTCGCGAAGGTGAAGCGGCGTCCGTGGCTGGTAGTGATACCGTTGCCGGCCAAACAGTGGCGCGTCTTCAAAAGGAGATTGGTGAGGGCGGCACTTTTCGCCCCGAGGCGCGCGACCGCCTAAAGGCCGAAATCAAGAACCGGATCAGTCAACTCAACCAGGCCTTCATCAACGAACGCGTCCGTTTCAAGGAGACCGCAGACCGCTTCGGCATTAATCCCCTCGACGTAGTTGGACGTCATCCGGGTGAGAAATTCCAGAATATCGAGGCAACTTACCTTGGTCGTCCGGTCAAAGATGTTGATTACCATGGCAACGCAATCCCAGCCGCTCCCGGCGATACCAAGAATTTTGACTTGGTGCCGGGTGATGCCCCGGAAGGCTCCGACGACGGAGTCCGAAAGGGCATCAGGCTAAGCGGTGGGGATGAAGCCAAAATTTCCAGTTTCGCTCGACAAGCCAGCTCCCCGAACCAGATCATCGATTTCGCTCGGCAGTTCGGCATCGCGATCACGCCTGAGGACGCTGTCAAGGCGATCGATTATTATTCGAAGGGTGGCACAGGCGAAGTTGGCTTCGATTATTCCAAAGCGGACGCGGTCGCGAATGAGGACGCCATTCGAGTAAAGGCGCGCAACGATGCCCTTAATGGTGGGACAGGCCTGCCTGGCTTGATCACTCAGGGAGCCAGCTTCGGACTTTCCGACGAAGCCATTGGCGCGGGAGAGGCGCTGTCCGGTCTCGTGCGCGGTGATCTCAACGTCGGCCGGAATTATGCCGCTGGTCGTGACGCGGAGCGCATGAGCCTCGAAGAAACACGACGCAAGACAGGGGTGTTGGGCACGCTTGCTGAATTGGGCGGTGGCGTACTCACTGGTGGTGCAGGGGTCAGAAGCGCCATCACTTCTGCCCCGGCGCTGGGCGCGCGAGTCCTTCAGGGCGCTAAAGCCGGGGTCCTGGGCGGCGCGACGGCAGGCTTTGGTTATGGCGATGGCGCCCAAAATAGCGCTGTTGGGGGCGTTCTTGGCGGAGTCGGCGGCGGCGTCTTGGGGGCAGCAATTCCTATCGGCGGCCAAGTGCTTCGAGACCGAATTGGAGGTATTAGCCGCCTTGTTGGTCGCGACCCCAACATCGCTCGAAACATTGTCTCTGAATCGCTTGCCAGTGACGCGAACACGCCGCGCTCTGCAGGACGCATGATTGCAGAGGGACAAGAGCGCGGATCGCCAATGGCTCTGGCTGACACTGGAGAGAACGCCCGTGGCCTGCTTGGCGCGGTGTCTCGTCGTCCCGGCGGCGCACGAACGATTACGAAAACCGCAATCATAGAGCGGCAAAAGGCACAAGCTGAGCGCATCTCTGATGCAGTCCGCCGCGACCTAGGGCCGACCGCCAATATCCGAGACATGAGCGAGTCATTCATCACTAAGGCGCGAGCGGATGCTGCCCCGCTTTATGACGAAGCATATCAGGCGCCCTTAGCTTCGGTGCCGGGCATTGACAGCCTGATCAGTCGGCCATCGATGCGGCGTGCTCTTGCCCGTGCGTATCGGATTGCGGCTGAAGAGGGTCGAGATCCATCCTCCCTCGGTCTGGTCAAGGACGGCGCCGGGAATGTCGTGCTCAGGCCTGTGCGGGAAATGGCAGAGCAGAAAGTCGCGGACGCCCAGAAGGCATTTCAGGCCGCTGATGCCGATTTTCGCCGTGCATCTGCCACACTCACCGGCGGCACGCGTGAGGAGCAGGGTAGACTCACACAAGCCTCTGACGCCCTGAAAGCAGCGCAGGATGAATTAGGGGCATTGGCGTCCGACACTGATCCGGTGACCGCCAAGATGCCGTCATGGCAGACGCTCGACTATGTAAAGCGAGGCATGGATGATGTCGTTGAATCCTATCGGGACAAGACGACGGGCAAACTGGTCCTGGATACCGAAGGACGCGCCATCAACGATACGTTGCGCACTTTTCTTAACCGGGTCGACAATGCGAACCCAGCCTATGCGCGGGCCCGGCAGGCATACGCTGGACCAGCCTCCCTGCGCGACGCCCTGCAGAAAGGGAATAAGGCGCTTGCCCGATCAGCAGATGACCTGATTGCGGAGACGAAGAACCTCAGCCCAAGCGAAACCGAAATGTATCGCATGGGCCTTCGAAAGGCGATCACGGACGCCGTGGCCGGCAAGGGTGATTTCGCTGACAAGGCTACCGCGCTAATTGGAACGCCCAAAAAGCGGGCTGCGCTTCAGAAGATCTTTGGCGGGAAGGACGGCTTCGACCGCTTCATAGCTACCCTCGGTGACGAAGAGGCGATGGGTCAGACGTTTAAGACGGTAGCCACCGGCTCCCCGACGTCCGAACGGCTCGCATTCGACGCCGCTACTGACGACACCGGCTTAGCTGAGTCTGCGATGGGCACTGCCGTCAAGGGTATGCGGGACGGTCCCTGGGCTGCCATCGCTGACGGGCTCTCCAAGATCCGGGACGCCGAGCGTTTCGGAACTGGCAAGGCCGGGGATGAGGCGCGTGAGAGCATTGCGTCGCTGCTGACGGAGACGGACCCAGCGGTCCTCGACGACCTTATCCGTGCTGCCCAACGCGAGAAGGCTCGGGTGCGTCTCTCCGGACGGAAGGCGGGGCGACGCGTAATTGTCGAGGGAAGCGAGGCCGGTCGGAACATAGGGGCTCTCGTCAGTTCGCCCAAAGATGCGAGGGCCGAATAGGCGGTCCAGAATTCGTTCAATGAACTGCATTCCCAATAAATAGCAGTTTTGTCGAGCACCAGCAATTGAGCGGGAGGCAGAGCGTTCCAATGAAGTCCGATCAAGACATTATTGCCGAACTGCGGGCGGAGGTCGAACTGTTGCGACTGAAATCCTCGCCAGATTTCGTCGACAGATGCGTTGCTATGGATTTCCTCAAGTCAGTTGCCGAGCACCATAGCGAGGATTTTGAAGGTGCGGTCAGCGCTTTTCAATCCATGTCGCCCAACCTTCAGTATCTGATCCACTCACCTCATGGGCAGGCTTTGCTGAGCATCGCCTTTGCGTATTTGGCTGACGGCAACGAAGCTCCGATCCGGCCGGTGGTGCACTGATGCGCAACTTCCTCAGCATCGCCGAAGGAATCGACGTAACGCCGATGCTCGACGCTCTCGCAGCTCATCCGGAGCTTTGGAACCAGAACGATCTGAGGACCA
>Ga0207668_10002376_pt1 | contig 10993 bp, 7 predicted proteins | sample KBSS43metaG_FD_184323 | JGI IMG/M metagenome (GOLD analysis project Ga0207668, IMG submission 184323) | Switchgrass rhizosphere microbial communities from Kellogg Biological Station, Michigan, USA - KBS S4-3 metaG (SPAdes) (version 2) | ecosystem: Host-associated > Plants > Roots > Rhizosphere >... | reverse complement strand
ACACGTAGACAACCCGGATTCCCTGTCTACCGGGGATTATATTCTCACCGGCGATCAGGGTTACCGTCTCCTCGATACTTCTTTATACAGGATGGCTTTCGCAGGCAGCTCTTTTCACGTCAGCACGCTGTCGCTTACATTCATGAACCCCGCCAGGAGAGCATCTGAATTATCGCCTTATTATATTTTGGAGAAAATCAGGAAAGATCCAACCTCGCAGGGATCATCCGTCCCTTAGGTTCCGTGGATGACTCAACGCCGGCTTCATGGTAAGATGCATCTTCATTCACTTCCCACAGATCATAGATCTCCTGGCCGGCAAGAATATTTTTTACTGCCAGCATGGCCGTCATCATGCTATGATCCTGGTTATTGTATTTATGCATGCCGTTCCGGCCAACCAGCTGTAAACCCGGGTACTCCCTGAGCCCGGATTTAATGGTGTTGATATGTTCTTTATATCGGCTATCGTACACCGGATAGGCTTTTTTCTGGCGGACAATATAACCGTCCATGACCTCAGAAGCCTTTGCAATGCCGATCTGTTCGATCTCCTTTCTGCCCATCGCCAGCAAGTCACCGTTGCTCATGGTCCACATTCCGTCTCCTTCAAAACAAAAATATTCCAGTCCATAACAGGCCAGTTCCGGATCCGGCACCATTTCAGGGCTCCATGATTTGAAATTCTGAATTCGTCCCACTTTAACGCTGGGATCATGAATATAGATCCAGTTATCGGTAAATACATTACGGTCCTTAAGGATCAGCACGACAGTGATGAAATCGCGGTACGAGAGGTTGTCTGCTGCTTCGAGTACGTCCTTAGGCGGTGCGGGAACAATACCCGGGATCAGTTCATGAACGGGAGCTGATGAAATGACTTCATCAAATCCTTCGTGGATATTTCCCTTATCGTCTTCTACATTCCATCCATCTTCACAGGCAATGATCTTCCTGACCGGAACGCCCATGAGGATTTCAGCACCCTGGGCACGGCTTTTATCTGCGCAGACCTCCCACATCATACCAGGGCCCCTGCGCGGATATCGGAAAGAATCGATGAGGGTCTTGATGGTCTTCCCTTTGCCTTTATTTCGTGAAGGAAACAGCGCATTCTCAATGGCGCTGCTGAGCGAAAGACCCTTGATCCTTTGCGATGCCCAGTCGGCGGAAATTTCCCTGCAGGGAATTCCCCAGACTTTCTCCGTGTAACTTTTAAAGAAAATATTGAAAAGCCTTTTACCAAACTGGTTGGTTACCCAGTCTTCGAAATTCAATGGATTTTTTACGGGAAAAAGCTTAGCCTTCGCATAACTCATTACGCACCTCGCCGATTCCATAAAGCCCAGTTTCTTTAAAGCTTCCATCGCATTCAGGGGATAGGTAAAAAACTGGTGGTTGTAATAAATCTTGCTGCTGCGGGGGCGCTGGAGAAGGTCATCACCGAGGATTTCGGTCCAGAAATCTTCGACTTCTTCCGATTTACTGAAAAACCGGTGACCGCCAATATCAAAATGACATCCTTTATATGATTCCGTTCTTGAGATCCCGCCAACATACACGGGATCGGATTCAAAAACCGTGACCCGTTGTCCCGCTTTGGTGAGCAGGTAGGCAGCGGTAAGTCCCGCCGGACCCGCTCCTATAATGGCAACTCTTTTAGTACTCATGAACGATACGTGAAAGTAGGGCGCAAGTTAACCCGGGCAGCCTTATTTACCCGGAAAAGCTCCTGATTTCTCTTCGCATGCTGAATCCTTAACCAGTTGTTCAAACAGTTCAGGTGAATAAATCTTAAATTGTATACCCCGGTTGCCGGGAGTAAATTTTCAACATAAATTCAAATAAAATGGAACAGACAAGCGTGGAAACCAAACCGGAAACCCGGGATACGGAAATGTTCCGCCTCATGGATGCCTATTGGCGAGCAGCCAATTACCTCTCGGTAGGCCAGATTTATCTTTACGACAATCCGCTGCTGAAGAAACCACTGACACTTGACCATATCAAACCCCGGCTGCTGGGTCACTGGGGTACCACGCCCGGATTGAATTTTATTTATGTGCATCTCAACAGGCTTATCAAATCCCGGCAGCTCAATATGATCTATATCACGGGCCCCGGACACGGCGGACCGGGACTGGTGGCCAATACTTACCTGGAGGGCAGTTATTCTGAATTCTATCCCGACATCACGACGGACGAGGAGGGGATGAAAAAATTGTTCAAACAATTTTCTTTTCCCGGAGGAATTCCCAGTCATGTGGCCCCTGAAACGCCGGGGTCCATCCATGAAGGCGGCGAACTGGGCTACTCCCTGGTTCATGCATATGGTGCGGTTTTCGATAACCCCGACCTGATCGCGGTGTGCGTTATTGGCGATGGTGAAGCAGAAACCGGGCCGCTCGCCGCCAGCTGGCACTCTAATAAATTTCTGAACCCGGTGCTGGACGGGGCGGTTCTGCCGATCCTTCACCTGAACGGCTACAAGATCGCAGGACCCACAGTGCTTGCCCGCATACCAAAGGAAGAACTGGCTTCGATGCTTACCGGATATGGCTATCGTCCCTATTTCGTGGAAGGAGACCAGCCTGAAAAAATGCACCCTGCCTTTGCTTCTACCCTGGAAAAAGCCCTTGACGAGATCAGCCACATCCAGCGTGATGCCAGGAAAAACGGATATTTTAAACGGCCGCAATGGCCCGTCATCGTGTTGAATACACCCAAGGGATGGACGGGTCCAAAAATGGTGGACGGAAAACAGGTAGAAGGCACCTGGCGCGCTCACCAGGTACCACTTTCTGAGCTGGGCTCCAACCCGGCGCATGTAAAAATGCTCGAAGCCTGGATGAAAAGTTATAAGCCCGAAGAGCTTTTCGATCAAAGCGGAAAACTCATTGATCCACTGTGCGCGCTCGCTCCACAGGGAAAGCAGCGGATGGGCGCCAACCCGCATGCAAATGGAGGATTGCTGCTGCACGATCTGAAACTGCCGGATTTTCGGAATTATTCAGTGGATATCGGTAAGCCCGGAACAACCACCAGCGAGTCCACTCGCATTCTCGGCGCTTTCCTGCGGGACATTCTTAAAGCCAACAGTGAAAGAAAAAATTTCCGTGTCTTCGGACCTGATGAAACCAATTCCAACCGGCTTAACCATGTTTTTGAAGTCACCAACCGTATGTCTGCCGCTGAAATTCTTCCCGGCGATGATCACGAAGGCCCTGAAGGCCGCGTGATGGAAGTGCTGAGTGAACACCTTTGCGAAGGGTGGCTCGAAGGCTACCTGCTCACCGGCCGCCATGGCTTTTTCTCCTGTTACGAAGCTTTTATCCATATCATCGATTCGATGATGAACCAGCACGCCAAATGGCTGAAAGTCTCTAATACTATCCCGTGGCGCAGACCCATCGCTTCGCTGAATTACCTGCTCACCTCGCATGTATGGCGCCAGGATCATAATGGGAACAGCCACCAGGATCCCGGATTTCTGGACCTGGTTGTTAATAAAACCGCGGATGTGGCCAGGATTTATCTGCCACCGGATGCCAACTCCCTTCTGTCTGTGGCAGACCACTGTCTGCGAAGCCGGAACTATATTAACGTGATCGTCGCCGGCAAGCAGCCTGAATTGCAATGGATGGACATGGATACGGCTATCAAGCATTGTACATCGGGGCTCGGCATCTGGGAATGGGCGGGCAACGATGCGGGCCAGGAACCGGACATTGTGATGGCCTGTGCGGGTGACGTACCTACCATGGAAACCATCGCGGCAGTGGAGTTGCTTCGGATTCACATGCCCGAAATAAAAGTAAGGGTCGTGAATGTGGTCGATCTGATGAGCCTCCAGCCCTCCAGCGAGCATCCCCATGGTATTTCCGACATTGATTTTGATATGCTGTTCACACGGGACAAGCCCATCATCTTTGCATTCCACGGCTATCCATTGCTCATCCACCGTCTGACCTACCGGAGAACCAACCATCAAAACCTGCACGTACGAGGATATAAGGGAGAGGGAACCACCACCACACCTTTCGATATGTGCGTGCTGAATGATATAGACCGTTACAGGCTGGTCATGGATGCAATAGACCGCCTGCCCCAGCTGGGCTCACGCGGCGCCTACACCAAACAGCTTATGCAAAATAAAAGACTCGACCACAAAGCATATGTAAGGGAACATGGCGAGGATATGCCGGAGATACGCGAATGGAAATGGAAGGGTGCAAAGTAGGCGGTCCAGATATGATAAACCATCCACCATTAACCATAAACCATTCACTTTTCTCAATGCCCATTTTTTAACTTTTCATATGGCCTGGTTCAACTTAAACTGCAAGAAGAATTCAACCGGTCGCAATAGTCAATAGAAATGTTTAAGGCTGGTGGGGAAGAAATACAGGTGCATATTGGTAATGAATCATTAACAGGCTGAAAAAGGGCAGGAAAATTCCCCCGGGGTGCAACATTTTCTAAAAACCGGCGACTAATAAGAAGAACATTAACCGGTTTTATGGATTTTAAGGACACCAACCTCATGTCGTACCACGACATCGAATTGCAATTTGAAAAGCTATCTCTGGAATTCGGTCACCCAATTAAGCCCGATGAAGCTTATATCAACAATTGCGGATATAAAGAACTCAGAGCCGGAAACCTTCAAGGGGCGATGCAGCTCTTCAGACAAAATATTAAATATTTTCCGGCATCGTTCAACGTATACGACAGCCTTGCCGAAGCGCTCCTGCAGGGCGGGGACCGAAATGCCGCTATATCCAATTACGAAAAATCCCTGGCGCTCAACCCAAAAAACAAAAATGCGCTGGACATGCTGAAAAAATTAAAAAAAATTCCCGTTGGTGACCGGTAAACCGGCGGACTTCCCCGAAGGACTGTTTTGATGGCAGTCCTTTTTATTTTTTACTTATTTTCGGCTGCATAACCGTCAGCGTATGCCGCCCCCGCTCAAATTATTTATGCTCCTGTTGGGATGTAAACCGCCCGGCCGTCATACAGAACAACACGATATTTTTTTTGGTATCGGAACAACACTTCGGGATCTCGTTCCTGAGATCACTACGTTCTGGCCCGGGCCGCAACGTATTCATATCGACGCGTGGCGGGAAGTAACCCAGGTGGAAGATTTTAGTATTCATGTAGTGCCAAAGACAGATCCCGCTGAAGGCAACGGGCATAAACTTTTTTTTATCAACCTGGGCGGATACCAGGAAAACCGTTTTGAAGAACAACACTATGTCCTGCTTACCGTGAAAGCTGATAAAACCAGCGCGATTGGACAGGCGAAAGAAACTTTTTTCTTTAAACACAATCATTTCGAAAATGCCAATTCGCATATTGACGACAAATACGGGATCGATGTCGATGATCTTTATGAAATAGAAGAAATGCTTTCCTCCGGTCAGAAAGAAAAATACCGGATCGAGATTCTGCCTTCTCCCGGTAAAACGGAAGATCAGTTAAACCTCGGATATGTAAAGTTGGGCAGCCTGTAGATGACAGAACGGATTCCCTCAGAAGGTTCGAAAATTTTATTTTTTAAATACGAATTCAGGCAGATAGTAATTTGCCCTGTCCTGTTCGTATTGTTTCAGATATTTTGAATTGCTCACCACACCTACGCTGCTGATCACGCCTTTGAGCGTTGTCTTTACCCAGAAATTAAAAACAAACTTTTCCCTGTCACGCACGAAATACGTGACAGATTCTTCGCGGTTCTTCTTGCGAAGAATAAAAGTATTGGCCAGCATGTTGATCAGATCCAGCTTGAATGTTTTGCGTTCAGGATCGGAAGTATTCAGGACTCTTATTTTGAGATCGTTATAATAAAGTTTCATATTACCAATCGCGGCGTATTTATTACCGGTCCAGTGGGCGTAGACAGTATCGGCGGTCCCGTTCCTGACCTTCAAAGAAGCCAGCGGCTCCGTCACCGGATTGAGCCTGGCGAATTCCATTGGATAAACACGATAGCGCATCGTGAATCCGGAGAGGCTGTCATGATATTTCTCTGCGTAGTAAAAAGGATCGACGCGCGTATCAAAAATTTTGGCGTCGGCAAATATCCTGAGGCTGTCACTATGCTTCGCATTTCCGAAACCGGGGATAAAGGCATTGAGATCACGTATGGGTGTGATTCCTTCGCGGCCTGACTTATTCGAAATTTCTTTGACCGTCACACTGCTGTTCGAAATAAGGACGGTATCCACCCAAACCGGATAGGGGATTTTTTCCATCAGGATCGTGGGCATCAGCCTGATAATACCCGGTTCCCTGGGCATCCTGCCATCCCTGAAAGTCGTAAGATCCACACCGTCAATTAAAATTTTGGAAACGGTCAGCGACGTATCATTTGGATATAATTTCAGCCGAAACTTGTTGAAATCAAGGTTCTTCCCGGCTACCGTTATATAGTCACGCTGCCAGCCCGTTTTAAAGTATTCTTCCGCGCTCAGTGTCGGATTCATTTTCAAGCCCTCCAGATGAAGTTCCTTCGTGGCAGCTTTCCAGCCAACCTGGTTCAAACTGCCCGTCCAGCTTCTCGTTTCGAAACGTACATTTCCCTGGCTCAGACTGATATGCTGCAGCAACCAGTTAAGATCCCGTTTGTCTTTGGAATTGAAAGAGATGTCATCTATGGCTCCTTCAATCTCATCTGAACTCAGTGTGAGGCCCGGTTTTTTAAGCCTGACTCCTGCCTGATGCCATTCTCCCCTCACAGCTGCACTGAATACCTGTTCTGTATCCTTCTTAAATTTGCCGCCGGTCGATAAAAAATCCGCCGAAGGGACGGAAATGCTCAGGTCCTTATTTTTCAATGTCATTTGGCGCAGCCTTGCTTCGAGTGAAGCAAATCCGAATGGCAATCCCGGTCCGGAGCGCAGACTGTCTGACCTGATATCAATTTTTGAAAACAGTAGCAGCGAGTCGCCCGGCTTTATAGAACTGACCTGCAGGGATGCGTTCCTGATATTCAGTTTATTTGTATTCCAGCTGACGGGACTTTCCTTCTTATGTGCTTTTTCTTTTTTTTCCCCGATCACCAGGGCTATGGAGGGATCCAGAATATTGAGGGAGTCGAACCGTATTACATTAAAATCCGTGGAATGCAGATTCCAACCCGTTTCTATCCGGGGAATTTCCAGGTCCATCAGCCCGTCAGAAGACCTGAAGGAAATATCCTTTACCGAGCTCGATCCTTCATTGGTAAAATGTAAACTGCCCGCACTCAGGCTGAAAGCGCCGGTTTCAGCAAAGAACTTTTGGATTTGAGCCAGACCATTTCCCCAATAAAAAAATTCGCCCGCCGTGTATACGCTGTCCATGCAGATCTCTGAAGCCTGAAAACCGAGGCTGTCTCCGATGGCAGTGTATTGATTTACCTCCAGGTTGTTTATATCTATCCTGCCGATATGAATTTCAGGTAAAATCCTGGCGTTGATACTGTCTTTAGCTGCCTTACTGCGGGTGGAAATCACTGCCAGTCTCCCGACGGAGATATCTTCGATCTGAATAATACGGTCGTTTTCATACAGATCCCAGCTGAAGATCTCCCAATATATATTTTCTGCTTTGAGGCGCGTACCATCCGCCAGCGTGATAAGCATACTGTCTACCCAGTTATGACGCTTATCTCCTTCAAACCGGAAATTTGACATTTCGAACCTGGCCTGCGGCGACTGGAGGTTCACATTTTTTACGGACAAAGACGGCAGGGATCTTTTGATTTCGCGAAGCGAGTCACTGCTCAGAAAACGATTCAGCAGGATATCTGCATTCAATCCCTGCATATTCATTACCGTCGAAGTGGCTCTCATCTGATAGTTAAGTGTCGCGTTAACAAGATGAAAACTATCTACGGTTATCAATTCGCGCAGTTCATGCAGCGAACGATAAAAATCATTGAGCTTCGTCCGGGAAGCCTTGCGGACCGGAACCTTATTGCTGACAATTCTTATTTCAGGTCTTTCCAGAATAGCGACGGAACCACTCAGCTTTTTTTCCAGCAGGTGTTGAAAATCGACATTCCTTAACTCAAGCAAGGGCGAACTGAACTTCAGGTAGTGGGCATTATGATTAAATTCCGTCGGACCATATTCTGCGTCCCTCAACACAAGCCCGTTCCTCGCAATGGCAAATTCGCGGATGGACAGCTGGTAAAGGCTGTCTGCGGTCAGGAACTGAATGCCCTGGAGCGTCAGCTGAACGCTGTCCACACGGATTTTTTTCAGCGTATCTCCCGGCGTGACCGAAAGGTTAAAAATTTTCAGGTTGGCCTCACGGGTAATATAGTTGGCGTTTCCCCTGTCTGGACGATTTATGAAAAGCTGACCCTGCTTCACATCTATAAAGCCGATATTTAACTGATCGACCGGGAGAGTTAATTTTTTCTTTCCCGGTTTTGAAACCGCCTGTTCTGAAGAAGATACGGCCGCTACTTTCAGCACCGGCTTATAACAGATCAGTGTATCCAGGTCAAGCTGACTGGACGTTAGAATATTTCGCAGCCGGCTGGAATTGAAAAACAAATGGTCGGCCGCAAAATCAAATCCGTTTCTGTCTGCTTCAGGTTTTGAAATAAGATTCACTGTGTCGAGTTCCACAAGAGGATTGGCGCTTGAAAAATGAAATTTTCTAAATGAAAGATGTTGCCTTCCGCCCGGTAAATCCCAGTCCTGTTCTGATATGGTAAGATCCACATCTTCAGAGGAAAACAGGAGTTTTTTTTCCTGGCTTTCCCTGGAAAAATTTTTCACCAAAAGGCTGATATGCGAAACCGTAAATGGTGTACCGGTCCCGGGCGGCGTATAACCAAATGATGCATCCCGGACAATCAGGGATCGCACCTGCAGATTGGACAACACTTTTTTAAGACCATTCACCCACTGCTCCGGATCGATACGGACAGCCGCGGTGTTTGCAACGGGAAAATACTGAACCGCGGGAGAAATAATCGCCACGCTGTCCACCGTAGTCGACCGGCGCAAAATAAAGTCACGAATGGAATGCAGGGAAAAATAAAGTTCGGGGACCTGAAGGGCAAGATGTGTTCCCGCCTTTTGCGGGTCTGTGCAGGTCAGGGATGAATTCCTGAACAGGATCGTTCCTTTCCAGATTGATACATCGATTCCATCGGCGTCAAAAGCATAAAGGCCTTTGGATTCCCTTTTTACCAGGAACTGCAGCACATTCTTAAATCTGAATTCAACAAAATAGAATACTATACCGCCCAGGACTACCCGGATCAGGAGAAGCAGTATAAGTATTCTGATCCATTTTATTTGTTTCCTGGAAATATGCATGCCATTGAACAAGGTTTAAACCGCCTCACTGTAATTTAAGTAAACCTGTACAGTATTGATGCACTATAGCGTTAGGGATCTTTGAGGGAATGAAGAGGAATTTTTCCATAGAAGTGAAATAGCCGGCAACAAATACTTTGCGGGTATCCCTGATTTCCCGGATAGATTGATAGACACCAGGCGTGATACCTAATTTTCCCGGATAGATTGATATACGCCAGGCGTGATGCCTAATTTTCCCGGATGGACTGATATACGCCAGGCGTGATGCCTTCGATCTTTTTAAAAACCCTGACGAAGTAATTCACGTCGCTGAATCCACTGAGCATGCTGGCTGTTTGCAGGTTGTTACGCGGATCGGCAAGAATTTGTTTGGCCAGCTTTACTCTTTCGATATTAATATATTCCAGAGGGCTGAAGCCGCTCTGTTCCCTGAACCATCGAAAGAACTGATTGCGGCTGAGGTAAGCCTTTCGGCAAAGCACGTCTACGGGAATTTTTTCAGATAGATGTTCCTGGATATAATTCAATACAAAATGAAGCTTGGTCATGTTACTGTCGAGCCGGCTGTCGCGGGAAACCTTAAATAGGTGTTGTCCCTGAATCAGGCGGATCAGCAGCTCTTTCAGGTTGAGATCGGCATAGACATTTTTTTTCCTGTCCGGACCACTGCAGATTCGAATAATTCTGTTGATCAGGTCCGACACTTCATTGTCGTTGGAAAAATGGTACTGGTTGAATTGTAATGTCCAGTTACCCTGTTCATCGTTTCCTCCGTTGTAATATTCATTGAGATAGTCGACCGTATCATTTACGTAATCGGCATTTACGGTAAGTGCAATACACTGGGTCGGGTTTTCGGACTCAGATTCCGGAAAGTCGATGATCATTGGTTCATTTGCGGGCATGATAACCGTTTCTCCCGGCACATAAACAAAGGGATCTTTGTCTATCAGGTGCATTACCTTTTTTCCCCTCATCATGCTGGAGATCATCAGGTCGCTGAATTTAAGTGGCACCCTGTAAGCCTGCTTGTAGCTTTCATAGATATTCAGCTCGCAATTGTTGAGATTGAAAACCCGCCGGTTTTCGACAAGACTTTGAATGTCTTTTGCAGGGGTAAGCTCGATTTTATGTAATAAGGTTCCCAAAATGTAGGCAGTTAGATCCTCCAATTTTATACCGGCACGCTTAAAGTACAAAAAATCGGGTACAAACGTCCTATAAATAGATACAAAATTGTGGCTTCTGACGCCTTTTTTGTCTAAACTTTATCGTCTGGTCTGGATCGGTGATGGGCCGGACAGGCTGGGAAATCTCGGAAAGATCTTCAAATTTTTGTTGAGCAAGCAATGTTGGTTACGACCGGAACAGCGGCTCTTTGGCCGCTGTTTCTTCATTAACCGTTAAACCTGTTCTATTTTTCCCCGGAGGGGGGAATTTTCGCAATCCTCCTCCGGCACTTCGCGGCAGTCAAAAATCTCCGGCCGCCTGTTTTCCGTAAATTGTTCATGAAAGTAAAGCTGCTGAAAGGCCTGTGCATTGTTTGCAGCCTGTCCGCCTGTCATCCGCGGAACCATCCTCTTGTAATCGCTGCATATGCCGATAGCCTGATCAACAACTACCGGACTCCACCTCTGTCAGTCCAAAATGATTCAGAGATTGTT
>Ga0207668_10002374_pt1 | contig 10998 bp, 9 predicted proteins | sample KBSS43metaG_FD_184323 | JGI IMG/M metagenome (GOLD analysis project Ga0207668, IMG submission 184323) | Switchgrass rhizosphere microbial communities from Kellogg Biological Station, Michigan, USA - KBS S4-3 metaG (SPAdes) (version 2) | ecosystem: Host-associated > Plants > Roots > Rhizosphere >... | reverse complement strand
CACCGGGTCCGCCGTGCCGCGGATCCACGCCTGGCAGGCGGCGCGCAACGCCGCCGCCGGTTCACCGATCCCCTCGACGGCTCGCGCCCCGTCCGCTTCGACGCGCTCGTAGACGGCGTCCAGCACAGCGGCGAACAGCGCGTCCTTGCCGGGGAAGTGGTGGTAGAGCGCGCCCCGGCTCACCTCGGCGGCCCGCAGCACCGCTTCGATCGAGGTGCCGTCGTAGCCGTGCTCGGTGAACAGGCCGGTGGCGACCGCGACGAGGTGCTCGCGGGTCGCCTGGCCGCGGTCGATCTTCTTGTTCATGCCGGTGGAGTGCCTCCGTCGTTGACAAACCGACTGTCGGTCTGTTGATACTAGACCGACAGTCGGTTTACTTCCGAAGGGACTCTACCGATGGATCTGCGAACCTGGGCGGACCAGCGCGGCCGCGTGTCGACCGCGTCCGGTGACGTGAGCTACACCGATGTCGGCGAAGGGCCGGTGGCGCTCTTCGTGCACGGCGTCGGCACCAACAGCCTGTTGTGGCGCAAGGCCATGGCCGGACTCGCCGACGTACGCCGGTGTGTCGCGCTCGACCTGCCGGGGCACGGCGGCTCGCCTGTGTCGCCGGAGCAGGACCTCGGCCTCGGCGGGCTGGCCCGGCTGCTCGACGACTTCTGCGAGTCGCTCGAACTCGGCGAACTCGACCTGGTCGCCAACGACACCGGCGGGGCGATCGCACAGGTCTTCGCCGTGCACCACGCCGACCGGCTCCGGACGCTGACCCTGACCAACTGCGACACCCGGGGCAACCTGCCGCCCGAGGCGTTCCGCCCGGTCGTCGAGCTGGCCGAGCGCGGGGAACTGGCGCCGCTGTCGCTCCGGCTGGCGCAAGACCTGGACCGGGCGAGGGCGGGGGCCCTCGGCGGCGGTTACGAACACCCGGAGCGCGTCCCGGACGACGTCGTGGCCGCCTTCGTGCGGCCGGTGTTCGGGACGCTCGAAGCGGCCCGGCAGTTCGAGCGCCTGCTGACGTCGATCCGCGGCGAGGAACTGGACGCGATCGAGCCGTTGCTGAAGGAGCTCGCGGTCCCGACGCTGCTGGTGTGGGGCACCGGCGATCCGAACTTCGGGATCGAGTGGGCGTACCGGTTCCGGGACACGGTCCCGGGCGTCACGGAGGTCGTGGAGGTGCCGGGTGCGAAGCTCTTCTTCCCCGACGAGCGGCCCGAGGACCTCGTCCCGCACCTGCGCCGCCACTGGGCGTAGGGATGATCACAACCGGGGCCCGCGTGCCGGGCGCTAGAGTGGTGCGGTTGATCAACCACGAGCACCGGAAGCGAGGTGAGCGCCACATGCCAGCGGACAGTCACGGGACGACCGGGCGTGCGCTCACCGGAGGCTTCCGGCTGGGCTGAGTTCGTCCGGTCTCCTCCTGTCCGGCAGTGCGCGCACGCCGGAAAAGAGTCGGACATGACCATCTTCGAAATGCTGCTGCGCGTCGGCGCCGGCGTCGGCCTGGGCGCCGTCATCGGGTTCGAGCGCCAGTTCCGCGCCCGGCTGGCCGGGCTGCGCACCAACGCACTGGTCGCCGTCGGCGCGACGCTGTTCGTGCTGCTGTCGGCGCACGGGTTCGGCGGGCTCACCACGAGCGGCGACGCCGACCCGACGCGGGTGGCCGCGCAGATCGTCTCGGGCATCGGGTTCCTCGGCGCCGGGGTGATCATGCGGGACGGCCTCAACGTCCGCGGCCTCAACACCGCGGCGACACTGTGGTGCTCGGCGGCGGTGGGCTCGCTCGCCGGGGCGGGGCTGTACGTCGTCGCGGCCGCCGGAACCGCCGTCGTCGTCGGGGTGAACGTCGTGCTGCGGCCGCTCGGCCGGGTCGTCGACCGCCGCCCGGACGCGGGTGACGAGACGCCGGCGCGCTACGAATTCCAGGCTGTGACCCGCGACGACTCCGAAGCCCACGTCCGGGCCTTGCTCGTGCAAGCGTTGGCACGCACGGACTTCCGCCTGCTGTCGGTGCTGAGCACGGACCACCCGGAGGACAGCACGGTCGAGGTCCGCGCCGAGCTGGCCGCCGACGAACGCGATGACGCGCAGATGGAGTCCGCGGTTTCCCGGCTGTCGCTGGAGCCCGCGGTGTCGAGCGTGCGCTGGGAAGCCGTCACGGTGTAGCGAGGAACTCCTCGAGCAGCGCGCCGAACCGGTCGGGCCGGTCGAGGTTCACCATGTGCGCGGCGCCGGGCACCCGGGCCCGGCGCGCGTGCGGTGCCTCGCGCTCCACCAGGTCGGCCACGGCGAAGATGTCGTTGGAGTCCAGGTCGCCCGTGACCACCAGCGCGCGTGTTCCGATCTCGGAAACCCGGTCGATCGCGCCCAGCTCGGCGCCCGGATCGGGCGCGCCGTGGCCCTGGGAGAAGTTGTCGACGAGCATGTCCCGGCAGAGCGCGCGGACCACCGGATCCACGTCGGTGGGCGCGCGGTGCGGGCCGTCGACCCACAACCGCAGGACGCACTCGAGGACTGCGGCGCCGTCACCCGCCTGGGCCGCCGCGCCCGCCTCGGCCAGCAGACCCAGGACGTAGGGGTCCTTGAACTCCATCCCGCTGATCCCCGGCGAGCTCAGGAACAGCCCGGCCGCGCGGTCGGGCTGGGCCAGGGCGAAGTCGAGGAGCACCCGGCTGCCGAGTGAGCAGCCGACCAGCACCGGACGCTCCACGGCCAAGGTGTCGAGGAGCTTCTCCAGGTCCTCGCGGTGCGAGAAGGGACCTGACGGGTCCGAGGAGCCGCCGGCGCCGCGGGCGTCGTAGCGGATCACGCGGTGGTCGCGGGCGAAGCGGGTGAACTGCTCCTCCCACATCGCGCGGGTCATCCCGCCCGCGTGCAGGAACACCACCGGCGGTCCTTCGCCGCGTTCGTCGTAGGACAGGTGGCCGTCGGCGAGCTCGATGCGTTCCCCCATGACCATCACGGTACCGAAAAAAGGCCTCCCCGCCGGGAACCAGCGGGGAGGCCTTTTAGGAAGCGGAAACCCTTACGCCTGCGTCATCTTCCGCAGCACGTACTGCAGGATGCCGCCGTTGCGGTAGTAGTCCGCCTCGCCCGGGGTGTCGATGCGGACGTCCGCCTCGAACTCCACCTTCGTGCCGTCGGCGCGAGTCGCCGTCACGTGCACCGTGCGCGGCGTGGAGCCGTCGTTGAGCGCCGTGATGCCCGAGATGTCGAACGTCTCGGTGCCGTCGAGGCCGAGCGACGAGGCCGACTCGCCCGCCGGGAACTGCAGCGGGATGACGCCCATGCCGATCAGGTTGGACCGGTGGATGCGCTCGAACGACTCGGTGATCACCGCGCGGACGCCCAGCAGCGAGGTGCCCTTGGCCGCCCAGTCACGCGACGAGCCCGAGCCGTACTCCTTGCCGCCCAGCACGACCAGCGGGGTGCCGGCCGCAGCATAGTTCTGCGCCGCGTCGTAGATGAACGCCTGCGGAGCGTCGTCCTGCGTGAAGTCGCGGGTGTAGCCGCCCTGCACGTCGTCCAGGAGCTGGTTGCGCAGCCGGATGTTCGCGAACGTGCCGCGGATCATCACCTCGTGGTTGCCGCGCCGCGAGCCGTAGGAGTTGAAGTCCTTCTTCTCCACGCCGTGCTCGGTCAGGTACTGCGCGGCCGGGGTGCCCGGCTTGATCGCGCCGGCGGGGGAGATGTGGTCGGTGGTGACCGAGTCGCCCAGCTTCGCCAGCACGCGCGCGCCGGTGATGTCGGTGACCGCGGCCGGCTCCGGCGTCATGCCCTCGAAGTACGGGGGCTTCCGCACGTAGGTGGACTCGGCGTCCCACTCGAAGGTCTTGCCCTCCGGGGTGGGCAGCGACTTCCAGCGCTCGCCGCCGTCGAAGACGTCCGCGTAGTCCTTGGTGAACATCTCCTGCGTGATCGCGTAGTCGATGGTCTCCTGGATCTCCTGCGCCGTCGGCCAGATGTCCTTCAGGAAGACGTCGTTGCCCTGCGTGTCCTGGCCCAGCGGCTGGTTCGCGAAGTCGAAGTCCATCGTGCCGGCCAGCGCGTAGGCGATGACCAGCGGCGGCGACGCGAGGTAGTTCATCTTCACGTCGGGGTTGATCCGGCCTTCGAAGTTGCGGTTGCCCGAGAGCACCGAAACCGCGGTGAGGTCGTTCTCCTGGATCGCCGCGGAGATCTCGTCCGAGAGCGGGCCGGAGTTGCCGATGCAGGTGGTGCACCCGTAGCCGACCAGGTGGTAGCCCAGCTTCTCCAGGTACGGCCACAGGTTGGCCTTGGTGTAGTAGTCGGTGACGACCTGCGAGCCCGGCGCCATCGACGTCTTGACCCACGGCTTGACCGCGAGGCCCTTGTCGACGGCGTTGCGCGCGAGCAGCGCGGCGCCGAGCATGACCGACGGGTTCGAGGTGTTGGTGCACGAGGTGATCGAGGCGATCACCACGGCGCCGTGGTCGAGGACGAACTCGCCGCGGTCGGAGGTGGAGACCTTGACCGGCTTGCTCGGCCGGCCGGTGTGGCCGTTGGCCGCCGACTGGAGGTCGACCGCGTCCTCGTCCTTGAACGACAGCGAAGCCGGGTCGCTGGCCGGGAAGGACTCCTCGACGGACTCGTCGACGTTGGTGTGCGGGGTGACCTGCTCGCCGTCCACGTAGTCGTGGATCGACTTGCGGAACGCCGACTTCGCGTCCGACAGCTCGATGCGGTCCTGCGGGCGCTTCGGGCCGGCGATCGACGGGACGACCGTCGAGAGGTCCAGCTCGAGGTACTCGGAGTAGGTCGCCTCGCGCGAAGAGTCGTGCCAGAGGCCCTGCTCCTTGGCGTAGGCCTCGACCAGCGCGACCTGCTCGGCCGAGCGGCCGGTCAGCTTGAGGTAGCGGACGGTCTCCTCGTCGATCGGGAAGATCGCCGCGGTCGAGCCGAACTCCGGGCTCATGTTGCCGATGGTGGCGCGGTTGGCCAGCGGCACCGCGCCGACGCTCTCGCCGTAGAACTCGACGAACTTGCCGACCACGCCGTGCTTGCGCAGCATCTCGGTGATGGTGAGCACGACGTCGGTGGCGGTGACGCCGGCCGGGATCTCGCCGGTCAGCTTGAAGCCGACGACGCGCGGGATGAGCATCGACACCGGCTGGCCCAGCATGGCCGCCTCGGCCTCGATGCCGCCGACGCCCCAGCCCAGCACGCCGAGGCCGTTGACCATCGTGGTGTGCGAGTCGGTGCCGACGCAGGAGTCGGGGTAGGCCTGCCCGTTGCGGCTCATGACCGTGCGGGCGAGGTGCTCGATGTTGACCTGGTGCACGATGCCGGTGCCCGGCGGGACGACCTTGAACTCGTCGAAGGCGCCCTGGCCCCAGCGCAGGAACTGGTAGCGCTCGCGGTTGCGCTCGTACTCGATCTCGACGTTGCGCTCGAAGGCGTCGGGGCGGCCGAAGACGTCGATGATCACCGAGTGGTCGATGACCAGCTCGGCCGGGGCCAGCGGGTTGACCTTGTCGGGGTCGCCGCCGAGGTCGGTGACGGCTTCGCGCATGGTGGCGAGGTCGACCACGCACGGGACGCCGGTGAAGTCCTGCATGATCACGCGCGCCGGCGTGAACTGGATCTCGATCGACGGGTCGGCCTTCGGGTCCCACGAGCTCAGCGCGCGGATGTGGTCGGCGGTGATGTTCGCGCCGTCCTCGGTGCGCAGCAGGTTCTCGAGCAGGATCTTCAGGCTGTACGGCAGGCGCTCGGCGCCTTCGACCTTGTTCAGGCGGAACACCTCGTACGAGGCGTCGCCGACCTTCAGCGTGTCTTTGGCGCCGAAGCTGTCCTTGCTGGCAGGTGCGGTCACGTCTAACTCCAGTGGCATGGACTTCCGCGCCGGTGCGGCGGTCGAGTCCCGGGTCAGTTCGGTCAGTTCGGGTGTCGTGCAGTCCGCACGAGGCGGACGCGAGTCTTGCGCACCCCCACCGTAGGACCGGATTCGGGATGGCACACCTCGCGGTGCCTCAAACAGTACGCGTGTCCTGTTAAGGGTTCAAGACGACACGCGGTGTGGGCTGCGCCATCCGCGCCGGGGGTCCCTCAATGAGGGGAATTGATGCCTACGGTGTGTAAGTTTCCGCTGATGCTTGTGATAGTGGTGTGACTGCAGTGACACGCGGTGTGCGCTGGTGAGCGGAGGTGGCGGTCGTGGCGGGACGGCGCGAGGGACGGTCGGTGCCGGGCGCCCGCCGGGGACTCACCGTGAGCACCCTGGCCCTGGTGATCTTGTTCGGCGCCGGCGGAACGGGCCTCGCCGCGCCCCCGCCGCCGCCCAACCCCAGTGACTCGGACCTCAGTTCGAGCAAGGCCGACGCCAACGCGAAGGCGGGCGAGGTCGGCAAGCTGACCAACCAGCTGGCCCAGGCGGAGCAGAAGCTGTCACAGCTGCAGGACGACGTCGAGCTCAAGCAGGAAGAGGCCAACAAGGCCCTGGTCGACCTGCAGGCGGCGCAGGACGACGCGGCGCGCGCCGAGAACGACGCCAAGGCCGCCCGCACCGAGGCGGACGCGGCGTCGGCGGCCATCGAGCAGGCCCGCGCGGACCTCCGGTCGTTCGCCGCCGCGAGCTTCCAGCAGGGCAGCACGGTCGGCTCGCTCTCGGCCTACCTCAGCGCCGACAGCCCCAAGGACATGCTCGCCCGCGCGCAGCTGCTCGACGCCGTCGGCGGCGACCGGCTCAACGCGCTCGACCGGCTCCAGCAGGCGCAGACGGCGAAGTCGAACAAGGACGCCGCGGCCCGCAAGGCCGCGGAGATCGCCCAGCAGAAGCAGGACGCGGCGCGCCGGGCGAAGACGAGCGCCGACTCCGCGCAGAACGTGGCCGTGCGAGCGCAGGACAACCAGGAGTCGCAGAACACCCTGCTCCAGAAGAACAAGTCCGACGTCGAGCAGCAGCTGTACGCCGCGCAGGCCAAGGTCAACGGCCTGCAGGGCCAGCGTCAGCGCTACCAGGACTGGCTCGCCCAGAAGATCAAGGAGGACGAGGAACGCGCCCGCCAGGCCGCGCTCGGCTCCGGCGGGGGCGGCCGTCCCTCCGGTGGGCCCGCGCCCTCGGCCCCGGCCGGCGCGTCGATCGAGGCGGTGATCGCCCGGGCGCTGTCGAAGCTCGGCATGCCGTACGCCTGGGGCGGCGGCAACGCGAGCGGCCCGACCCGCGGCATCCGCGACGGTGGTGTCGCCGACCGCTACGGCGACTACAACAAGATCGGCTTCGACTGCTCCGGCCTGATGATCTTCGCCTTCGCCGGGGTCCGGTCGCTGCCGCACTACAGCGGCTACCAGTACACGGCGGGGCGGCGGGTCCCGCTGTCCCAGATGCGCCGCGGCGACATGCTGTTCTGGGGCGGGGACGGCGGCATCCACCACGTCGCCCTGTACCTCGGCGGCGGCCAGATGGTCGAAGCCCCGCAATCCGGGCTGCGCGTCCGGATCGCGCCGGTGCGGTACGGCGGGATCATGCCGTACGCGACCCGCCTCATCGGCTGAAACTCGTTCGACGACGCCCTCCGCCAGGGTCCAAGATCGCCGGGTGGACGACGAACTGAACGCGCTGCGGCGCACCCGGATGCGCTGGAACACGCCCCTGTCCGAGCCGCACGCCGAGCTGCTGCTCGACCGGATGGCACTGGCCGAGGGGCACCTGGTCGACGTCGGCTGTGGCTGGGGTGAGCTGCTGCAGCGTGCCGTCGAGCGGACGCCCGGGCTGCGCGGCACCGGCGTCGACAACGACGTCGTCTCGCTCGAGCGCGGCCGGGTGGCGATCGAGCGGCGCGGGCTGGCCTCGCGGGTCGAGCTGACCGAAGCCGACGCCGCGACTTGGGACGGTCCCGCCGAGCGGGCGTTCTGCATCGGCTCCGCCCACGTCTTCGGCTCGACCAAGGCCGCGCTCGACCGGCTCGCCCGGGTGGTGCCGTCCGGCCGCCTGCTCTACGGCGACGGCTTCTGGGCCACGCCGCCGTCCGAGGCGGCGACGGAAATCCTCGGCCCGGGCATCCTGACCTTGCCGGACCTGCTCGACGCCGCGAAGGACGCCGGCTGGCGCGTGCAGCACCTCAGCACCGCCGACCAGCTCGAATGGGACGACTTCGAGTCGACCTCGCGGGCCGGCTGGGAGGAGTGGCTGGCGGCGCACCCCGCCGACCCGCGGGCGGGAGAGATCCGGGAGTGGCTCGACCGGCGGCTGCGCGAGTACGTCCGGGATTACCGGGGCGTGCTGGGCTTCACCTACCTCGTGCTGGGCCGCTAGTGTTCCCGGGATGCGCTACGCGGGGATCGTGGTGGCCGGCGGCTCGGCCCGCAGACTGTCCGGTGTGGACAAGCCGGCCCTGTCGGTCGGCGGGAAACCGTTGCTGGCCCGCGCGATCCACGCCCTGGACGGTGCCGAACGGGTGATCGCCGTCGGCCCGCGGCGGCCGGGCTTCGACGTGGTGTGGACGCGGGAACCGGTGCCCGGCACCGGCCCGGTGGCGGCGCTGGCCGCCGGGCTCGTCTTCGTGCCCGACGACGTCGAGGTGGTCGCGCTGCTGGCGGCCGACCTCCCCGGCGTCCGCCGGTCCACAGTGGACAAACTGGTGGCGGCGGTCGGCGACGGCGACGGCGCGGTCCTGGTCGACGCCGCGGGGGCGCGGCAGTGGCTGCTGGGCGCCTGGCGGGTCGCCGCGCTGAAGACGGCGCTGCCGGAACAGGTGGAGAACGCCGCGCTGCGGCGGGTCCTGGGTGGCCTGGCCGTCACGGAGGTCTCGGCCGAACGGGGCGAAGCGGACGATATCGACACCCCGGAGGACCTGGAGCGCCACCGCTGAGCCGCCGGGTCAGGCGGGCTCGCCGGTGGCCGGGTCGATGACGGCGCCGACCTCGCGGATCGTGGTGACCGGGAAGCCGCCGCAGTCCGCGTGCTCGCGCACGGCTTCGGCGTTTTCGGCCAGGTAGACGCAGGTGATCGCGTTCTCCGTGACGTAGCTGTGCACCCATTGGGCGCGTCCCGACATCCCGGCGAGGACCTGGTTGGACTTCGCGGAGATGGCGTGCAGCTCGTCGGCGGTGAGGCGGCCGGCACCGGGGATCTCGCGTTCGATGAGGTAGCGGGGCATGGTGGTCTCCGATCGGTCGGTCGTTTCAGTCGGTTCAGTGGTGGTCCGGGCAGTAGCCCGAGCAGAGCAGGCTCATCCGCGCGATGCGCCCGTCCGCGGTGGTGTCGGCGTAGGCCTGCTGCTCGACCACGAACCAGCCGTCGCCGAGCCGCGCCGCCCGCAGCCGCGCCCGCCACCGCAGGTGCAGCCGCGAGCCGACCTCGCCGACGACCGCCTCGACGAGGTCGAAGTCCTCGGTGTCGCCGAACCACCGCGCGAAGGTCGCGCGGATCCCGTCCGGTCCCCGCGATTCCCGCAGGCCGGGCGGGACCAGGGCGCTGAGGTGGGCGTCGCCGTCGAGAGTGGACGCCAGCAGGTCGAAGTCCTGACCGGCCAGCCCTTCGAGGAAGACCCCGGCCACGGAGAACCGGGGAACCACGGTGGTGTGTGTCGTCATGACCCAGTTCTACGGCGGCGGGGGCGCGCGCGGATCGGGCAGCTACCCGATGTTTCCGCCGGTCAGCCCGTGCCGCATGGCGAACAACGCCGCCTGCGTCCGCGTCGACACCCCGAGCTTCGCGTAGATGTGCTCCAGGTGGGTCGACACGGTCTTGCGCGAAACGGTCAGCGCGGCCGCGATCTCGGGGTTGGACAGGCCGCGCGCCAGCTGCACCAGGACCTCCGTCTCCCGCGCCGTCAGCCCGGACCGGGCGGGCAGGGTCCGGCGCACGCGCCGTCCGGCGGCGGCCAGCACCGCGTCGACCGCTTCGCTGTCGAGACGTCCGGCGCGCGCTTCGCCGGCGAGGATCTCCGCGGCCGCGGCCGCCGGAAGGGGCGCGCGATGCGGGCGAGGCTCGCCCAGCGCGTGATAGACGTCCGCGGCCGCGAGGACCCGCGAAGTCATCGGCAGGGCGTCGCCGGAGAGACCGTGGGGGTAGCCGGAGCCGTCGAGCCGTTCGTGGTGCTGCGCGGCGCACCGGGCCACCGGCGCCAGCACCGGCACCCGCGCCAGCATCCGCTCGGTCAGGTACGGATGGGTCCGGGCGCGCTCGCGCTGGGCCAGCGACCACGGCTTCGGCGCGTTCCACACCGCGCTCGGCACGCCGATCATCCCGATGTCGTGCACCCACGCCGCCCGGCGCACGACCACGACGTCCTCCTCGGCCAGGCCGAGCAGTGAAGCACCCGCCGAAGCGAGCTCGGCGACGCCGCGGGAATGCCCGAGCCGGTGGGGCGACTTGAGATCGGCGAAGTCGGCGAACGCCCGCAGCGCCTGGTCGAGCTCCTCGTCGGGGAGCTGCTCGCCGAGGCGCGGATCGAGCGCGATCACCTCGTCCCAGGCCTGGATCCGGTCGAGCCCGGCGAGCACCGTGGCGTGCTGTTCGAGGAAGCAGTCCACGAGCCGCGGGTCGAACTGCGTGCCACGGCGGTCGCGGGCGACCGCGAGCGCGCCCTCGACGCCCGCCGTGTGGTGGAAGGCTTCGACGTTGTCGGCGAGGTGGACCAGCCGCATCGCCATGGCGAGGTCGTCGCCGCCGACGAGCCCGGGAACGCCCCGGCCGTCCCAGCGCTCGAAAGCCTGCAGCAACGGGCGGCAGACGTCGTCGCCGAGCCGCAGCCGGTCCGCGAGCTCGCTGGCGCCCTGGCAGTGCGCCTGCATCACCCGCTGGACCGACTTCCCGGCCGTGGCCAGGAACCTGCCCACCATGCCGATCCGGCGCAGCCGCGGGCCGCCGCCGCCCAGGTGGCGGGCGATGAACATCGCCATCGTGACACCGGCGAGGTCCCCGTCGTGGCTGTCGGCGTACAGCTCGGTCTCGTCCCCGAACAGCTCGGCCAGTTCGCTGGTGTCCGCCGCGCACCCGACCCAGGTCAGCAATGACGTGTAGTAGGCAGCGGCCCG
>Ga0207668_10002373_pt1 | contig 11000 bp, 8 predicted proteins | sample KBSS43metaG_FD_184323 | JGI IMG/M metagenome (GOLD analysis project Ga0207668, IMG submission 184323) | Switchgrass rhizosphere microbial communities from Kellogg Biological Station, Michigan, USA - KBS S4-3 metaG (SPAdes) (version 2) | ecosystem: Host-associated > Plants > Roots > Rhizosphere >... | reverse complement strand
CTGGGCCCGGTCACCGTGTACGGCCCGGACGGACCGGTCGGCGTCGGCGGCCGCCGCGCCCAGCGGCTGCTCGCCACGCTGGCGCTCGCACCGGCCCGGCCCGTCTCGGTCACCGCGCTGTGGACCGGGGAGGCGCTGGAAGGCATCGCCGAGGGCACGCTCGCGGCCCGCCTGAACGAGCTACGCCTGGCCGGGTACGAGGAGCTGTTCGGCGCCGAGCTGCGGCTCGGCCGCGCCGGCGCCGGAACGGCGGCTCCCGAGTCGCTCGGAGCGCTGGTGGCCCGGCTGTCCGACCTGGCCCGCGAGGTGGCGTGCCGGCTGCGGCAAGCGTCTGAGCGCTGTCCAGATGGGCAATGTCGGTTGCGCGTTTGTGTCTCTTTCCTCGGCAGAGTGGAGCGAACGCGCAGAAACGTCTATTGACAGCTGCGCATTCGATCGGACAGGCTGGCGCCACATCGCGATCGAGCTCAGCCGGTAACCCCAAGCCCGGCGCCAGATCGCCAGGGCGCTCCCCGGCTCGGTGTCTTCCGAGGCCGACGCCCGAGGCGGAGCAGATCGCTTGAGCCTACGGAGGCTCGAGTCGTGGCAATCGCCAAGCGTCCCATCGTCGTCGGCGTCGTCCTGATCGCCGCAACCGCCCTCGCGGCCGCACTGTCCGTCGCGGCATCGCCCAGCGCCGGCGCCGCCGTCACCTACACACTGCCGCCGGTCAACGCGAAGTTCGACTACCAGATCGGCGGGGCCTACACCCCGCCGTCCGGCGTCACCGTCGTCAGCCGCGACCGGACGGCCGCTCCGGCCGCCGGCCTCTACAACATCTGCTACGTCAACGCCTTCCAGACCCAGCCCGACGAGATCGGCTGGTGGCAGGCCAACCACGACGACCTGCTCCTCAAGGACTCCCACGGTAGCTACGTGGTCGACGAGGCGTGGGGCGAGAACCTGCTCGACACCTCCACGGCCGCCAAGCGCTCCGCCCTGGCCGGCATCGTGGGCGGCTGGATCGACGGGTGCGCCACCGCCGGTTTCAAGGCCGTCGAGCCGGACAACATTGATTCGTACGACCGCTCGAACGGGCTGCTGACCAAGGCGAACGCGGTCTCGTACCTGACCCTGCTGGCCTCCCGGGCGCACGGCGACGGCCTCGCGATCGGCCAGAAGAACACCACCGACCTCGGCACCGCGGGCAAGTCGGCCGGCCTCGACTTCGCCATCGCCGAGGAGTGCGGCCGCTACACCGAGTGCGGCGACTACACCAGCGTCTACGGCAGCCACCTGATCGACATCGAGTACAACTCGAGCGGCTTCACCAAGGCCTGCAAGGCGGTCGGCGCCACCGTCTCGGTCGTCCGCCGCGACGTGAACGTCACCGCCCCGGGCAGCGGCACCTACGTCTACAACGCCTGCTGAGCCGACGCCGCCGGGGAGCCGGTGCACGCTACCGGTCTCCTCGGCGGCGCCCCGGAGGCCCGCCGCGCATGGCAAGATACCGACGGGTAGCTACCGGAAGGCGGGCACCATGATCGACGACCCGATCCGTACGGCTTATCGGACGTGTCCGTTGTGTGAGGCGGCGTGCGGCCTGGAACTCACCGTGCGCGGCGACCGGATCAGCTCCGCACGCGGCGACCGCGAGCACGTTTTCAGCCACGGCTTCGTGTGCCCCAAGGGGGCGACCTTCGGTGACCTCGCCGCCGACCCGGACCGGCTGCGCCGCCCGCTGGTCCGGCGCGGCGGCAGCCACCAGGAGGTGAGCTGGGACGAGGCCTTCCGGGCGGTCGAGGCCGGCCTGCGCCCGATCGTCGACCGGTACGGCCCGCGGGCCGTCGCCCTGTATCTGGGCAACCCGAACGTGCACACCATGGCCGGCGGGCTCTACCTCGGGCCGCTGCTGCGGGCGATCGGCACCCGAAACATCTTCTCGGCCAGCACGGTCGACCAGATGCCCAAGCACGTGTCCTGCGGATATCTGTACGGCAACCCGCTGGCCATTCCGGTGCCCGACGTGGACCGCACCGACCTGCTGCTGATCCTGGGCGCGAACCCGTGGGAGTCCAACGGCAGCCTCGCCACCGCGGCCGACCTGCCCGGCCGGCTCCGGGCGATCCAGGCCCGCGGCGGCCGGTTCGTGGTGGTCGACCCCCGCCGCACCCGCACCGCCCAGCACGCCGACGAGCACCTGTTCATCCGCCCCGGCACGGACGCGTTCCTGCTGTTCGGCATCGTGCACACGCTCTTCGCCGAGGGCCTGACCGACCTCGGCGGGCTGGCCGAGCACGTGACCGGCGTCGAGCAGGTCGGGGAACTGGCGCGCGACTTCACTCCCGAGCGGGTCAGCGACGCGTGCGGCGTGCCAGCCGCACGAATCCGCGCCCTCGCCCGCGAGCTGGCCGCCGCGCCCACCGCCGCGGTGTACGGGCGGATAGGCACCTGCACGGTCGAGTTCGGCACGCTGACCAGCTGGCTGGTGGACGTCGTCAACGTGCTCACCGGCAACCTCGACCGGCCCGGCGGGGTGATGTTCCCGCTCGCCGCGCACCTGCGGCCGCAGGCCCGCCCCGGCGGCAAGGGCTTCCGGACCGGGCGCTGGCACAGCCGGGTGCGCGGACTGCCCGAGGTGAAGGGCGAGCTGCCGGTCGCCACGCTGGCCGACGAGATCGAGACGCCGGGCGACGGGCAGGTCCGCGCCTTCGTCACGGTGGCGGGCAACCCGGTGCTGTCCACGCCGAACAGCCGGCGGCTGGCCCGGGCCCTGGACGGCCTCGACTTCATGGTGAGCGTCGACCCGTACCTGAACGAGACCACCCGGCACGCCGACGTGGTGCTGCCGCCGACCGACCCGGCTCGCAAGGGCCACTACGACTTCTCGTTCCTGGCGCTGGCGGTGCGCAACTTCGCGGCCTACTCCCCGCCCGTACTGCCGCCGGAGCCCGACGGCATGGACGAGTGCGACATCCTGGCCCGGCTCACGCTGATCGCCCGGGGCGCCGGCGCCGGGACGGCACCGGCAATCCTGCACGACAGCATGCTGGACGAGGCGCTGACGAAGGCGGCCACCGCGACCGGCCGCTCCGTCGACGACCTGCGGGCGCAGATCGGTGGCGACCATCCGGCCGAGCGTCTGCTCGACGTCGCACTGCGCTCCGGGGCGTACGGCGACGGGTTCGGGCTGCGGCCCGACGGCCTGTCCCTGGCCCGGCTGCTGGCCGCCCCGCACGGCATCGATCTGGGACCGCTCCAGCCCCGGATCCCCGAGGTGTTGCGCACGGCGAGCGCCACGGTGGAGCTGTGCGTGCCGCCGATCGTGGCCGACGTCGACCGGCTGCGCGCCGCCCTCGACCGGCAGCACCACGATCTGGTGCTCATCGGCCGCCGCCACCTGCGCTCCAACAACAGCTGGATGCACAACGTGCCGGCCCTGGTGAAGGGCCGCGACCGGTGCACGCTGCAGGTGCACCCCGCCGACGCGGCCCGGCTCGCCCTCACCGACGGCGACGAGGCCGAGGTGACCTCCCGCGCCGGCGCGGTGAACGCCCGGGTCGAGGTCACCGATGCGGTGATGCCCGGCGTGGTGAGCCTGCCGCACGGCTGGGGTCACGACGTGCCCGGCACCCGGCTCGCCGTCGCGGCCGAGCACCCGGGGGTGAACAGCAACGTGCTCACCGACGAGCTCACCGTGGACCCCCTCTCCGGCAACAGCGTGCTGAACGGGATCCCGGTGGCCGTCAAGGCCGCCGGCCACCACTGAGGCCTGTTTCGTAACTGGCGTCAACGCCGGTCACTGGGCGAAGGCCGCCAGCTCCCACTGCTGCGTGACGAGCCGGTCCTCCCAGGTCTGGCCGAGGATCTCGTCGACCGTCTCGGCGATCGCGTGGCACATGTAGTAGCGCTGCAGCGGCGACACCGTGAGCAGCGGGAGCTGCTGGTAGAACAGGTTCGTCAGCATCCGGTACGGGGCGAAGAACGGGGACGGCTCGGAGTCGCGCAGCGAGGCGGCCAGGGCCCGCTGGAACGGGCTGTCCGGGGCGGCCGGCGTCTCGTTCGGGAGGTCGTCCCGGCGCACCCCGCCGCTCGCCGAGTCGAGCAGCTCGGTGGTGAGGAAGCCGGTCGCCGCCGCGTGGTCGAGGGCGCCGCCGCAGTACGCCATCGCGGTGCGCCAGGCCGTCGCGGTCGGGCCGGGCCGGTCGTCGAGCCGCTGCTGGACCACCTCGCGGAACAGGTGCGCCTCCTTGAGCAGACGGTGGTCGAAGGTGGTGCGCACCTGGCGCCGCGGGCCCATCCCGGCAAGGAAGCCCTCGGAGTGGCAGCGCAGCGACAGCGCGCCGTACGCGACGCCGAGCGGGTGCGTGTCGGCCAGCGCGACGAACGCCTCGGCCAGCCGGGTGACCGCGATCTCCGGCTCGGCGGCCACCTCGTCGATGGTCCGCATCAGCGGTTTGCCGGTGACCCCGAAGACCACGTCGCGCAGCTGGTCGAGCCCCGGGTGGTCGGTCACGATCTCCTCGGCCGACAGGGTGGCCACGACGCCGTGCTGGTGGAACGGGGTGTACGGGCCGGGCACGTTCTCCAGCCGGCTCAGCTCGGCGGCCTGCGCGAGGTACTGCTGCTCGGTCATCGCCGTGGTCGGGTCGAGCGCGCCGGCGTCCAGCTCGGCGGCCAGCACGTGCCACGGCGGGACCGGCCCGAAGGCGCGCCGCGCGACGATGTCCACGTGCGGGCCGTTCCGCCAGCCGTGCCGCAGGTAGACCACCCGGCCGCTGACGTCGGCGAGCGTGCGGGCGACCGGCACGATGTGCCTCGACAGCCACGGCAGCGTCACCGGTCCCCGGGTGTACAGGCGCAGTCCGGTCACGCCGGTGGGGTCCAGTTTCACGCCCTGCTGCGTCGCGGTGTCCACGGACATTCCTGCCTCCCTGGAAGTCGGATCGGGCAACGACTCGACGATCCACGGCGGCGGATTCGCGGGCAACGATTCCGCGGTCCGCGATGACCCGGGTCATCCGGACCGTGACAGATGTGAGGTGTTTCCACGGCGGCGCCGATGTCCGCGACTCCGGGCGCCCATCATCGATTCTGCAATCGACAGCCGCCAGTGGAGAGGGCAGAAGATGGCATTGCACAGTCATGCGGCGCGGTCGTTGCGGCTGCGAAGACTGCATCACCACAGCACGGCGGGGCTGATGGTCGCGCCGGTCGACCACTCGATCGCGGACGGTCCGGTGGCCACCCGGACCCAGTCGCTCGACCTGCTGGTGGCCCAGTTCGCCGCCGGTGACGTGGACGCGATCGTGGTCCACAAGGGCAGTCTGCGGCACATTCATCCGGACCGGTTCGCGGAGATGTCCCTCATCGTGCACCTCAACGCGAGCACCAGCCACGCCCTCGACCCGGACGCCAAATACCTGGTCACCGCCGTCGAGGAGGCCATCCGGCTGGGCGCCGACGGGGTCAGCGTGCACGTCAACATGGGCTCCATCGAGGAGGCCCGGCAGATCCAGGACCTGGCCCGGGTGGCCGAGGCGTGCGACCGCTGGAACCTGCCGCTGATCGCGATGATGTACCCGCGCGGGCCGAAGATCACCGACCCGAGCGATCTCGTGCTGGTCTCGCACGCGGTGACCATCGCCGCCGACCTCGGCGCCGACATCGTCAAGACGGTCTATCCCGGCTCGGTCGGCAAGATGCTCGAGCTGACCAGCCTCTGCCCCATCCCGGTGCTGGTGGCCGGCGGCCCGCGCCGCGGCACCGAGCGGGAACTGCTCCGCTTCGTCGCCGACGCGCTCGCGGGCGGCGCGGCCGGCGTCGCGATGGGCCGCAACATCTTCCAGGCCGCCGATCCGCAATCGCTGGCCCGGAAGGTCGCCCACCTTGTGCACCGGTATCCGGTGGAACCGTTCGACGACTTCATGGGAGGAAACCATGACGGACAGCAGACTGTGCTGGCTTGACATCCGCTCCACCGGCGGCGCGACGGCCGCGGTCGTGGAGGAGGCCCTGCACCAGGGGATCCACGCGGTGGTCGCGGCCGATCCCGAGGCGCTCGCGACGCTGCCGCCGACCATCGGCAAGGTCCTGGTGGTCGACGCCGTGCCGGCGGACTTCGGCGCCGCGGACACGGTGATCCTGCCCGGCCCGACCCGCGACCACCACGAGCTGGTCGCGGCGCATCCGGACATCCGGTTCGGCCGGTACGTGGAGATCGTCGACGCGGCCACCCTGGAGGACGCGTGCACGGCGGCCCGCGACGAGCGGGTCGCCGTGCTGGACTTCCGGGACCCGACGAAGATCCCGCTGGAGATCGTGCTGGCCGCCGCGGCCCAGGCGGACGGGACGATCGTGACGGTGGCGCACGACGTCGAGGAAGCCGAGATCATCTTCGGGGTCCTGGAGGTCGGCTCGGACGGTGTCCTGATGGCCGCCCGCACGGTCGGCGACGCGACCGCGTTGCGCCGGGCCGCGCTCGGCACCACCGGCGAGATCGACCTGGTCGAGCTGGAGGTGACCGGCACCAAGCACGTCGGCATGGGCGAACGTGCCTGCGTCGACACCTGCACCTACTTCGGCCAGGACGAGGGCATCCTGGTGGGCTCGCACTCGAAGGGGATGGTCTTGTGCGTGAGTGAGACGCATCCGCTGCCGTACATGCCGACCCGGCCGTTCCGGGTCAACGCCGGCGCGATCCACTCGTACACGGTCGGCCAGGCCGGGCGCACGCACTACCTGAGCGAGCTGCAGTCCGGCAGCAAGGTGCTGGCGGTCGACACGAAGGGCCGGACGCGGGTGGTGACGGTCGGCCGGGTGAAGATCGAGACTCGGCCGCTGATCTCCGTCGACGCGGTGGCGCCGAACGGGCAGACGGTGAACCTGATCCTGCAGGACGACTGGCACGTACGGGTGCTGGGCCCGGACGCGGTGGTGCTCAACTCGACCGAGCTGCGCCCCGGCGACCGGATCCTGGGTCACCTGCCGACGGCCGACCGGCATGTCGGCTACCCGATCGAGGAGTTCTGCCGCGAGCAGTGATACCAACCGAAGCCGCGCACCGCCCGAGGGCAGTGCGCGGCTTTTCCTTGTCAGGCGGCCGCGTACAACCAGTGCAGGTGGTCCAGAGTCTGCTCGGCGGCCAGCGCCGCGTCCCGGGCCCGCTGCTCCGGGCCGTCGGCCAGATGGAACGTCCGGGCCCGCAGCCGGGCCTGCCGGTGCACCTCGGCGGTCCGCGGCCGGCGCCGCGACTCGTACCGCCGGATCGCCGCGCCGGGATCGTCGAGGAGCAGGCCGGCCAGCGACTCGGCGTCCTCCAGGGCCTGGTTGGCGCCCTGCGAGAGGTACGGCAGGGTGGGGTGCGCCGCGTCCCCGATCAGCACCAGCCGTCCGGTGCCGTACCGCGGGATGATGTCCCGGTCGAACAGGCCCCACCGGGTGACCGAGCGGGTCGCGGTGACCACCCGGCGCACCTCGGGGTGCCACCCGCCGAACATGCCGGCCAGTTCGTCCGCGGCGCCCTCGGCCGCGGCCCGGCCGGGATCGGCGCCCGGGGTGGCGGCGACCGCGCTGAAGTGGATCAGCCGGCGCCCGGCGATCGGGTAGTACGTCACGTGCCGCCGCGGGCCGAACCAGAACAGCACCCGCGGGTCTCGGGCCAGCCCCGGCATCACCCCGGCCGGCAGCAGTCCACGGTAGACGGAGTAGCCGGAGAAGAGCGGCTCGTCGGCCACGATCGCCTCGCGGACCACCGAGTGCACCCCGTCCGCGCCGATCACCAGGTCGGCGGTCGCGGTGCCGCCGCCGGCCAGGTGCAGCTCGACGTGCTCGGGCCGCTCGGTAACCCGGTCGACCCGCCGGCCCAGCCGGGCGCCGCCGGCCGGCAGCATGGCCACCAGGGCGGCTTGCAGGTCGGCGCGGTGGATCAGGTAGTACGGCGCGCCGTACGCTCGCTCGCAGTCGCCGTGCGACACCCGGGACAGCAGCGCACCGTCGTCCCAGCGCCGGGTCTCGATGGAGCGGGCCACCACGCCGGCCTCGGCCAGCGCGGGCCCGAGGCCCAGGCGCAGCAGCACCCGTACGCCGTTCGGCGACAGCTGGATGCCGGCACCCACCGCGGCGAACCGGGCGGTCTGCTCGTACACGTCGCAATCCACGCCGGCGCGGCGCAGCAGCGTCGCGAGCGCGAGACCCGCGATGCCGGCGCCGACGACGGCGATCCTGGTGGTGCTCATACTCTCAGCTCCTCGCCGGCCGTCACCGCCTCGCCGGCCCGGTGGCCGTAGAGCCAGACCCGCAGCCTCAGGTCGGCGCCCGCCCGCAGCGCGGCGTCCCGGGCCCGCTGGCCGGGGCCGTCCGGCAGGTGAACCGCCGCCGCGTGCTGCCGGGCTCCGAAGTGGATCGCGTTGGCCCGGGGCGCGCGGGCCGCCTGGTAGGCCTGGAGCCGGCCCGGCAGGTCGTCGACCTCCGCGCCGGCCAGCCGGGCGGCCAGGTCGACGGCGTCCTCGACCGTCTGGTTCGCGCCCTGGGCGAGGAACGGCAACATCGCGTGCGCCGCGTCGCCGAGCACCGTGACCCGCCCGTCGGTCCAGGTGGCGAGCGCCTCCCGGTCCTGCAACGGCCACCGGCGGATGTCGCCGGCGGCGCGGGCGAGCGCACCGGCCAGGCCGTGCCAGTCGCCGAACGCCGCGCGCACGTCGGTGACGTGTGCCGGGGCGGTGGCGGCGAAGGCCAGCAGGCGCCCGGCGGCCACCGGATAGCAGACGACGTGGCCGGCCGGGCCGAGCCACATGCGGGCGATCGGCGCGTGCGGCGCGTACGGCAGCCGGTCGGTGGGCAGCAGGCCGCGGAACACCGCCATGCCGCTCGGCACCGGCCGGTCGGCGACCAGCCGGGTACGCACCACCGAGTGGACCCCGTCCGCCCCGATCACCACGTCGGCGTGCCGGACGCGCCCGTCGGCGAAGGTCAGGCGTATCCCGTCCGCCTCGTCGGCCAGGGCGGTCAGCGCGGCGCCCAGGTGCAACCGGTCACCGTCGACCAGCTCGAGCAGCGCGCTCTGCAACTGCCCGCGGTGCACCGCCAGGTACGGCGCTCCGAACAGCCGCTCGCACGCCACGCCGAACTCGGTTCGGCTGATCGGCGATCCGGTCCACGACCGGACCTCCTGCTCCTCCAGCGGCACCGCTTGCGGCAGGCGCAATCCGAGGCGCCGCAGCGGCCGGACGGCGTTCGGGGACAGCTGCAGCCCGGCGCCCGTCTCGGTCAGCCGGGCGGTCCGCTCGTACACGTCGCAGGCGGCGCCGGCGGCCCGGAGCGCGGCCGCCACGGTGAGCCCGCCGATCCCCGCGCCGATCACGGCGATCCGTGGCCGCCGGCTCACGGCCGCGCCCCCTCCGGGAAGGCCGCGGCGAGCCACGCGTAGGTGCGCAGCTCCTCGAAGATGCTCCGGCCGAGTCGATTGTGGAGCATGTGCACGTGGGAGAAGAGGATCTGCTGCGGTGGCCGGGCGGACCGGGCGATCTCGCCGGCCAGCTCGGCCAGGGCGGCGTGCCAGCCGGCGAACGGACCGTGCGCGTACGGGTCGGGCCGCCGGCCGGTCAGCTCGCCCACCTGGAACAGCCGGTCGATCGGGGCCGCGCCCCAGCCGCCGGCCCCGCCCCAGGCGCGCCAGGCGTCCAGGCTGCGGGCGTAGTACTCGGCCGGGTCGTCCAGCGCGGCGGCCGCGGCCATGGTGCCGCGCAGGGCGAGCGCGCTCAGCGTACGGGCGTCGCCGTCGCCGGGCAGCAGGCGCAGCACCAGTTCGCTGGAGAGCTGGAAGAGCCGCTCGGTGTGCGGCATCAGGTGGCTGCCCCCATACCGTTCGTCCTCGGGCTCGTAGACCGCGGTGTGCACGCCGGGCGGCAGCAACTTGCGGACCACCGCGTCCGCCCCGCGTTCGGTGGCCGCGTGCGCGGCCGCCTCGGCGTAGTAGGCCGCCTCGTCCACCGGCGGCTCGCCCGGTCGCAGCGAGCCGGCCGCGGCCAGTCCGTCGCGCAGCCACCCCTCGACGTCACGGCATCGTGCCGCGTCGAGGTCGCCGATGCGCAGCCGCAGGTGGATGCCGGCCTGCCAGTAACGGATGAAGAACCAGGGCTGCCCGGGCAGCCGGGCGACCAGGGGCGTCACCACCTCGCGCAACACCCGGTCCTGCACCGAGCGGGCGTTGGACGCGAGGTGCAGGTGCCAGGAGCTCCAGGTGACGGCACCGGGTTCGGTATCGACGAGTGTCACGGCTTCTCCTTACAGACGGATGTCCAGCAGCAACCCGCTGGGCTGCTTGGCGGTGCCCACCACGGCGGCGAGCGCGATCATCTCGTCGTCGCCGAGGCCGAGCAGCGGGCGCGACGGGTTCTCGCCGAACGCCCGGACCGGCCGGGCGAACAGATCGAAGGCGGTCGCGGAGAGGCTCAGGCCGTGAATCGCCCAGCCGGCGGCGTACTGCGCGGCGGTCCAGCCGGTCGGCCCGGATCGGGCGAAGAGCTCGCGCGGACGGACCGAGAGGAACCACAGCATCGAGGCGTGCCGGACGTCGCAGCCGTTGTGCCCGGTGAGCGGGTAGCCGTAGTGCTTCTCCAGTTCGGCGGCGACACCCCGGGCGAGTCGCACCGGCTCCAACGTTCCGTCCGGGCCGATCCGGTGGACGCCGTCCGGGTAGCCGTCGACGTCCTGCAGCACCACGGTGAACCGGAAGAGATCGAACACCTGCCGCAGTACGCCGTCCGGCGGCGGTACGGCGAGCCAGCGCGCGGCGTCGTCGGCCGCGGCGGCGGGCAGCCGGCGCAGCCGTCCGGAGAAGCCGTAGAGCCCGCGCGGCATCCGGCCGGAGTTGCGCTCCCACAGCACTTCCGCCGACCACCGCACGGTGGCTTCGAGCTGTTTCGGTCCCACCGGAAACAGCAGCGAGAAGATCGGGTTGGTCAGCAGACCGGCTTCGGCCAGGTCAGCACGCGCGAAGCCAAGCTGACTGACGCTCGCCT
>Ga0207668_10002370_pt1 | contig 11009 bp, 13 predicted proteins | sample KBSS43metaG_FD_184323 | JGI IMG/M metagenome (GOLD analysis project Ga0207668, IMG submission 184323) | Switchgrass rhizosphere microbial communities from Kellogg Biological Station, Michigan, USA - KBS S4-3 metaG (SPAdes) (version 2) | ecosystem: Host-associated > Plants > Roots > Rhizosphere... | reverse complement strand
GCCGCCGAGGCGGAGAACACCAAGCGCCGCACCGAGCGCGAGGCCAACGACGCACGCGCCTACGCCATCCAGAAATTCGCCCGCGATCTTTTGGGCGTCGCCGACAACCTGTCGCGCGCCCTGCAGCATGCGCCGCGCGATGAGGCTGATCCGGCGGTGAAGAACCTGATCGTCGGTCTCGACATGACCGAGAAGGAACTGAACCAGGCGTTCGAGCGCAACGGCCTGAAGAAGGTCGACCCGGCGCAGGGGACCAAGTTCGACCCGCATTTCCACCAGGCGATGATGGAACAGAACGCGCCGAACCAGCCCGCCGGCACGGTGATCCAGGTCATGCAGCCCGGCTATGAGCTGATGGGCCGTATCGTCCGTCCGGCCATGGTCGTCGTCGCCGACCGCGCCTCCGGCGCCGCAGCGGCCCCGCCGGCGGCCGAAGACACGGCGGCCCCCGGCGGCTACGCCGAACCGGAAGCCGCCTCTGGCGCGACGATCGACACCAAGGCGTAAGCAAATTTCCTCTCCCGGAGGGAGAGGAAGGGGCCTGACGCGTCAGCGTTGGGAAGGTGAGGGGTTACGGCGCCGGGTGGCAAGCCCCCTAGACCGTAAACCCTCATCCTCCCGCTCGGCGTTCGCCTCGCGTGCCCCTCCTTCTCCCTCCGGGAGAAGGGTATAGGGAACCGCCCCCTTGCCGCCGCCCTCATTCCCCAGCATGACAAGCCATGGCCGCTTCCGCCGGACCTGAGATCGAACGGCTGATCGCCCTGCTGTCGAAGCTGCCGGGGCTTGGCCCCCGCTCGGCCCGGCGCGCGGCCCTGGCGCTGCTCAAGCGCAAGGACCAGCTTCTCACCCCCCTGGCCGAAGCCATGGCCGACGCGTCGCGCAAGGTCGTCACCTGCACGACCTGCGGGGCGCTCGACACCCGCGATCCCTGCGCCATCTGTTCCGACGCCAGCCGCGACGACGCCTTGATCTGCGTTGTCGAGGAGGTCGGGGCCCTGTGGGCCCTGGAGCGCGGCCAGTCCTATCGCGGCCGGTATCACGTCCTAGGCGGCCTGTTGTCGGCGCTCGACGGCCGCGGCCCCGAAGCCCTGCATGTCGAGGGGCTGCTGCAACGGGCGGCAAATGTCCGCGAGGTGATCCTCGCCCTGCCGGCCACCGTCGACGGCCAGACCACCGCCCACTATCTGGCCGATCGCCTGGCGCCGAGCGAGGTTTCCGTCACCATGCTGGCGCGCGGCGTCCCCGTCGGCGGCGAGCTCGACTGGCTCGACGACGGCACAATCGCCCAGGCGCTCAGGGCGCGACGGCCGGCTTGATCGCTTCTACGTAAGGAAAGGTGCGACCATGGATCTGGACATCGAGCATCTCAACGGGGCCTGCCACTGCGGCACGGTGCGGTTCCACGTCAAGCTCGCCGACGGCCTCCGTTCGGCGCGCCGGTGCAACTGCTCGCTCTGCCGGATGCGCGGCGCGGTGGCCGTCTCCGCCAACATCGACGACATCGCCATCCTCGCCGGGGAAGACGCCTTAAGCCTCTATCAATTCAATACGATGACGGCGAAGCACTACTTCTGCTCAAAGTGCGGCATCTACACCCACCACCAGCGCCGCTCGAATCCGAGCGAATACGGCGTCAACGTCGCCTGCCTGGAGGGGATCAGCCCCTTCGATTTCGCCGAGGTGCCGGTTATCGACGGGGTGCATCACCCCAAGGACACCAAGGGCGCGACAGAGTTCGTCGGCGTCCTCAAGTTCGTGCCCGCGTCCTAAAGCCCGTCGCCTAACCGCCGCCCAGGCAGCGCTGGAGGGCCGCCATCATCCGCTCGGCAAGGTCCCGCGGCACGAGCAGAGGGTTGAAGTGTTCGGCGATCGAGCTGATCCGGCCACCCTCGAAGCCGAAGATGAACGCATAGCGGTTACGATAAGGCGGGCCGTCGGGCTGAAGCCCCTCAGAACGGACCTCCGCCGCGGCCCGATCGGCGCCCAAGACGAGCGCGTCGATCCTGAAGGCCAGGCCATCCGGGAAGATCGACTTCACCACCTTCGGCATCAACCGGTAGTGGTCCCCGGACATCTCGCCGGCCGTCGTCCACACCAAAAGGTTCGCCGTGAAGAGGTCGTCCGGAAATACACCGGTGGTGAAGCCATCGAAGAAGCCGCGGATCGCCCGCTCGTGATCGCTGTGACTGTCCATGGCGTCATGAATGCCTGCAAGGCGCGCGCCGCGCGACCAAAAAACTGCTGCCCGGCACATCCGACTCCTGCTACGGAACGGAGCATGAACTTCGATCCTGCCTTGCTTGCCACCTTCGCCGCCATGTTGCTCGCCGGGCTGATGCTAGTCTGGGCGCTGATGGAGCGGGGGCGGGCCAACCGGGCCGAGGCGCGGGCCTGGGAGCTTTCCGAGCGCGGCGCCGATCCGGCCCAGGCCGAGATGCTGCGGGCCCAGGCGGCGGAATCGGCCAATGCCGTGGCCAAGGCGCTGATCGAGCGGACCGACGAGACCTTCCGCCAGCGCGAGCAGCTGGCCCAGGCGCGGATCGAGGCGCAGCTCAAGCCCGTGGCCGACACCCTCGCCAAGTTCGAGCTGCAGGTCACCGCCGCCGAAAAGGCCCGCGCCGAGGAAACCGGCGGCCTGAAAGCGCAGATCACCGCCCTGATGCAGGCCTCCGCCGACACCCAGGCCGAGGCGCGCAAGCTGTCGGCGGCCTTGCGGCGCGGCGCCGGCGTGCAGGGACGCTGGGGCGAACAGACCTTGCGCAACGTGCTGGAAGCCGCCGGCCTGACCAACCGTTTCGATTTCGAGGAGCAGTTCTCGATCGATACCGAGGAAGGCCGGCGCCGGCCCGACGTCAAGGTGCGGCTGCCCGGCGGCGGCGTCTTCGTCATCGACGCCAAATGTTCGCTGAACGCCTTCCTCGAGGCCCAGGACGCGCCGGACGACGCCGCACGCCTCGCCTGCCTGGTGCGGCACGCGGCCAGCGTGAAGACCCACATGACCGGCCTGTCGGCCAAGACCTACTGGGACCAGTTCAAGGCCGAGGGCTCGCCTGACTTCGTCGCCATGTTCGTGCCCGGCGACGGCTTCCTGGCGGCCGCCCTCGACCAGGCCCCCGATCTGATGACCGAGGCGATGGAAAAGCGCGTGCTCCTGGTCACGCCGACGACCCTCTTCGCCCTCTGCAAGGCGGTGGCCTACGGCTGGCGGGTCGAGGACCAGGCGGCCGGCGCCGAGCACATCGCCCGGCTCGGCAAGGAGCTCTACAAGCGCCTGTCGGTGATGGGCGGCCACGCGGCCTCGGTCGGCAAGGCCCTGGAGGCGGCGGTGACCCGCTACAACCAGTTCGTCGGTTCGCTGGAAAGCCAGGTCATGACCCAGGCCCGCCGTTTCGAGGAACTGAAGGTCGACCACGAGGGCCGCGATATCCCGGTGCTGGAGCCGATCGAGGTGGCCGCCCGTCCCTTGAGCAAACTCGAAGAGACCCCTGCGGCGGATGATCCGCCCGTCTTGACCATCGCCAGGGGCTGACCTACCTCCATAGTGTCATGGCTATTCGCGAAATCCTCGTCGTCCCTAATCCCCTGCTCAAGCAGGTGTCCGCGCCCGTCGAAGGCGGGGTCACCGATGAGCTGCGCGCCCTGATGGACGATATGCTGGAGACCATGTACGCGGCCCCCGGCATCGGCCTGGCCGCCATCCAGATCGGCGTGCCCCAGCGGGTGATCGTCATGGACCTGGCGCGCGAGGGCGAGGAGCCCGCGCCGCGGTTCTTCGTCAATCCCGAGATCACCTGGTCGTCGGACGACTACGTCGCCTGCGAGGAAGGGTGCCTGTCGATCCCCGACGTCTACGACGAGGTCGAGCGCCCGGCGCGGGTCAAGATCAAGTATTTGAACCGCGATGGCGAAACGATCGAGGAAGAGGCTGACGGCCTCTATTCGGTCTGCATCCAGCACGAGATGGACCATCTTGAGGGGATCGTCTTCATCGACCACCTCTCACGCCTGAAACGCGACCGCGCCGTGACCAAGGTCAAGAAACTGGTCCGCGCCGCTTAAGGTCGGCGCTGCCGCCGGCCGAGGTTTCTGAAAGTTCCTTCTCCGCTCGGCGGAGAAGGTGGCTCCGAAGGGGTCGGATGAGGTGGCGCGCTAGCCTTTAAAGAGGGGCACGCCACCTCACCCCGCTTCGGCCGCTGGCCTTGCCACCCTCTCCGCCGAGCGGAGAGGGTGGCGCATGTTCCTACTTATGCTCGCCGTCCTTCATGTCCGCCTTGACGTCGGCGGTCGCTTCCTTGGTCTTGTCGGCGAGGTCCGTGGCGCCTTCCTTGGCCATGGCGGCGACGTCCTGGGCGCCCTCCTTGACCTCGGCGGCGCCGGCCTGCAGCGCATCGCCGGTCTTGTCGGCCAGGGCGGCGGCGTCGCTCCTGACCTCGGCGGCGTCCTCGTGGACGGCGGCTTGCTCGTCCCTGTTGCAGGCGGCGGCGGTCAAGGCCAGGCAAGCGACCGCGGCGATGGTGAACACGCGCATGGGGAAGTCCTCCGTTGATGACCGGGAAATAACGGTCAAGCTTGGGCCTGGGTTCCTCATCGCCCCCGGCGAGGCTAAAGGACGCCCATGCGCATCGCCTTCATGGGAACCCCCGACTTCGCCGCGACTTCCCTCGACGCCCTGGTCAAGGCCGGGCACGAGATCGCCATGGTCTATTCCCAACCGCCGGCGCCGCGCGGCCGCGGCCAAGCCCTGCAGCCGTCGGCGGTCCAGGCCCTGGCCGAGCGCCTGGGTATCGCCGTGCGCACGCCGGTGTCGATGCGCGACCCCGCCGAGATCGAGGCCTTCGCCGCCTTGGACCTCGACGCCGCCGTGGTGGTGGCGTTCGGTCAGATCCTGCCCGCCGCGATCCTCGAGGCGCCGAGACTGGGCGCCTACAACCTGCACGCCTCGCTGCTGCCGCGATGGCGCGGCGCAGCCCCGATCCAGCGGGCGATCATGGCCGGCGACGCCATGACCGGCGCCCAGGTGATGCGCATGACCGAAGGCCTCGACGAAGGCCCGGTGATCGCCTCGGCCGCCTTACGCATCGACGCCGCCGAAACCGCCGGGACCTTGCATGACCGCCTAGCCGTCGCGGGCGCCGCCCTCTTGGTCGAGGCCATGGCCGCCGTCGAGCTCGGCGAGGCGCGCGCCGTGGCCCAGGCGTCCGACGGCGCGACCTATGCCCGCAAAATCAAGCCGGCCGAGGCGCGGATCGATTGGACCAAGCCGGCCGCCGAGGTCGACGCCCATATCCGCGGCCTGTCGCCCTTTCCGGGCGCTTGGTTCGAGGCGCCGTCCGAACGCGGACTGGTTCGGGTCAAGGCCTTGCTGTCGCGGCTGGAAGACGGCGAGGGCGCGCCGGGAACGGTGCTCGACAGCGCGCTCGCCATCGCCTGCGGATCAGGGTCGGTGCGCATCTTGCGCGCCCAGCGCGAAGGGCGCGGCCCGCAGGACGCCGGCGACTTCTTGCGCGGGTTTCCAATCGCCGCCGGATCGAGGCTCGCCTGATGCCGCGTTATCGCCTGACGGTCGAATATGACGGCGCGCCCTATGCCGGGTTCCAGGCCCAGGGCGAGCAACCGACGATCCAGACCTCGATCGAGCGGGCGGTCACCGCCTTCAGTGGCGAGCGCCCCCGCGTCCACACCGCCGGTCGCACCGATTCCGGCGTCCACGCGACCGGCCAGGTGGTGCATATCGACCTGGAAAAGACCTGGCGGCCGGGCGTCGTCCGCGACGCGATCAACGCCCACCTTGTCCCTGAACCGATCGCCATCCTAGACGCGGCCATCGCCGAGGACGGTTTTCATGCGCGGTTCGCGGCGACGGAGCGGCGCTATCTCTATCGCATCATCAACCGCCGAGGGATGCTGGCCCTCGACAAGGACCGCGCCTGGCATGTGAAAAAGCCGCTGGACGCCGAAGCCATGCACGCGGCGGCGCAATGCCTGGTCGGCTTCCACGATTTCACCACCTTCCGCGACGCCCGCTGTCAGGCGACAAGCCCGGAAAAGACCCTGCACTATGCGCGGGTGGTCCGGGTCGGCGAGGAAGTCCGGCTGGAGTTCGCCGCGCGGTCGTTCCTGCATCGCCAGGTCCGTTCGATGACCGGCTCCCTGGCCGAAATCGGCAACGGCCGCTGGGCGCCGGACGACATGAAGACGGCGCTCGAAGCCCGCGACCGCAAGGCCTGTGGGCCGGTGGCCCCGGCGGCGGGGCTTTATTTGACCGGGGTGAGCTACGAGTCACCCTCTCCCCTTGCGGGAGAGGGTCGCCGCGCAAGCGGCGGGGTGAGGGGTCGCACCGGCGGATAGGGGTGGCGGATCGTTCCGCTCGCTGCGGCGTTCGCCGGTGCGACCCCTCATCCGGCTCGCCTTCGCTCGCCACCTTCTCCCGCAAGGGGAGAAGGACACTGTGCCTGCCCTCGCGCAGGGACGACGCGCTTGACGTCGGCCCCACCTTAATTACTATATGCCATATGGTAATGACGCCCGACACCGTCGAACGTCCCGCCGCCCGGGGCCGACCGGCGCGGATTTCGCGTGACGCCGTGTTGGACGCCGCCCTGGCCTTGCTTGAGGCGCACCCGCTTTCCGCGCCCTCGCTTGGGGCCATCGCCCGGGCGCTGAACATCACGCCGATGGCGATCTACACCTATTTCGCCAGTAAAGATGACTTGCTGCAGGCCCTGTCGGAGCGGCTGCTCGCCGACCTGATCCTCGACATCCCGCCGGCGGCCGGGCCGCTGGATCAGATCCGCCTGTGGTCGCACGCCATGCGCGGCCACCTGTTGAAGCGGCCGCAACTGATCGAGATGCTCGCCTGGGAAGGGGGCCACAGTTCCCTGGGCTGGCTCAGCCGATCCGTGGTGGTCCACGACGCCCTGCAGGCGCTGGGCGTGGAGGGGACGGCGCTGGCACGCGCCACCTTATGGGTCTGGCAAGGGGTGATGGGCGCCGTTCACGCCGAGCTGCGCGAACGCGCCGCGCCCCTGGGCATGACCGAACAGGAATTCGAGGCCTTGGATCCGTCTCTGAAAGAGCGCCTCGGCCCCATGCTCGCGCTGGTGCGCGAGGACGATCATCACGCCAGCTTCTTCGACTTCCAGCTGGAACGACTGTTGGACGGCGTGCGGGTGCTGACCCGCTGACAAGAGACAAGAAAGGCCGGGAGAGCCGGCCTCGGAGGAAACATGATGGACCAGCCATTCATCGACCAGGTCGTCGAGGGGGTTAAGATCTACTCCCTGGGCGGCGCGGTCCTCCTGTTCATGGTGCTCGCCGGCGAGACCTTTCTGCGCTGGCGCGAGGGCAAGGCGCCCTGGAGCAAGGAGGGGCTGAACAGCGCCTTCACCTTCTTCACCATCGGCCCCTTTATCGAACAGGCCTTCCTCAACGGGCTCCTGGTGGCCGGGCTCTTCGTCTTTTACGACCTGACGCCGCTGCGCGTGCCGGTGACCCTATGGACCCTGCCGCTCTATTTCCTGGCGGGGGAGTTCGCCTTCTACTGGTTCCACCGTCTGGCGCACGAGATTCGCCTCTTGTGGGCCGACCACTCGATCCATCATTCGGCGGCCACCTACGACTTCACGGTGAACCTGCGTTTCACGCCCTTCCAGACCTTTTACCGGCTGCCGATCTGGGCCCCGATCGTGCTCCTGGGCTTTCACCCGCTGATCCTGGTGCTGTTCGCCCTGACCGCCCCGGCCTGGCAGACCTTCTGCCACACCACCCGCATCGGGCGCTTCTCGCCCTGGTTCGAATGGCTGTTCGTCACCCCCGCCAACCATGCGGTGCACCACGCGTCCAACCCGCTCTACATCGACAAGAACTACGGCGGCCTATTGATGATCTGGGATCATTTGTTTCGCACCTACCAGCGGCTGGAGGACCACACGCCGCCGGTGTTCGGCATCACCCATCCCCTGACCACCGCCCATCCGATCAAGGTGCTGACCCACGAATTCGTGCCGCTGGCGCGGGATTTGTGGGCGGCGCCTACAGCCAGGCAGAAGTTCGGCGTGCTGTTCGGCCGGCCGGGCAAGACCTTCGAACTGCCGCGGACCAGACCGGTCCCGGCGCCCGCCGCCACGGAAGCGGGAGCCGTCCCTTGAGCAGCCAAGTTTGGATCGCCGCCACCTTGCTGAGCGCCATGGCCCTAGCCGCCAGCCTGCGGCTCTCGACGCCGGTCGCGGCCCAGTCGCGGCTCGGGCGGGCCCTGGACATCGCGGCCCATCCCACCTGGCTCCTGCCCCTGATCCTGGCGATGGGGGTGGCGGTCGGGCTGATGATCCGCGGCGACCTTTCGCCCTGGCCGCCGGAAGCCGCCGAGCAGCTGGCGCGGCGCGGCGGCCCCTGGGCGGGCGCGACCGGCTTTATCGTCGTGGTGATCGTGGACCTGTGGCTCCTGTGGACCCCGAGCATGGTGGCGCGCCGCTTCGCCGCCGAGGACGCCCGCGAGGCCATGCGCTGGCTGCCGGCCCTCAACCTCGCCCTTGGTGCGGTTCTGCTCGGCGCCTTCTATCTCGCAGCGCACTGACTGAGTTCACCCTCTCCGCTCGGCGGAGAGGGTCGCCGCGCAGCGGCGGGGTGAGGGGGCGCGCCGGACAAGCCGCAGTGAACGCATCGTTCCGTAAGCCGTGTGTGAAAGCGAGGGGCCACCTCATCCGTCGCCTCCGGCGCCACCTTCTCCGCCGAGCGGAGAAGGAAACCGAACCTTGAACTAAAGAGTGGCAAGCTCACCGACTTCCTTCGCCATGACGCCTGCTCTTGCCCCCAAGCCGCGATCCCGGCGATGCTCCTCGCCATGAACATCGAGATCAAACCGCTTGAGGGCCGCTATGTGCGGCTCGAACCCATCACCTTCGCCCACAAGGACGGCCTGCGCGCGGCGCTGAACTGCGACGAGGAGGCCTGGGAGATCATGGCCAACAACGGCTGCGGCGACGGCTTTGACGGCTGGTGGGCGCGGATGCTGGGCGCCAAGCGGCGGGGCGAGCGCATCGCCTACGCCATCCGCGACCTCGTCGACGGCCGTATCGTCGGCACCTCGAGCTTCCTCAACATCCGCCGCGCCCACAAGGGGCTGGAGATCGGCTCGACCTTCATCCATCCCGACGTGCGCCAGGGCCCGATCAATCCCGAAGCCAAGCGCCTGATGCTGACCCACGCCTTCGACGCCGGGACCATCCGGGTGGAGTTCCTGATCGACGAGCGCAACAGCCGCTCGGAGGCGGCGATCGTCAAGCTGGGCGCCACCAAGGAAGCCACCCTGCGGCGCCACATGGTGACCTGGACCGGGCACGTGCGCGACACCGCGATCTTCTCAATCGTCGATTACGATTGGCCGGGGGTGAAACAGCGCCTTGATTTCCGCCTGAAGGAAACTTTTGAGGGCTGAAGGCCTCCCTCCCCTTCATCGGGAGGGGCGAGACGATGCGTAGCATCGGCGAAGGGTGGGGCAGTCTCGAAACTCCCCCACCCGATCTTGCGCACCACCTCCCCATGAAGGGGAGGGTGGAAACGTCCTACCCTCCGAAGCGGTACTTCAGCTTCAGGCCGTAGGTCCGCGGTTCGCCATAGAGCGTGCTCCAGGCCAGCACACCCTCCCACGAGTTGGTGTTGCTCACGCGATAGAGTTCATCGGTGATGTTGTTGGCGAAGAGGCTCAGGTCGACGCCGCTCTGGGCGACGTTCTTCCAGTTGAGGGAGGCGTTCAGCAACCCGTAGCCGTCGAGGGTGGCGCCCGGTTCGAACGGTCCGGGCGCGGTATACTGATCGTCGACATGGGAATAGTTGACGTACAGCGACATTTCGCCGAGGTCCTTCGAGATGGGCAGGTCGATGGTCGTATAGAGGTTGTAGATCCAGGGCGTCAGGAACTGGAACGGCGCGCAGCTGAAGTCCGCGGTGGAGCCGAAGGGGGCGTTGTTGCACGAGACGCCGCCGAGTGACGGCAGCTCGTATTTCTTATAATCGCCCTTGGCGTGGCTGACGGTGGCCCCGAACTCGAGGCCGTTCATCGGTCGAACGTTCGTCTCGATCTCGAAGCCCTGGATGGTCGCTTCGGCGGCGAAGATGGCCGCGCCGCCCGCTCCGTTGGCGAGGTTGAAGTCGCCGCCTGGCCGCTGGATATTCTTGTAGTCGGAATAGTAATAGGTGGCGTTGAAACGGAACGGTACGTCACCGAAATTCCAATCCGACTTGAAGCCGGTTTCGTAGGTGGTCAGTTCCTCGGGCAGGAAGGTGGTCGTGCTCGGCCGAACGGCGAAGGTGTTGAAGCCGCCCGCCTTATAGCCCCGGCTAGCCTTGGCGTAGACCATCATGTTGTCGATCGGCTTGTAGTCGAGGCCGACGGTCCAAGTCGGGGCGGCGCTTTCAAGGGCCGCGTCGAACCGGCAGGCGACGGTCGGATCCGTCGTGAATGGGATCACAGCGCCAGCCGGCGGGCCGAAGGCGCATTTGTTGTCGGTCAGGCGACGCGTCCAGGAGGTGCTGAAGCCGTAGATCGAATCCCAGGTATAGCGATATCCGGCGGTGACCCGCAGGCCTTCGAGGGCCGGGGTGTACGCCCCAAGGTCAAGCGTGCCTTGGCCATAGACCGCCGTCGACTTGTTGGTTACGCCCGACCGGCCGTCGGTGCCTAGGCAGGCCAGCGCGCCCGTGATCTGGCCCGTGGCCTCCGCACTGCAGAATTGCACGGAACTTCCGCCCCACAGTCCCGCCGGCTGAGCCTCATAATAGAAGGCGCCCATGGCGAAGGTGAAGTGATCGTCGAGCAGCGAGCCCTGAAGCTGCAGTTCCTCGGTGAATTGCTCGATGTCGTCGCGCGGCTTGCTGGTCAGTGACCGATTCAAATAGACATTGCCCGGCGTGCGCGGCAGGCCGAACTCGTCGGTGAATCCTGGAATGGGGAAATCCGGCAGCCGGGCCCCCTGACCGAGCCCATATTGCTGCAACGGCGTGCCGTCGGAGTC
>Ga0207668_10002369_pt1 | contig 11009 bp, 10 predicted proteins | sample KBSS43metaG_FD_184323 | JGI IMG/M metagenome (GOLD analysis project Ga0207668, IMG submission 184323) | Switchgrass rhizosphere microbial communities from Kellogg Biological Station, Michigan, USA - KBS S4-3 metaG (SPAdes) (version 2) | ecosystem: Host-associated > Plants > Roots > Rhizosphere... | reverse complement strand
TCATCCGCTGGGGTCGCGTCCGGCACGTCGTCTGGCCGACCGCCCTGCCGTACGTGATGACCGGGTTGCGGCTCGCCTCGGCGGTCGCCCTCGTACTGGCCGTCACCAGCGAACTGATCATCGGCGCGCCCGGGCTGGGCCAGCAGATCGCCCTCGCCCAGTCCGGCGCGGCCGTACCCACCCTCTACGCCCTGGTCGTGGTCACCGGCCTGGTGGGCATCGCCATCAACGTCGTGGTCCGGTGGGCCGAGCGTCGAGTGCTGTCCTGGCACCCGTCCGTCCGGGCCGAGGTCGCCGCGTGAGCCGCGGGCTGCGGCGGCTGGCCGCCACGCTGGCGCTGCCGTCGCTACTGGTCGCCTTCTGGTGGTGGGCGTCCGCGGACAGCACCAGCTATTACCTGCCGCCCCTGCGGCAGATCCTGAGCGTGTTCCCGCGGGTCTGGACCGTCGACCGGTTCGAAACCGACGTGCTGCCGAGCCTGGCCCGCCTCGCCGCCGGGTATCTGCTCGCCGCCGCCGCGGGGATCGGCATCGGCGTGGTCATCGGCCGCAGCCCAGTGGTCCGGGGGATAGCCGAGCCGGGCCTCGAATTCTTCCGGGCCGTCCCGCCGCCCGTCCTGGTGCCGGTCCTCATGCTGTTCGCGGGCATCGGCGACCAGATGAAGATCATCGTGATCGCCGCCGGCGCGTTGTGGCCGATCCTGCTCAACACCGTCGAGGGCGTACGCGCCGCCGACCCGGTCCTGCTCGACACGGCCCGTTCCTACCGCATCGGCGGGCTGTGCCGGCTGCGGCACCTCACGCTTGCCGCCGCCGGGCCGCAGATCTTCGCGGGCCTCCGGCAGGCCGTGTCGATCGCCATCATCCTCATGGTGATCAGCGAGATGTTCGCGGCCAACGAGGGACTCGGCTTCGCGATCATCCAGTTCCAGCGCAGCTTCGCCGTCGCCGAGATGTGGTCCGGCACGATCCTGCTCGGTCTGATCGGCTTCGGCCTCGCGTGGGCGTTCCGCCTCGTCGAACGCCGGGTCCTGTTCTGGTACGTCGGTATGCGCGCCGCGGCCCGCGACCACTGATCCCCGAGGGAGGGCACCGCTGATGCTCGATGTCGAACACTTGCGCAAGGTCTACGACGGCCACGGCCGGTCGGTCGAGGCCCTGCGGGACCTGACCTTCCGGGTCGGCGCCGGCGAACTGGTCTGCCTGGTCGGGCCGTCCGGCTGCGGAAAGACCACGCTGCTGCGGTGCATCGCCGGGCTGCTGGAGCCGACGGCCGGCCGTACCGTCCTCGAAGGCCGGCCGGTGACCGGCCCGCCGCAGCGGATGGCCGTCGTCCTGCAGGAGTACGGGCGAAGCCTGTTCCCGTGGATGACCGTCGCGGCGAACGTCGAGCTGCCGCTGCGCGAGAAGAAGCTACCCAGGGCGCGCCGCCGGGAACTCGTGGCGACGGCCCTCGACGAGGTCGGCCTGGCCGACGCCGGCACCGCGTACCCGTGGCAGCTGTCCGGCGGCATGCAACAGCGGGTGGCCATCGCCCGCGCCGTCGCCTACGAACCGCGGATCCTGCTCATGGACGAACCGTTCGCCGCGGTCGACGCACAGACCCGCGCCGACCTCGAAGACCTCGTCCGCCGCATCTGGCGGGACCTGGGCGTGACGATCCTGTTCGTCACGCACGACATCGACGAGGCCGTGTACCTGGGACAGCGGGTCGTGATTCTGTCCAACTCGCCGACGGTCGTCCAGGAGGACCTGACCGTCGACCTGCCCGCCGAACGGGACCAGCTGACCACCCGCGCGGACCCTCGGTTCACCAAGCTGCGCGGGCACGTCTACGAGCAGATCCAGCGGGCGAAGGCCGGCACCTGAGCATCGACATCGGGAGAGGGGGCGCGGATGGCAGGACGTACCGCGAATCCGGGGCAGTCGGTGACCTCGCGCGTGCTCGCCATTCTCGACACGTTCGACATCAGCCACACCCACCAGTCGTTGTCGGACATCGCGCGCCGGGCCGGGCTGCCGCTGGCCACCGCCTACCGCCTGGTCGGGGAACTGGTCGCCTGGCGCGGCCTGGCCCGCCGCGACGACGGGCACTACGAGATCGGCGTACGCCTGTGGGAGGTCGGCCTGGTCGGGCCCTTGCACCTGCGGCTGCGGGAGGTCGCCCTGCCGTTCCTGCAGACGCTGTACGAGGCCACCCGCGAGAACGTGCACCTCGCGATCCGCGACGGCAACGAGGTCCTGTATGTCGAGAAGCTCGCCGGTCACCGATCGGTGCCGATCATCTCGCGCAACGGGGGCCGGCTGCCGCTGCACGCCACCGGCGTCGGCAAGGCATTGCTCGCCCACGAAACCCCGGAGTTCCGGCGGGACTATCTCAGCCGGCCCCTGAAGAGGCCGACTCCGTACACCGTCGTCGAGCCCGGCCGTCTGGTCGCCGACCTGGAACACACGGTGAAACGGGGCTACGCCGTCACCACCGAGGAGATGACCCTCGGCACCTGCTCGGTGGCCGCCCCCATCCTCGACCGCACCGGCCGGCCCGTCGCCGCGGTAGGTGCCGTCGTGCACAGCGTCCGCGTCGACCCGGGCAAGCTCGCCCCGCTCATCCGGCTGGCCGCGGAAGGCATCGCCGCCCGCCTCGACGCCAACGCCCACGACGCCGCGGAGATCGACACCGGGCGCACCACCTGACCCTCGATCGACGTCGGCATTGACCGCCGTCAGGAAAGTGTCATACCGTCACAGACAACGACAGTCGTCAATACGTTGCCCGTATCCGTGGCGGCGGCGACTCCGTGCCTACCTCGAGGAGGCTCGAATGCGCCTGTCCCGAATCCGTCTGCTCGCCGCCGTCGCCGTGCCCGCGACGCTGGCCGCCACGATCGGCATGGCCGCAGTGACCGCACCCGCCGCGGCCACCACCCCGCCGGCCACGACGGCCACCACCGGCGGTCCGCAGCCGGCGAACTCGATGGGGTTCATCGGCTGCTCGATGGCCGAGAACGTCGCCCAGGGCTACGTGGCCGACGGGGGCAAGCGCATGTGGGGCCCGTACGGCACCGGCGGCCTGGTCGTGCAGTCCTGGACCGATCCCAACTCCAGCGCCTGGCAGAAATTCGACCAGCAGGCGAGCCGCTTCGGCCGGCCCGCTGCCGTCTGGGTGCAGATCTGCATCTTCGCCTTCAGCGGCGCCACGTACGACGAGGTCAAGCGACTCATCGCCAACGCCCGCCGGCATGCCGCCACCGGCGCCACGATCTACCTCACCGGCCAGCCGCTCTACGACCCCGGCCGGACCTGCTCGCTGGCCGGCGCCAACGGCCCGCAACTGACCGACAGCCTCGCCCGGCAGGCAGCGGCCGACCCGACCCAGAACGTGCGCTACCCCGGCGAGTTCCACCTGCACAACGGGGAGGTCGCCGACGGCTGCCACGCCAACACCGCCGGCCAGGCCGCCCTCGGCCGGCAGGCCCTCGCGTTCTGGGGCTAGCCGCCCCACCCCGGTACCGGGTTGTCACGAGCTCAGGTGCCGCGTCAGTTGGGTCGAGCTGTTCTTCGACCTGGTGTTCGTCGTCGCGGTCACCCAGGTGTCCGGGCTGCTGCACGCCGACCACTCCTGGCCGGGGCGGCGCGGGCGCTGGTGGTGTTCATCCCCATCTACTGGGCGTGGGTGGGCATGACGATGCATGCCAACCTGCACGACGTCGACCGGACCCGGGCCCGGCTCGGGGTGTTCGCGGTCGCCGAGACCGGCGTGGTCGCCGGGGAGCACCCGGCGACCCCGGCCCGGCTCGCCGCGGTCGCGGTGGCCTTCGCGCTGGCGTGTGCGCTGTGGTGGGTGTATTTCGCGTTCGCCGCCGAGGCCATCCGCCACGCGGTGCGCACCGCCGAGGTCGCCATCGAGGTGATCCGGCCGGTCCTGCCGTACGGGCACCTGGCGTTCATCGCCGGCATCATCGCGATCGCCGCCGCCACCGGCGAGGTGATCCTGCACCCGCTCGAACACCTGCACACCGACGTCGCGGCCCTGCTGTTCGGCGGCACCGCGCTCTACCTGGCCACCTTCGGCTACACCCGATGGCAGATGTTCCACACCGTCTCCACTACCAGGCTCACCGCCACCGCGCTGAGCCTGGCCCTGCTGCCACAGGCCGGGCAGGTCCCGGCGTTCGGCGCGACGGCGGCGCCGGCCGCGATGCTGGTCGTCCTCAACGTGGGGGAGGCCCGGAACGTACCCCACCCGGGATGAAACCGTTCGCTTGCGGGGCGATCCGGGAAGGCTTCCCTCGATGCGGTACGCGGGAGTACGGTGACCGCAGGTGTGCCGGGAAGCCTGGTCGGCGGTCATGTTGCCGTTGCCGACGGAGGCCTCAAATGAGCGAGCCCGCGCTGCGTACCGCACATCTCACCAAACACTACGGCCGGGTGCCGGCCCTCGACGACCTGAACCTGGAGGTCGGCGCCGGACAGGTGTTCGGGTTCCTCGGCCCGAACGGCGCCGGGAAGTCCACCACCATCCGCCTGCTGCTCGGCCTGGCCAGACCCACCGCCGGCCGGGCGTGGATCTTCGGTGTCGACGCCGCCGACGTGGCCCGCGCGCACCGGTCGGTGGCCTATGTGCCGGCCGACGTGGCGTTGTGGCCGCAGCTGACCGGCGCGGAGATCCTCGAACTGCTGGCCCGGACCGGGCCCGGTACCGACCGCGCCTACCAGCGTGAACTCGCCGACCGGTTCGCCCTGGACCGGACCAAACCGGCCCGTGCCTATTCGACCGGCAACCGGCAGAAGGTCGCGTTGGTCGCCGCGTTCGCCACCCGGGCCCCGCTGCTGGTGCTGGACGAGCCGACCAGCGGCCTGGACCCGCTGATGGAACGCGAGTTCCGCCACGCGGTCGGGCAGGCCCGCGACCGGGGCCAGACGGTTTTCCTGTCCTCGCACCAACTCGCCGAGGTCGAGGCCGTCTGCGACCGCATCGGCATCCTGCGCGCCGGGCGCCTCGTCGAGGTCGCCACGGTCGCCGGCCTGCGCCGTCTGCACCGCGCCGACGTCACCGTCACCTACACCGGCCCGGCCCCTGACCTGGCCGCCGTGCCCGGCGTGGACAACGTCGAGACGACCGGCAAGGGGCAGTTGCGGTTCGCCTTGACCGGGCCGCCCGGTCCGGTCCTGAACCTGCTCGCCGCCGCCGACGTCAGCACGCTCGCGATCCGCGAACCGAGCCTGGAGGAGATCTTCCTCGACTACTACGGTGAGGCCACGCGATGAGCACCGAGACACTGCGCGCGGGCGCGGCCACCGGCACGCCGGCACTCAACTCCCGGCCGGGCAGAGCACTGACCAGGCTCGCCGCCCGGCAGATCCGGCGCGGCGCGGTCATCGTCGTCGCCGTCGCGGCCGGGATGTCGGCGCTGGTCGCGACCACGTTCGACAGCGTGCTCGCCGACGCCGCCACCGCCGGGGCGCTCGACGCGCTCGCCGCGAACCCGGCCATCCGGACCTTGTTCGGTGAGCCGGTCGCCCTCGACGATCCGGGCGGGTTCACGGTGTGGCGTACCGGCACCGTCGTCGCCGTGATTGTCGGAGTCTGGTGCATTCTCGCCACCACCAGGATCACCCGAGGTGAGGAAGACGCGGGCCGGTGGGACGTCCTGCTCGCCGGCCGCACCCCGCTGCCCGCGGTCCTGGCCCGGCACCTCGGTGTCCTGTTCGCCGTTCCGGTCCTGACCGGAACGGCGATCACCGTCGCGCTTGTCCTGGCCGGCACCCACCCGGCCGGCGCGGTCGTCCACGGCGCGGGCATCGCCGTCCTCGGCCTCTTCTGCATCGACGCCGCGGCGCTCACCGCCCAGGTGTTCGCGGCCCGGCCGGGAGCCACCGGCGCCGCGATGGCCCTGCTCGGTGTCGGCTTGCTGGCCCGGATGGTCGGCGACGGCGTGACCGCCCTGGGCTGGCTGCGCTGGACGTCACCGTTCGGCCTGCTCGAACTGACCAGGCCGTACGCGCAGAACCGGTTGCTGCCCCTGCTCGTCCTCGCCGCCGCGGCGGCGGCGTTGCTGGTCGCGGCGCGGATGGCCGCCGGCCGGCGCGACGTCGGTGGTGGCCTGGTCACCTCGACCTCCGGCCGCCCGCCCCGGCTGCGGCTGCTCGGCTCCGTCGAGACCTTCGCCGTACGCCGGGCGCTCCGGCCGGTGGCCGGATGGGCGACCGCCGTCGCCGCCTACTTCCTGCTCATCGGCCTCATCGCCGAGTCACTGACCGGGTTCCTCGGCGACAACCCGGCCTTCGCCGACCTCGCCGCGCAAGCCGGATTCGCCGCCTTGAACACCACCGAGGGCTACACCGCCACCCTGTTCGCTCTGCTCGCGATACCGGTCGGTGTCTTCGCCGCCGTACGCCTGGCCGAGTTCGCCGCCCTGGAAACGAACCGGCGGCTCACCCTGCTCGCCGCCCAACCGGTCCCTCGCAACCGGCTCCTCGGCGCGGAAATCACTGCCACGGCGGGCGGCGCCGTCGCCCTGGCCACGGTTGCCGGGTTCGCCACCTGGCTCGGCGTCACCATCACCGGCGGCGGCCTTGGTCCGGCGGCGGCGCTGGCCGGCACCTGGAACGTCCTGCCGATCGCCGCGCTGTGCCTCGGCGCCGCCGTCCTCGCCCTCGGCTGTGCACCCCGGGCGACCGGCGCGATCGGCGCGCTGCCCGCCGCCGGTGGCTTCCTGCTCCAGACGATCGGCCAAAGCATCGGCGCCCCGGCCTGGGTCATCGACCTGTCGCCGTTCGCGCACCTCGCACCGGTCCCGCTGGCGGAGGCGAACTGGTCCGCAACGCTCGCGATGGCCGGCCTCGCGGTCGCGCTCACCGTGGTAGGCGGATACGGATACCGGCGGCGCGACCTACGAGGATGAACCGGTCCAGGTCAGGCCGCCGGGATCAGGTCGGCGAGCAGCGCCTCGACCCGGTTCTTGATGTCGTCGCGGATCGGGCGGACGGCGTCGACGCCCTGGCCGGCGGGGTCGTCGAGTTTCCAGTCCTCGTAGCGTTTGCCGGGGAAGACCGGGCAGGCGTCGCCGCAGCCCATGGTGATGATGACGTCGGAGTCCTGGGCGGTCTCGTACTCGAGGAGTTTCGGGGTCTGGTCGGTGATGTCGAACCTCGCCCGCGCCGGCACACCGGGACCATCCGGTCAGACGCGTACCGTGCTGCCGAATCGCACGGCGGCCGGCACCGGCAGCGCGTACGTCCGCAAGCTGTAGGCCAGCAACGCGACCAGCCGGACCGGCACCGGCTCCCGCAACCCCGGCAGACCAGGTTCCTAGGATGCTTTAGGCGGTGTGTGAGCGGTCGGACCCCTGGCGCGGTCTGACGGCCGCACCAACGGCGGCCGACGGCGAGATCACTCGGATAGCGGGCATCACCGGTTGGTGGCGGAGCCCGGGTGGTCCGACCTCGCGTTTCGGAACGGAGTTCTGATGCGGACGGCGCTGCTGCGGCCCCTGCGGCTGAAAGACTTCCGGCGCGTCTGGTTCGGCGAGTTGGTGGCCACGCTGGGCGCCACCTTCCAGACGGTGCTCACCGCGGTATTGGTGCTGAGGCTGTCCGGCTCCGGCCTGGCGCTCGGTCTCACCCTGCTGCTCGGTGGCCTGCCCCGGACGGTGTTCACGCTGCTCGGCGGCTCGCTGGGCGACCGGCTCAGCCCACGCGCGGTGATGCTGGTGTCCTACGCCGCCCGGGCGGTGATCCTGGCGGCGCTCGGCGCGGTCGCGGTCACCGGCGAGCTTGAGCTCTGGCATCTGTACGCGGCCCGGTTCCTCTACGGCATCGCTGACGCGGTCTTCGCGCCCTCGGTGTCGGCGATGATCCCGCGGGTGGTGCCCAAGGAACAGCTCGCCGCCGCCAACTCGTTGCACCGCACGGTGCTCGGCGCCGGCGTGGTGGTCGGCAACGCGGCGGCCGGTGTGCTGATCGCCGTCGCCGGCACCACCCAGTCCATGTTCATCATCGCGGTGGCGTTCGTGGCGGCGGCCGTCAACCTGGCGACCGTCTCGGTGGCCCCGATCGCCAAGGCGGCCGGGGCGAAGACCGGCATCCTGCGGTCGACCGCCGACGGCGCGCGCTACCTGTGGAGCGGGCGCACGTCCCGGGCTGTCCTGCTGCTCACGGCGGCCCTCACGCTCTTCGTCGCGGGCCCGCTGAACGTCGGGTTGCCGGCCCTGGGGGAGCTGCGGTTCAGCAGCGCCACCGCGATCGGTGTGCTGTTCGCGGCGTACGGCGCCGGCAGCATCGCCGGGAGCCTGCTGCCGGGTGTGCTGGGCGACCGGATCCGTCGTACCGGGATCTGGCTGGTTCTGCTGGGGGCGGCCTTCGGCGGCTCGGTGCTGCTGCTCGCCTTCGCCGGCACGCCGCTGTGGGCCGCGCTCGCGGTGGTGCCGATGGGCGCGGCCGGCGCCGCGTTCAACGTGGTGGCGCTCAGCGTCATCCAGGCCGAGACCGATCCGGCGTACATGGGCCGGGTGATGAGCTGGTACTCGGTGAGCGGGTACGGCGTCAACCCGCTGTCGAATGTGATGACCGGCGCGCTCGCGGACCTCTCGATCGGCGCCATGTTTGCCGTCTGCGGCGGAGTGGCCCTGGCCATTTCGGCGGTGGCGCTGGGCACGCCGTCCCTCAACCGCCTGCGCGCCCCCGTGCCGGAGCCCGATCCGACCGCCGGCCCCGCGGACAGGCCCAGGGCGGCCCCGGCGGTGGCGGAGGACCGCGCGGGCCACGGGTCCTGAGCCCGGGTTGACCGCCGTGTTGGCGGGCGGTTGGTTGCGACTGGGGCAGCGGCCGAGGATCTGCTTCGCCGCGGCGTCTACACGGTCGGCGGGACGGGGACGCCCGGCGCCGGCAGCCGTCCGGCGCGAAGCGGGGTGACCCGACCGTGCTGTGTGGCAGCCGGGCGGTTCTCATGGCCGGCCGGCCGGGCGCAGCCGCAGTCCCTGGAGGCCGCCGTCCACCGCGAGCGCGGTGCCGGTGACGCTGGCCGCCGCGGGGCCGGCGAGGTAGACGATGGCGGCGGCCACCTCGTCCGCGGTCACCAGCCGGCCCATGGGCTGGCGGGCGTTGAGGGCGGCGCGTTCGGCCGCGGGGTCGCCGGCGGCGTCCAGCAGCCGGGCCACCCAGGGTGTGTCGGCGGTGCCGGGGTTGACGCAATTGACCCGGATTCCCTCGCGCACGTGGTCGGCGGCCATGGCCAGGGTCAGCGACAGCACGGCGCCCTTGCTGGCCGAGTACAGGGCACGCTGCGGCAGTCCCGCGGTGGCCGCGATCGAGCACGTGTTCACGACGGAGGCATGCGCCGAACGCCGTAGGTGGGGCAGGGCGGCGCGGGTGACGCGGACCAGGCCCAGCACGTTGACGTCCAGCACCCGGTGCCACTGCTCGTCGGGGTTGTCCTCGACGGTGCCCACCGCGCCGATGCCGGCGTTGTTGACGAGAATGTCGATGCCGCCGAGCCGGGTGGCCACGGTGTCCATCGCGGCGCGAACCGAGGCGTCGTCGCTGACGTCGGCCTTGAGGCCGAGCAGCGGATCGGGCACGCCGGCGGGTTCCCGGTCCAGCACGGCCACCGCCGCGCCCTGCGCGGCCAGCGCGCGGGCCGTGGCGAGCCCGATGCCGGAGGCCCCTCCGGTGACCACCGCCGTGAGCCCGGACAGGCCGGTCATGCGGTGCCCTCCTGCGCGGCGCGGTCGGCAACCCAGAAGGTCCCGTCCGGGTAGCGGTATTCGGTGAGGGACTCCGGCCGGATGGTCGCGGAGAAGCCGGGGGTGAGCGGCGCGGTGTAGTGCCCGTCGCGGATCACCACGGGCGCGGTGAAGTGCTGGTGCAGGTGGTCGACGTACTCGATGACCCGGTTCTCGGTGGTGCCGGACAGCGCCAGGTAGTCGAACATCGACAGGTGCTGCACCAGTTCGCACAGCCCCACCCCGCCGGCGTGCGGGCACACCGGCACCCCGAACTTCGCGGCGAGCAGCAGGATCCCGAGGTTCTCGTTGACCCCGCCGACCCGGGCCGCGTCGATCTGCAGGACGTCGATGGCACCGGCCTGCAGCAACTGCTTGAAGACGACGCGGTTCTGCACGTGCTCACCCGTGGCGACGCGCACCGGGGCGACCGCCCGCCGGATCGCGGCGTGGCCGAGGATGTCATCGGGGCTGGTCGGCTCCTCGATCCAGTACGGGTCGAAGGCGGCGAGCGCGTTCGTCCAGTCGATCGCCTCGTCGACGTTCCATCGCTGGTTGGCGTCGATGGCGATCCGGATCCCGTCGCCGACGGCCGCGCGGGCGGTCCGCATCCGGCGGATGTCGGCGTCCAGGTCGGCGCCGACCTTGAGCTTGATCTGGGTGAAGCCGTCGGCGACGGCCTGCTTGGCCAGCCGGGTCAGCTTGTCGTCGTTGTAGCCGAGCCAGCCGGGCGAGGTGGTGTACGCGGGGTAGCCCCGCTCAAGCAGAACCGCCTCGCGCTCGGCGAGACCCGAGCGGCCTTCCCACAGGAGCGTGAGGGCGTCCTGCGGGCTCAGTACGTCGGCGATGTACCGGAAGTCGACCTGGGAGACCAGCCACTCGGGGTCGGCGTGGCCGAGCAGCTGCCACAGCGGCGTGCCCGCCCGCTTGGCGGCCAGGTCCCACACGGCGTTGACGACGGCGCCGATGGCCATGTGCATCACGCCCTTCTCGGGGCCGAGCCAGCGCAACTGGCTGTCCCCGATCAGGTCGCGGCTGAGTGAGCCCGGGTCGGCGCAGAGCTCCGGAACGGAACGGCCGAGAACGTGGCGTCGCAGTGCCCCGATCGCGGCGACCTGGACGTCGTTGCCGCGGCCGATGGTGAACGCGAAGCCGTGGCCGTCCAGCCCGTCGCCGGCGTCCGTGCGCAGCACCACGTAGGCAGCGGAGTAGTCGGGGTCCGGGTTCATCGCATCGGATCCGTCCAACTTGCGGGAGGTGGGGAATCGGATGTCGAGGGTGTCGACCG
>Ga0207668_10002367_pt1 | contig 11013 bp, 8 predicted proteins | sample KBSS43metaG_FD_184323 | JGI IMG/M metagenome (GOLD analysis project Ga0207668, IMG submission 184323) | Switchgrass rhizosphere microbial communities from Kellogg Biological Station, Michigan, USA - KBS S4-3 metaG (SPAdes) (version 2) | ecosystem: Host-associated > Plants > Roots > Rhizosphere >... | reverse complement strand
CAGGTGGGTGAGGAACGGCAAGCCCGCCGTCGGAAGCATCGGCTTTGGCGCTGACAGCGTCAGCGGGCGCAGGCGGGTGCCCTGTCCACCGACGAGGATGACGGCGTCGACCTCCGCCGGATTCACAGGACTACCCACGTTCGTCCACCCTCACTTCCGGCTCTTCGCGAGCTTCCTCCGAGAGTTGCCGACGACGAGCCCGGCCCGCACTGCGAGTGCCGAGCGGATCGTCAACCGCAACGGTGCCTGCCACCAGCCCTTATGCCGGTCAGCCAGGAAAGTGTAAGTGCTGGTGTGGTGGGCCGCCAGGTTCCGGGCGGGGTCCCGCCCTGTGGCGTGCCCCTTGTCGTGGAGGATCTCCGCGGTCGGAACGTAGACGTTCTGCCACCCCGCGTGATCGAGCCGGTCGCCTAGGTCGACGTCCTCCATGTACATGAAGTAGCGCTCGTCGAACCCGCGGATCTCATCGAACGCGACCTTGCGCAACAGCAGACAAGAGCCCGACAGCCACCCGACGGGACGTTCGCTGGGCTCGAGCCGCTCCTGGCGATAGGCCGCCGTCCAGGGATTGGACTTCCACACCGGACCGACCACCGCGTGCATTCCGCCGCGGACGAGGCTCGGCTGGTGCCGGGCGGACGGATAGATGGAACCGTCGGGGTCGCGGATCAACGGGCCAAGCGCACCCGCCTGTGGCCACCGTTCGGCGGCGTCGAGCAGCGCATCGATGCTGCCAGGCCCCCACTGCACGTCGGGGTTCGCGACGACGAAGAACTCGGTGTCCGCGTCGAGCAGGCAGTCGGCGACCGCACGGTTGACCGCGGTGCCGTAGCCGAGGTTGGCACCGGTGCGGAGGAGCCGGACGTTCGGGTACCGCTCCACCGCCTCCTCTGGCGCGCCGTCGGTGGATCCGTTGTCCGCCATGACGACCCGCACCGGCCGATCGGTGGCGTGAGACAGCGACGCGAGGAAGCGGTCGAGGTGCGGGCCCGGTGAATACGTCACCGTCACCACGACAAGTTCGTCGGTCACGGCGTCGAGGGTAGCGGGCTGTCGATTCCTGATTCCGGACCGCCGGACGCGAGCGCGGCGGCCAACGCCTCGCGCCACGGCCGCAGCGGGGCGACGCCCGCGTCGATCGACCGCCGTGCCGACAGCACGGAGTACGCGGGTCGCGGCGCCGGGCGCGGGTGCCGGTCGGTGCCGACGGGGCGAATACGCTCCGGGTCGGCGCCGAGCAGCTCGAACACTGCCTTGGCCTGTTCGTACCGACTCGCCGCGCCAGCATTGGCGACGTGCAGGACGGGTTCCGAGATCGCTCCGGAGGCCACGCCGAACAGGGCTCGCGCCAGGTCGCCGACGTACGTTGGGCCGCCGATCTGGTCCGCCACGACGTCGACGTCATCGGCTCCCGCCGCCTTCTTGCCGATTGCCGCAACGAAGTCGGCGTCGCCCCCGAAGATCCACGACGTCCGCACCACGTGGGCGTCCGGAGCGGCCGCCAGGACCGCCAACTCCCCCGCCAGCTTGCTGCGGCCGTACACGCTCAGCGGGTCCGTCTCGTCGTCGATCTCGTAGGGTCGCGGCTCGCCCGCGAATCGTCCGCTGAACACGTAGTCGGTGGAGACGTGGATCAAGCGCGCCCCCACCCTGGCGCAGGCTCGTGCGACGTGCCCGGCGCCCGTCGCGTTCACGGCGTACGCCCTGGCTTCGTCGCGTTCGGCCTCGTCGACCTTCGTGTAGGCCGCACAGTTGATCACGACGTCGTCGGCGCCAATCCGGCGCTCGACTGCGGCGGGATCGGTGATGTCGCATTCCGCGGAGGTCAGCGCAAGTACGTCGCGGTCGCCCGCCGCAGCGACGAGCGTGCGACCAAGCAGCCCACCCGCACCAGTGATGACGATTCGGTCAGACATGTTCTGAAGAGTCTGGCACGCCGCCCGTCGCTACCCGGTCTGCGGCCGACTCGCCAGTAGCCTGGGCTGATGCACGGTCGTCTCACCCGCATCGTCGCCGTGGTGGCGGCGTCGATCGTCGTCGTCGGCACAGGGGTGGCGTGGGGCAAGATCCGGTCGTTCGAATCGGGTATCAACCACGTGAGTTCCCTGGCGCTGGGCGAGGGCGGCGAGGACGGGGCCATCGACATCCTGCTGGTCGGCATGGACAGCCGGACCGACGCCCACGGCAATCCGCTGTCCGCCGAGGAACTGGCGACGCTGCGCGCGGGCGACGACGTGTCCACAAATACCGACACGATCATCCTGGTGCGCATCCCCAACAACGGGAAGTCGGCCACCGCGATCTCCATCCCCCGCGACTCCTACGTCACCGCGCCCGGGTGGGGCAAGATGAAGATCAACGGCGTGTACGGCGACGTCAAGCTCGACAAGATGAAGCAGCTCGTCGAGGTGCAGGGCGAAGACCCGGCCACCGCCGAACCGAAGGCCACCGAAGCAGGCCGCGAAGAGCTCATCAAGACCGTCGCCAGTCTCACCGGCGTGACGGTCGATCACTACGCCGAGATCGGCCTGCTCGGGTTCGCGTTGATCACCGATGCCCTCGGCGGCGTCGACGTCTGTCTGAAAGATGCCGTCTACGAACCCCTTTCGGGTGCGGACTTCCCGGCAGGCTGGCAGAAACTGGACGGGCCGCAGGCGTTGAGCTTCGTCCGGCAGCGGCACGACCTGCCGCGCGGCGACCTCGACCGCGTCACCCGGCAGCAGGCGGTGATGGCCGCTCTGGCTCATCAGGTGATCTCGGGCAAGACCTTGTCCAGCCCGGCCACGCTCAACCGTCTGCAGGACGCGGTGCAGCGCTCGGTGGTGCTGTCCGACGGGTGGGACATCATGGACTTCGCCACGCAGCTGGAGAAGCTGGCGGCCGGCAACGTCGCATTCGCCACCATTCCCGTGCTGCAGGAGGACGGCTGGAGCGACGACGGCATGCAGAGCGTCGTGCGCGTCGACGAGTCGGCGGTGAAGGACTGGGTGGCCGGTTTGCTGAAGGAACAGGACGAGGGCAAGACCGAGGCCATCGCGTACTCCCCCGACAAGACCACCGCATCGGTGGTGAACGACACCGACATCGGCGGGTTGGCGGCCGCGGTGTCGGAGGTCTTGACCGGCCAGGGGTTCACCCCCGGCGAGGTTGGGAATCACGAGGGCGGCCACGTCTCGGGCAGCCAGGTCAGGGCGCCCAAGGCCGACGACCTCGGCGCCGTCGCGGTGGCGAAGGCGTTGGGCAACCTGCCGATCGTCGAGGACCCGTCGGTGGCCTCCGGGTCGGTGAAGGTAGTGCTGGCCGGCGACTACACCGGTCCGGGCTCGGGCCTGGGCACCGAGGATCCGTCGGCGCAGACCGCGGACCCGGCGGCCATCGAGTCCACCGAGGCTCCGCCGCCGCCGTCGCCGATCCTCACCGCGGGGTCGGACGACCCGGCCTGCGTCAGCTGAACCGCATCACCGCGGAGCCGAATCGCCCGCGGAAACCGGATTCACCTGCCTGACGGGAGTGCCGTGGTTCGCGATGTAGGACGTGAACACCTGCAGGGCAGGCTTGGCGGTCCCGTCCGAACGGTAGAGCCCTAGGGTGTCGTCGCCGTGCGAGCTCGCCGAGTCGCGGTCGCGCATGGTGTAGACGTACACGGGGCCCGCGTATGGCAACAGCCGCCACTTGCCGAGCATGTCGTCGAGGTACTCGGCCTGGCTCAGCTCCCCCACCACCGACGACGGTTCGCCGTACTCGGTGGCCCAGATCTTCTTGTCCCCATCACCATTCGCGAGCATCAGCGTGCGGATTCCCGCGAGTTGGTTGATGGGTGAATCCGGGTGGTAGCCGCCCTCGGAGAACTTCATCGTGTACTGGTACGGGTGATAACCGATGGCGTCGAAGTAGTCCTTGGCACCGGCCTCGTACATTGCGCGGACGAACTTCACCGCGTCCATCGTGATCGGTGCGAAGTCGACGATCGGGCCCAATCCGCCGGTGACCACGAGAGCCGCCGGATCGGCCCGCTTGATCGCGGGGTACGCGGCCTTCAGCAGGTCGACGAACTGTGCCGGGTTGGGCTTCGGTGAATAGAAGACCGCGGCGTTGGGCTCGTTCCAGATCTCGTACGCCGAGACCTTGCCCCTGAAGTGCTGGGCCACGGCGGCGGCGAAGGTCCCAAAGGCCTCGGCGGACGCCGGACGGCCGTGGATGGCGGGCTCGCCGGGCGGCACCGCCCACTCCGGAGGCGAGTTCAGCGTAGCCAACACCGACATCCGTTGCGCCACAGCCGATTCGACCAATCGATCCACCAAGGCCCAGTCGTAAGTGCCTTGGGTGGGCTGCACGGCGGCCCACGGGATCAAGATGCGAACGTCGGTCACCCCGTCCGCGCGCATGCGGGCGACGGTCGGGCCAACCTCGTCGGCGGACAGCCCAAGCAGATCGGAATCCGCGAGCCCCACCGTCGTGGCGGTCGGGTCGATGCGCACCAACGCGGACTCGGCACCTGCATCGTAGGCACCCAGGTCTGCGACGGGCTGCTGCCCCGGGGCCTTCGACCCGCAGCCCGCGGCGAGGGCCGTAACGGCGAGCACGGCTAGGACCCAGACGCGCCGAAGCGTGTGCCGTGGCGCGCGCGTCATACCGGTCTCCAGTGCTTCGTGACTGGGCTCACCCTACTGCAGGGATATCCGTTGCCTCCACCGCTGCACGGGCCCGCGCCAACCGGCGCAGAGCGAACTCGAGCCGGTCGACGTAGGCGTCGACGTCCGGGACTGCGGACTCGGCGGCATGGACGCTGATCGCCACCGTGTCGCCGATCCCATGCACGCCGTGCGTGAGGCCGCAGATCGGAAGGTGCGCTGGATATCCGGAGGTGAAGAGCACCGCGCAACCGGCGAGCGCGAGGTCGGCGCGACCGCGGTTGACGCTCGACACCATCGTGTGACCCATCACCGAGCCGGGCCTGCGGCGCGTATCCAGCGACGCGACGCCGAGCCGCCGCAGCGGTGCGGGCACCGCATCGAACAGGCGCTCGCTGGCTTCGTATGCCGGGTGCAACCGCGCCTTCCTGCGGCTGTCCAACTCTGCGTCGATGAGTGCGAGGCGTTCGCCGACAGCAGCGAATGGGTACAGCCCGACCGCCACGTAGTCGAAGAAGTTGTTCGCACAGCGCTGACCCGACTTGGCCACCGGCGTTGCGGCCGCAAGTTCGGACACGTCCTCACCGCGGTCGTTCAGGTGACCCGCCAGCGCCTCGGAGATCGCCGCCAGTGCGCAGACCGTCACGGTCCCCGGCAACTCCGAACGTCGCGTTAGCACCGTCCGAAGCAGCCGGCGCCCGGCCGGTTGGTCGTTGGTGCTCAGCGGACGCACCAACGCCTTCGGCCCGGAGACCACGCCCGCGGCGACCTCCCGGTCCATCTCCCGGTGCAGGCGGCGCGCCGTCCGCATCGCGGGTACGAGAGGCACTCGCGGCCGCGGCACCGGTCGGATCGGTGTGCCTTCGCGGCCGAAGAGGTAGGCGGCCAGGGCGGACGACCGGATGCCGTCGGCCAGGGTGTGGCTGATCTGCAGCACCGCCACGGTGGCCGGACGGCTAGTGCCGGGCACCCCCGTCACGCCAGGGAACAGGTGGATGCGCCACGGGGCGCGACGCACGTCGAGCTGCTCGTCAGCGAGCGTGCCGACCGCGGCGAGGCACTGATCCCACCCCGGCTGGAGCTGCGCGTGCACCACGACCTCGTCGGCACCGACCTCGGTTTCGACCCAGTACGGGAAGCCGACCCGCAGCAGTCCGTCCCGAGCGCGCAGGCACAGGTCGGGGCACCGCCGGGCCCGGCCCAGCAGTTCCGCGGTAGCGGTTTCGACGTCCACCACGCCATCGAATGCGTAGAGCTGAAACTGGTCGGTCGGCAGCTTCGTCGACATCCAGAACCACATCGCGTCGACGGGGGCCATCGGTGAGCCGTCGCGCGGCGGCATCAGAGTGACCATCGCCACATGATGCCAGGTTTTCTACGCGTGCGTCAGTATGAGCGGCCTCTGGCCACCACCGGAAGGCCCCAGTCCAGCCTCCGGACGAGGAAGAAGTTACATTCAGATGGAAAGCTGGCGAAGATCGCACCAGGTTGCGTCGTGATCAGGAGAAGAGTGTCTCGTTGGCGAAAGTAAGCCTCGACCAAGTCGTCGGGACGATGCTGCCCGCCGACGCGATGTGGCTGTGGTTCTCGACCAAGTTCCCCACCGATCAGTTCATCGTCTTTGCGTTCGACGGCGAGCCGGCGTCCGTCGCCGACGCCGTCGCGGACACACTGGATCGGGCGCGCGGCATTCCGTACCTCAACGTTCGGGTCCGCGCGGACAAATACCAGTTGCGCTACCCGCGTTGGGAGCACGTCGAGGCAAGCCCCGAGCAATGCACGGTGCACGACCTGTCGTCGCCTACCTGGATCGAGTGCCTCGACGCGCTTGGCGCGCTCACCCTCGAACAACTGGATCCGCGGGTGGCGGCGTGGCGGCTTCACGTCTTCACCGGCGTCCACGAGGTCCCGATCACGAGCGGCCCCGCCACCGTCGTCGCGCTGCAGATCAATCACGTACTCGGTGATGGCACCCGGACGGCGGCACTGGCAGGTGCGCTGTTCGGTCGTGACACCATGCCGGCTCCCATCGTGCGGCGGCCGAACGATCCGATGATCCGCAATGTCGCCTCCGTCATTCGCGCCAACCGTGAATTGGCGCATGACACCGAGACGGGCAAGGTACCTGCCGTCAAGGCGCCGGTTCCCGCACTGAGTGTCAATGATCGACCGTCGGGCACGCGGGTGTTGCGGACGTTGGTACGCAAGAAGACTCAGCTACCCGGACCGACGTTGACCACGGGCGCACTCGTCGCCATCTCCGACGCCCTCTCCGGCTACCTCCGCGACCGCGGCGAGCCAACGTCCGCGCTGACCGCCGCCGTGCCGGTCGCCAAACCCGTTGCGGGGCAGGCCTACAACAACCACGACGTGGCATTCGTCGGCCTATACCCCGACGCGCCGAGCCGGGACCAACAGCTGCAGGGTATCGTGACGGACCTGATGGCGTGGCGTCGACGCAGCCAGCATCCATCGTTCGCGGCGAAGGATGCGGCGTCCAGCCTCGTTCCAGCACCGGTGCGCCGCATCGCCATTCGGATGGTGCGCACCGACGACCGCCCCGACCTGGTGCCTGCCAACACCATCGTGTCGAGCGTCGACCGGGGCAACGCCGACCTGAGGTTCGGGGGCTGCCCGGTCATGTTCACCACGTCGTTCCCCGCGCTGGTGCACATCTCGAGCCTGGGCCACGGTGTGCACACCATCGGAGACGCCCTGGCGGTCAGCGTCATTGCGTCGACGCCGCAAGTGGACCTGGACGACTACCTCGCCAGACTCGACGCAGCACTGCCTACCTGAGTAGCGCGCGTGACATCACGACGCGCTGAATCTGGTTGGTGCCCTCGTAGATCTGCGTGATCTTGGCGTCGCGCATGAACCGCTCGACGGGGAAGTCCACGGTGTACCCGTATCCCCCGAACAGCTGCACCGCGTCGGTGGTGACCGACATCGCCACGTCGGAGGCGAAGCACTTGGCCGCCGAGGAGATGAAGCCGAGGTTCGGCTCGCCGCGTTCGGCGCGGGCCGCCGCGCTGTAGACCATCAGCCGCGCCGCCTCGATCTTCATCGCCATGTCGGCGAGCATGAACTGGGTGTTCTGAAAGTCGCTGATCGCCTTGCCAAACTGCTTGCGCTCCTTGGTGTAGGCGATCGCCGCCTCGAGTGCGCCCTGCGCGATGCCGACGGCCTGCGCGCCGATGGTCGGGCGGGTGTGATCCAACGTCGCCAGCGCGGTCTTGAAGCCGGTACCCGGTTCGCCGATGATCCGGTCGCCGGGAATGCGGCAATCCTCGAAGTACAACTCAGTGGTGGGTGAGCCCTTGATGCCGAGCTTGCGTTCCTTGGGCCCGACGGAGAACCCGGGATCCTCGGAGTGCACCACGAACGCCGAGATGCCGTTGGCGCCCTTGTCCGGATCCGTCACCGCCATCACCGTGTACCAGGTTGAGTGGCCGCCGTTGGAGATCCAGCACTTCGACCCGTTGAGCACCCAGTCGTCGCCGTCGCGCTTGGCCCGGGTGCGCATGGCGGCGGCGTCGCTGCCAGCTTCGCGTTCGGACAGGGCGTAGGACGCCGTCGCCTCGCCCGCGCCGATCGAGGGCAGCACCTGCTTCTTGAGCTCCTCGGAGCCGTTCATCAACAGGCCCATGGTGCCCAGCTTGTTGCAGATCGGGATCAGCGACGACGAGGCGCAGACCCGGGCGACCTCTTCGATGACGATGCACGCCGTCACCGAGTCACCGCCCTGTCCGCCGTACTCCTCGGGAATGTGGATGGCCGAGAACCCCGAAGAGTTCAGCGCCGCCAAAGCTTCAGTGGTGTAGCGCGCCTTCTCGTCGACGTCCGCCGCGTACGGCGCGATCTCCTTGTCGCACAGTTCACGCAGTACCGCGCGCAGCTCGTCGTGCTCTTCCGACAGCTGAAAGACGTTGAATGATGGGTTACCGATCGACATGGTGGCTCCTTGCTACTCGTCGGTAACTTTACCTCCGAATGCGCGGTCCACCACTACGGGGCTGGCGCCTCATCGCCGCTCGCATCGGGCACCGCGGAGCGCACGTCGACGAGCAGCGAGTCCCGCCGAACTCACGCAAGCGGCGGAAGCGTGCCGACCGCTCGAACGGCGCCCGCGCCGGACAAATGCTGATCGTCGAAGTAATAGACCGCCGACCCGTCGCGATAATGGCAACCATTGGCGTCACACAATTGGGCCCACGGATCAACCAACACGACGTTGGGGTGTTTGGCAGCTACGCGCTTGAGAACGTCGCGACTGGTGTCCTCGTGAATGCGCGCGTAGGGCGCCGGGCCGCTCAGGGGCTGCACTCCAAGCAGGTGCTGCAGATCCACTCGCACCGGTAATGACTCACCGACCACCGTCGCGTACGGACTGAAGGTGAGTTCTGGAACCTCCATCACCAGAACAACCTTCTTGCCGAGCTTCTGCAGGCGCGTCAGCGTCGAATCCAACGCAGTCTCCAAGCCGACCGTAGCTCCGCCCGATGCGGGCAGCAGCTCCTGCTCCGCACTCCAACGAGCCGCCAACACGACGACCCTGATGTTCGGATCGTCCTCGACTTGCTGAAACGCGCGCCGTTGATAGTCGGAGCACTCGTCTGGAAAATCGGGCAGCCCGGGAGTCACGTTTGCGTACCCCCACTGGGCCGTACACAGAGTCTTCGTCAGCTGCCGGAAGGCGAGACCTTGCGCCGCTGCGGCCTTCTCGAAACCGGACGAGATCGACGCTGCGTGGCTGTCACCGATCACCGCGAGTGTCGGCCCACTGGTCGCCGTGTATTGGCATCCTGCCGGTGCCACGTCAACGCTGCCCCGACGAACCAGGCACGGATCGTCCTGCGATCGTCGCGCATCCTCCGCGGCGATGCGAGCGTCGGCGGGCAACCGATTGATGAACCCGTTCTGCAGGTACACCACCGTCCCGAGCGCCGCCACGCAGGCGATCGCAATCACGTATCGGAACACGACGGGTCCGTCCGCCAAGCGCCTGCGACGAAAGGGCCGCTCGATGAAGCGCCACGATAGGACAGCGAGACCGAAGGACAGCGCTGCCAAGATCCACGGCGCCATCCGCCCCTCGACGCCGATGACGTGGGACAAGTAGAAGAGTGGCCAGTGCCACAGGTACCACGAATAGGAAATCTTGCCGATGAACACCGCCACCGGGTTGGACAAGATCTTGCTGTTCACCCAGCTCGATCGCGCAGCGATGACCATCGCCGCGCCGATGGTCGGGAGTAAAGCGAAGGCCCCAGGAAAACCGAACTCTGGTCGGTAGGCGATCATTGCGACGACGATGAGCGTGGCGCCACCGAGGCCGACCATCTGCCCCAGTGCTCCGCGGAGCTTCGGCGAGGTGGCGATACCCGACGTGGCAAGGATCGCCCCAAGACTCAACTCCCAGAAGCGGGTGGGGAGCAGGTAGAAGGCCGCCTGCGGATTGGCGTGCGTCAGCACGATCGACCCGGCCATGCTGAGGGCCGTGACCATGAGAAGCGGTTTCGTTGCAGACGACTTCGACACTCGGATGAACACGGCGGCGAGGATCGGTAGCACGATGTAGAACTGCTCCTCGACGCCAAGCGACCACGTGTGCAGCAGCGGTGTGAGATCGGCTGCAGGGGCGAAGTAGTCAGCTTGCAAGAAGAACACCAAATTGGAGGCACCGAACACCGCAGCGACGGACTCCTTGCCTAGCTCTCGGAATTCGTCGGGCGTAAGCAGGAGGCAGCCGATGGCGAGGAAGATCAAGAGCAGGGCGATCAACGCGGGAACGATCCGTCGCAGCCGACGAGCGTAGAAGGCAAGGTATCGGAACGTGCCCGACGTCGACTGCCGGAAGACTTGGGCACCGATCAAGTACCCGGAGATCACGAAGAAGACGTCGACGCCGACGAATCCGCCTGGGAGCCAGCTCAATCCTGCATGGAAGGCGACGACGGGCAGGATCGCGACGGCGCGCAGTCCGTCAACGTCGGCGCGATATGGAATTACGTCCTGATCGCTTACGACCTTGACAGCGGTACTCAACTTGGCACCCGCTTCAACCCCGTAGAACGGAACGGCCCACGACGTTGCCGCAGCGGAACCCTCACAGACCAGTCCTCCATTTCACCGACACGCGTAAACGCTTGTCTCTCACATTGGTACCGCGGCCGCACAAAGTAGAACGACGCCAAAACACCCGCGCACACCGACCGCTCCGTTTGCTTAGCTTACGGACTGTATTTGCGAGTTGCCGCCCACGCGCGGCCGCGCGTGGGCTCGACGACTGTTACTTCGACTTGAAAATGCCCGACGTGACTCGGCGGCGGTAAGGCGTTGGACAGGAAACGATGGTCTCGAACCCCTGGTTGAGAGGGAT
>Ga0207668_10002365_pt1 | contig 11017 bp, 8 predicted proteins | sample KBSS43metaG_FD_184323 | JGI IMG/M metagenome (GOLD analysis project Ga0207668, IMG submission 184323) | Switchgrass rhizosphere microbial communities from Kellogg Biological Station, Michigan, USA - KBS S4-3 metaG (SPAdes) (version 2) | ecosystem: Host-associated > Plants > Roots > Rhizosphere >... | reverse complement strand
GATCTGTTCCGCCCGACCCGCCAGTGACCTCGCCGACGGCACCACTCGAGCCAGTTCGCCGCGCATTTCCGGGTCGGGCTCGACCGCGGTGACGTCGTGCCCGAGTTCCGCGAGGCCGAGGGTGAGTTTGCCGGTTCCGGCGGCGAGGTCGAGCACCCGGTGCGGGGTGCCCGTGGCTCCGGAAAGGCCCCACTCGATCGCCTCCCGCGGGTAGCCGGGCCGGTGCTGGGCGTATTCGGCTGCCCGGCCGCCGAAGGAAGAAGCCCGCCGGGCGCGTGTGGGAATCACTCACCGGCCCAGGTTAATGGCGGAAAGGAAAGGTAATCCGGTTGGCGTAGCGAGCGGCGGGGTTCGTACCCTATGGTCCATGACCGAAAAGCCCCCTCCCACCAGCGAGCCCGCCGAAGACGAACTGCCCGAGCAGATGCGGGTGCGCCGGGAGAAGCGCGACCGGATCCTCGCGGAGGGTATCGATCCCTACCCGGTCGAGGTACCCCGCACGCACTCGCTCGCCGAGGTGCGTGCGGCGCATTCCGGGCTGCCCACCGACACCGCCACCGGCGAGACGGTCGGCGTCACCGGCCGGGTGATGTTCCTGCGCAATACGGGCAAACTGTGCTTCGCCAGCCTCCGCGAGGGCGACACCGAACTGCAGGCGATGATCAGCCTGGCGAAGGTCGGCGAAGACGCGCTGGCGGCGTGGAAGTCCGACGTCGACCTCGGCGACCACGTCTTCGTGCAGGGCGAGGTCATCACGTCCAAGCGCGGCGAGCTTTCGGTGATGGCCGACGCCTGGCGCATCACGTCGAAGGCGCTGCGCCCGCTGCCCAACGCCCACAAGGAGCTGGCCGAGGAGACGCGGATCCGCCAGCGCTACGTCGACCTCATCATGCGCCCGCGCGCGCGCGACGTCGTGCGCACGCGCGCCGGCGTGGTCCGGTCCTTGCGGGAGTCGTTCCACCGCCGCGGGTTCACCGAGGTCGAGACGCCGATGTTGCAGACGCTGCACGGCGGCGCCGCGGCGCGCCCGTTCGTCACGCACTCGAACGCGTTCGACCTGGAGCTCTTCCTGCGGATCGCGCCGGAGCTCTACCTCAAGCGCTGCGTCGTCGGCGGTATCGAGAAGGTCTTCGAGATCAACCGCAACTTCCGCAACGAGGGCAGCGACTCGTCGCACTCGCCGGAGTTCGCGATGCTCGAGTACTACGAGGCCTACGCGACGTACGACACGAACGCGGTGATGACGCGGCAGCTGATCCAGGAGGCCGCGCAGGCGGTGCTGGACACGCTGGTCGTCACGCTGCCGGACGGCTCGGAGTACGACCTGTCCGGCGAATGGACCACACTCGGAATGTACGAGTCGTTGTCCGATTCCCTCGGCGAAGAGGTGACACCGGAGACGCCCGCCGCCAAACTGCACGGATTCGCGCAGGCCAGGGGCCTGGAAGTGGATCCGAAGCTGGGTCACGGGAAGCTGGTCGAGGAACTGTGGGAACACCTCGTCGGAGATCATCTGCACGCCCCCACGTTTGTCCGTGATTTTCCGCTGGAGACGTCGCCATTGACCAGGCAGCACCGCTCGCGGGCCGGTGTGGCCGAGAAGTGGGACCTCTACGTGCGCGGATTCGAACTCGCCACCGGATACTCCGAGCTGGTCGATCCGGTCGTCGAACGGGAACGGCTCACCGAACAGTCCCGGCTGGCCGCCGAGGGCGATAGCGAAGCCATGCGGCTCGACGAGGATTTCCTGCGTGCCCTCGAGTACGGAATGCCGCCGAGCGGCGGTGTCGGAATGGGGATCGACCGGCTGCTCATGGCGCTGACCGGGCTGGGTATCCGGGAGACGATCCTCTTCCCGCTGGTGCGTCCTGAATAACCCGGCCGTGTGGGGATAGCCGTCGGTTATGGCAATGAGATTTGCGTTGCCCTCCCGAAGCGGGTACTAATGTTCTAGACAAAGTCTTCTGTCCCGGGGCTCGCCCCGTAACCAGATCATTGAGTAAGCCCCGCAGGAGGAAACAGATGGCACAGAAGGTGCTCGTCTCGCTGGTCGACGACCTGGACGGCAGTGAGGCCGAAGAGACCGTCGAGTTCGGTTTGGACGGAGTCAGCTACCAGATCGACCTCTCCTCGGAAAACGCCGAGGAGCTGCGGGACGCCCTCGCCCAGTATGTCGAGCACGCCCGTCGCGCGGGTGGCCGCAAGCGCGCTTCCTCGCGCCCGGTCGCGGGTAAGGGCTCCGCCCGCCCGGCCGCCGTCGACCGTGAGCAGAACCAGGCCATTCGGGCCTGGGCGCGCAAGAACGGTTTCGCGGTTTCGGACCGGGGCCGGATCCCCTCCGAGGTCGTCGAGGCCTACCACCAGAAGAACTGAGGATTGTTCAGGTCGGCTCCTCGTAGGTCGACCGCAGGTCGCTGACCAGCGGTTGTCTTGTGCCGGTGCCGACCGGACAAATCTCGGCTACGCGGGGTTTCAGCGGTGGCCGCCGGGCGAATTCGCCCGGCGGCTTTCTTCATGCCCGGTCGCCGTCCGGTTCTCGTTCGGCGGACTCGCGCGACGTTCGGGCGTACTCGGCCGGCGACTGACCGGTCACTGTGCGGAAATCGCGGATGAAGTGCGACTGGTCGCTATAGCCCAGTCGAACCGCCAGACCGGCGTAATCCGGCGGCCCTTCGGTGGCGATCCGCTGCGCCGCGTCGTTCAGCCGGTATATCCGGATCGCCCACTTGGGCGGGCAGCCGACGTGTTCGGTGAACAACCGCTGCAAGGACCGGGTGGTTAGTCCAGTATCGGCGCACAGTTGCGCCACCCGGGTAATTCCCGGATCCCGTGCGATTGATTCCACCGCCTCCGCCGCCCGCCGCGCCGCCGGTGAGAGTGTCACCGGTTTTGCGATCAGCAAGTTGTCGACGGCATGGACCATTTGCGCGTCATCGGCCGCCGTGTGTACCGATTCCGTGGCCGGGATCGCCGCCGGCCCGAAAACGTCCGTGAGCGGGACGGCCCGGTCGGCGATGTCGCGCACCGGGGCGCCGAGGAACGCCCGGAAGCAGCCGGGCCGGAAACGGACGCCCAGGCCCTGCACGCGGCCTTCCAGGTGGTGGGAAAAGACGGCGCGGGCGGGGCCGTGGACACCGGACGCGCCGGGGAAGAACGTCACGTTGACCGCGAGGTTCGGCAGCACCCGCTGTTCGTGGGCCGGTTTGCCGCGCAGGTCCCAGCGCAGGATCCAGTGGTAGTCGACGAAGTCCGCCAGCTCGGGCGCGGGCGGGTGCCTGGTCAGCGTGAACATCGTGCGCGCGGTGGCCTCGGCCACGATGCCGCGCGGGATCCGGTGCGCCACGGGCCCACGGTAGCTGTCGCGTTCGTTCAAGACGGCCCGGCGGCCACCGGCTTGGATCGCGGGCATGACTGCCGACCTGCTGCGGCCCGCCGCGGCCGAATTCCTCCGGATCGCCCACGCCGTGGCCGACCTGACCGCCCCGACGCCGTGCGCCGGCTACGACGTCCGCGGGCTGCTCAACCACCTGCTGTATTGGGGTCCGTGGCTCGTCGCCGCGGGACGGCGCGAGGACCCGCCGTCGCCGGGGGGTGGCGAGACGGCCGCGACGCTCGTCACGGACGACTGGCGCGCGGCGCTGGAGAAGCAGACGGAGACGCTCGTGGACGTCTTCGGGACGCCGTCGGCCTGGATTGGCACGACGGCGCTGGGCGCGGCGCAGCTGCCGGCGTCGGTGGTCGGCGACATGGTGCTGGGCGAGTTCGTCCTGCACGGCTGGGACCTGGCCCGGGCGAGCGGCCAGGAGCTTCGATGCGCCCCGGAGGCGGCGACGGCGGTGTTCGAGTCCGCGGTGGCGATGGGCGAGCAGGCGCGGGCGATGGGGGTCTACGGGCCTGCTGTGGAGGTGCCGGCCGGCGCGTCGCCGTTGGAGCGGGCGCTGGGGGCTTCGGGCCGGACGCCCTGAGTCAGCGGGAGCAGGTGCGGGGGCAGCCGTCGCACTCCGACGATGCCGGGAGCAGGTACGAGAAGCAGCAGCTCTCGCGGCGTCGCGTCCACTCGCGGTGGCCGTCCGGCCCTTCGGCCAGGCGCAACGTCGACGCCGAGGTCAGCGGTGGGTAGTGGGCGTCGAGGACCAGCGCCGCGTCGGCGACGCCCGCGCCCTCGGCTTCCGGTGTTCCGCCCTGGCGGCCCGCCCACCACAGCGCGTTCTCCAGCGCGTCGGTCGCCGCGGCCCAGAGTGTGCGGCGACCGAGCCGGCCGGCCGGTGCGTACGCCCGGACGAACCGGGCCGCGTGCGCCAGGTAACGCGCCCGCAGGACCGCCGCCAGGGCTCGCTCGTCGCGCACCACGGTCGCCTCCGGGCGGGCCGAGCCCGGGTCCGTCGGCAGGCAGTGGAACGCGTCACCCAGTACGGCCATGCCGTCCGGGTGCGGGCGGTCGTCGGCCAGCCGGAACGCCAGTTCCTCCGGCTTGAGCGACGGCACCCGGCGTTCGTGGTGCAGCAGCAGCGCGCCGACGTAGGCCGGCACGTGCAGGTACCACGTCATCACCCAGCTGGCCGTGGTCCGGGACGGCGTCGCGTCGTGCTCCCGCAGCAGCCAGTCCCCGAGGAGGCCGCGCCATTCGGCGAAGTACGCGGGGTTGTCCAGCAGCTCCGAGCAGCGGATCCAGCCGACCGGGACGTCCCGCCGCAGCTCAGTGCGTTCTTGGCGGCCGGAGACCCGCTGCAACGACGACGCGAGGCCGTCGCCGACCTCGCGTGCGTCACGGAAGGACCGTTGCTGGTTCAACCGCGGCCCTCCTCGAAGCGCCGTAGGGGATTAGGCCTGCCTAACCTTACACAGAGACGGGCGCTGCGCCAATCGGGTGGGGCACTCCCAGCTTGCGGACTGTTCGCGGTGAGCGGACACCGCGCGGATGGCGGAATCCGCGTGGCCACCCGCACGTTGGGGTTGACGTAAAGGTGCAGGGCAACCTGATGATGGAAGCACCCGGAAGACCCCACGTCCGGGTGCGGTAAAGACCGCCAACAGCCGTAGTGGTACGCCAGTGCGACCGCTTGGCTACTAGAGTGGTCTCACGGTGCTGAATCCATCGCGGGTGAAAGCACGATGGAAACGGGCCGCCGGCGCAGCAGTCGAGGGAGTGCACATGTTTGAGAGGTTCACCGACCGCGCGAGGCGGGTGGTCGTCCTGGCTCAAGAAGAGGCCAGGATGCTCAACCACAACTACATCGGCACCGAGCACATCCTCCTGGGTCTGATCCACGAGGGTGAGGGTGTCGCCGCCAAGGCGCTGGAGTCGCTGGGCATCGCCCTGGAGGGCGTGCGCCAGCAGGTCGAGGAGATCATCGGCCAGGGCCAGCAGGCGCCGAGCGGGCACATCCCGTTCACGCCGCGCGCCAAGAAGGTGCTGGAGCTGTCGCTGCGCGAAGCGCTGCAGCTCGGCCACAACTACATCGGTACCGAGCACATCCTGCTGGGCCTGATCCGCGAGGGCGAGGGCGTCGCCGCGCAGGTGCTGGTCAAGCTGGGTGCCGACCTGAACCGCGTCCGTCAGCAGGTGCTCCAGCTGCTCTCGGGCTACCAGGGCAAGGAATCCACCGAAACCGGTTCCGGTGGCCGTGGTGAGGGCACCCCGTCGTCGTCGCTGGTCCTGGACCAGTTCGGCCGCAACATGACCGTGCTCGCCCGCGAGGGCAAGCTCGACCCGGTCATCGGGCGCGGCAAGGAGATCGAGCGGGTCATGCAGGTGCTGTCCCGCCGGACCAAGAACAACCCGGTGCTCATCGGCGAGCCCGGCGTCGGCAAGACCGCCGTCGTCGAGGGCCTCGCGCAGAGCATCGTCAAGGGCGAGGTGCCCGAGACGCTCAAGGACAAGCAGCTCTACACGCTGGACCTGGGCTCCCTGGTCGCCGGCTCCCGCTACCGCGGTGACTTCGAAGAGCGCCTGAAGAAGGTGCTCAAGGAGATCAAGACCCGCGGCGACATCATCCTGTTCATCGACGAGCTGCACACGCTGGTCGGGGCGGGTGCCGCCGAGGGCGCGATCGACGCGGCTTCGATCCTGAAGCCGATGCTCGCCCGCGGTGAGCTGCAGACGATCGGCGCGACCACGCTCGAGGAGTACCGCAAGTACATCGAGAAGGACGCCGCCCTCGAGCGCCGGTTCCAGCCGATCCAGGTCGGCGAGCCGTCGCTGGAGCACACGATCGAGATCCTCAAGGGCCTGCGCGACCGGTACGAGGCGCACCACCGCGTCTCGATCACCGACTCGGCACTGGTCGCCGCCGCGACCCTGGCGGACCGGTACATCAACGACCGGTTCCTCCCGGACAAGGCGATCGACCTGATCGACGAGGCCGGCGCCCGGATGCGCATCCGCCGGATGACCGCGCCGCCGGACCTGCGCGAGTTCGACGAGAAGATCGCGAACGTCCGCCGCGACAAGGAGTCCGCGATCGACGCGCAGGACTTCGAGCGGGCCGCCCGCCTGCGTGACGAGGAGAAGACGCTCCTCGGCCAGAAGGGCGAGCGGGAGAAGCAGTGGAAGGACGGCGACCTCGACGTCGTCGCCGAGGTCGACGACGAGCAGATCGCGGAGGTGCTGGCCAACTGGACCGGCATCCCGGTGTTCAAGCTGACCGAGGAGGAGACCACCCGGCTCCTGCGCATGGAGGACGAGCTCCACAAGCGCATCATCGGCCAGGAGGACGCGGTCAAGGCCGTCTCGCAGGCGATCCGTCGTACGCGTGCCGGTCTGAAGGACCCGAAGCGCCCGTCGGGCTCGTTCATCTTCGCCGGCCCGTCCGGTGTCGGTAAGACCGAGCTCTCCAAGGCGCTCGCGGCGTTCCTGTTCGGCGAGGACGACGCGCTCATCCAGATCGACATGGGCGAGTTCCACGACCGCTACACCGCTTCGCGGCTCTTCGGTGCCCCTCCGGGCTACGTCGGCTACGAAGAGGGCGGCCAGCTGACGGAGAAGGTGCGTCGCAAGCCGTTCTCGGTGGTCCTGTTCGACGAAATCGAGAAGGCGCACCAGGAGATCTACAACACGCTCCTGCAGGTGCTGGAGGACGGCCGCCTGACCGACGGTCAGGGTCGCACGGTCGACTTCAAGAACACGGTCCTCATCTTCACGTCCAACCTGGGCACGTCGGACATTTCGAAGTCCGTCTCGCTCGGGTTCGCCGGGTCCAACGACACCGGCACCCGGTACGAGAAGATGAAGCAGAAGGTCAACGAGGAAATGAAGAAGCATTTCCGCCCGGAGTTCCTGAACCGGATCGATGACATCATCGTGTTCCACCAGCTGACGCAGGACCAGATCATCATGATGGTCGACCTGATGATCGGCCGCGTGGAGAAGCAGCTCAAGGCCAAGGACATGGAGCTGGAGCTGACGGCGAAGGCCAAGGCCCTGCTGGCCAAGCGCGGCTTCGACCCCGTGCTCGGTGCCCGGCCGCTGCGCCGGACCATCCAGCGCGAGATCGAGGACCAGCTGTCGGAGAAGATCCTCTTCGGCGAGGTCGAGCCCGGCCAGATCATCCTGGTCGACGTCGAGGGCTGGAGCGGCAACCCGGAGGACAAGGACGACCAGGCCCGGTTCACGTTCCGCGGTGAGCGCCGGCCGTCCTCGATCCCGGACGCCCCGCCGGTCAGCATCGGCGCGGGCCACGAGGAGAACGGCGGCGAAGCCGAGACCGACTGATCGGCTCGCCAGGTAGCACGTAGGAAGGGCGGTTCCCCGGAAAGGGGGAGCCGCCCTTCTCGTGTCCGGGGGCCGGGGCGCATGAGACGATGCCCGGGGCCTTGGGAGGGGAACCGCGTGGACGTGTTGTCGATCGACTTCGGGACTTCCAGCACGGTCGGGGTGCTCTCCGCCTTCGGGCGCGGGCCTCGCGCCATCGAGGTCGACGGGTCGGTCACCATGTCCTCCGCCGTCTACGCCAACGATGACGGCCTGCTCGTCGTCGGGCAGGACGCCGAACGGCGGGCGCGGCTCGATCCCAGCCGCTTCGAACCCAACCCCAAGCGCCGCATCGATGAGGGTGTCCTGCAGCTCGGGGACGTCACCGTGACCATCGCCGACGCCTTCGCCGCCGTGCTGCGGCGGCTGGGCGAGGAGGCCGGACGGCAGCTGGGCCGGCCGCCCGGGCAGTTCCGGATCTCGCATCCCGCCGGCTGGGGTGCCACCCGGCAGGAAGTGGTCCGCGTTGCCGCCGTGCAGGCGGGCTTCGGGGACGTCCGGCTGATCCCCGAGCCGGTGGCCGCCGCCGCTCACTATGCGAGCCTCGGCAGCCGGAACACCGGTCCCATCGGCGTCTACGACCTCGGGGCCGGCACCTTCGACTGCGCGGTCGTCGGCGCGACCCAGCAGGGGTTCACCGTGCTCGCCGAGGACGGCCTGCCCGACCTCGGCAGCCTCGACATCGACCAGGCGCTGCTGGTGCACATCGGCCGCTCGGTGTCGCACGCCGATCCGGCGCAGTGGCAACGCCTTCTGCGCCCGCAGACCACCGCCGACCGCCGCACCCGCCGTGCCCTGCTGCAGGATGTCCGCGACGCCAAGGAAAGCCTCTCGCGGCACGCGCAGACCCACGTGCCCATGCCCGAGCCGTTCGGTGACGTCCTGGTCACCCGCGACGAGCTCGAAGCCCTGGTGCGGCCCAATCTGCTGCGCAGCGCCGAGCTGCTCGGCGCGACGATCCGGCGCGCCGGGCTGAGCCCCGCGCAGCTCGCCGGCATCTACCTCGTCGGCGGGCCGAGCCGGATGCCGCTGCTGGCCGCGTTGCTCGGCCGCCAGCTCGGCGTCGTGCCGACCACGCAGGACCAGCCCGAGACGGCCGTCGCCTTCGGGCTGCACCATGTTCCGCTGGGAAACACCGATCTCACCGTGCCCGCTTTCGCGCCGGTTCGCCCGCCCGTGACGCCGCCGCGGCCGCAGCCATGGCAGCAGCAGGCCATGCGGCCGCCGCAGTACGCACCGACGCCACCACCGCCAACACCGCCAACACCGCCGCCGCCGCGCAAGAAGACCAAGCCGTTGCTCATCGGGCTCGCCGTGCTCGTCGTCGTCGCGATCGTGGTGACGGTGATCGTCCTCGCGACCAGAAGCGAATCCGCCGCTCAGTCCACAGTGGACTGCACGACGACGGCGCAGCGCGACCGGGCCGGGTTCACGCCCTGCCTGCGCTCGCTGGCCGGCTCCGTCCCGGACCGGGGCACCTGCAGGGCCATCGACCACATCGGCCAGCTGATGCGCGCCCAGATCGCGGTCGTGTGCGACATCACGGGCGGCTCCGTCAGCTACTACCAGGGCGAGACCGTCGAAGAGTTCGGGCCGATCGCGAAGCTGCCGACCCCCGGCAGCGTCGTCGAGCGCGGCACCTGGGACGGCGGCGGACTGCACGGCAACTACGTCGCCGGCCCCGGCATGTCCTCGTCGATCGTGCTCTTCGGCGCGGACGGCCGCCGGGCGTTCGCCCTCTTCAGGGCGCGCGAACCCCGTCGCAACCAGGACTTGATCGCGTTCTTCACCAGCGATCTCAAACCGGCCTGACCGCTCACCAGGCCTTGTCGAACCGCATCCCGCCCGCGTACCAGTCCTCGTCCGGCACCGGCCCGGACGGCGGCGCGTCGGCGGCCGGGGCATCGGAAGACCGGTCCTTCAGCACCTTGCCGTCCGGCTCGGCCGGCGGGGCGGCCGGCGCGGGGGCGGCGACCGGCACCGATTCCGGCGCGTACTGCACGCGCCAGCGCAGCCGGTCCATGAGGTAGCCGCCGGTGCCCAGCGGCGCCAGCAGCTGCCCGGTCCGCTTCGCCGACTCCCGCTGCGCTTCGACGTAGGTCCGCAGGACGGCGTCCGCGATCTCGGACGGCGACATCCCCGAGACGGCGTCGGTGAGCCGCAGCCGGGTCAGCACGCCGTCGGTGTTGACCGACAGCGAAACGGCGCCGTCGGCGGACGTCGCCGTCGCCGACAGCGCGGACAGCTCCGCCAGCAGGGCTTCGCGGTCCGGTTTCGCGGGCCGGTCAGCCATTCAGCCGCTCCAGGCGGCCGTTGTCCTCCGAAACCCGGCCGTCGGGCGCGATGTCGACGTGCTCGTCGCGGACGTTCTTTTCGGTCTGTCGCGAGGTGTGGTCGGTTTCGAAGTTGTCCGGGTCGAAGCTCGAGCCGGGGCTGACGTCCGGCGAGTCCGGGATTTTCGGCAGGTCGACGGCCTCGTCGTTGATGCGGTTCGCGAGCGTCGTGGCGGCCTCGCCGGCGCCGTCGCGGATCTTGCCCGCGCTGTCCATGAAGCTGGAGTACAGGTCCATCGCGTTGTCGCCCTTGATCTCCGTCTGGTTGGCCACCACCGCGGTGATCGCGCCGCCGGCGGCGTTCCCGGCGATCAGCGCGCCGTTGGCCGCGGTGAAGATCGTCGCGCCCGCCGCGGCACCCGCGCCGGCGGTGGCCACGGTGAGCAGCCCGGTGACCGCGCCCGCGAACGTCGCCGCGAGCACCTTCGACATCGCCGCCTCGCGCTTGCGTTCCTGGTCCTTCTGGTAGTCCTCCGCCGTCTGCTTGAACGTGGAGCCGAGGTTGTTCAGGTCCTGGCGGGCCGACGCGACCGCTTCGCGCGCCGCGACGATGTCGCTCTCCAGCACCGTGATCTTCGACGTCACCGCCGTGAACGTGTCCGCCAGCTCGTTGAGGTAGGCCTTCACGGCGTTCGCCGCGGAGCCGCGCCACACGTCGAGGAACTGCCGGGCGTCGTCGAGCTTCGGTCCCGACTCGCGCTGCAGCTCCTTCCAGACGGCGTCGTGCTTCATGATCAGGCTCTGCAGCCCCGACGTCGACTCGTGGTCGATGTCCGCATCGGAGAACTCGCGGTAGACGCCGGCGATCTCGTCCTGCATCTTCCGGACGTTCTCGTTGGAGTCGTCGAAGCCGCCGAACAGCAGGAAGTCGGTCCGCCGCAGCACCTCGAAGGCGTCCAGCGCGTCGTTCGCGCCGTCGATCAGGTAGTCGGAG
>Ga0207668_10002362_pt1 | contig 11023 bp, 7 predicted proteins | sample KBSS43metaG_FD_184323 | JGI IMG/M metagenome (GOLD analysis project Ga0207668, IMG submission 184323) | Switchgrass rhizosphere microbial communities from Kellogg Biological Station, Michigan, USA - KBS S4-3 metaG (SPAdes) (version 2) | ecosystem: Host-associated > Plants > Roots > Rhizosphere >... | reverse complement strand
CGTGCGTTGGCGGGAACGCGACTGGGGCGAGTTCGGCATGCTCAACGCCGAGCAGCGGGAGCAGCAGTTCGCCCTGTCCCAGAAGCTCAAGGAGCAGAACAAGTGGTATTGGTGCCCGCCCGGCGGCGAATCCCTGGCCACCGGCGTGCATGGGCGCTTTCGCGACATCCTCGACACGCTGCACCGGGAGGCGGCCGGCCAGCGCGTGCTCGCGGTCACCCACGCCGAGATGATCGACGTGGCCCGGTTCGTGCTGGAGCGGCTGACCCCGCAGCAGTGGCTGGCCCAGGACAGCGACCCGGCATACCGGGTGAGCAACTGCCAGATCCTGCACTACACCCGCCGCGACCCGGTCACCGGCGCGCTCGACCAGCGGCTGCGCTGGATGCGTTCGGTGTGCCCGTGGGACGAGTCGCACTCGTGGCGGGACGGCGGGTGGATCGAGATTCCGCGCCGCCGTTACGGCGACGCCGACCTCATGGAACTGGTGAGCCGGTTCCCGCCGCTGCTGACCTGAACGCTGAAGTCCGTTCTTGCGGGCCGCCGGTGGCCGCCGGTGGCAGGGACTCCGCCGCAAAGATCATTCTGCGCTACGCTCTGCGGCCATGCCGCCCACTGACGTGGTCCTCGACCTCGCCGCCGCGTACCCGGAGATCGGGGTCCTGCGGGCCGCGCTGGCCCGCCGCGACTGGTTCGCGTGCCGCCAGGCGATCGACGCCGTCCCGCTGGACAGCCGCACCGCGATGATCCGGGTCGGCGCCGACGAGCCCGACCTGGAGGGCTTCCTGCGCGACGTCGTGCACCGCGACCGGTCCGACGGCGCCGCCGTGGCGATGCTGGGCAGCCACCTGATCACCATCGGCTGGGGGATCCGCACCGCGGCTCGCGCCAGCGACGTGAGCGAGGAGCAGTTCAAGCAGTTCCACGAGTGGCTCGGCCGGGCCGAGGAGGTGCTGATCGAAGGCGCCGCCCGCCACCCCCGCGACCCGGCCGTCTGGAGCGTCCGGCTGACTTCGGCCCTCGGCCTGTCGCTCGGGGTGGCCGAGGCGCGCCGCCGCTACGACCGGGTGGCCGCCGTCGACCCGCACCACCTGCCGGCCCAGCGAACGCTCGTCGAGCAGCTGTACCCCAAGTGGGGCGGCTCGTGGGAGGAAGTGCACGCGTTCGCTCGCGACGCGATGCGCGCCGCCCCCGCCGGGGGAGCGCACGGCGCCCTGGTCGCCGAGGCGCACGTGGAGCACCTGACGTCCGAGGTAAAGGTTTACCGCGACCGGAGTGCGGCCGGCGCCTATCTGCGGACTCCGGGGATCCGCGACGAGCTCTACGAGGCGGCACGGCGATCGATCGGGGACCCGTCGTTCCGCCGCACCTACTACTGGCTGCAGGCGGCCAGCACGTTCGCCTTCGTCTTCTGGCTGATGGAGGACCGGGCGGCGACCGCGTGGCCGCTGCGCCTGCTCGGCGACCTGGCCACCCGATATCCCTGGAACCAAGTGCACAAGGACATCTCGGCCACCGTCCGCGAGGCCCGCGCCTGGGCCCTGGAGGGGACAGCATGATCGAGCGGTTCGAGGTCGACGGCATCCCGGCCCTGTTCACCCGCACCGACGGGCCCACCCACGCCGGCCTCGCGTTCCGCGTCGGGTTCGCCGACGAGCCGCTGTCCCGGCACGGCATCACCCACCTCATCGAGCACCTGGCCCTGTTCCCGCTGGGCGTCGCCGACTATCACTACAACGGCGCCACCGGCGATGAGATCACCTACTTCCACACCAGGGGCAGCGAGGCCGACGTCGTCGCGTTCCTCAACGGCGTCTGCCGGACGCTGCAGGACCTACCGCTGCACCGGCTCGCCATCGAGAAGGAGATCCTGCGTACCGAAGAGCGTGGCCGCGGCCTCTCCGCCGGCGACCTGCTCGCCGTCAACCGGCACGGCGCCCGCGACTTCGGCATCGGCGGCTACGGCGAGCTGGGCCTGCCGGGCATCACCCCGGACGGCCTGCGCCGCTGGCTCGACTGGTTCTTCACCCGGGGCAACGCGGCGTTGTGGGTGGCCGGCCCGGCGATGCCGCCCGGCTTGCGGCTGGGACTTCCCGACGGGGTACGCCGTCAGGTGCCCCGGGCCTCGTCGGCGCTGCCCGCCCGTCCCGCCTACATCACCGGCCCGGCCGGCATGCTCGCCTGGAACGCCGGTGTCCGCCGGCACGCCGCGTCCTCGATCTTCGCCGCCGTCCTGCAGCGCGCCATGTTCCGTTCGCTGCGCCAGGAGAGCGGCATCTCGTACACCGTGCAGACCGACTACGCGACCCGCGGCGACGGCTCGGCGATCGTCGCCGCCACCGCCGACGCGCTGCCGGAGAAGAGCGGCGCCGTCCTCGGCGGCTTCGTCGACGTGCTCGCCTCGCTGCGCTACGCCGGCGCCGACCCGGCCGAGGTCACCACGGTCATCGCCCAGGAATGCGACCGTCTCGCCGAGGCCTCCCGCCACGGTGCGCTGCTGCCCGACCAGATCCACGACCTGCTCACCGGCGCGCCGGTGCTCGACCTGCCGGAGCTGATCGCCGCCGCCCGCGCCGTCACCCCCGCCCAGGTCCAGACGATCGCCGCCGAAGCGTGGGCGGACGGGCTGATCATGGCGCCGCAGGGGGTGCGCGTGCAGTGGGCCGGCTTCACCCGCGCCCCGTACCGGTCCACCCACGTGGTCACCGGCGCCGAACATCCCGCGGTCGGCGGCGCCGAGGTGCGCCTGATCGTCGGGCAGCAGGGCGTGAGCCTGGCCGGCGGCGAGGACGACTACCTGACCGTCATGTTCGACCAGTGCGCGGCGATGCTCGCCTTTCCCGACGGCGGCCGGCGCCTGGTCGGGTACGACGGCATCTCGGTCGCGGTCGAGCCGACCGTACTGGAGAACGCCGGCCAGGCCGTCCCGTACATCGACTCCCGCATCCATCCCGACCTGCGCGTCGACATGCCGGCTCGGGACCCCGACGAGATACCGCAGCCGCCGTCACCCGACGACGACGATGACGCGTGCTGCGACGACGACTGCTGTGACAACGACTGCTGCGGCGGCGACTGCTGCACGTCCGACGACTGCGCCGGCGAGTGCTGCGAGACCTGCTGCGACGACGACTGCTGCCCGAACGACTGCCGCGACGGCGACTGCTGCGCCGACGACGGCTGTCCCGGCAAGTGCTGCACCGGCCTGCGGGGGAGACTGCGCCGCCTACGTTCCCGCTAGGTCCGCCACCCACCGCGACCCGGCGCCGGAACCGGCATTCTCGTCAGCTGGCTCATCGATGCTCCCCAGGTGTGTTCACGGTAGGCGGCCGCCGGGCGCGCCGCGAGCTGTGGTCCCTACTTCAGGTAGGCGGCGAGGGGGATCCGCTGGCGGCGCAGCGCTTCGGCGACAACGCCGGCGATCTGCCGGGCGCCGGCCGCTTCGAAGTGGGTGTGGTCGTCGCAGAAGAAGGCACCCACCGGTCCGGACCGGAAGTCGCCGTTGAAGGGGCAGAAGCGGAGGCTGTTGTAGAGGGCGTAGCTCAGCGCGTGCAGGTCGATGACGGGGACCTGGTTGGCGCCGGCGGCCGAGTCGGTCTCGGTGAGGAACCCGCGGTTGCCCACCGCCGTGCTGCCCGAGCACCTGATCGCGGCGACCGGGGTCAGGAAGATGGGATGAGCGCCGCGTGCCTTGGCCGCGCCGGCCAGCACGCCGAGCAGCTCCCGGTAACGCGCGGAGCCGACGTGTCGCGGGCAGGCGCTGGTCCCGTCGTTGATCCCGAACTGGATCAGCAGATAGTCGCCGGCCTTCATGCCGCTCGCCGAGTCGAGCATCGCCCGCCAGCGCGCCGAGTAGGTGACCGGGTTGACGACGCACTCACCGGCCGAGTTCTTCGTAGCGGTGACGTTGGGGTCGTAGAGCCAGGTCTGGATGCTCCGTCCGCCGACCGCGCTGTTCCGGACGGTGACGTCGCCGGTGAAGTACCCGGCGAACTGGTTGCCCCACCCGACCGGGCAGGTCGCTCCGCCGGACGGGTCCGCCATCGTCGAGTCGCCCGCCAGCCAGACGGTGACGTGCGGCAGCCGGGTCGCGGACGCCGGGCGGGTCGACGTCGGCGGGCACGGCACCGGGCCCGGCCCCACCGCGGCGGCCGAGGACAGGTACTGGCGGAGGATCGGCGTCAGCCGTTGGGTGATCTTCGCGTGGCCGGCCTCGGTGGGGTGGACGTTGTCGCTCGTGTCGCCGGCCGTGAGCCAACCCGCCGTGTCCACGAAGTGGGTCCGGCTGTCGCCGGCCGCGTTGCGGGCCGCGACGGCGTTGCGGGTCTCGGGCACGTAGCGGTTCCGGAAGGTGCCCATCGCGAAGAGGTGGGCGCCGGGATAGGCCCGGCGCACGCGCTCCAGCATGACGATGTAGTTCTGCTGGAACTGCGTCGTCGACACGCCGTGGCCGACGTCGTTGGTGCCCAGATTGATCACGACGCCGGTCGCCTGGTAGGCCGAGAAGTCCCAGTCGTCGCGGCTCACCCACGCCGACGAGCGGCGGAACCAGTCCATCATGCCGTAGCAGTCCTTGCTGACCAGGCACGCGCCGCCCTGGGCGACCTGGGTGTGTCCGGCGCCGAGCGCCTCGCCGGTGAGCCAGGGGTAGGCGGTGAAGGGCCGGTTGGCGTTGGGCTGTCCCACGGTGATCGAGTCACCGATGAACTCGACGATGTTCCGCGGCCTGGTCACCGGCGCGGTCCGCGCTCCGCCGGCCAGGATGAGGCCGCCGAAGACGGGATCGCCGGTGTACGAACCGGCCCGCTCCCGATAGCCGATCCGGATGGTGTGCGAGGCACCCGACAGTCCGGTGGCGAGGGTGACGTTTCCGGAGACGTTGCGACGCCATTGCAGCGGCGCCCGGTCGATCGAGTAGTACAGGTCGATCCTGTTTCGCTGGCGCACCCCGATGGAGCTGCCCGTGAAGCCGGCCTCGACGAGACCACCGGCCCAGCCCATGGCGTAGTAGGACCGATCCGACCGGTCCCACCGACCGTGGTAGAGCAGGTTCGGGTCGCCCGGCTGGCCGGTGCCGGCCGGCCCGGCACCCGCCACCTCGGTCGAGGCCTCGTACCGGTTGGGTGCCGCCGTCGCGGGGATGGTCGTCACCATGATGGCCGTGCCGGCGAGAAGGATGGAAGCGACGAAGGACGAGGTGAGTTTCATCGTTGCTCTCCGGTGTGCGCTACGGGTCGGCCGACGGTTTCAGCGGACGTAGATGTTCGGCTGCGGCGGGGTGCTCATGCCGTCGCCGAGGAAGAAACTGGGGTGCGGCGGCTGGTTGTAGGCGGTGTTCTGCCAGGCGATCGCCACCCGGTACTGGGCGTCGTGCATCAGAGTGTGGATCCGCCGGTCGGTGCGGGTGGGCGTGGCATAGATGCGCAGCGCGGCGTTGTCGTCGCGGGGCAGGATGATCTCTTCCCGCCAGTCGCCGAACAGGTCGCCGGACAACGAGGGGGTGGCCTTCGTGCCGTTGACCGAGTGCGCGCCCGAGCCGATGAGCAGCCGGGTGTCGCCGCCGGTCCCGTACTTGTCGACGTGGTTGCGGTCCAGCAGCTCGCGCACCGGGTCGCCGTCCCACCAGGCGAGGAAGTTGTAGCTGCCGGGGTTGCGGCCGACGGTGCCGCCGGAGGCGTTGAACAGGTTGCCCAGCCCGGTGCCGGTGCCCCAGAACTCGGCGCCGGGGTTGCCGGCGTACACGTCGCCGGCCACGCCGCGAGCCGGGCCCTCGCAGCCGCAGCCGTTGTTCTTCTGCATGATGACGGTGCCGTTGTTCGCGTCGCGCAGGGTGGCGGCGGCGCCGGAGCTCTGCTCGTGGATCTGCCAGACCTCCTGGCCGGCGCGGCCGGGCACGAAGTCGCTCACGTGCAGCGCGTCGCCGTGCGCGTAGAAGTTGGTGGTGTACCGCCCCGTCCCGTTGGCGTTGATCGTCATGCCGCCGTAGATGATCTCGTCGGTGCCGTTGCCGTCGACGTCCGCGATGGACAGTGAGTGGGTGCCCCGGCCGGTCCATTGGCTGCCCGCTCTGCCGGAGTCGAACTTCCAGCGCAGCGTCAGGGCGCCGGCGCGGAAGTCGTACGCGGCGATCGTGCTCTTGGCGTAGTAGCCACGGCCCATCACGAGGCTGGGCCGCTGACCGTCCAGGTATGCCGTGCCGGCCAGGAACCGGTCGCCCCGGTTGCCGTAGTTGTCGCCCCAGTCGCCGATGTTGCCCCGGGCCGGCTCGAAGTTCACCGTGGACAGCACGGCGCCGGTGAGCCCGTTGAACATGGTGAGGTACTCGGGGCCGGTGATGATGTAGCCGTTGGCGTTGCGGTGGTTGGCGTTGGCGTTGCCGATGACCTGTCCGGTGCCGGAGACGGAGCCGTCGCCGGTCTTGACGGCCAGCTCGGCCCGGCCGTCGCCGTCGTAGTCGTAGACCTGGAACTGGGTGTAGTGCGCGCCGGCCCGGATGTTGCGGCCCAGGTCGATGCGCCACAGCCGCTGCCCGTTGAGCCGATAGGCGTCGAGGTAGACGTTGCTGGTCACGCCGGACTGCGAGTTGTCCTTCTGGTCGTCGGGATCCCACTTCAGGAAGATCTCGTACTGGCCGTCGCCGTCCGCGTCGCCGACGCCGGCGTCGCCGGCGGTGTAGTTGCCGCCCGGCCGGGAGATCGGTACGTCCATGAAGTTGCCGCCGGCGAAGCGCAGCGACGGCGCTGACGCCGGCTGCTCCGCCCCGTTCACCACCGCGCGGACGGTGTACGACGCGTCGGCGGGCGCGCCGGAGTCGACGAGGTTGGTGGAGTCTGTGATGGGGGAGGAGTTCACCTTCGTCGCGCCCCGGTAGACGTTGAACCCGGTCGCGAAGGGCTCGTAGCCGAACAGCCGCCACGACACCAGGTTGCCGGATCCGGACCGCACGCTGACCACGCCGCGGTCGAGGTCCTCCATCTGCCTGGCCGGGCCGGCGTTCGTCGCCGCGGTGGCGACCGTACTCATGATTGTGCTCGCGCCGGCGAACGTCACCACGACGCCGGCGGCGAGCAGCGCGGCGCGCTGTCTACGGGAAAGCATGATTGAACTCCAAAGACCTGGGGCGCAGTGGTTTCTGCACCGGCCGTCGAGGAATGGCCGGTGATCAGGCGAGACTTCCGGGTCCGCCGAGGACGGACCGCTGTGTTCTCACACGTCTTCCGGGCGGCGGCATCGTGCGCCGGCCCTGTTTTGCCCCGCTCCCAGCCGCATGTATCACATATCCTGGCGATGGGAGGTGCCTCTGTCAATCGACAACCGTCAACGTCTTGCGAGTGACTCGGGCCGGCCGCCTGACGAAAGCGGCGTCAGCGTTGCTGCCGGCGCTGCCGTTCGACGGTAGCCAGATAGAAGGCCCAGGCGAAGGCGAAGCTGGTGAACAGGCTGGCGACGAAGTACAGCCAGGGGCGGGCGATGCCGCGGCGCCGGCCGTCGACGATCGTGAACAGCGGCAGCAGGATCACATTGCCGATCGTGTAGTCCTGCCCGGCCGAGCCGGCGGCCGGGTTGACATACATGAGCTTGACGTAATGCGTCCAGCTGCCGTCGCCCCAGAGCGGGTTGCCGTTGCCGTGCGCGTACTGCATCACGAACTTGACGTTGAAGTACCACCCGATCAGCACGGAGGCGACGCCCGCCGCGTAGTAGACGCCCTCCAGCAGGGAGACCGCCGGCCCGGTCGTGGGCCGGCGGAAGACCGCCCGGTTGGCGGCGACGATGAGCCAGACGACGACCACACCGAGTATCGCGTGAACGATCAGCGACAACACCCCGCCAGCGTGTCCCCGCCGGCCGGGTTTTGTCAATATTGTCGAAACGGTCGCGCGCTATAGTCGGCCGCATGGTCCGGCCGGCGCATACCGCACGCAGCGAACGCACCCGCGAGGCGCTGCGGCGGGCGGCGGTGCTGCGGTTCCTCAGCCAGGGCGTGGAGGGCACGTCCGCCGAGCAGATCGCCGCCGACGCCGGCGTGTCGCTGCGGACCTTCTACCGGCACTTCACCTCCAAACACGAGTTGCTGTTCGCCGACTACGACGCGGGCCTGCACTGGTTCCGGCGGGCGTTGGCGGCGCGCCCGGCCGGCGAGCCGATCGTCGAGTCGGTGCGGGCGGCCGTCTTCGCCTTTCCCTATGACGTCGAGGCCGTCACGCAGATCGCGGCGATGCGCGCCGAGGCGCTCGACCCCGGGCGCATCGTGGCGTACATGCGCCAGGTCGAGGCCGACTTCGCGGCGGTCGTCGCGGAACGGCTGGGCATCCGCAGCGGCGCCGAGCCGGGCAGGTCGCTGGCCGTCACGGTGACCGCGCGGTGCATCGCGGCCGCCGTCTTCGGCGCGATGGAGTTCTGGATGCTGGGCGCCGACCGCTCGCTGGCCGAGCTGGCGCGGCTGAGCCACGCCGCCCTCGACGCCATCGAGGACGGTCCCATCGACCGCGCGTTCCGTCATTATTGACGAAACTTGGCGAGCCGTGTCAGCCTGGGCTCATGGCGGGCTACGACGCGATCGTCATCGGTTCGGGACACAACGGGCTCACCGCGGCCGTCCTGCTGCAGCGAGCGGGCTTGCGCACGCTGTGCCTGGAGGCCAAGCGGTATGCGGGCGGGATGGCCTCCACCGTCGAGCTGTTCGACGGCTACCAGTTCGAGATCGCCGGCTCGGTGCAGTTCCCGACCTCGACAAAGGTGAGCGAGGAGCTCGGCCTGGACAAGCTTCCCACCGTCGATCTGGACGTCATGTCGGTGTCCACCCGCGGTATCGGCGACGCCCCGGTCATCTACTACACCGATCCGCTGCGGCTGATGATGCACCTCGACGAGGCGCACGGCAGCGACGTCATGGTCGGACTGGCCGAACTGGTGGCGTGGAGCCAGGCGCCGGCCCGGGCGCTGGGCCGGTTCGAGGCCGGGCGACCCCCGAGGACATTGGACGAGATGTACGCCTGCGCGACCACCGAGTCCGAGCGGGCCAGCATCACCGACCTGCTCTTCGGTTCGGTCACCGACGTACTGGACCGGTTCCTGCCGGACCGCGAGCGGCACGGCGCCCTGCGCGGGATGCTCGCCTTCCTGGCCGTCAACGCCACCTACCGCGGCCCCGCGACCCCGGGCAGCGCCGCCGCCCTGGCCTTCGGCCTGGCCGTTCCCGACGAGCACACCACGCTGATGAAGAAGCTGCGCGGCGGCATCGGGACACTCACCACCCACCTACGTGAGCAGTTCACCGCCGCGGGCGGCGAGCTGCGGCTGCGTACCGAGGTCACCGAGATCCGCGTCGGCGGCGGCCGGGTGACCGGGGTGACCGCCGCGGACGGATTCACCGCCGAGGCCCCGGTCGTGGTCTCCTGCCTCGCCCCCGACCTGACGATCACCCGGCTGGTCGCCCCGGACGCGGTCGCCGCCGAGGTCCGCGAACGGTTCTCCCGGACCGACCATCGCGGCAGCTACGTGCAGATGCACTTCGCGCTCGACGGCGCGCCGGAGTTCGCGGCACCGTACGAGCTGCTCAACGACCCGACGATGCAGGCCGCCATCGGCCTGTTCAGCACGCCCGAGGAACTCCAGCGGCAGTGGGAGGACTGCCGCCGCGGCGTGGTACCCGAGGACCCGGCCGTCGCCTTCCAGATCCCCTCGGCCCAGGACCCCGGGCTGGCGCCGCCCGGCAAGCACGCGGCCTCGGCGTTCGCGCTCTGGTTCCCGATCGAGTCCGGCCAGGCCGACTACGCCCGGCGGAAGGCCGAGATGGGCCGGCGGGTGATCGAGAAGATCAGCCGCGTGGCACCGAACTTCGCCGGCCTCATCACGAAGCACACCACGTTCACACCCCGGCACATGAGCACGATGTTCGGGGCGCCGGGCGGCGACTACTGCCACGGCCTGATCCATCCCGACCAGATCGGCCCCAACCGCCCCGGACCCACCGGCTATCCCGGGCAACCGCTCGGCATCGACGGCCTCTACCTGGGCAGCGCCGGCTGCCACGGCGGCCCGGGCATCACCTTCATCCCGGGCTACAACGCCGCCCAGGCCGTCCTCGTCGCCTGACCGAAGCGATCGGGTCCGCCCGGCGCTGACATTTGTCATGGCTGATTCCGGAGATTTGATCCCCGGACCGGCGCCGCGGCGGGGGTCTATTGAGAGTCATGATTCGTCGCAACGCTCTCGCCATCGGGCTGTTCCTCCTGGCGCCGCTCGTCGCCGAATTCCTGCTGGGCAACCTGCCCATCGTCCTGCTGCCCGCGGTGGTGGCGCTGGCCCCGATGTACGGCGGCGGCGCGCTGCTCATCCGCGAGCTGGTCCGCCGCCGCAACCTCGGCTGGCCGAACATCCTCATTCTGGCCGTCGCCTACGCCGTACTCGAGGAAGGGCTCACCACCCAGTCGCTGTTCAACCCGAACTACGCCGACCAGCACCTGCTCGCGGACGGGTACCTTCCCGCCCTCGGGATCGCCGTTCCGTGGACCCTGTACGTCATCGGCATCCACACGTTCTGGAGCATCTGCGCGCCGATCATGATGGTCGAGGTCATCTCCGGTGAGCGACGCACCACCCCGTGGCTGGGACGTACCGGCCTGATCGTGACCGGCGTGCTGTTCGCCGCCGGCATCGCCGTCACCACCGTGATCAACATGTCGATGTGGCCGTACGTCGCCACGGCCGGCCAGTTCGCCACCACCGGCATCATCCTGGCCCTGCTCGTCGCGGCCGGCCTGGTGCTGCGCTTCCCGGCGCGGTACCACCCCGGCCCCGCGCCGGACGCCCGCATCGTGCTGGCCGCCACCCTGCTCGCCGGCGGCGTGTTCGTCGGGATGACGCTGGTCGACCTGCCCACCTGGGTCGGCGTGGCGGTGTTCGTGCTCGACGTGGTCGCCTACCTGCTCCAGGTGGCCCGCTGGTCGGCCCGCGCCGGCTGGGACGACACCCACCGCCTTGCGATCGGCGGGCGCCCTGATCACGTACGCCTGGCACT
>Ga0207668_10002353_pt1 | contig 11046 bp, 9 predicted proteins | sample KBSS43metaG_FD_184323 | JGI IMG/M metagenome (GOLD analysis project Ga0207668, IMG submission 184323) | Switchgrass rhizosphere microbial communities from Kellogg Biological Station, Michigan, USA - KBS S4-3 metaG (SPAdes) (version 2) | ecosystem: Host-associated > Plants > Roots > Rhizosphere >... | reverse complement strand
GGCGGCGCATTGCGTACGCTAGACCGCTTGCGTCGTTGATGGGTTGATCTAGTCGCTCGGCGGCGTCCGGGTAATTGCCATTGCCGATGATGAGCGCGAGCTGGATAGCGCTGGCTGTTTCCTGGGCGGGCACCACTTTTGCGGCTTCCGAGGTGCGCAGATCCAATGCCGCATTCGCGCCGATCGCCAGCAATGTCACGCCGATAAGACTGCAAGTAACGATAAGCAAGTGGCGAACGATATAGAGCTGCGTAACTTTCATTTCACCCCCCAATCAATTACGAGAACTCCCATCCTGCAAAATGCGTGTCCGGCAGAACCTCACGAAGATCACGATCAGTCACCCGAACAGCCATTTCCCCGCCCGTCCTTCGAGGAGCATGCGTGGAAATTCTTGAGCCCAAGTTAGGCGACGTGGTTTCTGGTGATTTGTGTTGTTTGGTAAATAAACTATGCGAGGCCGCCACGAGCAGCTATTACGCTGTCAAAAGCTGCCCTCCAACGAACGACCGCTTCTGGCGCAAAGCTGCCGTTCACGGACATATCCGCTCCCGGGCGGCAGAACCGACATGCCGCACCGGCGGGTTGAGGTCGCGTGACGTCGAGGCGTCCAGTGCCCCTTCTAGCGACCGTGTGCACGCGGCTTACCTCGCGTCGGTTCGGACGGGCGGGTGACCGGAAAGGCGTCCTTCATGTAGTCTGCGAGCATGTCGCAGAAGGCCTTCGCATAGCGCGGCAGGGTACGTTGCCGATCCCAGAATATCGCAATCGGCTCGCGCAGCGGCTTGTTCTGGAAGGTGACACCGGCAATCCGCAGCATGTAGCCTTTTGCCCGCATGGCCGAAGGGATGATCGCGATGCCGTGCCCATCTTCAGCCATGGCCAATAGGGTGTGCGGGGTACGGCTCTCAAATTTAACGTTCACCTCGATACGGGCAAGCCGACAGGCCGCGTCAAATGTACGGCGGAATACGAAATTATTGTCCAGCAGCAGCAAAGGATGGGAAGCGAGCTCGGCAACCTCGATCGCTCCGGACTTGCTGATCGCAAGCTTCGGGTGAAAGGCCGCGAGTTGATCCACGGGTTTCAGCGTGAAGCTGGCGTAGCGTGTGTCATCCGCCGGCACCGCATTGAGAAGGTTCTGGCCGAGATGAATCTCGCCGCGCTCCAGAAGGGTGCTGATGTGAGACCAGCCGAGCGCCTCGGTCAGCGTCAGCCGGACATCGGGATAGCGCTTGGCGTATTGGTGCCAGAACGGCGAAACGACACCTTCGATAAATTGCGGCGAGGCAGCCAGGCGCAACACGCCGGTTTCTCCGCCTTGTAACAGTTTGGCGCGTTCGCCGATGGCGTTGGCCTGATTCAGCAAGACACGACAGTCTCCGAGCAATTGCTCGCCTTCCCCTGTCAGCACCAGGCGGCCGCGCGTGCGGTCGAACAGTTTCAGACCGAACTCCTGTTCAAGGTTCGCTATTTGTCGCGAAAGCGCAGGCTGCGCGATACGAAGCTGCTGTGCGGCCCTTGAGACCGTGCCGGATTCAGCGACGGCGACGAAGGTTCGAGCGTGCCTGATGTCCATGGCCAAATTCTATGCCGCAACGGCATAGAATACCAGATAGATTGTATATTGGACGTCTAGGATGGTTTCTCAGAGACTGTTCGTGGTTCGCGCATGCGAACGGGAAAACACCGGGTGACGCCATGAAACCATATCGGCTGCTCGTTTCCGCCACGTTTGTCGTAGCCCTGACACTCTCCGCGGCCAGTGCCGAGAATTGGCCGATCAGGCCCCTGCACGTGATCGTGCCGTTCGGTGCGGGGACGACGGTGGACATCGTTCCGCGCATCGTCTTCGAACAGCTCTCGATCCAGCTTGGGCAACCTGTCATCGTCGAGAACCGGCCAGGCGCCGGCGCGACGACCGGCGCCAATGCCGTCGCAAAGGCCGAGGCCGACGGCTACACGTTGCTTGCCAATTCCTCCGCGCATACGATCGCGCCATCGCTTTTTCCTGCTCTCAACTACGATGTTTCTCGCGATTTTGCGGCGGTGGCGCCGCTTGGCGTCGTATCGAGCGTGCTGCTCGCATCGTCCGCGAAGGGTTTCAAGACCGCTTCCGATCTGGTCAGGGCTGCCAGGGCGAAACCCGGCTCGCTCAATTTTGCCTCTGCGGGCGTCGGCACCGCGACCCACCTGAGTGCAGTCAGGTTCAACGCCAGTGCGGGAATCGAGTCCGTACACGTGCCATTCAAGGCTGCGCCGGAGATACTGGGTGAAATGATGGCCGGACGTATCGATTATTTTCTCGCTCCGATCGCCGTTGCCCTTCCATTCGTGCGCGACGGCAAGCTTGCGGCATTGGCGGTCAATACGCCGGCACGCTTGCCGGCAATTCCCGACGTGCCCACGCTCTCAGAAGCAGGCTTCGTTAATGCTGAATATTCGTTCTGGATCGCGGTCTTTGTACCCGCGAAGACGCCAGGCGCGATCGTCGAAAAGCTTGCGCAGGAGACGCGCAAGGCGCTCGCCGAGCCGAAAGTGCGGGACAAGCTGGCCGCGCTCGGCATCGAACCGATGGAGATGACACCCGCGATCTTCGACGCCTACGTAAAAAGGCAGATTGGAATCGATGCCGACCTGGTGAACACTGCCGGTTTGAAAGCACAATAGCGGCAGCGGCCCGATGAACGATCCTGCGATGTCGCCGTTTCTGGCGACCGACGGCGACGCTTACGAATTGCAGATGGGGCGATGGAGCCGGCGGCTGGCGCCGTTGCTGATCGATTTCGCCGGCATCAGCCGCGCAAACCGCGTGCTAGATGTCGGCTGCGGCACAGGCAGTCTCAGCGTTTGCCTTGCCCGTAGTCCCGATATCGGCAGCGTCCGCGGTATCGATCTGTCGCCCGCTTATATCGAATACGCCAAACGCGGAAATGACGATCCTCGCCTGGACTTCGAGGTCGGTGATGCCTGCGCCCTGCCATTTGCGGATGCGCATTTCGACCATTCGTTTTCGATGCTGGCGCTACAGTTTACGCCGGACATAGGCCTCGCGGTACGCGAGATGCACCGGGTGACGCGATCGGGCGGGACGGTCGCCGCCGCGACGTGGGATACCCGCGGGGGATTTGTTGCCTTTCGGATCGTCTTCGACACCGCCGCGATGCTCGATCCGCGCGGGCATGCCACGCGGGCGCGTGCTTACACGCGGCTTTTGAGCCGGCCGGGCGAGCTGGCACATGCGTGGCGCGCGGCAGGTTTGGACGACGTGGTGCAGGATATGCGCACCATTCGGATGGACTTCGTCTCTTTCGAGGACTTCTGGGCGCCGGCCGAGGGCAGTGAGGGTCCAGTAGCCGAATTTGTCGGTTCGCTTGAGGGCGCGGTGAAGTCGAACCTGCGCGACGCCGTCCGATCAGCCTATCTCGACGGTGAATCGGATGGGCCTCGTTCTTATGCGGCAACCGCCTGGGTGGTGAAGGGCAAGGTGGTGTAGGCTCTCAGCCGGCCTAGCTGCCGACCGCGACTGTTTTCCTGTCGCCATGTCCGATTTTGGCGGCACAAAACTGACTTGGCGCCGAGGCTGAGCGATTTCCGCACCTGGATGGAAATCAGGCGTCCAGACCCATCCGAATGCGATTGGCCGCTTCTGGCGCAAAGCGGCCGTTCATACGCAAACAGTCCTATGACTGTAGGGGAATGAGAGACAGGACCGGGAGCGGCGCATAGGCGACAAGTCGCTCGCACATCAGTTTACTGTCATTCGGCCTGCAATATTGACCCCCGTATTGCCTCTGATGCGAAATATATCAGGAGTTACGGCGCCGATCGGCGTCCAGACCCCGCGCCGATTTACAATACCGCCTGCGGAAACGGCAAATTGCTCGCATGGCTGTTGGGCAAAAGCATCACGCCGCATATCCCTGTGTGGGAAAGATATCCATCGTCTGATGGCACGTTCTCCCGTGGCGAATTCACGTACGATGCCGAGCGGGACGTCTATGTCTGTCCCAATGGCAAGCTCTTGCGAACCTCGGGAACGGTCCATGATAGCCGCTTCAGGAACTTCCTGTCACAACCTCAAGACTGCCGGGCTTGCACGCTCAAGCAACGATGCACGCGCGCACCGTTTAAGAAGATCGCCCGCGACATTAATGAAGATGCACGCAACCATGCCCGGTCACTAAGGAGTTCGAGCGATCGAGCAATGCGCGCAAAAAAGTAGAGATGCGTTTTGCACATCTGAGGTCCAGCATGGCTTTGAGCGTATGCGCCTTCGTGGTCTCACCGGCGCCCGCGACGAGTTTCATCTCGCTGCCATTGTGCAGAACCTCAAGACAATGGCGCTGTGTCTCGTCGGCCCGCCAACAAGGAGAGCCTGTGCGGCGATCGCGTAAGAGGTTGCACGTTGGCCGTGGTGCTTGCCGATCAGGCTCCGACGTCCAGCCAGGAACAAGCCGAAACGCGCCCGATAGCAAAACCAACTACGCCACGGCATTTTTCGACAGCATCGGCCAGGAAAGAGACATCGGTCGCGGTACGGCTGAAACCCGGCCGGATCGTCCGCAAACGCCTTCACCCAATTGCGCAGCTGCGTCGGATGCACCTGAAGCGCCGGGCACGAAGAGCGGATGCTGCGGTGGCGCCGGCGGCGGCCACAAACACGTCCACCATCATCACCATGCTGCGCGTCGCGTTTCCCCCGTTCCTGACACCGGCGGGCCGCGCCTGAATGCCTCAAGCGTCCTCCAAAACACTTCACCCGAATCCATACGATCCGTGAGTTTGCGCGGCTGCCGCTCGCAGCGCGCTGGCTTCGCGACGACAATTCAGAGTGGAGGAAATCTAGATGTTTTTCTCTGGTAGTGTGATGTCGTTCACACGCGCCGCGCGCGGACTGGGTGACCAATGCTCCAACTCGGTTCATCCGCACACCAGGGAGCAAACCGTGTCCAGCGATAAGCAAGCTTTGCGTCTGCTGAATGTTGCGATCAATGATGCGGAAAACACCGGCGCCAGAGATTTTCTCGCAAGTATTCTGGCCCCTGAGTTGGCATTCTCCCGCGCCAGCGGCGCGGTCGACGACGCCGGGCGCTTCCTGCAGAAGGCGGCGACTAAAAACCCGCCGGGCGAGTTAAGGCCTGAGTCGATCGAGATCGATACATTCGGCAATCGAGCCATCGTCACGTGCGTGATCACGCAGGGTGGAAAGAACTATCACATATTCGCTTGTTTGTGCGCATCGACGCGAACTGGAAATTGCTCGCATGGGCGAATGAGCAGGTCGGGTAGCCGTCCCGTAGGTACGTTCCGATTTCGCGGTGGGGATCCGACCAAGGCACCATTCAAGTCCGTCACGGCGAAAGGGAGGACGTCTTGACGTCGATCTCCGGTAGCAATCACTTCTGGCAGAACTGGTCCAAGACCCACGCGTACGTCGCCGAGCGCATGTTCTTCCCACGCTACCCCGACGACATCGCGGATGCCATCAAGCAGGCTGAAGCACAGCAGCGCCCCATTCGAGCAGTCGGTGGCGGCTGGTCCTTCTCCGACGCATCCCTGCCCGGTGCGGTCACGACGAACCGCCCGGGCGTCAGTGGACTTGAGGCCCTCGCCGAGGTCTTGCCGGTCACGGTGACCTTCCCGACGTCGACCAGCCAGACCTCCATTGCGTCTGTTACGACCGGGATGCGGGGCGCCGATGGAATGGACTCAATGATCATGATCGCGGACCCGGGCGGCGGCATCGATCCGGGGGTCGCGCTGTGGTCCTACTCCGGTGCAGGCACGTGGACCAAAGGACAGTGGACCTACGGGCCGACGGTTCCCCCGGGGTTCCTCGACTTGCTGGCGCGAGCCGGCGACCGGCCCGTCAGAAACCCGATGGTCGCCCTGGTCGAGGACACCGACGTGGCCGGGTCCCTCGTGATGTTCGACCTCGCCAAGTCCGCGGCGCGCCCGAGCCGCGACTGGTTCTACCACGGCAACGGCATTTGGTCCGTCGGGGTCAACGGCGACAGTCCCTTCGACCGAGGCAACCTCGCACAATTGAAGGCCGCCGGACGCATCGATCCCAACTCACTGTTGTCACCGCGAGCGGCGGGACCGGGCGAGGCGATGTCCCTCGTGCTGTCCCGGAACAGCACCGATACGCCGAAGCTACCCGAGCCGGTCTTTCTGATCGACATGCGCCTGCTGATCTCGAGCCTGCAGCAGAGCCTTCCGGACATCCTGTCTGAGTCCGCTCTCGATCAGACGTCCGCCAACCGCCCGGTGTCTGGAAGCCGGCGGTTCTTTTTCCATGTCGAAGCGGGAATCACGATCGCGCAGCTCGGTGAGCTGCTCTCGCATCAGTCACCGCGGTTGTCGATGCGCGCGATCAGCGGATCACCCGGTGCGACGCTGGCCGGAGCGATCTCGAGCGCAACGCACGGAGCCGAGTTCAAGTGGCCGCTCCTCATCGACACCGTCAAGGCGGTCCACATGGTCGGCCCGGGTGGGCACCGTTGGTGGATCGAAGGGGACGAATCGATCGTCGATCCGCAGAAGCTGCGTCAGGCGCATCCGGAGTTCGCGTCCGGGCGAATCATCCTCGGCACCAGCGCCATTGCCGGCGTGAAACCACAGGACTGGCTTAACGCGGCGATCGTCTCCATGGGCTGCATGGGGGTCATCTATTCGGTCGTCCTCGAGGTCGTCCCTCTGTTCGGGGTGCACGAAGCGGTGGTTCAGACGACGTGGCGCGGCATCGGGAACGCCCTCGCCAACGTGCCGATGCCAGTCCCGTTCACGCAGGACCTCCCCTTCGATACGAAATTGCGGCGGGCCGGCACGAGCAGCGCGGCGAGCCGCGCGGTCCTCGACTTCCTCCTCGATGGTTCCAGTCTCAGTAATAAGACCGGAATTTCGCGCGCGAAAAACGTCTACTGTGACCTCGCCATCAATCCCAACCGCAGGACCGACGGGGATTTCGACTGCTGGATCGGCAACCGGGAGCTCACGCTCCGCCTGCCCATCGATCCGCAACCGGCGCCGGGCAACGAGATCGGGGACATGGTGGGCGGCGTCAAGCGGGCGTTCGACAAGGTGCCGAACCTCGTTCAGTTGCTCAACGTCTACCAGGTCTGGAACCTGTCGGACGCGTGGACGAAACTGGACCGGGTGGCCAACGCGAGCGACCTCATCGACGTGGGCCTCGACGCGTTCCTGACGCCGATGATCGGAAGCCCCGACGGGCCGGAGGTAGCCCAGGTCTTCCTGAGCGGGATGCTCGCGGGGATGCTGGGAACGGCGAAAACCGGCCGTTCAGACAAGACCGGCGTGAGCGTGGGAGCCATCGGCTTTCCTGGCAGCGGCATCATGGGCACGGCTCTCGAGATCGCGCTTGCTCCCGCGGATGCGTTCGGCTTCCTCGTGACGGAGATCCTGGACAGGATCGACGCCGCGCGCCCGTTCTTCGGTTACGTTTCGATCCGTATCACCACGCCCACGAAGACGCTGATGGGCATGCAGCAATTCGGCGATCCGACCCAGCCGTACTCCGTGATGATCGAGATCGTCGCGTTCGCCTCCCCAAACAGTCAGCAGTTCATGCGAGACCTGCAGATTCGAACGCTGGACCGGATCTCCAAGGGACTCGACGCCATGCTCCACTGGGGCCTCGAGAACGACCGCATGAATGGCGGGCATCTGCGCGCCACGATGGCCCTGCGGCGACCGACGAGCCCAGGCATCAGCAAGCTTGACACGTTCAAGGCGGTACGCGGCGTGCTGCGGGCCGCGTCGCTGGCACAGCCCAACGTCTTCGACAACGCATTCACGAGCCGCCTGTGGCTCAACTCGCAGGTCGCTGACGACGATCCGTACAGCTTCCAATCCGGTCTCCAGGGCACGCGCAAGTCAACGGTCATCGCGCCGTGGAATCGCGGCAACGCGCCAATGCGAATCATCGGCGTCTATGCGGACGGCGCGTTCCGCCTGCGGGGATCCTTCGACACGCCGAGTCGCCCGCCAAACCTCGAGATCGGAGCGATACCGGCGGCACCCACTCCCGTCGGAGATTTCTTCAACCTGCCCGTGACGTTCGTCGCGCTCGAGCCCGGTCAGCACAACGGCGCGCTCACGATCGTGACCTACGCTGATGTTCCCGACAGCATCCGGGTCATCCGCGTCCATCTGCATGCTAATGTCGATGCGCTCGTCGTCTCCGTCGTCGATCCGGCGCCCCCTTCAGGCCGCGACTTCGGCACCGTGACGGTGGGCGACACCAAGACCATGCAGATCCTCGTCCACAGCGACAGCACGATGAGCGCACAGCTCGATTCGTATGCCTTGACCGACGCGCTTGCGACATCGCAGATCGGCGTGGCGACGATCAGCGTCGGGCCGCTCGCGCCCGGGCAGACCAAGGCGTACTGGGTGTCCTGCACACCCACCGTCGTCGGCCCCTTTGCGACCTACCTGACACTAACTTTCGTCGCCGGCGTGTTCACGCGCTATACGCAGGAGCTCACTGTTCCTCTCTTTTGGAATGCAGTCGGTGCGCAGGCAGAACTTGCGCCATCAACGCTGGACTTCGGGACGGTCGTCGTGGGAGCGCGGAGCGCAGCGGCGCCGGTCACGTTGCGCAACAGAGGTCAGCTACCGCTGACCGTCTCGTATGCGCTCATCGGTGCGGGTTTCCAGGTGACCGGGGAAAGCGCCCACGAGCATCGCCGCGGGGCAGGACGAAGAGATTTTCATCGAATTCCGCCCCGTGCGGATGGACCCGTGTCGTACCCGTTCACCATCGCGTCCAACAGCGCACAACCCCCGGCGCCGGTCTTGCTGACAGGCATCGGGCTCCTGCAACCGTTCTTCACCGCGAGCCCGGCATCGGTGTCGTTTGGTTCGGTGCCGATCGGCAGCCAGAGCCCGACCAAGGTCGTCGAGATCGCCAATGCTGGACAAATCGTCGTGACGCTGCGGGCTTCACGATCACCGGGCCCGACGCCGCGGACTTCACGATCACGAACGTCGATCGCGCAGTCGGTGACGTGTTCCGACCGGAGCAGCGCCTCCGGATCACGCTCGTCTTCGCGGCGCAGATCGCCGGTATGAAGGCCGCGACGCTGGAGATCGCCCACGATGGGATGACGAGCCCCCTGCGGGTCTCGATCGATGGAGTCGCGACGGCTGTGCAGGGGCTGGTGCCGAGCGTCACGGAGCTGGATCTCGGCGACGTGCGCATCAACACAGACTCCAGGCGCCGTACCCTGACCTTTACCAATGCCGCGCCCATCGAGGCGAACGTGACGACCGTCGATGTCACGGGCCGAGATCGCGCGGACTTCGTCGTCGTCTCGGAGACTTGCACGGCCAACCCGCTCGCGGCGGGAGGCACCTGCACAGTGACGCTCGTCGCGCGGCCGAGCGCGATGGGTCCCCGAGAGGCCGACCTCACCGTGACGGCAGACGTGCCGGCGGACAACGTGCCGCTTCACGCCGTCGGTCTGCACATCCGCGTCGAGTGGTCCGCGGCACTCCTCGAGTTCGACCGGTGGAAAGTGGGACAGACCTCGCAACGCCAGACCGTCACCCTCTACAACTCTGGCAACGCCGCGATCGAGGTCACCGGACTCGATGTGGACGGAGACTTCCTGGTCCAGGACGTCGTGCCGCAGTACACGTCGATCCCGCCAAATGGCTACAAGTACTTCTGGGTGTGGTTCAGGCCGACTGCCGCGGGCCCCCAACAGGGTTCGCTCACGGTCCAGACCAACGGCCCGGGAGCGTTGCCGCCGCTCGAGTTGACGGGGATCGGCGTTCCGTAGTCGGACTCACTCCGGCTTGCCTGATTTCCTCGAGCGTCGGGGCGGGCACCGCGCGGGTTGCCGGATCAAAGCAACCTCTGACGCGCGGCGGGACTCAGAGCTTATCGGATGCAGCACCCGCGAACCTGAGCAATTCAGATTGATACCGGCACGGCTGCCGGTAAGGCATTCCTAGACGGTTGGGTGAATGACAAAGCCGTGCCGCTCCTAAGTGGAGCGCCACCACAAGTTCGCGAGCGTGACGGCATGACCCTCAAAACCATCGATGGCTCGGAGCAGGGCACCCACTGCGTTTGGTTCGACAATCGTGGCCCGGTGCGGCACGGTGGGGGTGATTAGGGCGCCCCGGAGATCGCCGGTCGGATCGCGCTCTGCTCGCCCTGTGGCTATTCCAAAGCGGAACACAGCTCCAACCGTGCTGCGCAGGCGAGTTGCGGTCTCATGTCGCCCCGCTTCTCGATTTTCCTCAGGGCGTCCAGAATTTCCGGCGCTTTGATCTCAGCGATCGGCCGCTTGCCGAATTCCTTGTTGGCGAAGTCGAGCAGCCACTGCTTTTTCTTCAGGGTGGTCGGTGCGTCTCCCTCCGCCTCGAACTTGTTCATGAGCTCTTTGGCCACGGCCGCTCGACCGAAGGATCAATGCCTTCGGCCAAGAGCTTTTTGGCAGCGTCCCGCTTGATGCGCGCGTCGGTGAGAGAAGTAACCGGATATTGCCCGAGCGAGAGCAGTTTCTGCTTGGTATCGAAGCGATAGCTGAAACACCAAAGCTTCGATCCGTTCGTGGTGACAAGCATGAAAAGCCCACCACTGTCAGAAAGCTTGTAGTCTTTTTCGCCCGGTTTCAGGTGCCGAAAATAGGTGTCGTTCTTGGCCGGCATGGGTTCGATTCCCCCAAAAATCGCGATACCAACACCATCGCGATCTCCAAAAAATTGGCCGGATGCCAGCAAAAATGAGGGCGTAGGCCAAAATGCGATTTGAGCCAGCAATTATAGGGGAAAGCGAACATTGGCGGACGAGGGCGGATGCCCGAATGGTGCCCCTGGCCGGAATCGAACCAGCACTCCTTGCGGAACTCGATTTTGAGTCGAGCGCGTCTACCAGTTCCGCCACAGGGGCCCTCGGACATGGCCCTGTGAGAGGATGTCGCGAAGCGGGCGGAATATAGCGGGCGGCGCTTCCGGGTCAACCCGCGCGGATGTGATTGTGGCTTGCCTCGACAGGTGAGCGGCGGC